>Ga0070664_100000430_pt1 | contig 31417 bp, 28 predicted proteins | sample KBSC73metaG_FD_65863 | JGI IMG/M metagenome (GOLD analysis project Ga0070664, IMG submission 65863) | Corn rhizosphere microbial communities from Kellogg Biological Station, Michigan, USA - KBS C7-3 metaG | ecosystem: Host-associated > Plants > Roots > Rhizosphere > Soil ... | reverse complement strand
GCTCCGGCTCTTTCTCACAGATCACGGCGAGGGCATAGCTGCCGCGCACTTCTTTGACCGCGGCACGCACGGCTTCAGCGAGTTTCAACCCGCGTTGCAGATGCTTGTCGATAAGATGGGCCACCACCTCCGTATCGGTTTCCGACTGAAAGGCATAGCCCTCTTTTTGAAGCTGCTGTTTGAGCGGCTGATAATTTTCAATGATGCCGTTATGCACGAGCACACATCCGTTCGATCGATGAGGATGCGCGTTCTGCTCTGAGGGCTTCCCATGCGTGGCCCAACGGGTGTGGCCAATCCCGATAACGCCGTTGATGGCTTTTTCAGCCAGCGACTTTTGGAGATTCGCGAGCTTCCCGACGCTCCGCCGGACCTCAATTTTCTCGCCCTGCATCACGGCCACGCCGGCCGAGTCGTACCCGCGGTATTCCAATTTGGCCAGGCCGGCAATCAGGATAGGAACCGCTTCCTGGTTTCCGACATATCCGACAATGCCGCACATTGCATCAACTCCCGGATCGTAATATAGACTCAGGTTCGTCTCTTCGACGCCTTCGCTTTTCGGGCGCTGGGCTTGACCTTTTTCGCCTTGCTCTTCGGCAAGGACACTCGCGAGGTCGGAACGCTGCCCTCCGCAAGCAGAGCCCGACGCTTTGCCGCCCAACCCGGCCGGGTCACCTGCACCACGCGAGAGATCACGAGCGAGTCGAGGGGGACGTCTTGAGTCACCGTCGTTCCTGCAGCGATCACAGAGCCGGCGCCCACCGTGACCGGGGCAACCAATTGGGTGTCACTGCCGATGAACACTCCGTCTTCGATGATGGTTTCGGCCTTCCGCACACCGTCATAATTACATGTGATTGTGCCGGCGCCAATGTTGACGCCTTTCCCGATTTTGGCATCCCCGAGGTAGCTGAGATGGTTGGCTTTCGAGCCTTCTCCAATCTCGGTTTTCTTGGCCTCGACAAAATTGCCGACTTTGGCCCCTTTCCGTACCAGCACGTGAGGACGCAGATGCGTGAAGGGGCCTAGCGTGGCATCGTCTTCAATCTGGGAGTCGCGAAACACGCAATGGTCGAGAATCTCGACCCGATTGCCGATGGTGCAGTCCGTGATGCGGGAACCAGACCGCACGACGACATCTTCCCCGATCATCGTGGCGCCTTCCAGCATCACGTTGGGATACAGCACGGTATCTCGTCCGATGGTAACACCCGCGTCGATCCACGTCGATGCAGGGTCGATCATCCGCACGCCGGCAGCAAGCCAACGATGGCGGATCTGCCGCCGAACGACCTGCTCGGCCTCGGCCAATTGCAACCGCGTGTTGACGCCGAGCCCTTCGTTGGGATCTTCGAGCGTGACGGCCGCCACCCGTCGGTCCTGCTCAACCGCCATCTGCACGATGTCCGTCAGATAAAACTCTCCCTGGGCGTTGGTGGGCTGCAACTGGTCCAAGGCGGAAAACAAAAAATCACCTTCAACCACGTAGGTCCCGACATTGATCTCATGGATCGCTTTGACCGCGGCGTTGGCGTCGCGATCTTCCACGATGCGCGACACGCATTCATCCGATGATCGCACGACCCGACCGTAGCCGCTCGCATCGCTCAAGAGAGCGGTCAGAATCGTGACAGCGGCTTCCTGCCGTCGGTGCACCTCGAGCAACTCACGGAGCGTTGATTCCCGTAACAGAGGGGTATCGCCATTGAGGATGATAAATTGCGCCGGCATCGGCCGTCCCGATTCGAGGAACACCGGTTTCGCCTGCAGGACCGCGTGACCGGTCCCCAACAACTCTCGCTGTTCGACGATCGAGAGGGGGACTTGCCCGTTTTTTCCTGCCGTGGACTCCTTGATGACCTGGCTGACCTGATCGGCTTGATGCCCGACGACCACCGCGACCTGATGGCCGGCGACGCGCTGCGCCAGTTCCACCGCGTAGAGGACCATCGACCGTCCCGCAACGGGATGCAGCACTTTGGCCTGCTTGGACTGCATCCGTTTACCCAACCCGGCCGCCATGACGATGGCGGCGACTCCCGCCACTGGACGGTCGCCATGCAGCACCGGCCTCGTCTTGGTCTCTTGCTCCTGAGAGCGGCTCATCCGATCGGCACTCCGGCTTCTGGTTGCTTGACGGGACCTCCCCACCTGGCCTCGGGGTCAGACGTTCCCAGGGACGGTGACGGCGAATACAGCCCGCCCGATACGATCAACTTCATGGCTTCTTCCACACTGATATTGATTGCCGTGACTTCGCGTTCAGGCACGAGGAGGAAATACCCGGAGGTGGGGTTCGGAGAGGTTGGTACATACACGTGCACGAGCGGCTCCTGAGCCAGATCCTGCATATCCCCTTTTGTCACGCCCGTCACGAATGCAAAGCAGTAATGCCCGTTCTTGGGAAATTGGATCAGGACCACCCTGTGGTACGAGCCGCGTTCCGAGAACGAGAGGATGTCCATCATGGATTTCAACGTCGAATAGATTCCCCTGACCAATGGCACCCGGTTGAGCCACCCTTCCCAGAGTTTCACAATCTGCTTGCCGATGAAATTGGCCGCAAATAGGCCGGTCGCAAACACCAAGAGGATCAGCGTGACGATCCCAAGGCCCGGCACATAATGATCAGGTACCAGTTGAGCCAAAAGATCCCCAAGGATGCCGTCGACGGCGACGAAAAGCGTCTTCAAAATGAGGATCGTTCCCCAGATGGGGGTAATGACGAGTAACCCCGTCAGAAAGTAGCGTTTTAGCGAGGCTTTCAACATAAATGACGTCGGACAAAAGACCGCTGTTCATCATACAGAGATTGGTAGGATGCCCGCAAGGGTTTTATTGCTATTTTCAATAACTTGGACTACTATCCCGCGCGTTTTGCCGGTGCACCAGGACGTTATGGATCAGAGACGAAAACGGAGACTTCCAGGTGGGATATTTTTCACTCTGGAAGGCCCGGAAGGCAGTGGAAAGAGTACGCAGATTCTTCACCTCGGCAAGGCACTTCGGAATGCCGGGTATTCGGTGACCACGACCCGGGAACCGGGGGGGACGAAGGTCGCTGAAGCCATTCGAGAAATCCTGCTTTCAGCCACATCGAGTGAGCCGATCACGTCCGAGGCCGAAGCCCTTCTCATGCTTGCAGCCCGCAGTCAGCATGTCGCGCATCTGATTCGGCCCGCGCTGGCCAAAGGATCGATTGTGCTCTGTGATCGCTTCGCGGATTCCACACTCGCATATCAAGGCTTCGGGCGCGGGCTTTCACTCTCGTGGTTGCGAAGGGCCAACCGCGCCGCCACCGCCGGCCTGACCCCGCACCTCACCTTGCTCCTGGATGTCGCCGCACCCGTAGGGCTGACGAGACGCGGCCGAGCGCGGGGCACCGCAAACCGGTTGGATCGAGAATCGCTGACGTTTCATCAACGGGTGCGTCGAGGCTTTCTCACCCTCGCCTCACGAACACCAGGACGAATCAAGGTCATCAATACGAATCGCCCGATCGAGGTGGTGCGAGCGGAGATCGAGGCTCTTGTGTTAGGGTGGTTGCGGACGAGAGAGCGCCGAACCGGCGCAAGGTAGCATGCCCTTTTCCACGATCATTGGTCACCGTTCGACGATTGGATCGCTGCAGACTGCGGCGGCCAGACAACGGTTGGCCCATGCCTATCTGTTTCATGGCGAAGAGGCCATCGGCAAGCGGACGACCGCACTCTGCTTCACCCAGGCGCTTCTGTGCGAGCAACATTCCTCCGAGAGCCTCGATGCGTGCGGAGGCTGCCGGTCCTGTCAGCAAATCGACGTCCGAACACATCCCGATTATTTTCTCATCGAGCCGGACCGTGAACTGGCAACGCCTCAGATCAAGATTGAGCAAATTCGGGAAATCGAACAGCACATCATATATCGACCGCTCATCGGCGAGCGCAAGGTCTGCATGATCGACGATGCCGACCGGTTGACCATCGGTGCCGCCAATGCATTGCTCAAGACGCTCGAAGAACCGCCGGATCACAGCCTCTTTCTCCTGATCACCAGCCGGCCTGCAGCACTTCCGGCAACCATCAGGTCACGGTGCCAGGCACTCCGGTTTGCCACGCCGCCCCGGACCGACGTCGAAGCGGCCGTCATCCTTAAACGGGAGATACACCCGACCGATGCCCGGTTCCTTGCCATGATCAGTGAAGGCCGTCTGGGAGAAGCCTTGTCGACCGACCTCAAGGCCGCCAGGACCCAACAGCAGGAAATGATCAAACTCGTGAGCCCAAGTTTTTTGCGGTCGGTGACGAATGTGCTCACGGCGGCAGAATCGCTCGCGAAGGGCGATCGCGCCTCGGAAACACTCTCGTGGATCGCCCGCTGGATCAGGGACCTCATCATCGTTCAGATAGGCGGCGATCGCGAGCAATTACTGTATGTCGACGAGATACCTGCACTGGAACGCGATGCGCGACACGCTCCGACGGATGCCTTGCTGAACCTGTTGCGCGAAATCGAGGACACCCAGCAGCAGGCAACCAGGCATCTCAACCTTCACATGGCACTTGAGAATATTCTGCTAAAGTTCCGTGACGCGATTGTGACGCCGGCGCCCCAGCCCGCGTAGACTCCATCCGATCGTAGGGGATTGAAACCCGCACCATGCGCAATCGGCAGACGTTTTACATCACCACCCCGATCTACTATGTGAACGATGTCCCGCATATCGGACACGCCTATACGACCATCGCCGCCGATGTACTCGCGCGTTATTGGCGACTTCGTGGCCATGAGGTCTTTTTCCTGACCGGTCTCGACGAGCATGGACAAAAGGTGCAGCAGGCCGCAGCGAAGGCGGGAATCGATCCGCAAGCGCACTGTGACAAACTCGCCCCGCAATTTCAGCAACTCTGGAAACGCCTGGATATTTCGAACGATGCCTTCATCAGGACGACGGATGCTCCGCACAAGACAATCGTTCAACGATACCTTCAAGAGTTGTTCAGCAAAGGGTTAATTTATAAAGATTCCTATACGGGATGGTACTGTACGTTCGACGAACGGTTCTGGACGGAAAAGGATGTGGCCGATGGCCTCTGTCCCGACTGCAAACGCCCCCTTGAGCGCATCAGTGAGGACAATTATTTTTTCAAGATGGGTCAGTATCAGGACCATCTGATCGACTACATCAACGCTCACGCCGATTTCATTCGCCCCGAAGCCCGTCGCAATGAAGTCCTGGGATTTCTCAAGACCCAAAAGCTGGGCGACCTCTCGATTTCCCGCCCCAAATCCAGGCTTTCCTGGGGCATCGAATTACCCTTCGACAAGGACTATGTGACGTATGTCTGGTTCGATGCTCTCGTGAACTATCTCTCAGCGCTGGAATACAAGCTTCCATCTCCCTCCGTCGACCGCTACTGGCCGGCCTCGGTGCACCTCGTCGGAAAGGACATTTTGACGACGCACGCGGTGTACTGGTCCACGATGCTGATGGCCCTGGACTTGCCTCTGCCGGAGACCGTGTTCGCCCATGGCTGGTGGACGGTCGACGGCGAAAAGATGTCCAAAAGCCGCGGCAATGTGGTCGACCCCTATGCAATGGCGGATAAGTATGGTGTTTATGCCTTTCGATATTTCTTGTTGCGTGAAGTGCCCTTCGGACAAGACGGTGATTTTTCTGAATCGGCACTTGTTGCACGCATCAACAGCGACCTTGCTAATGGTCTTGGGAACTTATTGAGTAGGACACTAACTCTTATAGAGCGCTCGAATGGCGGAGTGATTCCAAACGTTCCCACCCCACTTGGTTCAGATATAGAAGAAAGACTGACCACGGCCGGTGTAGAGGCGTTCTCTCGAGCAGATTCAGACATTGAGGAATTGGCATTTAGTCGAGCACTTGAACAGATCTGGCAATTGGTACGAGCTGCCGATCAATACCTGGAGGTTCATGCTCCGTGGACACTGGCGAAAGATCCGAGCAAGAGAGAACTTTTGGAGAGGGTTTTGTATAGAGCAGCGGATTCCCTTCGTCTTTTGTCTATTGCCATCTACCCATTCATGCCCAGCACAGCAGAAGCGATACGTCAACAATTGGGAATAAAGCTTGACTTTCTTACTCCTGTTTCGCCAAACGACAAGCAATGGAACCGTCTGAGTCCCGGCACTAAGATTCAAAAAGCTAATGCTTTATTTCCTAGGATCCAAACCCAGACTGGCACTCTCTCAGTTACCGGACATACCGCAACTCTGTCAGTATCACAAGGAGCCAAGCCCGTGAGCGAAACGCCGATCCCGTCACAACCCGCCGCGTCGACCGCACCGGCCACCGGTCAGCCCGTGCAGCCCCAGACCATCGCCCCACCTCAGATCACGATCGAAGACTTCATGAAGATCCAGCTGAAGACAGCCAAAGTGTTGAGTGCCGAACGCGTGCCGAAGTCCGAAAAGCTCCTCAAGCTTCAGGTCGCGCTCGGCGCCGAGCAGCGGCAGATCGTCGCCGGTATCGGCAAGAAGTACGAACCAGAGTCGCTGATTGGCAAAACCATCGTCATCGTCGCCAATTTGAAGCCCGCAAAACTCATGGGTATCGAGTCCCAGGGCATGGTGCTGGCTGCCGGCGACAGCGAAGTTCGAGGATTGGCCACATTTCTTGAAGATGTCGAGCCCGGCACCAAGGTCAAATGAAGTGGCTCGCGCCCATAACCCTCGCATCGCTTGTGGCACTCCCGTTTCCCCTGCCCTGCTCCGGCATTCCGGCTGAAGGCGAGCCGCCGCCCGATCCGCACCTCAACGATCCAAAACCTACGACGATTTTGGTCCGTGTGGTGGCTCACGGGGCAATGGTGCTCGGGCGTGAAGTTGGCGGTGCTCGGGTGACGATTACCGATCTTGACAGCAAACAGGTTCTCGCCAGCGGCGTTCAGCAGGGCGATGCAGGCGACCAGAATCAAATCATGCGGACGCCGCACTTGATGGAGGAACCCGTCTATAGCGCTCGACCGGCGGCCGTGTTCACCACGACGCTCGCGCTGCAACGTCCCACCCTCGTGGAAGTGTCGGCCGAAGGCCCGCTGGCTTATCCTGACGCGATCCGGCGAACCGCCAAAACCGTCCTCCTTATTCCCGGCCAGGACCTCACCGGTGACGGCATCGTGCTTCATCTCAATGGCTACATCGTCCAGATCGAACATCCGAAGGCGGGTGAGCCGCTCATCGCCAAGGAAGATGTAAATCTCAAGGCTTCTATCCGGACCTTGTCCGGCACAGCGGTCCGTCCTCACGGCGATTGGGATTCACGAAAAATCCGGATATACGGCGAACTGCTGATCGGCGGGCGCATCGTTGAACGCCTGCAGCTGTTTTACTCCAATGACAGCAGCACCTTCGATGCGCCGTTTTTTGTGCCGCTGGACAAAGAGGCTCCCGACGGCATCACCCTGCGCGTCGTCGCTGCCGACACGGCAGCCGGGAATTTTTCCCTGGGAGAAGCCCACTATCCTGTCCTTCCCGAGCGTCTTCGCCGCGCCGGTCAATAAGTTCCAGTCCAAGCACAGTCCTTCCAACCTCCCGGCGGGACGGTCTGCGATCTCGTACATTGGCATCACGAAGCGCTGCGCCTGTCTCCGGTTAGCGGCGTTGATTTCTCCCGGTAGAGAACCCCCTTTTCCTTGACATTTCCAGGCCTTCAAGAAATCCTGACCGAGCACAATAAACAAACCGGCTTTGCGCACCCATCACGCCATGGCCGTTCGTTCAAAGGAGCCATTCTTAGAGTGAAAGTCTCGATCATCATTCCGGCCTATAACGAAGAAGAGACGATCGCTGCGGTGATCCAGCGGGTGGAATCGATCGCGCTCGAGGGCATCAAGAAAGAGATCATCGTAATCGATGACGCCTCGTCTGATCGAACGGGCGAAGTCCTGAAGGGGATTCGAAACATCCAGGCCATCCGTCACTCCAACAATGCCGGCAAAGGAGCCGCGCTCACCACCGGCATCCGTGCCGCCACCGGCGACGTGGTCATCTTTCAGGACGCGGACCTCGAGTACGCCCCTGAAGACTACCCCATCGTCCTTCAACCGCTGATCGAAGACCGTTGCGATGCCGTGATGGGGTCACGGTTTCTTCGTGAACGGCCGGTCTTTTGGGGCACACGCAAGTCCCCTTATCTCAACCACTACATCGGCAATCTCCTCATCATCTGGATCACCAATCTTCTGTATGGCAAGCGATTTAGCGACTATGAAGGCTGCTACAAGGCCTTTCGCCGTTCCGTCCTTCTCGACACGCCGGTGGAGTCGACCGGGTTTGAGTTCGACAACGAGTTGATCTGCAAGGTGATGCGAAAAGGGGTTCGGATCGACGAAGTGCCGATTCAATATCATCCGCGCACCTACGCAGAGGGGAAAAAAATCACCTGGCGTCACGGCCTCGTCATGCTGTGGACCATCGTGAAGTGGCGCTTCCTTCCTCTCCCAGCGTCACAAACCGTCGTCGACCGTCAAATGGCCGGGTGACCGGTCGGACAACCGATGATTCAGCGAATCTGCCTCATCATCCCGCCTTCGCTCTTCCTGCTCGATGAGCGGGTCTTCATGTCACTGGGCATTCTGAAGGTTGCGGCGGTCCTGGAACAGGAAGGTGTCGCGGTCGAATTATTGGACTTGTCCGGCGTCACGAATTTCGAGGAGGCACTCGCAGCCCATCTCGAACAGAGCCAGGCCGAGTGCTTTGGCCTGACGGCGACGACTCCGCAAATGCCGGCCGCCACGAAAATTCATGCGACGATCCGGCGTCTGAGACCATCAGCACGAACGATCCTCGGCGGCCCGCACGTGACACTCGTCTATGCGGCGGCGAAACACGAGCGGAAACGAAGCGTCTTGGGTCGCGCCTCGAGAGCAGTCAAGCAACTCACCGCCATGTTCGACGTCCTCGTGACGGGCGACGGCGAGATGGCCATCTTCGAGGCGTTGCAATCCGCCCCTGCCCGCATCGTCGATGGTGACGATCCCAAGTCGACATTCTTCCTGAGCAATACATCACTCGAGGAGTTGCCGTTTCCGGCGCGCCATCTGGTGGACGTCTCCACGTATCACTACGGCATCGACGGAACACCAGCCCTTTCCATGATCGCCCAACTGGGGTGCCCCTTCGGCTGCGGCTTTTGCGGGGGACGAATGAGCCCGTTCCTGCGTCGTGTCCGCACCCGCTCTTCAGAGAATATCGTGCAGGAGATGGTGCATCTGTACCGGACCTACGGAGTGAAAGGCTTCATGCTGTATGACGACGAGCTCAACGTGAACCCCAAGATCACGTCATTGATGAGCCTGATCGCCAACACACAACAACGACTCGGCGTCGAGTTTCGCCTGCGCGGTTTCATTAAGGCAGAGCTCTTTACCGATGAACAGGCTGCAGCCATGTACGAGGCCGGCTTTCGATGGATTCTTGTGGGATTCGAGTCGGGACACCCTCGGATCTTGCAGAACATCCAAAAGAAGGCGAGCCGAGAGGATAACACGCGCTGCATGGAAATCGCCCGGCGGCACAATTTGAAAGTGAAGGCCCTGATGTCGCTGGGCCATCCAGGGGAATCCAATGACACGATACAGGCCACGCGTGACTGGCTCGTCGACGTTCGGCCGGACGATTTCGATGCGACGGTGATTACAACCTATCCTGGGACGCCCTATTTCGATGAAGCCGTGGAGACATCGGCCGGAATTTGGACCTATACCTGCGAGAAATCCGGAGACCGGCTCCATAGCGTGGAGGTCGACTATCGCCAGGTCGCCGAATATTACAAAGGTGCTCCAGGAAACTATACAGCATTCGTCTATACGGATGACCTCACGAGCGAGCAACTTGTGTCATCTCGTGACTGGCTGGAATCAGACGTACGACAGACCCTTTCAATCCCCTTCAACAGCGCGAACCCGGGGCTACGCTACGAACATTCCATGGGACAAAGCACGCTTCCTTCTACGATCCTTCGGACCTCACCACTCGCTCCATCACGAAGTCATAAATCCCTCAGAGTCCTTCCAGCGGGAGGATAGTTGGTCGCTACAGACTCAGACAAGGCGCTTTACTCGACGTTGAGCGTCGCGCTTGCAGTGCTCAGTCTCGTGACCCTTGTCATTGCACCTTCCCGGCTTCCCTTGCTGCTCATCCCAGGATCATTCCTCCTGGCAGCGTACGGCATGGGGTTGCTACTCGAACGCACGACTGCATCCTGGTTTCCGGTTCTTCCCTCAAATGGGCCGATGCTCACTTTCGTCGTGCGTGTCGGTACGGGCATGTCCGTGCTCGGATGTGCGACTACAGTCTTCGGACTTCTGGGTCTTTACCGGTTCAGCGCGCTGATGGTCATTGCTGCACTGGGATGGGGAATCCTGCATCTCGTCCAGTCACGCAACATGCTTGACCTCTGTACACCGACCTATCCTTCTCTCGTTAGCGGTTTCGCCGTCGGCATGGTGTGGGCCCTCGCTTGGCTCTGGGCAACGATTCCTCCGACGTTCTACGACGAACTCGCGTATCATCTACCCATCCCTCAATACGCACTCCGAACTGACCACATCCCCTCGTTTCCCTGGCTGTTTTTTAACTTCATGCCTCATCTTTCAGATCTGCTCCTCGGATGGGGGTTGGCGTTCGGCGGCGAAATCGGCGCCCGAGCCATGCATTTCACGTTCTGGCTGGCAATTTGGATTGCCGCATGGGCATTTGTCGAAACCATCATCGCAACACATTCGTGTTCATGGATTGGGTGTTTGATGGGAGGCGCCTTTGCATCCTCCGCGACGTTTCTTTTTCTTGGCACCTTGCCCTTTGCTGAAACCTCCCTGACGTTTGCGGTGCTCACGTCAGCCGCGCTGATCGCACGGCCAGGCACCTCCACGCTTTGGCTGCCTCTCGGTTTTCTCTGGGGACTCGCGGTGTCGGTCAAGCTGTCGGGATGGCTGTGGGTCGTCGCAGGCGTCCTTGCCGCACTCATGATGAGATGGCCTGTGCCAGCGCTTGCCAAGTCTGGACTCGTGGCGGTGGGAGTATCCCTGCCCTGGTGGGGACGAGCGTGGTGGTTGACCGGAAACCCTATTTATCCGATGGGCTACCGATGGCTCGGGGGCCTCTATTGGACCGATGAAACCCAGGCTCGCTTGCAGGGAGATTTGCCATCGTATGCAGATCCAGTCACTGCTCTGAGCCTGCTGAAGCTCCCCTACGATATGATCATGGCTCCTGAGCGATTCGGTTCTGCCTCGGATTGCGGTCCGCTTGCCGTCGGAATGATCTGTCTGATGCTGAGCTTTCCGTTATGGAGATTTGTGCTGAACTTGGATCCCGTCAGACGCCGTCAGTGCTATGCCGCGTGCTTGTTCATCTTTTTTACAGGACTCTGCTGGATCATGACCTCGACCACTACAAGATTTTTTGCTCCCGCTCTGATGATCGGTCTCAGCACGCTTGTCGCCCTACTCGCGCTGGTCCCACAACCGGCGCTCGCCCTGTCGCTTGTTCTCCTGTCTGCAGCTGGAGCGTTGGGCACAACCCGGTTTATTTCCTTACACGATCAAGTCTTTTCGTCCACAAGAGTCGCATTGGGGCAGGAATCTGGCAGCGACTTTACCCGCCGGACACTGGATCAGTATGAGGCAGCTATGTACGTCAGGCACAACCTTCCCCCGGACACTCATCTCCTGTTCATCGGCGAATCCCGCCCCTTCTACTTCGACCGGACCTCATTAGCTCCCTACCCGTTTCACGAGCATCCGCTCACTCGTTGGGTGGAGGAGGCCAGTTCACCGGAGCAACTGATCCACAAAATACGCAGTGAAGGCTTTACACATGTCGTCTTGAATATCCGGGAGTTCAGACGCCTGCACAATGGTTACCATGTCTTGGAATTCACGGGACCACATGCCTTGGAACAGGATCACGTTCTTAAGGAATTACCTGGAAAGATGACGACGCTTTTCTCAAAAAATCATGTGTATGTCTTCGCGCTCCCTGCATCGCCTTAGCCATTCCTCGTGGACATAGGGGGTAAAGCTCCTGTGATATCTGCCGGCCTGGCAGTGACGTTCTCGCCGAACCTGCTTTCCATTCGATAGAGGTACCCGCCTGCGGCCAGAACGCAGAAAATCGGCATGACCGGCATCCGAAAACGGCTATAGGCCTCCGGTCCGCTACTGACCAGAATGACATAGGCAGCGGTCAGCACGAGGAGAGCGACGTCGGCGTTCCAAAGCCCCCTGTGCGTAAGCAGGACCACGACTCCGGCGTACAGCACAACGAGCAACAAGGAGCCCCACGTCCAGGAAGCCAGGGTAATGACCCAATCTCTCAATGGGAAGCGTACAAAATCCTGTTGGAGGAAGGCTTTGCGGAGCGCCACATTATCCGCACCGAACAAGTGGGCCAAATTCGACGGTCCCAGGAGATTCGCTGCCGTACCCTGCAGCGTCGTCCGAACCAGGAGGACGGGATGCGCGACAACGATGGCTTGGGCGAATTTCCCCTGGCTCTCCAGCAGATGGGCCTGTGATGATCGGGGAAAATCCAGCGGCAGGGACGCCGCGTGGTGTTCTGCAAGCCGATGCTGAGCCTCTTCAAGCGAAAGCCCATCTCGCTTCGCGACGATGGCCGCGGCTTTTGCGATCAGAAGATACTGGTTCTTGGCTTGGCTGAATTCTGCCGATCCCGTCGATAAGTAGTTGTGGATCTGCCATGCCCCAACCGGTACGGCGAATAGTAGCCACATGAGCACCGCCGACGCGAGGGCTCTCCGCCACCCATGGGCGTGCCGAGTTGCAACGAAGAACACGACGGGAAACAACATCCCAAGGTAGTAACCGGTGGGCCGCGTATAGGTTGCCAGCGCCAAACAGATTCCTGCCCAACAGGGGTAGGAAAAGGACGGATCTCTTGACCCGTGCACCATCCACAAGAGGGCCAGCGTAAGGGCAGCGCCGAACAATGTTTCGGTCAGCAAGACCTGAGAGTAATACAGCGAGACGGGATCGAGTGTCAGGAAGATGGCTGTGAGAAGGCCGGCCCTGGCGCCGAAGAGCAATGAGGCGATTCGATATCCGGCAAGCACGGTCAGCAGACTCAGCGCGATTTGGATCGCAACCACACCGTGAGGACGGATGCCTACAACCTGGTAGAGTCCGGACAGAAGGACAGGATAGGCCGGGGTCCTGATCGCCTCCGGTTCGAGCGGAGGGCTTAGTGATCGGGAAAAGCTCCCGTATCGGACAATATTCAGTGCGAGTTGGTGATATTCCTGAGAATCGGTGCTCTCAAACACCCCCTCAGGATTGTAGGCCATCACCAGCATCCCCAGCGCCGCCTTGCTGAGCACACCCAGCAGAGCGACGACCATGCATGCCTTTCGCAGACGATCGCCTTCGGGCAGGAGCGCAGCAAGCGAAGTCATGTGGCCTGAGGAGTCGAGTGTTGATGTGAACGAGGTTGCGAGATAGCCTGTCCGGCATTCTAACAAGCGCGTCGCCAGAGTCCAGGGAAATACGGATCATGACCTTGGATCTCTCAGCACCGACGGTCAAATGGGCCCTAATGTGCCATCCCGCGAAGACTTGCTGCCGGAACGCGCTCATGCGAGACTGAAGTCGATGGCATCGATGGTTTCCTATCACCATCTTCAATCCCGCCTGCGCCTCGCCCTGGCGTTGAACGCGTTCGTCATTGCTGCGGAGTTCATCGGTGGATGGCTGCTGAATAGCGTCGGCTTGATCGGCGACGCGGGCCACAATCTCATCGATCAGGGGGCGTTGTTCGCCGCGCTCTACGCCCATGTCTTGACGGCACGTCCCGCCACGGAGGCGCGAACGTTTGGGTATCATCGGGCGGGCATCGTCACAGCCTTTTTGAGCTCCTTCGTGCTGTTATTGACTGCGCTGGGGGTGACGATCGTCGGCATTCAACGACTGCTACATCCGGTCACGGTCGATGGCGGATGGGTGATGTTCATTGCGGCAGTGAGCTTTGTCGGAAATCTCGGCATCGCGCTGCTGCTGCAACATGGTGCGAAAGACGACCTCAATATTCGCAGCGCCTTCTGGCACATGCTGTCGGATGCCTGGGTGTCCCTGGGCGTGATCATCAGCGGCGGAACGATCATGTTGACCGGATGGATGGTGCTCGATCCTCTGGTCAGCTTCCTCCTTGTGGGAGCCATTCTTCGAGGTGCCTGGCCGATCTTCAAGGAGTCATTGGACGTGCTGCTCGAATCCACTCCACCGGGCGTCAGCGCCTCGAATATTGCCGCGACCATCGAGGGAATTCCTGGTGTTGAAAATGTCCACGATTTGCATGTCTGGGCCATTGAACCGCGCCTGGTCATGTTGACCTGCCACGTGCTGGTGCATGAGGACAAGGGCGTATTGACCAACGAATTGCTCAAGAACATCCGTGCCCGTATCGCGTCGGACTTTGGGATTACCCACATCACCATCCAGCTCGAGACGCATTGCGCGCATAAAGATGCCGTGCATTGTGATCTCACGACGTTGGTAGGCCAACATCGAACCGATCATCTCCACGCGCATCACTAACCCTGTCATGGCTGGAACTGCCGTTCCGTTCTACATACTCTGCGGGTCGCTGGGAGCGGGAAAAACCACCCTCCTCATGCGATTGCTCGAATATTGGCACGGGCGCGGGGTGCGTGCGGGGGTTCTGATGAACGAGGCGGGTGAGATCAGCATCGACGGGCCGAGGGTCGGCACGATTGCCGAGCAGGTGATGAACCTCGCCGGAGGATGCGTCTGTTGCGATACGAAGGAAGATTTGTCGTGGGGAATCGCCCAACTGGTGCGTGACTATGGATCCGATGTGATCGTGCTGGAATGCTCAGGGCTTGCGGATCCGGCCGAAGTCATCGACGGCGTGACGGATCTGTACACCGCCAGGCTTGCCAAATTGGAACGGATCATCGCACTCCTGCATCCCATCGCCGGCGCGCAGAGTCCCTCGAGCGTGTTCGTTACTGATCAGGCGATCCGTTGTGCCGACGAGCTGATCTTGAATAAACGGGACCTCTATGTGCCCGGCCACTGGGAGCCATTCAAGGCATCGATCGTTGCACGCAACCCGCATGCGCGCCTTTGGGAGACGACTCACGGACGCATTGACATCCCTGCCCTCCTCCAACCACACAAGGAAATGCCACATGCTGCGCCGACCAACGTGGAGTTCGGCGCTCCCCGCTCCACCCCGCGCGCGCAGTATCATCCGATTGCGACGACGATCCGATTGCCGGAGGCCTTGAACCGGCAGCGGTTTTTGGCGTGGATCAAGACGCTGCCCAAGGAGGTGGAACGGGCGAAGGGGTTTATCCGGTTTGCCAACGAACCGGAGTTGCAGGAATTTCAGTATGCGCCGCCCGGCGAGGCCACAGTCACCCCTGTCATGTTGCTCGACGAGCCTGAAAAAGCCATTGTCTTGATCGGTCGAGGCTATGACGTGGACAGCTACGGCGCAGAACTGTCGGCTTGCGTTGCCACCATCGGCGACGGCATGCGCTGACGGAACTGAGGCCATTGCAGCAGCAGCCAGGCAATGCCGGCACCGCTAAGCCCGCCAATGACCCAGCCTCCCAACACATCCGTCACGTAGTGGGCCCCGATATACACTCTAGCCAGACCGACCAGTGCGACGATGGGCCAACTGATCCACCCCGATCGAGGATACAAGACCTGTAGAAATGCGGCGGCCGTGGCCGTATTGATCGCATGATTGGATGGAAAGCTGAAGGTTTTGCCGCAAGCTTCGAGGTGGTGCAGGTCGGAGATGCTCATGCAGGGGCGCGGACGGGCCACCAGGTGTTTCAATTGCGCGCCGACAAAATCCAGGAGACCGATGGATGCGCCAAGAAAGGCCGCTCCGATGCACGCTTCCCGGGCAGACAGCCACAGCCAATAGAGTGCCAATAAAATGCCCGGCACCCACAAGACGTCCGGATCTGACAGTTGGAGAAACAGCCAGTCTACTCCAGGCGATTTTCCCGCCAGCCCGCTGATGAGCGACGTCAGAAACGCATCAATATCCATGGCGCTGACGATATAGCGTCGTCCTCTGTTCGTCAACTTGCAGATGAATGAAGAACATTCGCTCGGGGCTTACTTGGTATGGAAGTGAATGCGTACGGTCAATTCACCGTCGACGGGCACATCGCCCTGCATCTGCGGCTCAAACGTCCACCTTTTCAGCGCCGCAATGCCGGCGGCGGTCAACTCACGGTGCCGGCAAGGCTCCAGGATCACGACAGTGACTTGAGCATCTTTCGAGACCATCATGCGCGCCTTCATCCAGTCATCGATCACCGTGCCGTCGAGCGCAGCCGGAATGCCCGGCCAGGGGGTGGCTTTGGGAACCGGTCCGAACTGCTGGTCCTTGTTGAGCGAGAGGCCATGGATATGGACCTCAGGTAGTTCGATGATGTCTTCCTGGTGGTCGCTTTCGTGCGTCGCCTCATCCCCTGCCGTGGCGTACGCTGATATTGGCACCGAGCCGATACCGAGCGGAATGAATGAGATCAGGAAAGCGATATGCAACCACAAAGAAGACATCGTCCGATCCTTGACAGATGCCCAACAAGGTCATTCAGCAAGGCCGCAAGGAGCTTCGAACCGCGAGACGTACTCCCCGTCGTACGTTGAGCGGTTCAAGCGACTGAGAACGCAGCTGGTGACCTTGTTCGGCATCTGACTAGAAGAACCATTGTGCCCGGAAGAAGTACGACCTCGGCATCCCGGCATGCGCAATGCCAAGACCGATGCTGCCCTCGCCCCGGTTGATGAAATACTGTTGATCGAACAGGTTGATTACGTCGAAGCCCAGCAGCATCTTCTGTCCGTGCCACGGAAGTGGAATCGTATGCGTGATCGACGCATTGTAAACGGTATAGGAGTTCTCATGGGAAGAATTTGTCTTCGCGCCAGGCTCCGCTGTCCGCAGACCGGAGCCATACAACATCTGGCCGGTGAAGGCCGTGCGCTCCCATAAGCGATACGACACGACCGCCGAGCTCGTCATCAATTGCGAATGATCGCAAAAGACACCCCCCGGTGACGAAATGTCGTTGATCTCGGCCTGATCCAGCAGGTATTGGCCGGACTGCAGGCCATATCCCTTACACTGTCCCCAGGCGACGTTGCCGCGGCCGGTGAGGTTGTCCGTGAATTGCACCTTCAATGCGCCATCGATCCCCCGCTGCCATCCACGCTCAAACGCGAAAAAATTCAAGAGCGGTGTGCTGCCGAACTGTCCCGCATCGGAAAGGTAGTGCGACAGTTTGTAATAGGCGGTCAGCTCCAGAGTCGCCTTCCGGTGCAAAGCATGGTAGCTCCCCACCTCGAAGTAATGAGATCGTTCGGCGCGCGGCCGGAAACCGGTTGGATCGTCCGGCGCCGCCGTCGTATTCTGGGTATTGAGCTGTGTCGCAGCCACCTGCTCGACGTTCGGGGGAGTAAAGAGGCGTCCGTAGTACGCGTGGAAGACGTTCGATTGATTGTGCTTGTAGGTGACGCCGGCCCGAGGGCTGACTTGCCCTTCGTTATAAAACCCTTGGATGGCGTCGCCGCGGACGCCGAGATTGAACGTCCAATGCTCATTGAGACTCCACTGGTCCTGGATCCAGAACTCTTGTCTCGTTTGAATCGTTTGATTCGAGGCCTCTCGGGTGAGCACCGGTCCGGCGGGAACTCCGCTGCTCGTATCGAAGGCAAAAATCTGCGATTGGTTGTTCGCCCGCGTGTAATCCAACTGCATCCCGGTCTTGACGAGGTGATGGCTGTCCGGGATCCAGGTGTAGTCAAACCGCATGCCGCCGCTGTAGGCGACGCGTTGTTGACTGGCCGTCTGGGCGGTATTCACGTCCTCGGCATAGGCCAGCGCATTCAGCGGATCCGTGGTGAAGTCGGCGACACCCCGGCGGAAATACAGCCCCAGCCCGAAGTAGTTGCTGGCATTGACATCGTGCCTCCAGACCAGTTGTGAATATTGGCTGTTTTCCTTCTGGAACTGATCGACGGACTGTGAGGCATTCGGGGTGAAGCCTGGGAGCAGGGCCAGCACATCGGGATTCGCTCCGAGGTTGGGAATGGTCGGGATCTGGTACTTTGCCACTGAACTGAGAAAAATCCAACTGAAGTTGTTGTGATTGTCATGCTGATAGTCGCCGCGCAGGTAGGTATTGTTCTTTTCGCTCTGATTGTGGTCGTTGGTCTTGCCAAGCGTCGGTGGTTCGAGTCCACGATTGGTCGTCACATAACTATTCAACAGATAAAAGCGGACCTTCTCTCCGATGGTTCCTCCATACTCAAACGACGGATTCACCGTTTGATTGGAGCCGCCGAAGACCTGTGCTGACCCGGATCCCGGTGACGTCCCGCTCTTGCTGGTAATGTCCAGCACGAGCGCCGTTTTGTTTCCATACTGCGCTTCCATGCCGCCAAGAATGATGTCCGCCCGTTCCCACGCGCGGGGCGGTACGATGTCTGCAAAAGCTCCGGTCACGGTGTCGGGAATCGGGATGCCGTCGATCCGGAATTGCTGGTTGGCGTGATCCTGCCGGATGTGGGTTTGCTTGAGGGCGCCGTAGACGACGCTCGGGATCGTGAGCAGCACGTCGTAGACGTCGTTGTTGTTCCCTCTGGGCAATGCCTCAATCTCCTTGCGGCTCAACTGATAGGTCTCGCTCGAGGCTTTATATTGGATCGCCGGAAGTGGCGACACGATCTCCAGGGCGATTTCTCTTGTGATCGCGAGCGTGAGCGAGACGGGCGGCGGCGGCACGGCGCCAATCTTGATCACCACATATTCGCTCCGGTACGTGTCCTGAACCGCGCTGATCGAGTAGGTGCCGGATTCCGGCACCAGGAGGCGAAATTCGCCTGCCGGATTTGTCACGCTCTGGGCCACCAGGTTGCCCTCTTGATCCCGCACGTGCACGATGGCTTGATCGACCCGCCGAAGATCCTGATGTTGCACCGTGCCTGTGACCTGGAACAGATCATTGTCCGCCGCATAGGTGGACGAAGGCTCGCCGTCCAGTAACCAAACGTTCCCCGCCAACAGCACGACACCTATGGCCCGCGATAACGCTGCCCGCCGCATTCCCTCCGCCTCCGCACTCATCGGCCGATGACGACCGGATAAACAAGGTCATAGCTGGGCCAGATGGGCCCGCTCAACGACCACGGCGATTTCTGATGTTGTCAGGAATGCGGAGGCGCGCGGGAGGGTCCGATTGAAGGGAATTCGACCGAAAGCAGTTGTGCCGGTGCAGGAAATTCATACGCCCCGACGATCTCGAACGTAGAACATGGCGGACCGCCGAGATCGACCGAACCCGACGTGTGATGTTGCACCCACTGACAGAGGTCGGTGTCAGAGTGTTCGTGCCCGTCCGTATCAGCCGCAGCGAGTTCATGGTGGACATCCTGAGCGACGGCGAACGGAGCGAGGGCGAGCAGAACAAGAATCAGGCTCAGCGAGAATCCCCGAAGACACAATGATGAGAGGCGAGTTCCCATAGCGGTGTGCCTTCGTATCATATGAGCGTCAAGGCTGTCGAGCCTCACGGCTGTCAACATGAGAAATAGAAGGATGTAAATCCTTATATTCCAGCATGTTACGCATGATCATGTAGACTTTTCATGGGCATTTCGCTATGCTGCGCCCCTTCTACCGATGAAAGGCCAGTCATGAATCGACCGATTGACAATCAACACGTCATAGAAATCAAGGCATTGCCGTCTCCCCGGGCCATCAAGACCAAGCTGCCGATCACCGATGACGCCGCCGCGCTTGTCGTGGAAACGCGCGAAGCCATCCGCCGAATCCTTCACGGACAAGACCGCGAGCGGTTGCTGGTCATCGTCGGCCCCTGTTCCATCCACGACCCTGAGGCCGCCTATGAGTACGCGGCGCAGCTCAAGCCGGTGGCCGATGCCCTTCGCGACCGTTTGCTCATCGTCATGCGTACTTACTTCGAGAAACCGAGGACGACGGTCGGGTGGAAAGGGCTCATCAACGATCCCCATCTCGACGGCACCTGCGACATTGCAACCGGCATGGAACTCGCCAGAACCATTCTATTGAAGCTCAACCAGTCCGGGATGCCTTGCGCGACGGAACTGTTGGATCCGATTAGCCCGCAGTACATCGCCGACCTCATCAGCTGGACCGCCATCGGAGCCCGGACGACCGAAAGCCAAACCCATAGGGAGATGGCCAGCGGGGTCTCCATGCCGGTCGGGTTCAAGAACGGGACAGAAGGCAGTCTGCATGTCGCCGTGAATGCCATGACTTCTGCCCGCACACCCCACCACTTCGTCGGAATCAACGCCGACGGGCAAACCTCCATCATCAAAACCATGGGAAATCCGGACCGCCACATCGTCCTGCGAGGCGGCGGGGGAAAGACGAACTATGATGCGGAGCACGTCGCCAAAACCGAATCCGCCGTATCCGGCGAAGGCATCGCCAGGCCGATCATGATCGATTGCTCCCACGACAATTCCAACAAGGATCACACACGTCAAGGGCTTGTGGCGCGGGAAGTGCTCCGGCAATTCCGTGAAGGCCGCCAATCCATCATGGGCCTGATGCTGGAAAGCAATCTCAATCCAGGCAAACAGACCTGGAAGCAAGGTGTCGCGCTGGTCCATGGCGTCTCCATCACCGACGCCTGCCTCGGCTGGAATGAGACGGCCACGCTCCTGAACGAACTGGCCGAAAGCATCGTGACCAGACCCGCCTGATCGGTTCGACGGCCCCATCCGGGCCGGCTCAAGCGATCCGCATGCTCATCGATACGCACACGCACCTGGACGACCCCCGCTACGACGCGGACCGCGACACCACGATCGAGCGTGCACGCCAGGCCGGTGTGGGTGCGTTCGTGACGATCGGCTGTGATCTTGCGACCAGTCGCTCCGCTGTCACGCTTGCCGATCACCATCCGGACATCTACGCGTCTATAGGCGTCCACCCCCATGAAGTCAAGCATATCGCTGATGGGTGGTACGACGAGCTGCGCCGTCTCGCTCAGAATCAAAAAGTCGTGGCCTACGGCGAGATCGGTCTCGACTACCACTACAATCACTCGACGCCGAAAGAGCAGCGCGAGCGGTTCCGGGAACAAGTTCAACTCGCGCGAGAACTGCGTTTGCCGGTGATCATTCACACGAGAGAGGCGCAGGAGGATACGATCAGCATTTTGAAGGAGGAAAAGGCTGCAGAGGTCGGCGGGGTGTTTCACTGCTTTTCCGGAGACGCCTGGCTGGCCAAGGACGCGCTGGATTTGGGATTTTATCTTTCTTTTTCCGGGATTCTCACGTTCCAAAACGCGTCGATGTTGCGGGATATCGCCAAGCAAACGCCGCTGGACCGCGTGCTGATCGAAACCGATTGTCCGTATCTGACGCCTGTGCCGCACCGAGGGAAGCGCAACGAACCGGCCTTTGTCTCTCACGTCGCTCAGCAACTCGCTGAGATTCATCCGGAGCTCTCCCTCGACCAGATCTCACAGGCGACGACCGAAAACGCGAAACGGCTGTTCACGAAGTTGCGCTAGACAGGATTGGTTTCCGGCACAGCCGGTGCGTCAAAAACGCTTGAGCTGGCGGTTCCGCTGACGTAGCGCCTTGGGAAGTTTTCGAGGATTCCCTTTCTTCTCCGGTCCACGCCGTGGCAGCGCGTCCTCGTCCACGGCAAGTTCTTTGTACGGCATCGCCTGTCCGGAAACGGAGGGTGCCAGCAGCTTCTGGGCAAACTCCGGCGCTCTCATGATCAATGCTCCCTGTGCCTGCACGGCACGGATCACCTCCTGGTCTGACGTGACCACAGCGCACTCCGCTCCGTACTCGCGCGCGAGCCGCTCGATGACCTGGTCTGCCCGCTCGCCGCGCTTCGAGTAGATCACCTGAACTCCAGCGCGATGTTCACGGCCTTCAATCGGTTGTCCTCGCTGCCACCCGTCAAACACTACCGTCAGCGAGTGTCCTTTCCGGTGGCGATAGCCCGCCAGCAGCCGTAACAACGATTCACGCGCCGCTTCAGAGTGCGGCTCACCCGTCCGCGCCAAGAGGGCCGACAAATTATAGCCGTCGATGATCACATGCATCGTCGTGAAAAACCTACGCGCCGACCGTCAGTGCTGTCAACCGCACCGCCTAAAACGCCGCTCCCCTTGACAACCTCCGGAACATCTGAGACATAGATATATCTTCTGCCGTCCCCCTGGAAACCCATGCCCTCTGCTCTCTGGCGCGCAATCGTTTCGGTGCTGTTGCTGGGACTCTTCGGTCTCAACGGCGTCTTCTGGCCGGACGCGCTTCAGGCCGCCTCGCAGGATCAACGACGGGACCAGTCGTCCAAGCGCTCGCACCAATCGAAGGTCGGTCTCGCTCCCAATACCCTTCCGCTGGCGACGATCCAGAATCTCAGAACGACCTTCTCGCCGGACTTGCTCCGTTTGGTGCTCGATCTCGACCGCAAGACACGGGTGAAAAAGCACCTGCCGTCTCAAGAGGACGGACTGATCGTTGAAATCCCTCACGCGGCATTGAGCAAATCGGCGCACATCAAGATTGTCCAGGGAAAACTCGACGGCCGGTTCATCGTCCGGCAGACACGGAACGACTCGGTTACCGTCACCCTGCCGAACGGGTCCTTCCAGACCTATGCCTTGTTTTCGCTGACCAACCCTCCTCGACTCGTGGTCGACGTCATCCCCGCTTCCGCACAGGCTGCGACACCATCGCTGGATGTCGCTGAACCTCCCGCACTCCCCGTCGCACCGCGGCAACCGCTTCCGCCGCCGGTCAAGGGCTTCACGACGGTCGTGATCGATCCCGGACATGGCGGGAGAGATCCCGGGGCGCATGGGCAGCGCGGCACCGAGGAGAAAGACATTACGCTGAAGGTCGGGTTGAAGCTGCGCGAACTTCTGAAGACAAACCCTGGCGTGCGCGTCCTGATGACCAGGGAGCGGGACGTGTTCGTCGAACTCGAGGACCGTGCGCGGTTCGCCAACGGCAACGAAGCCGACCTGTTTGTCTCGATTCACGTCAACTCGCATCCCCAGCGCTCCGTGCGCGGCATTGAGATTTACCATTTCGGAGAGGCCAAAGATCAGCGGGCGTTGGAACTGGCCGCTCGCGAAAACGGCACGCCGCTTGGGAGCACGGGCGTCGGATGGGAATATCTGGTCGCCGATCTGTTGACCACCAAAAAAATCGAGGCGTCGCTGGAACTCGCCTGGACCACTAAGGAGGCCATGATCTCGCACTTGAACGGGCACTACGCGCTGGTCGACCATGGCGTCAAGACCGCGCCGTTCTATGTGCTCCGCTTCACCAGCATGCCGAGCATACTTGCGGAAATCGCCTACATCTCGAACACGACAGAGGAAGATCTGTTGCGGACGAGTCTCTTTACCACACGTGTTGCCGAATCACTGCATGAGGGAGTGACTGCCTTCTTGGCCGCCTCAAAATCAACGGCGCGATAATGCGCCGGACCACCCTGCTCGCCCCGCCGCTATGCCGACCGTGAGGCTGACGCTGGAATACGACGGTTCACGCTATGCCGGCTGGCAGCGCCAACCGGATCAGCCCACCATTCAGGAAGCCGTCGAAACCGCGCTGTTCCAACTGACTCAGGAAACCGTGCCGGTGATCGGCGCAGGACGCACCGATTCCGGCGTACATGCGCTCGGCCAGGTCGCCAGCTTCCGCATCGAGCGGCAGTGGACGGCCCGGGAATGGCTTCGAGGATTCAACGCAAGGCTTCCAGAAGATATCGCTGTCCGGTCGGCAGCCCTCGTGCCAGACGATTTCCACGCCCGATATGCCGCTCGAGGAAAGCTGTACGAATACCGCATTCTGAATCGTGGTGAACGGCCGGCACTCGACCGTGCCTATTGCTGGCATGTCCATAAGCCGCTTGATCACGCTGTCATGGAACAGGCTGCGACCTATCTCGTCGGCTCCCACGATTTTTCCTCGTTCGAAGGGACCTTGACCGACAATGAGGATCCGATCTGCGACCTACAGCAACTTTCGCTTTCGAGGGAGGGCGACCTCGTCAGAATTCGTGCGTATGCCGACCGCTTCCTCAAACACATGGTGCGTGCGATCGTCGGAACCCTCGTCGAGGTGGGCCATGCCAAACGAGCGCCGGAGGCCCTGCGGACCATTCTGGCTGCGAAGGATCGTACGGCCGCAGGCAGGACCGCCCCTCCGCACGGCCTCTTCCTCGTGCGTGTCGATTACGACAGTAACGATACTCTAGGCCGTGAGGGAAGAGAAATTCTTAGGAGGTAGGAAACGTCAGCGGGAGGAGGGCAGGTCTCGGTTTTCGAGCTTCTTACGAAGCTCGATCAGTTCCTGCTCAAGGGCCAGAAAGCGGTCGCTGATGGGGTCCGGCAGGTTGATATGGTCCATCGTGGCATCGGGAAGCCGCTCGCCCTGCGTTTTGATAACCCGGGCGGGCACACCGATGACGGTCGAGTTGGCTGACACGTTCTTAAGTACCACGGAATTCGCGCCGATCTTGACGTTGTCTCCGATCGTGATGCCGCCGAGAATTTTGGCTCCGGCGCCGACCACGACATGGTTGCCGAGCGTGGGATGCCGCTTGCCGCGCTCCTTTCCTGTTCCCCCAAGCGTCACCCCTTGAAAGAGCGTGACATAATCACCGACCTCAGCCGTCTCGCCGATCACGACCCCCATGCCATGATCGATGAAGAATCCGATCCCGATGCGGGCAGAGGGATGAATTTCGATCCCCGTCAGCCAACGGGCGGCCTGCGAAATGGCGCGCGGCACGAAGGGGACACCGGCGGATTTCAGCCAATGAGCGAGGCGGTAGGCCATCAGGGCATGAAACCCGGCATACGTGAAAATGACCTCGAGCGTGCTGGTCGCCGCCGGGTCGCGGTCAAACACGGCCTTGAGATCTTGTCGTATCGCCTTCAGCATGTCGCTATTCTACGATGCTCAGACGGGTTCAATCAAACAAACGGCGTGGGCAATCATCCCTTCCTCCCGACCCACCGCATCCAGTCCTTCGCCGCTCTTCACTTTCACGTTGACGCGATCAGGGTCGATCCCGGCGGTTTCGGCCATCGTCTTTTGCATCGCGGCCAGATGCGGCGCCAACCGCGGCGCCTGCGCCACGATCACGGTGTCGATGTTGCCGACCCGGTAGCCCTTCGCCTTGAGCTTCCCGATCACGTCTTCCAGCAATTTGAGACTTGAGATCCCTTTATACCGCGCATCCGAGCTTGGATAATGGCGTCCGAGATCGCCTTCTCCCATGGCGCCGAGCAAGGCATCGCAGACAGCGTGTACCAGGACATCGGAATCGGAATGTCCGAGCAACCCTTTGCTGTGCGGGACCTCGACACCGCCCAGAATCAGCTTTCGACCCGGACCCAGCGGATGCACATCGTATCCATAACCAATTCGCATACATGCCCCTTTGGTCTCAGCCGGAACCGGACGCTACGGTCTCCGGTCCGTCCGTGACGCCAAAATCGCCTCACCGATGACAAGATCCTCAGGCCTCGTGACCTTGATATTTTCGCCGCTGCCTTCGATTACCCGCACCGGACGCCCCATCCATTCCAAGAGATAGGCATCATCCGTGGCGGCCATTCCCTCGGCCTGTGCTTTTCGATGCGCCTCCTCGAGCCAGTCTCGCCGGAACGCTTGAGGCGTCTGGGCCAGCCATAACGGTTTACGGTCGATCGTCCGCTCGATGACATGATCGCCACCCACCTGCTTCACCGTATCCCGCATAGGCAGCGCGATGATGGCCGCACCATCGGCCGCTGCCGCTTCCACAACCTGGCTTACCATAGTCTCCGTTATACAAGGCCGCACGGCATCGTGGATGACGACGAGATCGACACGTTCGTCCACCACAGCCAACGCATGGCGAACGGAGTCCTGCCGTTCCCGGCCGCCGGGAACGATGTGCGCCACCTTGGTAAAGCCATGGGCATCGACGATGTCGGTTTGACAATAGCGCAGCTCCGCCTCCGGGACGGCCAGAACCACCGCATCGATGACGGGGGAGGATTGAAATACGCGAAGGGAATACACCAGGAGCGGCAGCCCTCCAAGCGGGCGAAACTGCTTGGGGACGGCGCCGCCCATCCGGAGGCCCAAGCCTGCAGCCGGAACGATGGCCACGGTATGGAGCCGCTCACGTCCCATGCGAGGCCCGCGCGACACGGCTATCGGGACAGCCGCAGGGCTGAATCGACGAAACAGCTATCCACGCGCGACCTGCAGCTCCTCTCGCTCGGTTTCTTCCTTCAGACGGGTAAAGATCATGCGGCCCGCGGTCGTCTGGAGGACGCTGGTCACGATCACATCCACATTCTTGCCGATATACCGCCTGGCGTTATCGACCACGATCATGGTGCCGTCGTCGAGATAGGCGACACCCTGCCCGGCTTCCTTGCCTTCCTTCAAGACGAATACGCGAATGGCCTCGCCTGGCAGCACGACCGGGCGCAACGCATTGCAGAGCTCGTTGATGTTCAGCACGCGAATGCCCTGCAGCTCCGCCACCTTGTTGAGGTTGAGATCGTTGGTGACGATCTTGGCGTTCATTTTTTTGGCTAACACGATGAGTTTTGCGTCGACTTCTTTGACGTGCGGGAAGTCTTCGTCGATGATCCGGACGTCGACATCGCCCATCTTTTGAATTTTATTGAGAATATCGAGGCCGCGGCGCCCCCGCGCCCGCTTCAAGGAGTCGGAGGAGTCGGCAATGTGTTGCAACTCATCAAGGATGAAATGCGGCACGAGGAACGTGCCCTCGAGAAATCGCGTTTCGCAGAGGTCGGCGACCCGGCCGTCGATGATGACGCTGGTGTCGAGCACCTTTGGACACACCGTATTGCCGTCCAATTCGAAAAATTTTTGCTGAGGACTCGGCAGCTTTTCCTTGCCAAACCTGGCGCCCAGCACGAGGCCCAGGTAGGGAAATCCGAGCAGAAAGACCAGGCCGCCGATGTGAAACAGGAAGGTCTGGACGTCAAAAATCTCGCCACCGACCCATTCGACCAGGCCCGTCAAAATCAGACCTGCTGCCAGTCCCGCCGTACCTCCAACGATGATGCCGAATGACAGGTTGTGTAAGGCATATTCTCCGGCGAGGATCAATCCGCCGGTGACTGCCCCAATGCCGAACCCATACAGCCAATACGATGCGCTCGCGCCATCGGCTTTGATAAATAAGGCCATTCCCGCCAATGCGCTGAGAAGGACAAATATGGCTCGCGATACCATACCTTCTCTCCTCTCGTTAAGGACGCAATGTTAAATAAATCGTCTGGCCTTTACGTTTCAACAGGAGCAGCACTGCCTGATCCTTCGAAAGGCCGGACACGGCTCTCTCATAGGATTTGATCGAATTCACCTGCTTGCGATTCACCTCCAGCACAATATCCCCTTCACGGACACCCATCTCTTCCGCCGTACTTCCGGACCTCACCCGCACGATGACGACGCCCCGCTCGCTTGGCTTGATGCCGTATCGAGCCGCCAACTCCTCATTCAGCTCGCGGACGTCGAGATCCGACAGCACTCCGGCCGGCGCCGTCGATTCCCCGTTCTCCTCCGAGCCGGCCTGTCCCAGAGACTTCGGCTGCTCCACAATGGTGACGTCGATCGTCTTGGGCTTTTTGTCCCGGATGACCTTGATCGGGACCTTGCGGCCGATCGGCGTCTGCGCCACCGCATTACGTAAATGCGTTGGTGAGTCCATGGGCTTGCCGTCGTATTCCGTAATCACGTCCGCACGCTCGAAGCCCGCTTTCTTGGCAGGGCTGTCGTCCATCACATCGCTCACCAAGACGCCCTTCGTCTCGGCCAAACCGAATTGGGAAGCGAGTTCGGGAGTCAACTCTTGTATGGCGACCCCGAGCCAGCCGCGCACGACTTTGCCGGTCTTGACCAGCTGGTCCATGATGGAGCGGGCCAGATTACTCGGGACGGCAAAGCCGATGCCCATATTGCCGCCGCTCTGGCTGAAAATCGCCGTATTGATGCCGACCAATTCACCGCGTACGTTTACCAGGGCCCCTCCGGAGTTGCCGGGGTTGATGGCGGCATCGGTTTGTATGAAATCCTCATATTCCGCGATGCCCATGCTCGCACGCCCCACGGCGCTGACGATGCCCATGGTCACGCTCTGGGTCAGCCCGAACGGGCTGCCCACTGCGAGCACGAACTCTCCCACTTCGAGTTGATCGGAATCGGCGAAAGGGATCGTCGACAACCCCGTCGCTTCGATTTTGACGATGGCAACGTCGGTCTTCGTATCGGTGCCAATCAGTTTCCCCTTGAACTCCCGCTTATCGGACAGGATTACCCGGATGTCGTCGGCCTTGTTCACGACGTGATTGTTCGTGATGATCAAGCCGTTCGAATCCACGATGACGCCGGACCCCTGGCCGCGCTCCTTCCGTTCACGATGCGGCTGCTCGCGCTTGAAAAATTCATCGCCGAAAAATTTACGAAAAAATGGGTCGTCAAACGGGGAGCTTTGCGGCCCGTCGCCGGCCTTACCCGACCGGCTGGCAGCGATGTTGACGACGGCCGGCTTCACCGTTTTGGCGATGTCCACAAAGCTCTTGGCAGGCCCGCCCGTGAACGGTTGCTGGGGGACGGTGGCGACCGGACGGACCGTGGCGGTCGTCGGCAATTCTGGTCCGGCCGTGCCCCGCGGCATCCAACCGAGCTCTGACGCCATCACGACGCCGATCACAACACCCAAGACAAGCAGCAAATAGGACAGCGCTCGTGAACGGCCAAGTGTCATTGATGATCCTTATTGGATTTCACCGGCATAGATGCCCATGATCGTCTGGAGAAACCTCACGGCGTCCGCCTTCGGACGCTGGAACGAATTCCGCCCAATAATGCTGCCGAATCCTCCGCCTTCCCGAATCGCACGGGCCTCCTCGAAGACGTTCTTGTCTTCGCTTTTTGCGCCGCCGGAGAAAATGACGATTCGGCGTCCGTTGAATGAGCTTTGCACGACATGTTTGACGCGCTCGGCCAGCGTCTTGATCTGAATTTGGGCGGACTCATAGACTTTTTTTGCCGCCGCCTGCTCCAGATGGGCGGTCGGCAGCTTGACCTTGATGACATGTGCGCCCAGCTGCGCCGCGATTTGCGCCGCGTACGCCACGACGTCGATGGCCGTTTCCCCTTCTTTGCTGAGCGCCGAACCGCGGGGATACGACCACACCACGACAGCCAGCCCGCTGTCCTTGGCGTCTTCGGCAATCGCGCGCAGCTGCTCGTACATCTCGCTGCAATGGGCGGACCCGGGATAGATGGTGAACCCGACGGCGACACAACCCAGACGGAGTGCGTCCTTGACGCTGCCGGTGACCGACGGCAACGGATCCTTGTCGTCATGCAAGACATCGTGGTTGTTCAACTTTAAGATCAAGGGAATCTGTCCAGCGAATTGGCTCGCCCCGGCTTCCAGAAAACCCAGCGGCGCGGCGTAGGCATTGCAGCCGGCGTCGATGGCCAGTTGGAAGTGATACAGCGGATCGTAGCCCGGCGGGTTGGGCGCGAAACTTCTCGCCGGCCCGTGCTCGAATCCCTGATCGACCGGCAGAATGACTAATTTCCCGGTCCCGGCGAGTTTTCCGCTCCGCAGCAGACGCGCGATGTTCGTTTTCGTTCCGGCATTGTCGCTGGTGTAATAGTTCAGGATTTCTTGGACATGATCTGCCATCTGCTTCCTCCGCGCCTCGAAGCAATCGATTACGACAATCCGGTCTTTCCCTGGATGTAGGTTTCGGCATCGCGTACATCATCAGCACTGCCGATGATCAACGGCACCCGTTGATGCAGCTTCTTTGGCTCGAGATCGAGAATGCGCGTCTCGCCGGTGCTTGCTTTCCCTCCGGCCTGCTCCACGACCATGGCCATCGGATTGGCCTCATACAGTAGCCGCAGCTTTCCTTCAGGTTTATTCACCTCGCCCGGGTAGAGATAAATCCCCCCGCCGAGCAGGAGTCTGTGGACGTCGGCAACCAGGCAACCGGAATAGCGGCTGCTATAGGGACGACCCGCCGCCTTGTCGACCTTCTTGAGCGAGTCGATATAGCGCTTGGTGCCGTCAGGCCACTTCTCGTAGTTGCCCTCGTTCACGGCATAGACTTTCCCCCGCGAGGGCATCTTGATGCCGGGATGGGACAATTGATACTCCCCGACGTTGGGATCGAGCGTGAACCCGTAGACGCCCTTGCCGGTCGTAAAGACGAGCATGGTGCTCGGCCCGAACAGAAAATAGCCGGCCGCCAGCTGATGGATGCCTTTCCTGAGCAAATCGTCATCTCCCAGCGGCTGATCCGGGTGCTGGTGCTGGACGATAGAAAAGATCGACCCCAGCGGCATGTTCACATCGGTGTTCGACGAGCCGTCCAAGGGATCAAAAAGCACCATGTAGGGTGCGGGCCTGCCCGGCGAGGCGACAAAGACCGGCTTTTCCATTTCTTCCGAGGCCAAGGCGCCGGCCACGCCGTCCCGCTGCAAGACTTCAATAAACGTATCATTAGCAATCTGATCCAGCTTTTTGACGGATTCACCTTGGACGTTCGTCTCGCCGGTGGTTCCGAGCATGTTGAGTAGACCGGCAATCCGCATGTCTCGGGCGAGGGTCTTTCCCACCAGACCGATGGCGGAAAGCAGCGCGGTCAATGATCCGGCGCCCCCGAGCGAGGCAGGCGGATTGGCCATGAGGAACTGTTCAACGGTGAGCGGCTGCTGTGCCATGAACGGGGCAGGACCTTATAAAGCCAATAATCCCCACCCTCGCGCCCGCGCGAAGGTGAGTCTCAAACATGAAGATGATAGTGAGCGATTATAGCCCGTCTCGGGTGGACGGGCAATGAATCTCGGGTGCGTTTACGAGGGGCCTTTGGAGGCTGGAAATCCATTGACCAGATCAGCGACGATCGCCCCGATAATCACTTTGGCCTTCATCCGAACCGGGATACGTCGCTCGTCGGTCGTGAACCAGACGCGGATATTGCCTTTATTGATGAATAGGCCTTTAAACGGCATGATCACAACGACTTGCGCGGTCTCCGTTTTCCCCCAGGCCCCCTCCAGCGTCTCAATATTCTCGACTCGGACTTCTACTTGCCGGTTCTTCTTGTCGTGATGCACGTTGAGCATGAGCGACGCTCCCGGCGTCAACGGCAGCTGGTTCCGGACGTAGTAGAGGCAGGAGATCAAGTCCTGTGTGCCGGCCGGGATGGGAAGCGTTTCCGTCGTGCCCTGCCGGACCGCAGTGACGGTTCCTTCGGCATGGTGGAAGGTGTATTCGATATCTTCCTTATTTTTTC
>Ga0070664_100000429_pt1 | contig 31437 bp, 27 predicted proteins | sample KBSC73metaG_FD_65863 | JGI IMG/M metagenome (GOLD analysis project Ga0070664, IMG submission 65863) | Corn rhizosphere microbial communities from Kellogg Biological Station, Michigan, USA - KBS C7-3 metaG | ecosystem: Host-associated > Plants > Roots > Rhizosphere > Soil ... | reverse complement strand
CGATCAGTTCGTGCGTGACCGCGGGAACAGGGTCCTGCCACAGCTGCGGCTCGGCAGGAACCAGCGGACCCAGGTAGCGCGTGATCGGACCCATGTCGCGATGGGTCAGCTTGAACCACGCCCGCGCAAACGCGTCGGCGAACTCCTGAGGATTGGCGTGGAAGCGTCGCGAAATCTTCTCGTACGCCGGATCGACACGGAGCGCGAGATCGGTCGTGAGCATCGATGGCGCGATCCTCTTCGATCGATCGTGAGCATGCGGCACGGTGCCCTCGCCTGCTCCACCCTTGGGCTTCCACTGGTGCGCGCCCGCCGGGCTCTTCGTCAACTCCCATTCGTACCCGAGGAGATTGTCGAAGAAATCGTTGCTCCACTTCGTTGGCGATTCCGTCCACGTCACCTCGAGACCGCTGGTGATCGCGTCGGCGCCTGTCCCGGTAGCGTAGCTGCTCAACCAGCCGAGCCCTTGCGCTTCGAGCGGTGCCGCTTCCGGTTCGGGGCCAACGTGCGACGCCGGGCCCGCGCCGTGCGTCTTGCCGAACGAGTGTCCGCCGGCAATGAGCGCGACCGTCTCTTCGTCGTTCATGGCCATGCGCCGGAACGTCTCTCGAATGTCTCGTGCGGCGGCACCGGGATCCGGACTGCCGTTCGGCCCTTCCGGATTCACGTAGATCAGCCCCATCTGGACGGCGGCAAGAGGATTCGCGAGCTGCCGTTCGCCGCTATAGCGCTTGTCGGCAAGCCATGTATCCTCGGTTCCCCAGTTGATCTCTTTCGGTTCCCACACATCCTCGCGTCCGCCGCCGAAGCCGAAGGTCTTGAATCCCATCGACTCGAGCGCGCAGTTGCCGCTGAAGACCAGCAGGTCCGCCCAGGAGATCTTCCGTCCATACTTTTTCTTGATCGGCCAGAGCAATCGTCGCGCTTTATCGAGGTTTGCGTTGTCGGGCCAGCTGTTCAGCGGCGCAAAACGCTGCTCGCCCGAACCCGCTCCGCCACGGCCGTCGCTGATGCGGTACGTACCGGCCGCATGCCACGCCATCCGGATGAACAGCGGCCCGTAGTGACCGTAGTCGGCCGGCCACCATTCCTGCGACGTCGTCATCACGGCCTCGATGTCCTTTTTCAACGCGTCGAGATCGAGCGTCTTGAACTCTTTCGCGTAATCGAAGTCCGTCCCCATCGGATCGGCAGCCGGCGGGTTCACGTGAAGAACGCTCAGGTCCAGCTGATTTGGCCACCACTCCCGGTTCGACGTGCCCGTATGTGCTTTGCCCGAGAACGGGCACTTTTTCTCGTTATCCATAGAGCTACCTCTTTTTCTTCGATGGAGTGCGGGCTGGCTGTCTCATCCGCGGATCTTGATCGGGGTGCGTCGACGTGGTGGAACCCCTTGATTCAACTCCTCACTAGAACACACTGCGTGCGGCGCTGTCGACGACGGTGGGGTTGCTGTTGCCGGTGAAGTTGAACCGCGTGCCTTCGCTGCCGCCGAACGCGTAGTACACCTGCGCGAAGACGATGCCGCCTAGCCGCAGCGTCGCCCCCACGCCGGCGCTGTGCTTCACGCTCCGCCCGAGATCTCCGAACCGATCGCCGACGGTCCCGGCATCGTAGAACGCAAACACGCCGATCGGATCGATGAGAACGTGCGCGTACTCGATCTCGCCGGCGAGCGTGTGCGCCGCGCGAAATCGATAGTCGTGATAGCTTCGCAGCGCGCTGTCGCCGTTGATGTCGGCGCCCCCCAGCGTCGGCATCAGGTAGAACGGGACTTGATCAGCGGAACCCGCAAATGCCGATGCGAGCCTCACGTTGACCGAGAACGTCCCCAGGTCGGCGCTCGTATCCGGCGTGTATTGGTTGTTCCAGCGGACGTCCGTGCGCGTGAACGAATACGGTCGACCGGCCGCCTCCTGATACCGGCGGACGGCGACGCCGAAGTTGGTCGAGTAGCCATTCAGCGCCTCGTCTTCGGGGTACCGCACATCCACGCCGCCGCCGACCACGGCGTACGTCGTCGCTTGCCCAAGGCCAGGCGCCGAGGTCGCGTCGAACCGGGTCTCGATCGAGGTCACGCCGCTCGGCGCGGCCAGCGGCGTCGCGCGCAATCCTTGCACCTGACCGAACAGCTCAAAAGCACCGCCGGCCGGCACGATGAACGTGAACCGTCCGACGCCGAGGTTCAACCCGAACCGCGTTTCATCGTTCGCGCTCGCAGGGCCGAGTCCAAAAAATGAGAGTTCGGCGATGTGCGTGTAGCTGCCATCGACGATCGCTCGTTGATGCCGATTCGACAGCGAGGACGACGAACCCACCATGGTGAGGAGGCCACCGGCAGTCCATGACCCGTTGATCGACACCCGCGCCTGCGCATCTCCGCGATAGCGAAGCGGTTTGGTGGCGCTCGCCCACTCATGCGTCATGGCAGCGCCCGCCGCAAGACCATTGCCCGGAGCAATCGTGGAGACGACGGGATGAATACCTTGGCCGGTCAGGAGAATCCGGCCAAAGTCCTCGGCATGATGCAGGCTCTCTTGACCGGTGGACGCGCGCATGCGGCACAGCGACAGCTCGAGGTCACGCGCCTGCAGTTCCAGCATGGTCTCGAACCACGAGTGCTCCGTGGTCGCCCAGGCTGCCTTTCGCTGATTCGCCTGGGTTTCACACGCGACAGGATCCGGCGTCTGCGCGTACGCAACACCTGAGCACGCGACCGAGAAAACAACCGCTCCCAGGATGCGCCCGAGCGTCATGACCGTTCGCGATGGATGGCGCGCATCGCTGACGCGATGAACTTGTTGGCCTCGGCCTCGGTGCTGACGGCCTGCGGCTGCAGTGTCCGAGCGAACACCGGATCGACGCGCATCAGCAGCGTGTGGAGCTCGCGGACTTGATGCAGATGGAGCGACGACGCCGGATCGCGGCCCGTCCGCCGCGCTCGTGTTCGCGGCGCCGCCCTCGACGTCGCGAAGTCCGGCGCGTCGGTGCGCGGATCGTTGAGGTCCCGAGTGAACAGGTGCATGAACGTGTTCGCGTGCTGCTCGCGTGAATGCGGCGATGTCGTTCGCGGATCGCCGATGAATTGTTCGGTCACAGTGGCAGGAATAGACGCGTGCTCGTACACCGTATGTTCGACCCGGGCATCGATGTACGGCGAGACGACAATGGCCGGCACCCGCACGCCAAGGCGATCGAAATTGAACGGCGGAGCCTGGCTGGAGAAATCGTCGGGCTGCACGACCGGCGGGATCTCGTGATCGAACAATCCGCCATGCTCGTCCCACACGATCACGAGCATCGTCGACTTCCAGCAGGCGTCGTTCGATCGAATGGTCTCGTACACCCGCCGGATGAAGTTGTCTCCCTGGAGGACGTTGTGATCGGGATGCTGGTCGGTCGCCAGCTCGCCGGCGTTGTCGGAATAGGCCGGTTCCACGAACGAGTACGCGGGCAGCGTGTTCCGCTCACACGCTTTCTTGAAATCACCGAACAATCCAAAAAAGTCCCGTTGATCGGCGAGCAGGAACGTCATGCCCTGCGTGCCGCTCCACTTCGCGTAGTAATAGATCTTTCCACTTTTCCCGGCGCGCCGCAGCCGATGGTAGATGCTCGGCTGGGCACGGAAATAATCCGGGGACATGTCGAGCCGCCCGAACGAGGTGCCGAAGTGCGCGAACGCGCGGTTTGGAAGCGTCGGCCCCGGAACCGACGAAAACCACTGATCGCAGACGGCGTACTCGCGCGCCAGCGCTGAAAGGGTCGGCAGCTGCTCGGGCTTGAAGCAGCTCATCACTGCCGCGCCGGTCGACACCCCTGCCTGCTGTTCGTAGCTCTTCACGAAGCCGGTCATCGTCGGAGTTCGCGCGAAGGCGCCGTTGAAGGGCGTGCCGTACATCTGGAGATACACGTCGTTGAAATCGTGACCGGGATCGGCAACAAGCTGTCCCTGATACTCGGCATCGTCGATGACCGGCAGGAGATTGCCAGCGGTGTCGGGATTGCTGTAATCACCTGGAGCGACGCCGCGGAGGTCGTCGATTTCGCTCTTGAGCAGGCCGATCAAGTGATCGAACGATCGGTTCTCCATCATCAGGACGACGAGATGCTCGACGCGCGGGTCGTTCAGAGGGAATGACATGCTCGACTCATAAACCTATCCCAACCGCGCCGCGGCGAATCATCCAACCGCGGTAAATTTTTCACCACCGCGATTGGCCCACTTGACTATCAAGTAGAGCAGCGTTATTGTCACCACTAGAGAGGCCAGTGAATGGCTGATAGCGAGCGGGTTGAGCTTCTACACGGAACGTTGGATTTGATCGTGCTGAGGGCCCTGGCCACGATGGGACCTTTGCACGCCTACGCGTTGGCGTCGCGCCTCGAGCAGTTGGCGGAGAATCCGCTGACGCTCAATCAGGGGACCCTCTATCCGGCGCTTGTCCGTCTCGAACAGCGCGGCTGGATCAAGGGAACATGGCGCCAGACGGAAAGCCGGCGCGAGGCGAAATATTACGCAATCACGCCGGCCGGGCGCCGTGCCGTCGAAGACCAGGCCGCGCGGTGGCGACGCCTCTCGGCGCTCGTCAACCGCCTGTTGCTCGACGAAGGATAAGAGGCGCTCCCCATGCGTCGATTCTTCGAACGGCTGTTGAACCTTTTGCGCCTGCGTTGGCCGGACCAGGATCTCGACCGGGAAATCGACGCCCACCTGGCGCTGTTACAAGACAGCTACGAGGCGCGCGGTCTGCCGCCGGACGCCGCGCGGCGGGCTGCACGCCTGGCCCTGGGAAATGTCGCTCATATAAAGGAGCAGCACCAGGACAGCCGGACCTTTCTCTGGGTCGAAGACATGTGCCGGGATGCCGCGCATGGTGTCCGCCGGCTTCGGCGCAGTCCCGTCTTCACCGCGACCGCATCGCTGTCGCTGGCAATTGGAATAGGCGCGAACACGGCAATCTTCACCGTGGCCAACGCTCTCCTCTTTCGTCCGCCTTCAGGTGTAGCCGCCCCCTCGGAGCTCCTCGTCATAGGCTCGGCTCGCGGGGACGGCGGCGTGAATCCCGTCAACCACGCGTTCTACCTCGAGATCGCACGCCGGACGACGTCACTGACGAGTGTGTTCGCAGAAGAGCTGTTCCCACACGTGATGGGTATGACGGCCGGAAGCGGGATCGCCGAACCAGTGCTCGGCCGCTACGTCACCGCGAATTTCTTCAACGCGCTTGGCGTGTCTCCGTCGCGCGGGCGAGCGTTCGAGGATGGCGACGAGGCCGCGGCAGTCCTTGATTACGACTATTGGAAGCGCCGTTTCAACAGCGACGACGCGATGGTCGGGCAAGGACTGCGGGTCAATGGACGGCCGGTCACGATTGTCGGGGTCGCGGCACAAGACTTCGAGGGCATCGGCATCCAGAAGTGCGATATCTGGCTCGTCATCGGTTCGAGCGGCCCGAAATCCAGAAATGTCATCGCCGGCGGTCGTGTGCGGCCGGACGCGTCGTTCGCCACGGCGGCGGCAGAGCTGAGAACGGTGGGCGACGCCATCAATCATGACAAGGGGATTCCGGAAGATCAGGCACGCCGATTGAGCGCACTTCCGTTCTCACGCGCCGGTGAGAATCGGAACATCGTTCGTGGCTTCGGGGCCGTGCTGATGGCGCTGGTCTCGCTGGTCCTGGCTGCCGCGTGCGCGAATGTCGCCGGCATCATGCTGACGCGGTCGACCGCGCGCGCGAGGGAGATCGCACTCCGCTCCGCGATTGGCGCCGGTCGCGCGCGTCTCGCGCGTCAACTGCTCACCGAAACAATCGTGCTGTTTCTGCTCAGCGGTCTCCTCGGCATAGGCCTGGCGCGCGTGCTGACCGGTCTGGCGATGCGCATGCTCCCGCCGCTGCCAGCGTCGATCGTGTTGCCGATGACGATGGACTGGCGCGTCTTGCTCTTCGCACTGTCGCTGTCTGTCGTCGCGGCGGTGGTATTTGGCGTGCTCCCGGCGTTGCGCGGCTCGAAGCTGGATCCGGGCTCGTCGCTCAAGGACGGGGTACGGTCATCATCGGGAAACTCGCGGCTTCGCACCGTCTTCGTCGTGGGCCAGATCGCCGTCAGCGTGCTGCTCGTCGTCCTGGCCTCGTCGTTCGTCCGCGTCTTGCGTCATGCGGGCGCGGCCGATCCCGGGTTCGATCCGCGACGCGTAGACGTCGCGACGCTCGACTCGTCGGCGACCGGGGAACAGAGGGCCGGTCCCTCGACATTCTGGGCACCATTGATTGATCGCATCCGGCAGGCACCCGCCGTCGAAAGCGCATCGCTCGCACGCGTGCCACCAGGTGGTTTTGAAGGGATAGGTCTTGGAGGCGTCGCACCGGGAGACCGCCCGGATCCCGCAGATGCTTTCGCCCCGGCCTGGAACATCATCGATCGTGGGTACTTCGCGACGCTGCGCATTCCCATCCTCAGCGGGCGCGATTTCACCGAGGGCGACACAGCTGGCGCGCCGCTGGTGGTGATTGTCGGCGAGACGCTCGCGCGACGATTCTGGCCGGGACAGCCTGCGATTGGAAGGCCGCTGAAGCTGGAGGTCTTCAACGCGCGAAGCCGGCGCATCGAGGCGCGGATGGCGACGATCGTTGGCGTGGCGGGCGACATCCGATCGAGCAGCCTGATTGACGGGCTCGCGGAACCCTACGTCTATGTTCCGCTCGCGCAAAGTGAAGCGGTGGGAAGCCTCGACATGACGACGCAGATGTCGATCGTCGCCCGGCGCCGCGGCGATGCCAGTCTGGCGCCGGTAATCGCCGCGATCGTGCAGGACGCGGATCAACGTCTGGTTCTGGCGCGCGCGGAATCGCTCGAGAATTCGATCGCGTTCGGCCTCACACCACAGCGGGTGCTGGCGACGATCAGTGGCTTCATGGGGCTGGTCGCGCTGCTGCTGGCGTCGATGGGCATCTACGGGGTGACGGCGTATACCGTCGCCCTCAGACGGCGCGAGTTCGCGATTCGCCTGGCGCTGGGAGCCTCACGCGCCCGCGTCGTCCGGATGGTCTTCAGGCAGGGCGCATGGATCGTGGGCGTCGGCCTGGGCATTGGCGTACCGCTCGCAACCGGCATCGGTCAGGTTCTTTCCGTCTTCTTCTACGGATTACCGGCCGCTCACGTGCCAACGCTCGTCGGCACGGTGATGCTGTTCATCTCCATAGGTGCGATTGCGTCCGTGCTGCCTGCGGGCCACGCGGTTCGCGACGGCTGGCGTCGGGCGTTGCAGGAGGACTGATCCTACTCGGGGCTTCCGGCTTTAGCCGGAAGGATGTGGCTGAACTTCTGCCTGAAGGCGGAAGCCACAAGTCTGGACCTTGACTTCCGTAGTCGGGTCTTCGGCAGCGTCAAGCGGTGTGACGACCAGAGTAGTTCCCGGAGAGCGTCTCGAGTGACGTGGTCCAGCCGCACGAGAATCAGCGGATAGCGGCGATAGTAGTCAGTCAAATAGTAGATATCAGGGGCATCCTCGATGAAGGCTTCCCGTTCATCGAGGTCTGCCCGAACGACCAGCGTGTTCGGCTCGGCGGAACTGTGACTCGCGAGACCGGCCATGAACACACCGGCCACCTTGAGAACTGGAGACCCGTCGTAGCGCGTCGTGGCCTCGACATGCGGCAACGCGACGCCGACCTTCTTGACGATATCGAACGCGTTCGGGCGCGAGTCAGGCGGCTTCACACGGCGACGACCTCGACTCGAGGCAACGACATGACCTGTTGCCTGACCAGCCGGCCAACCCGCTCGATCTCGTGATCCGCTAGCGACTCGTACACCGGCACCTGCACCGCTGTTTCCGCCCTTTCCGCGCCAGGCATGCTCGTTCCGTTGCCGCCGAACAACTCCATCCTGGAACAGACGTCCACGTGCATCGGCGCCACGTCCACACCGCGGCGGATGCACCGCTTGACGAGGGTCTCGCTGTCGGGAACGTAGGCGCAGTACTGATAGTACACGTGCGTACGATCCGGGGGGGTCTGGGGCACCGCGATATCGCCCGAGTCGGCGAGGATGTTATCCAGCATTCTCGCATGGCGTCTCGTACGCTCGATGAATTCGGGCATCCGCTTGAGACCCGCCAGACCGATTGCTGCCTGCACGTTCGTGAACCGCCCTCGATAATGCTCGGGGAGCGGTGACAGCGAACGAACGTCCTCCCACAGCCGCTTTTCCGGTTTGGCATCCACCCACGATGCCACGTACCAGATCGGGAAGAGGGAATACGTGAACACCTTGGGTCGGATGAACGTGTGCTGCCACTTGCCCGACCACAGAATCTTTTCCACACGTTCTTCGGTCGGCCACGCTTCACCGTCGGCATATTCGCCGACGCGGCGAGCCAGATCGGCGTCACGCATCCACCCAAGACCCCCGCCGTACGTGTTGAGTGGCTTGAACGCCTGAAAGCTGAAGAAGCTCGCATCTCCCAGCGTCCCGACCATCCGATTCTTGTACGTCGCGCCCAACGAGTGTGCGCAGTCCTCGATGACCTTGAGATCGTGGCGCCTCGCGATATCCAGGATCGGATCCATATCGCACGACAACCCGTAGAGATGCGTCGGCAGCACCGCTCGTGTGTTGGGGGTGATCGCGCGTTCGACCGCCCGTGGACACAGCGTGAACGTGATCGGGTCGATATCTGCAAACACCGGCTTGAGACCGGCGACGCGGGTGATTTCCGGAACGACCCAGAAGGTCAGCGCAGGGACGATGATCTCCGATCCCGGCGGCAGGTCCATAGCCTTGAGGATGAAGTACAGCGCCATCCGTCCATATTCGGTCGAGCACGCTCGCACGTGTCCCGACCCGAGAAAACGAGCGAACTCCTCTTCGAACGCTTCGATGCTGGGACCTTTCACGAGCTGCTTGCGGTCGCGGCATTCCTGAATGATGCGCGACATCTCCGGAACGACCCGGCTGCCGAATCTCCCGATCGCTGCCATCGTTGTTCTCCTGCCACATCCTGATAACGGTTAATTGATGGCGACCCAGCTTCTCTGACGTCGCCCAGTCTCAACAGGGCCGGCCGGGGTCGCTCTCATACCTAAACATTTAGATGAGCGCTCGACCAGCAGCGCTCGCGGCATTCGGTTATTCAAGTCGCCCGATGCAAGGCGTCGGCCGTGAGGTAAGGATGGGGGCGGTGCGGAGATCAGGCGCTCAAACCCGTCGCACCTGGAGCTCTCAACGCATGGGCCAGCGATCGAAGTGGACTAAATTGCCTCAGTCTCCGACCGTATGAGCGCGTTCGAAGTCGGGGGAGAGGGACGAGTGTGTACGGCTGCAGCGTGGATTCACGGGCCTGGCCGGCGTATATCTCCGTGCGCATCAGAAGCACGTTCGCCTCAAGATGCCATTTCGCCACGCGCGCAAAAAAACGGCTGTCGAGCGCTACTCCTCCCGCAACGCGATCATGGGGTCCACGCGCGAGGCACGTCGGGCCGGACCCGCGCCAGCGGCGGCGCCGACGACAGTGAGCACCAGGACGGCAGCGAGAAGCGTCGGCGGATCGTACGGGCTGACACCGAACACCAGGCCCGAAGCTAGCCTGCCACCGATCGCAACCAGCGGCAGCCCAATCACGACGCCGTACAAGACAAGCTGGAGCGCATCCCGCACGACGCTCCACTGCACGTGGGACGGAGTCGCACCGAGCGCGATACGCAGTCCGAACTCGGAGGTCCGGCGGGCGATGGCATAGGACAGGATGCCGAACAACCCAAACGCGGCGAGACCGAGGGCGAGCGCGGCGAAGGCTGACGTCAGCAGCACCATCAGCCGCTCCTGACTGAGGCCGCGCTGCACTAGCACGACGGCTGGTTCCAGACTCTCTATGGGCAGGCTGGGCGCCGCCGCCTCTACAGCCCGCCTGACCGCGGTCATCGTCGTCGCCGGATCAATCGAGGTACGGATTTCCACTTCGCGCGGAATGACCGGGCGCTGCGCAAGCGGAACGAACACGCTCGGCATGACCGCGGCCTTGAGATTGCCGAGCCCGCGGACGTCCTCAACGATCCCGACGATCTCGACATCGAGCCCGGTCAAGCCAAAGCGGCGTCCAATCGCCTGGCTCCACTCGCCGAAGTATCTCGTCGCCAGCGTTCGGTTGACGACCGCAACATAGGGCGCCTTCTCACGATCGGCATCGTTGAACGTGCGTCCGGCAAGCAACGGTGTGCCGACGGTCGTGAAATACGCCGGCGTGACGGCATTGACGCTGAAGGCGACGACTTCGTCCTTGCGGGGCTGATATCCCTCGACGTGATAGCCGTCCTCGATTGCACACGTGCCCAGTCCGCACATGGCGAGCGCGGTCGACTCGACGCCGGGAACCCGCGCGATCTCGTCGAGCACGCGGCGGTATGTTTCGGGGAGATCCCGTGCCGGCACGCCGGCAAGCTTGGGATCGACGCGAACGGTGAGCACCCGCCTCGGTTCGAAGCCGAGGTCGAGATGGAGCAGTTCCAGGAAACTGCGCACGAAAAGACCGGTGCCCGTAACCAGCACGAGTGACAGCGCCACCTGGAGCACCACCAGCGTTCGCGCCGGGCGTGTGGCACCTCCCATGATCGTCCGGGTGCTTCCCCGAAATGCCTCGACCGGATCGACGCGGGTTGCTCGCCAGGCGGGCCAGACGCCAAAAGCGACGACCGACAGGAGTGCGACGGCAGCCGCAAACACCAGCACGCGGAAATCAATCGGCGCGGCGAAGGGCGCCGGACCGTCAATCGCCACGCGCAGGAGCGCATCGCCAGCCCAGCGCGCAAACGCGACCGCAGCCGCGCCAGCCATGATGACAATCAACGCGCTTTCGATCAGCAGCTGATGGAATACCCTCGCGCGGCCGGCGCCGAGCGCCATGCGCACGGCCAGCTCGCGCTGGCGGCCGACGCCGCGCGTCAGCAGCAGATTGGCGACGTTCGCACACGCAGCGAGGAGCACCAGCGTCGCCATGACCATGAGCACCATGAGTGGTGTCGAGAACTGCTGACGGAACCGCGAGAACCCCTGCGCAAACGGCTGAAGGGCAACGCCGGCGTCCCGCCCTTCAAGCCGCGAGAGACTGGCATTGAAGGCGCCGGTGACCGCCGTCGCCTGGCCGGGCGGCACGCGCGCCACGACGTGAAGCCACCAGATCCCTGACTGTGGCAGCCACGGCCGGCCAAGGTTGGCGCCATCGGCAGTGAAGCTCTGTGTGTACTGCACAATCGGCTGCGCAGTGAGCGGCACCCAGATGTCCACCGGCGTCTCGAGCCACACGCCGGCAAAACCTCGAGCGCCGATGCCGATTATCGTGAAGCTCGCGCCGTTGATCGTGATCTGTCTTCCTACCGCGTCAGGTGACCCGCCGAAACGGCGCTGCCAGTATGCATAGCTGATCACCGCTAACGGCTGGTTGGCATCCGTGCCGTTCGCTTCCGGCAGCAACCTGCCGAGCGCTGCCGGCACGCCGAGCACAGGGAAGAGATTCGACGACACGAGCTGCAGACTGGCGGGCACGGTCTCGCGCTCCTGCCCGATACGCGTATAGACCCTCGCGACACCGCGGCTCATGGCCGCAAGCTGGACGCCGTCGGGCGCGCTGTTGCGCAGAAGATCGAATCCCGGACCCGACAGCCGAGCGCTTTCAGCCCCCTCTGCGACATGGCGCCCGCGATTGACCACGTAGAGCTGTTCGGCATGTTCGACCGGAAGTGGCGATCGGACGGCGACAGCGTTGAGCAGGGAGAACACCGCCGTGTTTGCGCCGATACCGAGTGCGAGCGTGACGACGATGGTCGCGGTGACGAGCGCGTGCCGCCGCAGCGCACGGCAGCCGTCGCGGAGGTCGTGGACGATCATGCGCGCGTGTTCCTGCGGCGCTTCCCTGAGAATCCCCACCACCGCTTCGACCCAGAGTTGTGCGCGGTCCCATCGAGTGGTGGCATCGCGATACCGATCGGTGAAGACCAGTGACAACTCACGCCCGTACTCGTCGCGAAATGCTGCCGGGTAAAGCGCGAGCAACGCTTGAAAGGCGCGCCTGCTGAACCGTTCATGAGGCCGCGGCGTCCGCATTGATCACGTCCGGCGCGGCAGCAGCCCGGTCGCGCGCGCGTCGCCGAGCAGACGTTCCAGCCGGCGGGCTTCCGCCTTCGCCACCTCGCGCCCGAGGCGGGTCAGACGGTAATACCGTCGGCGCTCGTCGTCGTGAGCGGGATCCGGCCGCTCATCGAGCTCTTCGATCAGATCCTGTTCGAGCAGCCGCCGAATGGACGCGTAGAGGCTGCTTGGACTAAGGCGGAGTTTTCCGTCGGTCCGCTCGAGCACGTCCTGCATCACGGCGTAGCCGTGGCGGTCGCGATCGGCGAGCGAGACAAGGATATGAAAGGTATCCCGATGCAGGGGCAGAAACGACTCGGGATCCTCGGCGTGAGCTGGTCGCGGCGTCACGGCCGCAAATATATCATAAACGGCTATATCTATTTCGGGACGATGCCCGCGGGCCGCCCGAACCCCCGATCCCGGGTCACGGATCCCGGATCCCGGATCCCGGCATCGGTTCTCTAGCTAGTAGACTTCCTACACAATAATGTGTAGTGTTTCTACACTATGGCGCCCAAGCCTCCCTCCCGGGTCGACCTGCTGCGCGGCACTCTCGATCTCCTCATCCTGCGTACGCTGCGACAGGGACCTCGCCACGGCCACGCGATCGCGAAGCACATCCAGCGCACGTCGGAAGACCTCCTCCAGGTCGAGACCGGCTCGTTGTATCCGGCGCTCTATCGGCTCGAGGCCAAAGGCTGGATCACGGCATCGTGGGAGCTGTCCGACAAGGGAAAGCGTGCCCGCTACTATCGAATCACTCCGAAAGGACGGAAGCAGCTGAACGCAGAACAGTCCAAGTGGGAGGCCTTTGCTCGCGCGATGGGACTGTTGCTGAAGCCGGCCGCTGGAGAAGGACCATGACACCGATGTTTCGCAAGCTGCACTGGTGGTTCCAGCGTCGGCGCAAGGAGGACGACATCCGCGAGGAGCTGCAATTCCATCTCGCGGAGGAGGTCGAACAACGTCGGGCCGACGGGCTGTCGGCAGATGACGCGAAGTCGGCCGCGTACCGCGATCTTGGCAACGTGACGCTGGTGCGAGAGGACGCGCGGACGTTGTGGTCGTGGGTCCTGCTGGAACAGTGTGCGCAGGATCTCCGCTATGGATTCCGCGGCATGCTCAAGAACCCGATGTTCACAGCGTTGGCCGCACTGACGCTCGCACTCGGCATCGGCGCCAACACCGCGATCTACAGCTTCATGGACGCGATCCTGCTGCGGTCGCTTCCCGTGCAGGACCCGGCGTCGCTCGTGGTGGTGAAGTGGCGGAGCCAGCCGCCCAACTTTGCCAACGGACGCCAGTTCGTGCTGCATTCGATCGACGGCAGCACCTACCGTGATGGCGCCGGCGTCACCGCCGCGATCTTTCCGTATCCGGCATTCGAGCGTCTGTCGGAGGAGTCCGGACCAGTGTTCTCAAGCCTGTTCACGCACAAATCCGCCGGCAGCGTGAACGTGAGCGTCCGGGGCGAGGCGGAACTCGCCCAGGGCGAGTATGTCTCGGGTGATTTCTTCCGCGGCCTCGCGGTCACGCCGTCGGCGGGCCGCACAATCGCGACCGACGACGACCGTGCCAGCGCCGCACCAGTTGCCGTCCTGAGCCTCGGATACAGTCAGCGACGGTTCGGCGATGCCGCCACATCCGTCGGCCAACCGATCCTCATCAACAATGTGATGTTCACCGTCGTCGGCGTGACCCCATCCGAGTTTTTCGGCGTCGATCCGGCCGCGGCCCCTCAGATCTACATCCCGATGCGCGTCGGCCAGCTCATACAACCGGACCCGATGAAGTTTGTGGATCAGAACTACTACTGGGTCGAGATGATGGGGCGGCTGAAGCCTGGCGTCGACATGGCGCAGGCGCAGGCCGCGCTCGCGGGGCCGTTCGCTCAGTGGGTCACCTCCACAGCAACAACCGATGCCGAGCGCGCCAATCTTCCGGCGCTACATCTCGAGGCGGGCGCAACCGGGCTCGACAGCCTCAGGCGTCAATATTCGAAGCCGCTGTACGTGCTGTTGACCATGGTCGGGCTGATCCTCGCGATCGCGTGCGCGAATGCGGCGAATCTTCTGCTCGCGCGAGCCGCCGCGCGGTCGCGCGAAATGGCCGTGCGGCTCAGCCTCGGCGCCGGCCGCTGGCGCATCGTCCGTCAACTGCTCACAGAGAGCGTTCTGCTCGCCGCAATCAGCGCGGCGTTCGGCGTCCTCATCGCGGTCGCGGGCATCCGAGCGCTGACAGTGCTCCTGGCGAACGGGCAGCAGAGCTTCACACTGCACGCCGAATTGAACTGGCACGTGCTGGCCGTCACGATGCTGCTGTCGCTGCTGTGCGCCCTGCTGTTTGGTCTCGCTCCGGCACTGCAGGCAACACGTCCCTCGTTGATGCCGAGGCTCAAGGATCGGTCGGTGACGGACGCCGGATGGCGGCTCGGCGCCGTCGTGCCGCGAGTGAGCCTGACGCAGGCGCTGGTAGTGGCGCAGATCGCGGCATCGCTGGTGTTGCTGGTCGCAGCCGGCCTGTTCGTACGGACGCTGTCGAATCTCCACTCGATTTCGCTCGGATTCAACCGCGACAACGTGCTGCTGTTCGAAGTGAATGCGCCGCAGGCCGGCTACCCGAAAGAGCGAGTCGGTGACTTCTATGCCGATCTCCGTCGTCGCCTGACCGAGCTGCCTGGCGTGCGAAACGCAACCCTGTCGCATGCGTCGCTCATCAGAGCCGGGCGCTCGTACCCCGTCACGATCGACGGTCAGCCCACGGAAGGCACGCGAATGTTGTGGACCGGCCCAGAATTCTTCAGAACGATGCAGATCCCGATAGTGCGCGGACGCGAGATCGTAGACACCGATCGCCAGGGAACGTTGCCGGTCATCGTCGTCAGCGAGCTGTTTGCCAGGACGAACTTCGGCGACCGAGACCCCGTCGGACGGCACATCGAGGTCAGAATCGGTCGTGTACCTCTCATCATGGAAGTTGTCGGAGTCGCTGGAGAGGTCCGATACGGCGGACTCAAGCGTGGCGTCCCTCCAGTCGTCTACGTGCCCTATGCGCAACTTCCGGCTCCGCAACTCGGGTCGATGACGTACGCACTGCGAACGGAAAGCCCTCCCCTTCGCTATGTCGATTCCGTCCGGCAGATTGTGCGGGAAGCGGACCGGCGTGTGCCGATGACCAATATAAGGAGCCAGACGACGGACATCGACCAGACGATTAATCAGGAGATTGTCTTCGCCAGGCTGTGCAGCGCGTTCGCTCTCCTTGCGCTGACGATTGCGTGCGTCGGCCTCTACGCGACGATGGCGTATGCGGTCGTGCGGCGTACGAGTGAGATCGGGCTGCGCATGGCGCTCGGAGCCAGCCGGCCGACTGTCATCTGGATGGTGCTGCGCGAGGTCTGTGTTCTCGCGGCGATCGGGTTGGCGATCGCAGTACCGACGGCGCTTGCAGCGTCGCGTCTCGTCGAGTCGTTCCTCTTCGGGATGAAACCAAACGATCCACAGGTGCTGGCGCTCGCAGCAGCGACCCTGATGGCCGCGACGCTGGCCGCCGGCTACGGCCCTGCGCGGCGCGCCTCGCGCGTCGATCCAATGGTCGCGTTGCGATACGAGTGACGCCACGGAAGAACACTGAAGAACACGGCGCTTTTGAAATCTAACCCGTGCGATTCCGTGTTTGTTTCCGTGGCTTGTCATTCTGTGTTCTTCGGTGGCTCCGGCGGTCAGTGTTCTTCGGCGTTGGTCCCGCCGCGAACGCACCAGGCGCTGGCCTGCAGGAAGAACTCGTAATCGTCGACGAATCCACCATCCCGGATGTTGACGCCCCATGCGAGATCCGTGAACAGCGCCCGCCTTGTCGCCGACCAGAGAAATGCGCGGCCGCCGAGGTCAAACGGTGAGCCGGCTGGGAGCGAAGGATTCATCCGGGTAGGGTCGACAAGGCTGGTCAGTTCCGAGATCGACGGCAGGCGCCATCCCATCTGCCCACCCGTCGTAGCACTCAGGCACGCGGACTGTGCGCACCGACCTGTGCGGGTCGGTGTCATGCCGCGAGCTCTCTCTTGTCAGTAATCGAGACGTGAAGAAAAAACCTGACACGTGCGCTTGCTGATCGTCGCGCGAATGCCAGGCGTCGGGCGCAGGGTGATGAGCGGCTCCGGGCGAATCGCCTGGTCAGGCAAAAGATCGATTCGATACCGCTGCGCGATGGTGGCGACGATCAGCTGCGCCTCGAGCATGGCGAACTGATTTCCGATGCAGCCGCGGGGGCCGCCGCCGAATGGGATGTAAGCGAATCGCGGCCGCACCGATTCGTGCTCGGGCGCGAATCGCTCCGGGTCGAAACGATCAGGCTCTGGCCACAGCTTCGGGCGGCGATGGATGACGAACGGGATCACGAACACGATCGAGCCCTTCGGCACTCGGTATCCGTGAAGCTCGTCGTCGGCCATCGCCAGACGTGAGAAGCCCCATGCCGGCGGGTATAGGCGGAGCGATTCCTCGATTACCTTTCGCGTGCAGGACAGCTGTTCTACATGAGCAAACCCGGCTCGTCCTCCGCCGATCACACGATCGGCTTCATCCGCGACCCGCTGCGCGACGTCAGGGTGTTGCGACAGCAGGCAATACGTCCACGACAACGCCAGCGATGTCGTTTCATGGCCAGCGAGCAGCATCGTCATGACCTCATCGCGCAGCTGGCGATCAGTCATCACCGCACCGGTCTCTTCGTCGCGCGCCGAAAGGAACATCGACAACAGATCCGCTTCATCGCGGCGCGATTCGCGACGCTCGGCAATGATTCGATAGACGACGGAGTCCAGTTCACGCAAGGCGCGCTGGAACCGGCGGTTCGCCGGAAGCGGGAGCCTCGTTTCCAGCTTCGTTGACCAGAACGTCTCGCCGATTCGCCGGTTGATGATCGGCCACGTACGATTGACGACCTCCGCCGTGGCTCCCAGGTCGGTACTGAACATTGTCCGGACGATGATGGCCTGTGTCAGGCCCATCATCTCGGCGACGACGTCGATGGTGCCTCCGCTCGACGCTGTGTGTTCCCAGCTCGCGAGCATCTGCTCCGTGCAGGCCACCATGACCTCGGCCATCGCGATCAGCCGTTGACGGTGGAAGGCAGGTTGCGCGAGGCGCCGCTGACGCAACCAGAATGCATCCTCGCTCGTCAGCAAGCCATTACCGAGACTGTCCCTGAGCCGATCGTAGAGCGGGCTCTTATGGTAGTTGCGAGCATTGTCCTGCAGGACGCGCTTGATGTCGGCCGGATCTGAGAGGAGGAATCCGTGGTACGGGCCGGCCTTCAGATGAACGATGTCGCCGAATCCATCCGCGGCGTCGAGAAAGGTCCGGATCGGATCGGAACGGAGCTGCGGCAAGACTCCGAGGATTGGGTAGCCGCGCGGTCCAGGAGGATACGTGGATGTGTCTGAACGAACCGGGCCCATGACTTCAATCCGATTATAGAGGCCCGGGTGTCGCGACGACGAGTACGAGTGATTCGAAGTGGTCTCAAAACCTGGAGCGCGCAGCGCGTGAGCCTCCTCCCTGTTCTCACAAATTGACTCGTCTACATATCGCGAAGAGCCGCCATCGGATCGACCTGAGCGGCGCGCAGCGCCGGCATTGTGGTTGCAACCACCGCGGAACCCGCGACGATTCCGATCGAGGCGAGGAGCGCAATCGGATCCGTCGGCCCGACGCCTGTCAGGAACGCCCTCAGCAGCATCGCGCCCAGTGCGCCGCCGATCAATCCGATCGCGAGGCCGACACCGATGAGGCTGGCATGATGCCGGACCACCAGTCGCACGACGTCGGCAGAGGTGGCACCGATCGCGCGACGAATGCCGATCTCGCGCGTCCGTTGCAGTACCGCGAACGATACGAGCCCATAAACGCCAAACGCGGCAAGCGCCACCGCGAGTGCGCCAAAGACAGCGGTGGCGGTCGCACCGATTCGCGCCGGGACCACGGCAACGGCTACTGCGTCGGCCATCGACTCAACCTCGGTCTTCATGCCGGGCAGCAGTCGTTGTAACTCGACGCTCATCAGACGTTCAGTCGCGCGTGGATTGGATGTTCTGGCGTGCAAGGTGACGAAGTGAATGTAAGCCTGGCGGAACGGTAGATAGATCAAAGGACGTGTGGCCTCACCGAGCGTCCGATATTTGGTGTCCCGGGCAATGCCGACGATCTCGATCGATTGATCACCATACAGGACGCGCTGACCGAGCGCGCCGCCATTCCAGAACTGTCGCGCGAGGGTCTCGTTGACGATGGCGACGTCGGGCGCCCCCGCTCGATCGTCCCAGGTGAAGTCTCGACCAGCCACGACCGGAATGCGCACGGTGGCGAACCATCCGGGTGTGATCCGGTTCGCCACCACGCGTCGTCGCGTCCGGCTGGCGTCGCCAGGCAGCGACACATCGAACTCCTCGCGCCCGGTCAGCGCCAGCGGAACGACTGTCGCCAGGGCCGCCGACTGCACGCCGGGCGAGGCGGCCACCCGCTGCGTCCATTCGGTCAGGATCTGGTCGCCTCGGGCCGCGTCGATCGTGCTTCGATCGAGTTCGACGGTCGACAGCACGACACCCGTGGCATCGAATCCCGGTTCGACCGTATGGATCTTGCCGAGACTGCGTAGAAACAGCACGCTCCAGACCACGAGCGCCGCGCACACCGCCACCTGGCCGGTCACCATGATTCGGCGCAGTCGCCGCCGCTCGGGAGTCGCGCTGCTGTCGGTCTTGAGCATCGTGACGAGATCCACGCGAAGCGCGCTTCGCGCGGGCAACAGGCCGAAGAACAGGGAGGAGACAGTCGAGAGCCCAATCACGTAGCCGAGCACGCGACGATCGAGCGCGAGGTCGAGTTCGAGCGGAAAGGGTAGGCGCGCGATGCCGATCTGCACGAGCGTCATGAGTCCTGCGGCGAACAAGGTACCAGCCGCGCCGCCGGCGAGCGCCAAGATGAGACTCTCCGTCAGCAGCTGCCTCACCAATCGACTTCGACTCGATCCCAGCGACAGACGAAGCGCGAGCTCACGCTGCCGCATCGCCGCCTGGCCGACGAGAAGGCCTGCGATGTTGCTGCAGCCAATCACGAGCACGAAACCGGATACCACCGTAAGGAAGGCGAGGAATGCGAAGAGGGGCAACACCAGACTTGCCATCCCCTGAAACGCATTCACGCCTTCAATCGAACCGGCCTCGATTGCCAGAAATGACTGTGGAAGATCCGGAGATTCGGCTTTCAGGTTCTGCGCGAGCGATCGCAACGCGGCGGTTGCAGCGCCGTGCTCGATGCCTGGTTTCAGCCGACCGACAATTTCGAATTGCGTGACTCGTCGATTTCGCAAACTGGCGCTTTCAGTGGCGCGATCGACCGGCAGCCAGAAGTCCAATCGGACTCCCGGCGGCGCGAGGCCGCGAAATCCCTGCGGCATGACGCCCGCGACCTGACGCGACCGGCCGCCAATCAAAACGGTTCGTCCGATCACGTTCGAGTCGGCGCCGAAGTGCTGACGCCAGATGTGGTGCGCCAGCACGACGCGGTCGAGAACCACATCCGCGGCAGCGTACGTCTGGCCAATCTCCGCGGGAATGCCGAGAACCGTGAAGTAATTGGAGGACGTGACCAGGCCTCTCAGCGGACTGGTCCCGCCTGTCATCTCCAGATTCAGTGACGTCAAGCGCGATGCGGCCACCGCGGTGAATACATCGCTGCGGTCGCGGATGTCTTCGTACATCGGCCACGACGCGAGACTCTGACCGGGATTGACGCGCGCCAGGCGTGGGGGCTCGACGACCGGCGGCGGCGTCAGCAGCAGGGCGTTGACGATGGTGAAGACTGCCGTATTCCCGCCAATGGCCACCGCGAGGGTCGCAATCGAAATGGCCGAGAACCCGCGATACCGCCGGAGCAGGCGAATGCCAAGCGTGACGTCGCGACGAAAGTCGGTTAGAAGCCTCATGTCCAGTCGTCTCCGCGGGGGCTAGATGAGCGCCATCGGCCCCGCTCAACGAACACTGAACCGCGTGAAAAGTTTCAGCGCGCCTCAGTCCAGTTCCGGCACACCGGCAGCCAGACGTTCGGCCCATACAGCGGCCTCTACCGCTGCGCCTTCGAGCATGGGAACGATGATTGACGTGATCGCGGCCCGCCAGTGCTGTTCCAAGGCGTCGTTCCACTCCGGCGAGAGTGCGCGGACCGCGGCGATGAGCGCTTCTCGCGCCGAGACGTAGTCCTCCGGGCGCGTTCCCCAGTGCACGTGCTGCGCGCCCAGCTCGCGCAGTGATTCTCGCAACGCGCGCATCTCGTCGAGGTTTCGAATCACGAGCGCAAGCGCCGCCTCGAAGTGACCCTGGAGCGAGGTGAGATCGCTCGGAAACAAAGGCCGGAGGTTGGGGGAGGTTGTGAAAAGTTCCTCGTAGAAACGCGACGCAAGCTGCCGCGGACGCGCCGCAACTTCGGCGTAGCTGGTTCTGATCTGCTGGATCGCTTCCGGTGTCATAATTCGAGCTTCCGATGTCAACGGACGGTACCCGCGACGGCGGCCCTGGCACGTCGGGCGACGTGCTGCCCGAAGTGTATGACGAACTGCGCAAGCTCGCGAGGGCGCGCCTCGCGCGCGAGCGCGATCGAAACCAGACGCTGCAGCCGACGGCGCTCGTCCACGAGGCCTACCTCCGCGTCGCCGGCGATCACCAGGATCGGAAATGGGATCGGCGCGGCCACTTCTTTGCCGCTGCCGCGCTGGCGATGCGCCGCATCCTCGTCGAGCGCGCGCGGCACTATCAGCGCATACGGCACGGAAGCGGCGCGGAACGCGTCGAACTCGACACGGCCCTCATGCGGGTTGATCCGGCACTGGTCGATCTCGTCGCCGTCGACGAAGCGCTGACTCGCCTCGAACAGACCGATCCTCGCAAAGCGCAAATCGTCTCACTCCGATACTTCGCCGGTTTGAGCATCGAAGAAACGGCCGGAGCGCTCGACTTATCGCCCGCCACGGTCAAGAACGAATGGGCCTTCGCCCGTGCATGGCTGTATCGCGTCCTCGGTCCGCTGGGCAATTCGTCGGCCGATCCATCGTCATGACCCTGTCGCCGGCGGAATCGATTTTCTTGGCCATGGCGAACGTCGACCCGCGTGACCGCGCCGCGTTTCTCGACGAGCGTTGCGGCGACGACGGCGTGCTGCGGCATGAGATCGAGGCGCTCGTCGCCGGGCTGGATGCCCCCGACGATGAGTTTCTCGACCCTGGTCGAATTCCAACGCTCGACATGGCCGCTGTCGACGGACCGCTCCAGCCAGGCACCCATCTCGGCGGGTTCCTGGTCCTGCACGCGATCGGCTCGGGCGGCATGGGCGTCGTCTACGCCGCCCAGCAGGATCGACCGCGCCGCACCGTGGCCATCAAGGTGCTCCGGCGCGGCTTTCGCCATCCAGAGATTCTGAAGCGCTTCGAACAAGAGGCGGAAGTGCTTGGACGGCTTCTGCATCCTGGCATTGCGCAGGTGTACGCCTTCTACCCCGGCGACCGGTCCATCCCCGCTCACCTGGTGATGGAACTGGTCAGCGGTCCTCCATTGACCGACTACGCGCGCGCAGAGCGGTTGTCGATCGCGGGGCGGGTCGAGATGATCGCCAGGCTCGCCGACGCGGTTCAGCACGCGCACGAGCGCGGCATCGTCCACCGCGATCTCAAGCCGGCGAACGTTCTCGTGGCCGCGGGAGGCCAGCCGAAGGTGCTCGATTTCGGAATCGCCCGTGCAACCGGCGCCGACATGCAGCGGATCACCGTTCACACCACGCATGGGCAGTTCATGGGGACGCTCGCATATATGAGCCCTGAACAATTGCGTGGACGTCCAGACGACATCGACGCGCGCAGCGACATCTACGCGCTCGGCGTGCTGCTCTACCGGGTGCTGGCCGATCGCCAGCCGTTCGATCTTGCCGACTTAACCTGGCCGGAGGCGATTCAGCGCGTCCTCGAAAACGAGCCGGTGCCGCTTGCCCAGGTCAATCCAGAGCTCGCCGGTCCGCTCGACCGAATCGCGCGCTGCGCGATGTCCCGCGAGGTCGACACCCGTTATCAGACCGCCTCCGATTTCTCGGCGGACCTCGTCTGCTTTCTTGAAGGCCGTCGGATCGCCGCCGCGGAGGCCGTCGTCGCCGCACGTGCGGATCTGCAAGATGCTCTCACGTCGGCAGAAAGACCGCAGTGGTCGGCGACCGTGAAGGGCGTCCGCGCGCTGGCGTGCGACGCCAGCGGACGTTTCGTTGCCACCGGGCTGGCTTCCGGCTCGATCGAATTGCGCGACGCCAATACGGGCGCCGCCATCGATTCGTTCCACGCGGCCCACGGCGCCGTCGTTGCGCTCACCTTTGCGCCGGACGGCCGGCTCATGGCGGCATGGGAAGATGGGACCGTCACGATGATTGCGTTCGCGCAGACGTCGTGATGTCGAATCGACCGCAACCTGCTAAGCAGCAACCGCCGCCTCTCGAGCTGCCTCTTTCATCGTCGTCGCCAGCAGACCGTAGACGGCAGCCCAGGCCTCCCGCGTTTCCGGTGTGAAGGCGCGGCCGAGTCCTTTCTCGAGCGTCCACAGGAGCGCCGCGCCAACGGTGTCGTAATGCGCGTCGATGACGCCGTACGCGCCATGTCGGCGTCCCAATCCCTGGACCGCCGGGACCAGCTGTTCGAGCCGGTCGAGCCCCTTGACCGCGGTCGTGAGCATCTGCATCAGCTTCTTGCGCTGCTCCGCCATGTCGCCGCGAAACATCTGTTGAAGCGACGGATCGATTTCGAACAAGCGGCGATAAAACAGCGCCGCGGCATCGTCAGCAATCGGGGCGATCTTCGCGAAGCTTTCCTGCACGAGCGCCTTCTGGGTCAACGTCAACATCAGTCGCGTCCTTGAATCGAGCGCCGGATGATTCCGGCCGCTCACAGGCCAATGCGACGTTTCGGTCAAAACTGGCTAGTCGGTCCAGCCATCGTCACTGCCGTTCGCCGGTCACTCCCGTAAGTCATTGAAAACGCAGACCGCTGGTTGCGTGTCCCTTCTGATAAGGTAGGCTCTTCATGTCTGTGACGGTGGGGGTGGACTGGTGTTTACCTTCGGCGAATCGGATGCCGCGACAAATCCCTTATCGCTGATTACGAATCCAAGGAGCAGTCGTGACGCTGTCATTCCGCAGCCGCGCGGTCGGCGACATCACAGTTGTGAAATGCGACGGGGCGATTGTCGAGGGCGCCGAGTCAACAGCGCTCCGGCAGCATGTCAATGATGCGCTCGAGCGCACGCTGGCAATTGTGCTGGACCTCCGCGACGTTCACTACATCGACAGCAGCGGCCTGGGCCTCCTCGTCCGGATTCTTGCGCGAACCGGACAAGACCGACTCAAGCTCGGCGGACTTTCGAGCAGAGTCTCGGAGACGTTGAAGATCACCAGATTGGCTTCGGTTTTCGATTGTCATGAATCCGAGGCCGACGCGATCGCGGCGTTTTACCGCGACTCGACCCGCTCGAGCGTCGCCAGAACGTTCGTCGCACCGAACGTCCTCTGCGTCGAGAAGTCTGCGGATCTGCTCACGTATATGAACGAAGTGCTGCGGCAGGGCGGCTTGAGCGTGATGACGACAGACAACCTGCCGGACGCCGTGACGCTGCTGAAGGCGGCCGCACCGAAGGTCGTGCTCGTGGCCCAGGAAGTCCGTCGCACCGGCAGCGCCGGGACGGTGGAAGCATTCAATCGACTTCTCGAGGGGCTGTCGGTCGTCGAGTTGCCCGCTGACTTCGCGCGACAGGATCCAAGCCAGACGGGGCCGCAACTCGTCGACCGCGTACGGGTCCTCATCGACAGCGGCGTGTAGAGCAGAACCGCTTCGCGCCCGTTTATAGTTGAACCGCCGTGCCAGGCCTTTCCTTTACAGAATGAAAACTGGTCAACGCATCTACCTGGCCTGCACAGTCCGCGGCGATCGCGGCGGCGTCGAAGCCGGACGACGTCTGGCCGATGGACTCGCACAGCGGGGACACATGATTCTGACATCGCATCTTCTCAAGGACGATGTTGAAACGGCGGAAGCGGCGCTCAGCGAAGAGGCAGTGTTCACTCGGGATATCGATTGGCTGAATAGTTGCGATGCGCTCGTGGCGGAAGCATCGGCCTCCAGCTTTGGCGTCGGCCTTGAAGTCGGTTACATCCTGGCGAGGGCTGCCGGCACCGGACAGCGGGTCTACCTTCTCTATGAGGCCAGCCGGGCGTCGCGAATCTCACGGCTCATCGTCGGGAACTGTCACGAAGCCTGCGTCCGCGTTCCGTACCAGACGCACGAAGATCTCGAGACATTTCTCAACACGTTTTTCTAAGGAGCGCCTGGTATGCCGGGCTGTTGTTGCTCGCCGTTCGAAAGGTCTGCGGATCAGAACTTCAATCAGAAGAAGGCCGCGCAGGAATTGAAGCGCTACCGTGAGAAGGGCCCTGGTCAGACGACGCGGCTGCTTGTCGATGGCGTGGCCCAGGCCGGCATACGAGGCGGCACCGTGCTGGACATCGGGTCAGGTGTCGGCGGCCTTACGCTCGCCCTCCTGGAACGGGGAGCGTCAAGTGCGATCGCCGTCGACGCCTCGAACGCGTACCTCGATGCGGCGCGTGACGAAGCCGCACGGCAAGGCCAGCGAAACGCGATTCAATTCGTTCACGCCGACTTCGTCGCCGTCGCTCCCCAACTCCCCACAGTCAGCATGGTCGTGCTGGATCGCGTCGTCTGCTGCTACCCGTCCTGTGAACGGCTGCTCGATGCCGCACTGGGACATGCCGAGCGCTGTTTGGCGCTGTCCTATCCGCGAGAGAGGTGGTACGTCCGGGTCGGAATGACGCTCGAGAATATCCAACGATGGCTTGGGAACAACTCTTTTCGAACGTTCGTGCATCCCGTGGCAACGATTGAGGAAACCCTCAAGCGGGCTGGCTTCACACTTTCAAGCCGGCAGGAAACGTGGATGTGGTCAGCTGACGTGTGGACCGTGGGCTGAACCACTTCTTCTTAGCGGGAATCAATTGAGTACCTTCGGCACGAACTGTCCGCCGTGAACGAGAAGATCGAGTATCTCGGCCGTTCGAGCCGGGCAGGCGCGGACTTTGTCGGGCGTCAGGTTGTCGTGCTCGGATTCGATCATCGGCAGCGCTTCCGTCGGTCCGGGAATCTGGTTGAGCATCGTCCAGATGCCTGCGGGCGGTGAAATGGTATCGATGAAGCCCATGCCTGCCATCACGGGCGCCTTGATGTGCGGCGCGAAGTTGACCGTATCGAAATAGCGCGCGGTCTTCATGACGTCCGGATTGTCGGAAGGCCAGTTGGGATAGCCGGCTTTACGGCCGTGGAGGTCGCCGTTGCTGTCCGCACCGGCCGGCACACACACGAGCACCGCGCTGATCTTCTCGGGCCGCAGGCCGGCAAGCACGAGACTCTGTTGACCTCCCATGCTGCCGCCCATCAGCACGATCGTCTTCCCATCCCAGTCGGATCGCGTGAGCAGATAGTCCAGCACGCGCGAATCGCGGAGATACATGTTCAGGAAGTACGACGTCTCGCGATCGGTGTTGCCGACTGCCTGGTACCCGCGCGGAACATTTCCCGATGGATCCGACGGTAGCTTGTCGTGGGAGTCGACGTTCAGAATCAGCCAGCCTTCGGCGGCGCGCTTGGCGACGGCACCCGCGTTCAACGCGTACACGCCGGCATACTGCAGCTGAATGACGGCGGGAAACCGGCCCTCTCTCGCAGGCTTCGCGACATAGCCGTGCGCCTTGGACGTCAACGCATCGAGCTGGAACGTGTTCAACTCGACTCCCGGCACGTCAGTCTCTACACGCGTCAGCACCGGGTTGATCGGCGTCTTTGCCTGGGCGGCGAGCTTGCTTTCCCAGAACGCATCGAAGTCGGTCGGGCGAGCCGTCGACAATCCGATCTTCTTTGGCGCGACGGCCGCGCCGACGGCGTAAAAGCCGGTGTTTCGCCCGGTGTTGCCACCAGTGAAGCGCGCGGCGTCAGCTCCTGGAGGTGCACCCGAGGGAGCGAGGTCTTCATAGGCTTCAATGGCGACGTAGATCATCTCCGGTTGATCGGCGACGATTTCAATCGCGGCCTTGCCGTTGGAGAGATCAAGCTTCCCTTCCTTGAGGACCACCGCATTGTTGCGCCGGATCGTCCACTTGTATGCGTAGGTTGGCGGCGTCAGCCCCGGCGTCACCGTCCAACCGACCGTCTCGCCGACTTCGTAGATGCCGCTGGCGTGGTAGGGCGCAAATGCAAGCTGCTGTGCGATAGGAGCTCGCTGTGCGAACAGGTTCGTTGCGAGGAGCACAACGGCGAGGAGACTTCGCGACACGAAACGGGTCATGAGCACTCCAGAGAACTCGACATGTCGACCAACATGTGCTGACTACTTGACTCGATGCTTCGCGTCGGTCATCAATCCCGCCGCGTGCACGAACCCCCACTCGACGCGACCGTTCCGCCTTCCGAACGTCGCGACCAAATCGCGTCCAATGGCATAGGTAAAAGGCGCCGTGCGCGTCAGCGGTGTTTGCCTGGCACCAGCGTCTGCCAATTCAAAGCACAAGTGCTCGCCGCATGGCATCAAGTGGACGGAACCTTCATCCGAATCGAATACGCCGGCGATGGCGGCAAGCTCGGTCTTCGGCGCAGGCAGATTCTCCGGCTCCCGTTCCGGGATGCCGAGAGCTGCACGCGCGATATCGGCCGCGACCGTCGTCGCGGCACCTTCCTCCGTATTGATCAGCACGGCGATCGTGAGTCGATCGTTGGGGAAATCCTCGAGGACCGTTGTGAATCCACCGCCGCTGCCCGTGTGACCCAGGACGCGGTGGCCGACAAAGGAACCGAGGCGCGTCCCGAGACCATAATCGATTCGCGTTCCGTCGGCGAGCGCAGTCGGCCGGCGCATCACGGCGAGCGTCGCCGGTCGCAGCACACGTCCTGAATCGAGGCCCGCTTGCCACTTCAGAAGGTCAGACGCGGTGGCGCAGATCGAGCCGGCGCTGAACGGCAGGACCCACGTCATGAACGGAGCAGGTGCAAGCGCGTCCTTCTGGCGAACATACCCCGAGACAAGACCGGGTACCTCGTCATGCGCCGAGCACAAAGACGACGAGGACATACCGAGCGGCTGAAAGAACTGCTCACGGACGTAGGTCCCGTACGGCTTGCCACTGACGTGTTCGACGACCATGCCTGCGAGGTAGAACCCGGTATTGTCGTAGCGCCAGCGCGTGCCTGGAGCAAAGTCGAACGGCCTGTCCTTAATCAGTGCCAGCACCTGCTCATGGGTGAGTTCGCGCGCCTCGTTCGCCTCGGCGTCGGGCAGTGAAGTGAAGCTGAAAATGCCCGACGTGTGATTGATCAGCTGCTGGATTGTGACCCGACGGCCGTGCGTCGGCGCGGCAGGCACATACTTCGTCACATCATCATCCAGCTTCAACTGTCCGCGATCGACGAGGGACAGCACTGCAGCGGCCGCCACGTTCTTCGAAATCGACGCGATGTGGAAGATTGAGTCGGGTGTCGCGCGAACGCCGCGTTGGCGATCCGCCAATCCGTACGCTCGCGCGATCGTTTGGCCGTCGCGCAGAACCGCAATTGAAACCGCGGAGTTCGGGCGGCCAAGGCTGCGGGCCGCAATAGCGTCAAGACGACTCGTTAGATCGTCAGCGCGGGTCGCGACCGACGCGTCGGCGCGGACCGTCAGCGCAGTGAACACCAACACGCTCAGCCGGAGAAACGTCCGCGCACCACAACGTCTCACGAACAGCCACACAGCCACCATGAATTCTGCGGATTATACGGCGGCGTCGAGATAGAATCGCCCCTCGTTTCAATGTCCGTTTCCTACGAGAACTCGAAGGCCGTTTTCCAGGGCATCAAGGACGCCGGGATTACGTCGCTCTCGGCGTTGCCCGAGACCTGGCTGGGGCTGCTGCTGCAGCAGGCGGAAAAGGATCCAGACATCAGGCTGATCCAGGTAGCCAAAGAAGAAGAGGCCATCGGCATTGCCGCCGGCGCGTACTTCGCGGGCGAGCGGCACATCCTGCTGATGCAGAACCATGGCTTCCTGGCCGCGATGAACGGCATCGTTTCGCTCGCTCTGCTGTACGGCATTCCACTCTGCATGCTGATCGCGCTTCGTGGACACTGGGGTGAACCATATCCCTGGCACACGCGCGGTGGCATCGTCACGGAGGGTGTCCTCCGCGCGCTCAACATCCCGTTCGAGTACGCGCGCGATCCAAAAGAAGTCGGACGGCAGATTCGCGAAGCGTACACATTTTCACAAAGCTCGCTTTCGCCGGTCGCGCTGCTGTTGACCCGCGACCTGATGGAGGAAGCGCTGTGAAGCGCGCCGAGTGTATCGGCATGCTCTATCCGGAGCTGGAGGACAAGGTCGTCGTCACGATCATGGGCGCGTGCGCGCAGGAGCTGTACGACCTCGGTCACAGGGAGAACTTCTTTTATCTGCAGCACGCGATGGGGCTCGCCTCGTCGGTTGGCCTCGGCCTCGCGCTGCACTTGCCGCACGAGAAGATTGTCGTGCTCGACGGCGACGGCTCGGTGCTGATGAATCTCGGCACGCTTGCCACCCTGGCCCGGTATCGGCCGCGCAACCTCGTGCATGTCATTTTCGACAACGGCAGCCTGCTCTCGACCGGCGGATTCGATTCACACACGACGTCGGGAATCACGGATCTCGCCGCCGTCGCGAGAGGGGCAGGCATCGAGCACGTCACCGCAGTCGATTCAGTACTGGCGTTCGGAGAAGCCGCGATCGACGCGTTCGCACGCAACGATCTCAGCGTGATTGTGGCCAGGGTGGCGGCGGTGGGCCCGAATCACTACGGCATGGATCTGCAGTTGCCGGAGAACGCATTTCGCTTCAAGCGCTGGATCGCCGCTCGATCGTCGTCGCGCGCGCATAAGGCGACTGAGGCTCGGAGCTGACGTGGAACGACGTACGACCATGGGGCTCACCCCCGATTCCTTTCAATCCATTCGTTTTGCCACGCCGCAACGCATCCTCAGTGCCGATCGTCTGATGGAGATTGCCGCGCAGGTTGGAGCCGCCGGCGCGCACGGCGGGCTGACCGACGTCACGCTCGAGTGGGCGCACCGCACTCGCCGGATGAAGGAAGAGCTGGGGATGTACCTGGAGATCCAGACGTTCCTTCCCCGCCCCGATCCCGCCGAGTTCGAGCAGTTCGTGAAGATCTCAAAAGAAGCCGGCGCCACCAGCCTCCGCGTCGTCTGCCTGCTCGGACGCCGATATGAGCTGATGAACACGCTCGAGGACTGGAAGCAGGCGATTGTCGGCTATCACAAGCAGATCGAAGCCGCGCTTCCGATTGTCGAGCGGTACAAGATGCCGCTTGCCATCGAGAACCATAAGGACTGGCGCGTCGACGAGCAGGTCGCGCTGCTGGAGCGCTACAGCAGCGAGTATCTGGGCGTGTCACTCGATACGGGGAACAATCTGTCCATCCTCGACGATCCGATGGAAACGATCGAGAAGCTGGCGCCGTGGACGTTCAACGTCCATCTCAAGGACATGCAGATGGAGGAATGCGAGACGGGCTTTCTGCTGTCAGAGGTGCCGCTCGGCGAAGGCATGCTCGACTTGCCGAAGATGGTCGAGATCATCCGTCGGGCGAAGCCTGACGTCCACTTCTCGCTGGAGATGATCGTCCGCGATCCGCTCGTCGTCCCGTGCCTGACGGACAAGTACTGGGCGACGTTTCCCGACGTCAACGGCCGGGATCTCGCCCGGTATCTCTCCTGGATCCGAGCACGTGATACGCGTGCGAAGCTGCCGCGCATCAGCGGCCTCAGCGCCGAAGAACGGCTGGCGCTGGAGCACGTCTGCGTCGATCGATCGATCCGGTATGCGCGGGAGCGCCTGGGACTCGCGTAAGGTCGACTACATCTGCACGGCCGTCAGCACGGCAACCAGCGCGGTGCGTGACGGCGGGAGCCACCGGCTTCCCAGTTGCTCGAGAACCCGGCAGACATGGTCGAAATCACGGTCGTCGGCGAGCTTGACGAGTCGCGTCGCTTCACGCTGAAAGCGCCGCCACTCGACCGGTGAGGCGTCCTCGCGAAATGCCCGAAGCGCCGCTTCCGGCGTGCCGTATTGAGCAACGAAATCCTCGTGCAGATAGCCGCTGAAGACCCGCCCCAGCTCCGGGAATTCCGACGCCGGCCCACGCGTCATCGGTTTGCCTCCGGATACGACGTCAACACGTAATAGCGCTGCCGTCCTTCGTCCCAGCGCAGGACGATGACGGCGCGGTCGCACGGGACCGAGGTCGAGTGGCCACGCGCCATCGAGCGGCCGATGACGTGGTCGGCGCGATAGCGCAACGCGAAGTTCGGCCGTCGCCCCGTGCGGTCGCGCCACGCGGTAAACGCCCGGTTGTCCGCGCGCAGGGCAACAGCGATGACCCTCTCGGCGGTCTCCCGATCGGTGTAGGTGGACGCGCTCGATATCTGCGGCTCGCGATGAAGACGATCGATCAGATCCGCGTCGCTCCTGCCGACGTGGCGCTGAAGCGTGTGCCCGCCCATCGCCTCGTCGGCTGCTAGATCGTGGACCGGTGCGGTCGGAACGGGCGGACGCTGCTCCGGCGACGGCGGGGACGCTGCCGCGGCTCCCGCATTCTGCTGGACGGAAGTCGGCGAGCCGGATGAACCGCAGGCAGACAGCGCAAGAACAATGAACGCCGCGACGGTCCAGCGCCGGGACAGCGCCCTCATTTACCCACTCTAACCGGGCGGACGGGGCGACGCAATTTCACTGCTACAGATTCCTTTCTGGTAGGCTGAATGGTTATGAACGCATACGCCAAGGCTCTTATCGTCGCAGGTCTGTCACTGGCGGCTTCCGGATCGGTCCACGCCCAGGACAAGTCCTCCTTCACGGTCACGCTGGTCCCGCCAGCCCACGGCAAGGTGCAGCTCACGCCGCCGCTTCCATCAGACGGCAAGTATCCGGCCGGCACGGTCGTCACGGTCGCGACCACGCCAGACGCCGGCTACGTTCTGGACTCGGCCTGGTACTCGGTGGCCGGACGATTCGGGCAGATGTATCACGAGGGCATGACGCCGGCGTTCAAGGTGACGATCGACCAGGACAAACGAATCGGCGCGTCGTTCATCGACGCATCCGCGGTCAAAGACCTCGTCGTCACCAACGACATCGTCTACGCCAAGCCC
>Ga0070664_100000427_pt1 | contig 31519 bp, 26 predicted proteins | sample KBSC73metaG_FD_65863 | JGI IMG/M metagenome (GOLD analysis project Ga0070664, IMG submission 65863) | Corn rhizosphere microbial communities from Kellogg Biological Station, Michigan, USA - KBS C7-3 metaG | ecosystem: Host-associated > Plants > Roots > Rhizosphere > Soil ... | reverse complement strand
ATCTGGCCGTGGTGCAGCAGGTGGCGCAACAGACCGAGGAGCTCCTGCGCGATTTCCCCGGCACCCAGACCGTCATCGCCGAGCGGATCTCGCAGGGCTACTTCGTCGACGCCCAGCTCGATCCCGAGCGTCTGGCGCAGCATGGCGTGACGGTCGATGAAGCGCTCGCGACCGTGCGATTCGCGATCGGCGGCGACAACGTCATCGGCATCCGCCAGGCTGACAAGACGGTCGTGCCACTCTCTATCCAGTACTCGCCGGAATACACGGATACGCTGGCGAAGGTCCGCGACACACCGGTCATCACCGACGATGGCCGATCGGTGGCGTTGAGCGACATCGCCGACGTCGCCGTTCGCGAAGCGCCGGAAATGATCCGGAACGACAATGGCGAGTTGGCCGGCTACATCTACGTGTACCTGCGTGACATCACCGGACCCGAGTACGTCGAGCGTGCACGCGACTACCTGAATGCCAATCTGAAGTTGCCGCCTGGCTACTCGACCGAGTGGACCGGGCTCTATCAGTACACAGAGGATGCGCGCTCCAAACTGAGCATCGTCGTGCCGATTACGCTGATCATCATGTTCGTGCTCCTGATGCTGGCGTTCAATTCCGTGGCTGACAGCTCGCTGATCATGCTGTCAGCGCCGTTCGCCCTCGTCGGCGGTGTGCTGCTTCAGTGGTGGGAAGGCTACTCGATGACCACGGCGGTGATCATCGGGTACGTGTCGCTCTTCGCAGTGGCGATTCAGACCGGCATCATCATGATCGAGTTCATCCGGGAGGCGCTGGCGAGCCGCACTCCCGAGCAGACCTACATGGATGCCGTCGTGCAAGGTTCGGTCGCGCGGCTGCGGCCGAAGTTGATGACAGTGGCAACCACCGTGCTCGGCCTGCTGCCGATCATGTTCGCCAGCGGCTCGGGGATGGACATCACGCAGCCGATCGCGACGCCTACGTTCGGCGGCATGATCAGCTCCACGATTTATGTGCTGTTCCTGATTCCCTGTCTCTTCGCAATCGGAGAAGATCTGCAGCGCCGTAGACCGGCGTGGCTGAGTGCGCGAGTCCTTGCCCCGCGCACCGCAGGGGAGTAGTTATGAGTTCGCTGAAGACCCGCCTCTACGCTGTTGTGCAACAGCGACTCGTCAGAATCCCACGACGAAGCTGACGCGCAGCGTCCGCGGCACCGCCGGGTGAACGTGGATGTCTTCGATGCCCTCCGGCGGTTCCCCTGGCAGACGCGACGCGAAGTAGTAGTCGATGTCGCTGACCTCGGCGTCGAACAGGTTGTAGATCTGCGCGTTCAGTCGCAACGCCTTCGCGAATTGATAGCCGCCCTCGAAGTTCAGGAGCGTCGTCGCCTTCGACCGAACGGAGTTGTCCTCGACGAGAGGACGTGGACCGAAATAGCGGAGCCGCAGGCTGGCAAACGTGCGGTGGAAGTTGTCGATGCTGGCACCGCCGGACACCACGGTGTTGACGGCTTCCGGCACATATGGTCCGGCCTCATTGAACTCGGAGAATCGAGCCTGCGACCACGACAGGTCTCCATCGAAGACCAACCACGGTTTGGGGCTGTAGTAGTTCGCGAACTCCACACCGTATCGCTTGCTCGCGGGACCAGGCTCGGTGGCGCCGACATCACCGTTGTAGACGAGCTCCGATGCGAGATGAAGCGCCCACAACGAGACTGTGCTCTGCAGGTGCCGCACTGTGACTGTTCTCACACCAGCCTCGGCGCCTGTCGCTCGTACGAGCGGCGTCACGGGGGCCGCCGGATTGCCGTTGATGTCGTACTTGAGCGTCGTGCCAAGCGCGCTGTTGCTGTGAAATCCGCTGCCCGCGTTGACGTAGAACTCAGTTGAGCGCCACGGCCCGAGGGTGACGGTGCCCTTGGGGCTGACGATGCCTGCCGTGTCCGTGCCTCCGTTCCGCGCGTCGACCCTGTCCGTCACGTCGTAGCGGGATCCGTCGGCGCGCAATCCGAGCGTCGTCTTGAGCCACGGCGTCCATTCGATCTGGTTCTCGCCGTAGACCCCGAGGCTCGTGACGACCGCTGACGCATCGTTCCACGTCTCGAGGCGCTGTCGCGCCTCGGTGTGATACAGCGCTATCTGCGTCACGTCGTCATTTCGGAGCTGCACGCCGACAGTGTTCTCGACTGGATGGCTGCCCCAGCGTCCCTGGCGTTTCTGGAATGCACGCACACCGCTCACGAAGCGGTGATCGACTTGCTCGCGCTGGTCGCCGTGCACCGGATCGTCGAGGAAGAACGTGAAGTTCGAGATCAGGCCGAGGTCGTAGCCGAGCCCGAATGCCTGAATCTTGCTGAGCGTGCGTCCATTTCCGTGCTGCCACTCGCCGCCGACGCTGTAACGGTATGTATGCCCGCCATCGGTCGGATCGATCGATCCGAACCGATCGATGAGACCCGAATCGATTGCCCGTTGCGGCGACGCTTCCGTGGCGTTCCACTCGCCGTGATAGCCCATGAAGGTGAGCGACAGGCCGTTCACGTTGTCGCCCTGGCTGTAGCGGACGACGCCGTTGTACTTCCGGTAGGAATCTGGGACCGTCCAGGGGCCGGAGTTCGTGGAGGTCTCGAATGCCGCCAGCAGGTGGCCGCGGCCCACTCGCGGGGAGGCCGCGAGCAACGCGCGTCCGAAGTCGTAGGTGCCCGTCTCGACTTGAACGAGTGGACGATCCAGTGTCGTCGCGTAATTGATGTTGCCCGCACCCGCGGTCGCGAAATCGCCCTGATCCGCGAAGTACGGACCTTTCGAGTACTGCACGCCCGCGACCAGCTCCGGGATCAGAAAATTGATGTCCGAGTATCCCTGACTGTGCGCGTGCGTCGGCATGTTGACCGGCGTACCGGCAACCGACATCGCGAAGTCGCTGCCGTGATCGAGATTGAACCCGCGCAAGAAGTACTGGTTCGCCTTACCCTCGCCGCTGTGCTGTGTGATGATGACGCCGGGCACGGTCTCGAGCACCTCGCCTTGTCGCATGAATGGGCGGACGTCGAGCTGCTTGGCGGTGATCGCACCCTGACTCGCGGACGAGGCGATGCCGACGAGATCTTCAGCGGGGTTTTCGACGTCGGCGAGGTTCGTAAATGTGCGTTTTCCGACGACGACAACTTCGGCACTGAGCGAGAGGTGCATGACCTCGTTGTTGGTCAGGACCTGCCCCGGTTGGACCGCCAGATCCTTGTGGTTGACCGCGGCGAAGTTGATCAGCCGTATCGATAGCTGATACGTGCCCGGCGCGACATTGTCGAAGAGGTAATCGCCCGAGCCGTCCGTCACTGCTTCAGCCGGTTCGCGGCCGCCAATCAATTCGACCGTGACGCCGGGGAGCGCCGCGCCGGTCTCATCGGTGATCCGTCCCTTCACCTGCGCTCCCGCGGTCGACTGCGCAAATGACGGAGCGCTGATCGTGAGCGTCAGCAGCGCTCCCAATATCCAACGTGTCATGTATCAAGCCTCTCCAGAGCGTCTGGTGTAACAGCCCCATACAGATCGTCGTCCCGCGTGGAGCTGTTTCATCTGAAGAGTTCATGAAACGTTCGTCAGCTACCCTTAACGTGAACCTCGACTGGAGAGTGGCACGTTTCGTGATATCGACTCACGCCCCAGGAGGGAAGCGATGAGCGACGAGAACCTTCTGACGAGGCGCGAGTTCACCGTTGAAAGCGCTCTGGCCATGCTTGCCGGCGTCACGATCACGATCAGTGGTTGCGGCGATGACGACAATGCGACGCCGGCCCCGACACCGCCGGCCACCGATAAGGCGGGGGCGGTTACCACCGATGCCGGTCATACCCACCAAGCCGTGATCACCGCGGCCCAGTTGACGGCGGGCAACGCAATTACAGTGACTCTTACGGGCGCCGCCACACACACTCACACGGTCGCCCTGTCGCAAGCCGAGCTCTCGCAAATCAATGCAGGCACACGTGTGCAGAAGACGTCGTCAACAGACAACGCGCACTCTCACACGGTGACGTTCAATTAGGCCGGGATTCGAAACACGGTCCAGGATTCGGGATCCGGATTCGACAGCGTAGGGCGGGTCCTGCTTTTTGGACCCGCCGATAGGACCGCCGCACTATCGCCTCTCGACGGTTCTGTGGATCTCGTTGCTCCAGAAAACTGGATCCGGTTGTGTTCCTGGAGTCACGATGCCGCGAAGACCACGGGCCACACGCTTCAGGCCGAGGCACAACCCGATCGCGCTCGTCGTGAGACCGCCGAGGCTCAGCAGAATCATCACGACATCCCAGAGTGGGCGCCGGTAATACCAGAACGAGAAGTCGAGGCTGTGCAGGCCGTTATAGAGCCACCGCTCCGCTCGATCGAGGCGATGGATACGTCCCACCAGTTGGCTCATCCGCGGATCGATGTAGAGCCACGTGCGATCGGGATCTTCCAGCTTGACGCGCAACACCGGCAACGGCGCGAGTCCATCGCGCGAGTAGTAGTACGAGTCGTAGGTCGTCAGCATTTCGGCGTTCGAGATTGCGGTGTCGGGAACTGCGTGCCTGACTCGATCGAGCAGCGACGCAGCAGGGAAGTCCTGGTCGTGAAGTTGTAGCGTCCGCGCGTTGACGACCTTCTGCGCCGCGTCGCGCGACCGGACTGCGAAGTACGGCTCGTGTCCGCGAATTTCAGTGCCCGCGGTTGAATCCGGATCGCGCCGCACGAGGAAGAACGGCTCGTCCTGGATACGAACGTACTCAACCTCTTTGATTGGTCTGCCGCCGGCGATCGTTTGCCACGCCTCGGCATTCAACACGCGAAACGCATTCACATCGCCGGCGTTACTGGTGAACGCTTCGCGCAGTCCGCCGCCGAAGCGCCCGGCGCTCGTCGCCCAGCCCCACGGCTCCATCGACAACCAGCCGCTGAACACGAACGTCAGCGTGAACACGCCGAACACCAGCCCGCTGACGTAGTGCCATCGCATCCAGCCCGAGTACGGGAGATAAGACGGCAGGCGTTTCACGCTGAATGGGCGCGCGATTTTGAGTTGCAAGATGCCGAGCACGATGCCCAGGAGCGCGAGCAGGATGCCGATCCCGGACGTCCACAACACGACTGCGCGCCACAGTGGCTGATTGAGACGCAGCGGTGCGAAGTAGAGGAAGTGCGGGATCGCTCCCACCCATGCCAGCGCGCGGCTGCCTCTCGTCGTCAGCACGGTGACGTCAGCATTGCGTTCCGATACGTACACCTCGGTCCCAGCCTCGTCGTCGACCGTGAACTTGTGCATCGGGCCCTGGCGGAGCGTCAGCGACCATTGATCAGGCTCGGTAAGCCTGGCGACGTAGCGCAGGCGGTTCTCCGGGAGCCGGACGAAGGCAGCGGCGACAGACTGCGCCTGGGCAGCGTCGATGTCGGCTAGCAGCTCGCCGTTGTCTGCAAAGACCGTGGTTGACTCGTTACCGCCACCCAAACGATATGCGGGCCTGCCCATTACAGTGAGCAGCGTGACCCGATCGGTACCATCGAGCTCGGCGCGTTCGAGTGCTTCTGTCGCTGAGAGGTGGACGGCCGACGTATCGATTGGTGCCAGGCGCTCGAGTCGCATGTCGGACGTGAGCCGCGGCATGCCGCGTCCGTAGAGCATCGCGATCCCGGACGCGAACCAGGACACGAAAATCACGCTCAAGGCGATCCCGACGTAGCGGTGGGTCAGGATGAGCCACTTACGCAGCTGTGTCATATGAGTCTCTAAACGGACTTGCTGGCGAGCTAGTATACCCATCAGCGCAGAACGATTGCCGTAGGGCTGGTCTGGCTTCGAGACCCGCCGCGCGAGCCGGGTCGAAAAGCAGGATCCGGCCTACGAAAATGGTCACACGAGGAGTACTCATGGCTCGACTCGCAGTCAAAGGAACCTTCCTCCTTTCTCTTGCCTTCGCGGCTGCATGCTCGACGGGTGAGGCCCCCTCGTCCGGCGCAGCCACGGCCCCAGCGCCTGCGGCCGACGCCCATCCGGCAGGGGGACGCCTCTTCGTTACGAACGAAGTCGGCGGCGACATCAGCGTCATCGACGTTGCCGCGCGAAAGGTCATCACGACGATCCCGGTTGGTAAGCGTCCGCGCGGCATTCGGGTGAGCCCGGACGGGTCGACGCTCTACGTTGCGCTCAGCGGCTCGCCGATCGCGGGCCCTGGCGTGGATGAGAGCAAGCTGCCGCCGCCCGACAAGCGCGCGGACGGCATCGGCGTCGTCAGTGTGGCCGACCACAGGCTGCTGCGAATCGTGAAGGCTGGCTCCGATCCGGAACAGATGGCCGTCAGTCAGGACGGCTCGCGCCTGTTCGTCGCGAACGAAGACGTCGGCGAGGCGAGCGTCGTCGCCGAGGACGATGGCCACGTGCTGGCGAGCCTGAAGGTGGGCGGCGAACCCGAGGGCGTGGAGATGCGGCCGGATGGGCAGGTCGTCTACGTGACGTCGGAAGAGGACGGCCAGGTCGCCGTCATCGATACCGCTGCGCTCAAGGTGGTGAAGATGATGGATGTGGGTCCGCGTCCACGATCGACGGCATTTCTGCCCGACAGTTCACGCGCGTACGTGTCGTCGGAGAACGGCGCGTCGTTGGCGGTGATCGATGCGATGAAGCATCAGGTGATCGACACGATCAAGCTGACGGGCGAAGTGGTGCGACCCATGGGCGTCGTGGCGTCGCCCGACGGCAAGCAGATCTTCGTCACCACTGGGCGTGGCAAGAACGTCGTCATCATCGACACGGCAACGAACAAGCCAGTGGCTTCGGTCGAAGTGGGTGAACGGCCGTGGGGGATCGCCGTCTCCGCCGACGGCAACACGGTGTTCACCGCCAACGGGCCGTCGAACGACGTTTCGATCGTGGATGTCCCGTCCCGTACGGTGAAGGCCAAAGTCATGGTTGGCAATCGCCCGTGGGGTGTGGTGTTCGTGCCGTAGGCAGGTGTCAGGCAGTGAATCGTGAACGGGAGATGTGGTGTCAGGCAGTGAATCGTGAATGTCGAAGGACGACAGCCAAGTCTACTGTTACGATTCACTGCCTGACACCCGGCTGTTTCTGGCCAGTTCACGATTCACTGCCTGACACCGACCTGAACCAACCTGATTCACGATTCACTGCCTGACACCAACCCCGAAACTACCGAGCTTCGGCGGGAACGTCGGTTGCTTCCAATGAAGCATGCGCAGCATTCCGCGCAACAGCTGGCCTTCGATTGCCGTCGCAATAGCCACGCTCGTGGCCAGCTCGATCAGCCTGGCTCAGCACGGGCATCAGACTTTTGCACCTCATGAGAGGAACTACGCAGATGCTCCACCGGCAATCGTGTGGTCCACACCCGAGCTCCCGCGCGGGCCTATCGACTTCGAATCTGCGGAACAGCGGAAACTACGTGTCGAGCTGGTAGCGAACCATCTCGAACAGCCGTGGTCGGTGGCGTTCCTTCCCGACGGCGCCCTGCTCATCACCGAACGGGCCGGCCGCCTTCGCCTCGTACGAAACGGCCGCCTCGATCCCAGGCCGGTCACTGGCGTGCCAGAGGTTCAGACCGGAGGACCGCGCGGGCTGCAAGGGCTGATGGATGTCGTGCTTCATCCGCAGTTCGCGCAAAACCATTTGCTGTACCTCACCTACCACAAGCCCACGAGCGATGGCGCCGGCGCTGCGACGGTGATGCGCGCGACATGGGATGGGTCCGCCCTTGTCGATGGGCGCGACATTTTCGAATCGGGCGCCATCGACACCGAAGCCTCCCGCCTCGCATTCGATCGGCACGGCATGATGTATGTCTCGATCAGTGCGCCAGGATCTCCACAGGTGCGCCGCTCTCAAGATCCGAACGATTACGCCGGCAAGATCGTGCGGCTCCGCGACGACGGCACGATCCCGCCGGACAACCCGTTCGTAAAACGCGCCGGATACAAGCCGGGCATCTACACGATGGGCCACCGCAACGGACATGGCCTCGCGCTGAACCCTGAAACCGGCGAGATGTGGCAGACCGAACAAGGGCCGAGTGGCGGCGACGAAGTCAACGTCCTCCGCCCGGGTCGCAATTACGGCTGGCCGATCGTCAGTTTCGGACGCGACTACTGGGGCTCGAAGATCTCGAGACGGCCATTTCGCACCGGCATGGAAGATCCGTCGATCGTGTGGCTGCCGTCCATCGGCTTGACCGGTATGACGTTCTACACCGGGAACCGCTTCCCGCACTGGCAGCGCAACCTGTTCGTTGGCGGTCTCCGCGAGGGAGGCGTTCCCCGCACCGGTCAGATCCAGCGCATCGTCTTCAACGATTCATGGCAGGAACTTCGGCGTGAACCCATGTTGATGGAGCTGGGTCAGAGAATCCGCGATGTTCGCGAGGGACCAGATGGTCTCCTGTATGTTCTCACCGCGGAAGATGATGGCGCGCTGCTCAAAATCGAGCCGCGATGATCTTTCGTTGAAGCACGCGCCATCTCGCGACGGGTTACTTGGCCCCGTGCCCGTGGGTGCCGAGCTCGTTCACCGCGGCCTTGAAGCCGCTTGCCAGCCTGTCCGCCGGCCCCGTTCCCCAATAATGAAGGAAGTACACGGTGGGTTGCGTCTGCACCATGTGATGATGGATCGACACAACGTCCAGCCCGTTCTTGCGAAGCGCCGTCAACACGGGTGTCACCTCGTTGGCCAGCATCGCCACGTCCCCGGCGATGGCGGCATCCTGGTCCGTGCCGACGAACGCCGCCCACGTATTGAGTCCCATGCGGGCGTTGATCGGAGCACCCATTTCCGTGAGCTTCAGATCGTCCCGTCCGATGGTGATCTTGTAGACGGCACCAGTCTGCTCGCCCTCGGTACCGACGATCTTCGCGAGCGTCGCTGTATCCATCTTCGTCGCCGCTGATGACGCGCCCGCAGGCGCTGCCGGCGACTGCGCCGCGCCGCCCGTCGACTTGCCGATCAGATCGAGTGCTGGTTTTACTTTGCGCGCCAGATCCGCCGCGCTTCCATGCCCGTGGACATGCATGTAGAAGATCCGCGGTTGCTCCCAGAAGAAGTGATTGTGAAGAGCCGTCACCTCGAGACCATTGTCGAGCAGCGCCGACATGACGGGGTTGACTTCGTCCTCGGTCAGAACCAGATCACCCATCATGACATCCATGCCGCCAGTGCCCTTCGTGAGCGCCACCCAGCCGCCAAAGCCGAACGGCGTCGGCGTCTTCACGTTCGCAACGGTGACACTGAGATCGTTCCTTGGAATATTGACCTTGAGCACGTTTGCCTTGTAATCACCTTGTTTGCCGAGCGTGCTCAACACCTGCTGGTAATCGGCCGGTACATCCTGGGCCAACGCACCCGGCGATACCGACAACAAGAATATGAACGTTAACAACCGCTTCATGGCTCACCTCCAACTTGCTCCACTTTGCAATTGCAAGGCAGAGGCCGCACATCGCTGAGCGCCGCCTCATCCACTCGAAAGAAGAGATGGAAGACGCAAAAGTCAGGAAGATGTCAGAGACGAATCAGAACGGCGCGATCGGAATCACGAAAACGAGCGAAAACGACCATGGGCTGGCGTCATCGATGAAGCGCGTCCCATCAGCAAACACGTCGCCGCGCTGGGGAAGGCCGGTTGCGAGATAGTCGAGCGACGTTTCGACTTCCACGCCACGGAGCCAGTGTTCTTCCGGCAGCCGGTTGAAGACGTGCACCGCCGTGTCGAGCTCGAAGTCGAGCTTGTGCGTATACGCGCGGTCGATATCGGGACGTTCTGCCGGGCTGAGTTGATCCACGACGTCGAAATGCGACGTCACCCAGCCGCGCGACATCGACTTCGTCAGCCAGTGCCAGTTGCTCTCGAACTCGAGCTCGACGCTGTTGTCGTCACTGAACGGCGATGTAATCGCCTCGACGGTGAACCCGAGCCACGGGATCTTCGTGGTCATGTCGAGCGCCAGAACCGTTTCAAAGACGCGCTCGCGATTGACACGATCAGTCACGCCATCCGGCGTGACGACTCGATGCCTGCTCGCCAGATTCTCAATCGTAAAGGTCGGTTCTATCTTCCATTCCAGCTCGCAGATGAAACGGCAGTGCCCCTGTTCCTGCGCCCGTGCCAGCGAACACATCGTCACAACCGCCGCCAGGGCCAGCAGCGTCACACGCGCTGGTCTCGCCATGGCTACTCCAGGCGCCAGGGCGACATGTTGGACCAGCCTCGCATCGCCTGCCGCGCCCAGTCTGTCGATTTGTCCGTGTGACAGCCGGTACACGCATTCGGAATCTTGAACTCGTCGGTCATCGTCGGCGTGATGAACGCGAACGTATGACTGCGGACGTTCACGTTCGCGATCGTCTGCTCGATTTTCGGCATGTGACACGCCACGCAGTCGCTCCCTGCGCTGCCGCGCGCATGGTGGGTATGGTCCTCGAGCGTCGCGGCATGCGGTCCGTTTGGCGACGCCGGGCCGTGGCAGGTCAGGCAGATATCACGCGCTGGCTTGATCAGCAGCGCGTCATTCGCAGTCCCGTGCGAGTCGTGGCAACTGAAGCAGGTGACACCGCGGCGATACATCACGCTCGTGACGAAATCGTTGCCCTGCATCCGATTCTTGTGAGCAGTGCCGTCCGCAAAATGCGTGAACGTCGTTTCACCGAGCTTGTGCTCTTCGAGCCGCCAGAAGTCTTTCAGTTGCTCGCCTTGATCGAATCCCACGGGCCAGTCGTAGTAACGGCCCGCGATCGGGTTGCTGAGCGGCTGCCCCTGCGAATGACACTGGATGCACGTATCGTTCGCTCTCACGAAGTCCAGCTTCGCAGGATTGACGATGTTTGCCGCTGATGGCCGGGCGGCATGCTGACTGCCAGGTCCGTGACACTTCTCGCATCCGACATTCCACTCGGTCGGTGTTTTCGTGGCGATGTTGTAGTTGACAGAGTGACAACCGTCACAGAGGGGGCCGGTCGGACGTTGCTTATTGTCCGCAGGGTAGTGCGCCACCCACCAATCCGTGTTGGGTTGCACGAGGTATGCACGCCAGACACGGTTGGTCACGTCCCACTGTGCCCCGAGCGGATATAAGTCGTCTCCAATCCTGGTGAAGTAACGCTGCTTCCATTTCGATCCGTAGACGAAAGCGATGTCATCGAGCTTGAACGTGACCAGTGGATCCGGCTTCGAGAGATCCGGCAGGACGACCTCGGGGCGCGTCTTCGGATCGGTGACGACGTTGGCCATTCTGGTCTTCGACCAGCGCTCGTAGGTTGCGGCATGGCAGCGGCGACATGTCTCCGAGCCAACATAGCTCCGGCCCTCGGGCGTGGCGGGCGATGGCGCGCCTTGAGGTGCGGCAGGTGTGGGCGCCGCCTGCGACGAAACGCGGACGGAGAACACCGCGGAGAAGATGGCAATCCCAGCGCCAATCAGAATCAATGAAGAGCGCGTATTCATACGGTGTCCATCTTATCGATGTCTCTTGCTGGATTCATATCCCTGACGTAAATGTCAGGACGAGGTCAGGCCGACCTCGACAAAACGGCGCCTATAAAATGGCGAAGCATGATTGGAGACAAGGCAGTGACAGGATCCTTGCGGACGGCACTATGTGTGCTCGCAATGCTCTCAGTGATTGCGTGTGCCGTGAATCTGGCTCCCGCCGGAGACGTTCTGCTGGCCGGCACCGAAGACGAGCGAGATAACGTTCTCGGGCGACTACTGAACGAGCGCGGGCCTATCCTGCTGTTTTCGCAAAGATCACGCAGGGAACTGGAGACAGAGTCTGCGCGGCCTCCGGACAAACGGGCAAACGGCGACGCCATCGGCGCCGTGATCGGATCCCCAAGAGCCTTGTCCTCGATCGCCGGCGCAGTCCGCAAGACGGTCGATCGGATTCGCGGACGTCTCACCGGTCGCCCGGCGCTACCGGCTCCCGTATTCGTCATGGAAAAGTCGATCTCGGCCGACGATCTGCGCGTGGTGAGAGATTCGGCTGCTCCGTTGATTGTCGGTCCCTGGTCGTCGGAAGTTGGCTTCGAGCTCCTGTATTGGATTCCGTTCCTGCGGTGGGCCTCGAGCGAGTACGACCTCGATCCTGCGCGAATCATCGCCGTATCACGCGGTGGCACATCGCCGTGGTACGCCGATGTAGCCTCACGCTTCGTTGACGTGTTCGAATTTGTGAGCGCTGACGAATATCACGGTCACGTCAGTGAACGCGTGCGTGACACCGGCCAGCAAAAGCAATTCGACGTTGGTGAGTTCGACCGAATGGTGATCGACCGCGTCCGAAAGAGCCTCGGCGCCCGCGACGCGTACGTCCTTCATCCGTCGGTCATGTACAACCTGTTCCGTCGCTACTGGAATGAAAAGGCGCCGGTCGGCATTCTGACGAGCCATACGAACTACTCGCCGCTTCCGGATCCCGGTCTGCTCGATCCCGAACTGCCATTACCGGAGGAGTTCGTAGCGGTCCGCTTCTACTTTCGCCCGTCGTTTCCAGCCACGCCCGAGAATCGGGAATTCGCGAATGCGGTCATTCGGCGCCTTGCGAGTCATCGGGCGGTCATCATTCTCAACACAGGCCTTCAAGTCGATGACCACGAGGATCTCGATGTGTTGAGTGAGGTCGGCGTACACCGGATAGACGAGTGGATGACGCCCACGAACAACCTTCGGCTTCAATCGCAGATTATCAGTCGCGCGACGGCCTTTGTCGGAACGTACGGTGGTCTGTCGTATCTCGGACCGTACTACAAAGTACCAACTATCGCCTTCTATTCAGACTCGCACGAACTGGTACCAGCCCATGTCGACGCAACGTGGCGTCTCTGTCAGGCAACGAGAACACCGCTTACGATGATGCATGTGGGTGATGCGGCGTTGGTCGCGTCTACGCTCGACGGGTTCGGGGCCTGACCGCATGCGAGCCAACTCCCATCCACAGGAAGACGGACTGTAGAGGTCCACGTTCGGACAGCTCGAAAACGGCCGGTTGCTTCCTGACGCAGGTCGAGGCCCACCCCATTGCCCGCATCACGTACACTTGGGTCATGGGCGTTCGAGCGAGATTCACCTGCCGGGCTCGAATGGATGCCGTCATCATCACGCTCGTCGTGGTGGTGCTCGCGGCCGCTGTGCGTGTCGAGGCGCAATTTGCCCAGCGCGGGTTTGGTCGTGGGTTCCTGAACGTGCGCGTCGCCAAGGCCGAGGACTTCGACGGCAGGTTCAACTTCTGCCGCGTGATGTTCGACAGTGATTTTCGGGGCGACGGGGCGAACTGGAGTGTCGACTACCCACGCGCCGACATCAACCTGTCTATTCGCCTGGCGGAGTTGACCAAGACGACGATCAGTCGCGATGCATCCGGCAACCCAAAGCACCTGCTGGTTCGGCTGACGGACCCGGAACTGTTTGGCTGCCCGTTCATCATGATGACGGAGGTTGGCTCCGCCTCGTTCAGCGCGGAAGAGGCAGCACAGCTTCGGACATACCTGGACAAGGGCGGCTTCCTGTGGGCCGACGACTTCTGGGGGACTTACGCGTGGGACTGGTGGGTGGCCCAGCTTCGGAAAGCGCTCCCCGCCGACGAGTACCCGATCGTCGACATCACGCCGGCGCACCCAATGTTCCGCGCTCTGTTCGACGTGAAGCACGCGCCACAGATTCCCTCGATTGGATTCTGGGCGAGCAGCGGCGGGGCGACGTCCGAACGGGGCGAGGACAGCGCCATGGTCGATACGCGCGCGGTCCTCGATCGTCATGGACAGATCATGGTGCTGATGACGCACAACACCGATTTTGGCGACTCGTTCGAGCGTGAGGCGGACGATCCGCAGTACTTCTACCAGATGTCGGTACCCGGGTACGCGTTCGGGATCAACGCGCTCGTGTATGCGATGACGCATTGACGCGGCGCGGGTCTGAAGACCCGCCTCTACGTAGCGCTCTCTGCGGGCGGCGATTTGCGGCTGGCCAATACGCGGTCGACGCGGTTTCCATCCATGTCGACGACCTCGAATCGATAGTCGCCTCGCTCGAACACATCCCCGGTCCGCGGCACGCGTCCCAGCGCAACCATCGCCAGTCCGCCCAATGTGTGGAAGTGTTGCCGGTCCTCGTCGCTGACGATCGCTTCCGCCTCCAGCGTTCGCAATGCGGTGTCCAGATCGACGGCGCCGTCCAACAGCCAACTGCCGTCCTCGCGCTGAACGATCGCGGGTTCTTCCCCCGGCTCCGTCGGAAGATCGCCGACGATCGACGAGATCACGTCGGTGAAGCTGACCAGACCTTCGACGTCTCCGAATTCGTCGACCACGAGCGCGATGGGCAGATGGGTCCGCTTGAACTGCTCGAGCAGCTTCATCAGCGTCATCGTCTCCGGCACGAACAACGGCGGCTCGGCGAGTGACGGAAGATCGGGTTGGCCTCGCTCGAGGAATCGCTCCAGCACTTTCGTGGATCGGACAAATCCAAGCACCTTGTCGAGGCTTCCCTCGCACAGCGGAAGCACGCTGTGCGGCTGTTCGCGCAGTTTCTCCCGAAGCGTATCGACAGAGTCGCGGATGTCGACATAGACAACGTCCGATCGCGGTGTCAGCACCGCCCCGACGTGACGTTCATCGAGGTTGAGTACGTTGGTGACCAGCTCGTGTTCCGTCGGCTCGAACACGCCCTCTTCGGCGCCCTGCTCGAGCATCACCCTGATCTCGTCGGCTGTGACTCCCGGCTGCTTGGCTTGCCGCACTCGAAACAGCCGGAGAATCGAGTCGGTCGACACGCTCAGGAGAAAGACGATGGGCCGTGTGACCCCTGCGACGACCTCCATCGGCCTCGCGATGACGCTGGCGACCGTTTCAGGATGAATCAGAGCAATACGCTTCGGCACGAGCTCGCCAATGATCAGCGAGACATAGGTGAGCACCGCGACCATGATTGCCAGCGACAGCGTGTCGGCGTATGGCGCGAGGAGGGGAACCTGCTCGAGGGCGGGGCGGAGGCGCGCGGCGATGGCGCCTTCGCCAATCGCCCCGTTCAGGATGCCGATGCTGGTGATGCCGACTTGCACGCTGGACAGAAATCGTGTCGGCTCCGACGCCAGCGTCAACGCATGACGCGCGCCCTTGCTGCCGTCTTCCGCCAGCTGGATCAACCGCGCGCGTCGCGCGCTCACGACGGCGATCTCCGACATCGCGAAGATGCCGTTCAGCGCGATCAACAGCAACAACAGGAGAACATCTTTCGGCATAGGGATCCTGAGCTGGAAGACGGACCCTGATGCCGAGAGTAGCCGGTTCAAGGAGTCCGACGCTAAGGCCGGACATTATGTCCAACCGGCGATTTCACGCACACCGACGGTCGACGATCTGGGTCCGCTTCTCCTTGAATGCATCGATCCACTCGTCAACCGTGGCGAACCCGGACGAGACATCGCCCGGCGACCGTAGGCGCAATTGCACCCGCGCCACCTCGAACAGATCCCGAATCTGGTGATCGGACAGTTGCACGAGCAGGTCGGCCAGGAAGCGTCGTCCGTCCTCGCCGATGACCGGATTGTTCAACGTCCCGGTCAGCGATCTGGGGAGGTTCCCCGTGCAGCCGGTGTCGTCCTTCCAAATCGGTGTCCGGCGCCACGCCATCAGGTTCACGCTTCCGGCGTCGTTCGAGTTGTTGCGATTGGCGCGGCCGAAGGTGAGCCCGACGTCATTGAGCATCATGAACGGTCGGTTACACGAAGCCTTGGAAACAGGACGGTCCTGACACACGATGCGCTGCTGCTCCGGCTTCGAGTCGGTGTGCTGCATGAAGACGGCGAGAAGTCTCAACGCGTCGCGCTGCGCTCGTGGTGCTCCTCCCAACTCGGGATTCACAGAGTCGAGCTCATCCCATGACCATCCGGATCTCGCGTCCGATGGCCACTCTTTTCCATCCGCCTTGCGTTCGATAGCGGCGGGATCGAAACGGCTTTCGTCACCGGGCCGCTCGATGCCACCGAAACGCTCCGGGCAATGACGGCAAATCACGTTGACCGGGTACATCCGATCTGCGCCGAAGCCAAGCGCCCAAAGAAGACGCGTCGCGAGCACCTCACCGAAGACTTCACCGTTCGTGCCCCCGAATTTCACTTTCACTTCGTCATCTTTGCCAATCACACAGGCAAACTTGGCCGAGTCGCCCGTCATCTTCTTGTCGAGATAGTCGCAATACACCGTCGCGCGGAACGGAAAAGCCCCCTTTCCCCCGGGGCCCTCCTTGATGTCCATGGCGCCGATATCGGTCTGCTTCCAGATTTGCGCGCGGGCGATCGCCGCGGCGCGGACATCGTGATGCCCGGATTCAGGCTCTGCATGGCCGCCCACCGTGGCGCAAGCGCTGACCGAGCCCAGCAACACGATCAATGCCGAGATGCAGGTTCGATTCATGTCTCTGTTCCTTGCAACAACTCTTCCGCATTGGGAGCCCGCCACAAGCTGAAGCGGAATTCGGCCTGTCCTGATGTTTGATAAACTCCCCGGGAACCTCTTGCATTGCGGAGATGACGATTGATGTCTCGAGTGTGGACTGCACTCCTCGTCGCCTGTATTTGTCTTGTTTTCGTGGCTGGCGCCAGCGCTCAGCGTCGCGGCGGCGATCCGAAGGCTCGTGCCGTGAAGAACCCGGTGCCGTCGACGCCGGCTTCTATCAACGCGGGACGCGCCGTCTACAACATGAACTGCCGGCAGTGCCACGGACTGCGGCTCAAAGGCGATGGTCCGTTGGCGCCGAAGAATCCCAAGCCTGCCGACCTCACTGACGACAAGTGGGATCACGGGCCGAGCGACGGCGAAATCTACGCAGTGATCTGGAACGGCGCGCCCGCGCCCATGTCGGAAATGAAGCCGATGAAGGACACGTTGAAGGAGCGGGACGTCTGGAACGTCATCAACTTCATTCGCAGCATGGGGCCCAAGCCGGCTGCTGCCGCGAAGTGACGTTCCGGTGAGGATTCCCGTCGTCGGTACCGGATTCGCACGTCTCTGCGTGATCCTGGTCGCCACCCTCGCCGGTGGACTCGGCTGCCGTGTCTTCGAAGCGAACGTGCCCAATCCCGCAGCAGCGCAGCTGCTTCCCGGGCAGACTGCAGACGTATTCACGACGGCACGTCCAACGTTTGCCGTGGCGCTCAATGACTTCCTCGGCCGTCACCCCGTCGAGGTCGAGCAGCCGTTCGAGTTCCCTCACAACATTCACGTTGGCCGCGAGATCGCATGCACCGAGTACTGCCACGAGAGTGTGTCAGAAGGGCCGGTGGCTGGCCTTCCGAGCGTGCGGACCTGCATGGGCTGCCATCGAAACATTGCCACCAATCGCCCTCGTATCCGTCAGATCACCCAGATGCGAGAGCAAGGTCGTGATTTCGCGTGGAAGCGCGTGTTCGGCTATCCCGCGCAGTCGCACGTCCGGTTCAATCACGCGCCGCACATTCGCGCTAAGGTCGAATGCTCGACGTGTCACGGCAACATCGGTGCGCAGCGCGTCGCGCGGCGCAACGTCGATATGACGATGGGTTTCTGCGTGAACTGTCACAGGGAACGTAAGGCTCCGGACGATTGCCTCACGTGTCACTTCTAGCGAGGCGCGTGTAGTGGACCGTCGATCCTTCATCAAGCTCACCGCTATCTCTGGCACCAGCGCCGCGCTGGCGAGCTGCGGCAGTCCCGAGAACGAGATCATCCGCTTCGTGCCGGACGAGGACATCATGCCCGGCATCGCGACGGTCAAGCCGGGCGTGTGCACACTGTGTGCGTCGGGCTGCGGTCTGACAGTGCGCATGATGATGGCGGATGCGGACGTGATCCGGAACGGACAAGCCGGCCTGGTTCGGATCCACGCTGCCAAGAAACTGGAAGGGCGCAGCGATCACCCCGTGAACCACGGAGGGCTGTGCGCACGCGGGCAGGCGTCGATTCAGGTGACGTATCACCCGGACCGCATCACCCAGCCACTGCGGCGAAACGGTGATCGCGGGCAAGGAAAGTACGACGCGATTTCCTGGGACGATGCGATCGCGGAGTTGGTGTCGCGCTTCGACATGCTCGCGTCCGCGGGCAACCAGAAGTCGGTAGCCTTCATCAGGCGCGCAAGCCGTAGCCATCGTGCCGCGCTCATCGACCGCTTTCTCGCGGCGTACGGCGCGCCAGGCGCGATCTCGTACGAGCTGTTCGGCGACGACGTGCTGCGGCGCGCGAACGCGCTCAGCTTCGGCCGCGAGCAGTTGCCGACGTTCGATCTGCCGAACGCACGTTATGCCCTGAGCTTCGCGGCCGATTTCCTGGGCACGTGGAACTCGCCAACATCACAGGGATATGGCTACGGCCAGATGCGGCAGGGGCGTCCGGGCGTCCGCGGCATCTTCGTGCAGGTCGAATCGCGGATGACGCAGACCGGCGCGAACGCGGATCAGTGGGTTCCAGTGAAGCCGGGGACCGAAGGCGTCCTGGCGCTCGGTCTTGCGAACGTAATCATGAGCACCAAGCTGCGCCCGGCCAGCGCCGGCGGCCGGGCCGGGGCGCTCATCGAGGGCTGGTCTTCCGGCTTGGCTGACTTCGCCCCCGCGCAGGTCGAACAGATCACTGGTGTCGCCGCTGCGCGCGTCGAGCGGCTGGCGCGAGAGTTGGCCGAAATCACGCCCTCCGTTGCCCTCATAGGCGGGCCGCCGCTTGCGCACACGAACGGGCTGTTCAATGCGCTCGCGGTGAATGCACTCAACGCGCTGCTGGGCAGTGTCGAGCGGCCGGGCGGTGTGTTCTTCACGCCGCAGTTCAATCTCGCGTCGGTTGCAAAAGGGCTGGCAGGACGAGCCACGGCATCGCCGTCACTCGACCGGCTCGCGGCCGCGATTGCCGATGGATCGTCCGTCCCGCAGATGCTGCTGCTGGACGGCGCCAACCCGGTCTTCACGTCACCCAAGGGGTGGCGCATGCGCGAGGCGCTCGACAAGATTCCTTACATCGCGAGTTTCGGCAGCTTCCTGGACGAAACGGCTGCGTTGTCGGATCTGATCCTGCCGGACCATTCCTTTCTCGAGACGTGGTCCGAGGCGCTGCCGGAATCAGGCTCGATGATTGCCGTCGCCAGCGTGGCACCGGCGGCAATGATGCCGATGTATCAGACGCGGGCGACGCCGGACGTCCTGCTCGACGTGGGGCGCAGCCTGGCGAAGCCGCTCAACCTGCCGTGGGAGAACTTCGAGGCGCTGCTCACCGAGACGATCTCGGCGCTGCCCACGACCTCGACGTTCGACACCTGGACCGATGCGCAGGAGAAGGGAGGTTGGTGGGGCACGCTTCCCGCCGCGCTCGCGACGACGGCCGCGGCTCCGGCACAGACGAAGCCGTTCGCATTCTCGGAGCCACAGTTCGACGGTGACGCGGCGCAGTATCCAATGCACTTCCTGCCGTATGCGTCGAGCGCGTTCCTCGATGGATCGCTGGCGCATCTGCCGTGGTTGCAGGAGATGCCCGATCCGCTCACGTCCGCGATGTGGAGCAGCTGGGTTGAAATCAATACCGCGACCGCGGCAAAGCTCGGCATCCGCGATGGAGACATCGTGGAAGTCGCCTCGGCGCATGGCATGCTGCGCACCGCGGCGATCGTGTCGCCCGGCATCGCGCCGGATGTCGTCGCGATGCCGGTGGGCCAGGGACATCAGCGTTTCACGCGCTATGCCACAGGACGCGGCGAGAACCCGATCGAGCTCCTCGCGCCATTAACCGAACCGGAGACCGGCAGCTTCGCATGGGCCGCTACGCGTGTTCGTATCACGCGCGTCGGCGATCCAGACGGACGGCTGGTTCTGTTCGCTGGAGGCTCTCGAGAGGAGCAGGACAAGGGGCGGTGACGCGCGAAGGTCAAAAGACTTGCGGAGCGGACGATCATGACGAAGTGGGGAATGGCAGTCGATCTCGATAGATGTGACGGATGCAGTGCATGCGTGACGGCGTGCCACGCCGAGAACAACATCTCGACGGTGGGCGCCGACCAGGCGTCGCGCGGGCGCGCCAAGCACTGGATTCGCGTCGAGCGTTACTGGGAAGGCGAGTTCCCTGACGTCCGGCTCAAGTTCCGGCCCGTCATGTGCCAGCACTGCGAGAACGCCCCGTGTGAGCCGGTGTGCCCGACCTACGCGAGCCATCACACCGAGGACGGGTTGAACGCGCAGGTCTACAACCGCTGCATCGGCACACGGTACTGCGCGAACGCGTGTCCGTATAACGTCCGCTTCTTCGACTTCTTCAACCCCTCGTGGGACAAACCGCTGCATCTGCAGCTCAATCCCGACGTCTCGCTGCGCGAAGTCGGCGTGATGGAGAAGTGCACGTTCTGCGTGCAGCGGATCAAGGCCGCGACGATACAGGCCAAGGCCGAGGAGCGTCAGGTAGCCGATGGCGAGATCAAACCCGCCTGCGCCCAGGCGTGCCCCGCCCAGGCGCTCGTATTCGGCGACCTCAACGATCCGGAGAGCGCAGTCTCGCGCCTGTCTCGATCGTCTCGGGGCAGCAAGTTGCTCGAGGATCGCGGCACTGAACCGGCGGTCACATATCTGAGCCGGCAATCATGAGCGCCTTGCCCTCTCATCACCAGATAAACGCGGACCTGCTGCGGCCGCTGCTCCGTACGTCGTGGAAGTTCTACGTGACGGTCGCGATCTTTGGCGGCATCGTCCTGGCCGCTCTGGTGTCGTGGCTGTCGCAGATGTACTTCGGGTTCGGAATCTCGGGGATCCGCTGGCCCGTCTATTGGGGCTTCTACGTCACCAGCTTTGTCTTCTGGATCGGCATCAGCCACGCCGGGACGCTCATCTCCGCGATTCTTCGACTCGTTGATGCCGGCTGGCGGCGGCCGGTGACCCGATGTGCGGAGGTGATCACCGTGTTCGCGTTGATGATCGGCGCGATGTTTCCGATCATCCACCTCGGCCGCCCCTGGCTGGCGTTCTGGCTGTTTCCGTACCCGAGCGAACGGCTGATCTGGCCCAACTTCCGCTCACCGCTGGTCTGGGATTTCTTCGCGATCAACACCTACCTCACAGGCAGCGTAATGTTCCTGTTCCTGCCGATGATTCCCGACTTCGCCGTCGTCCGCGACAAGTCCACCGGGCTTCGGCGCCGCATCTACACGGTGCTCGCTCTCGGCTGGCGCGGGACGCCGAAGCAGTGGCATCGGCTCGAGACCGCGATGGGGATCATGGCGATCGCCATCGTGCCGGTTGCGGTGTCCGTCCACACCATCGTCTCGTTCGATTTCTCGATGGCGCCCGTGCCGATGTGGCAGTCGACGATTTTCGGCCCCTACTTCGTGGCGGGTGCGATCTTCAGCGGCATCGCCGGTCTCCTCATCGCGATGGCGGTCCTGCGGCGCGTGCTGCACCTCGAGCAGTACCTGCACCCGATTCATTTCGAGAACCTCGGCAAACTGCTCCTCGTGATGGCGCTGCTGTGGGGGTACTTCGTCTTCAACGAGCGCCTGGTCACCTATTACGGGAACGAGCCGTCGGAGATGGCCGTGTTCTGGCGGACGCAGCGTGAATCGTTCGCGCCGCTCTATTGGACGATGGTGATCGGGAACTTCGTGTTGCCGCTGGTGCTGATGGGTATCAAACGATTCCGCACGATCACGGGCTGCGTTATCGCCTCATTCGGCGTGGTCGTCGGCATGTGGCTCGAGCGCTTCCTCATCATCGTGCCGTCGCTCGGTCATAAGTACCTTCCGTACAGCTATGGCATCTACCGGCCCCAGCCGGTCGAGATGATCATTGCTGGCGCGACGTTCGTGGCGATGGCGCTACTCTACGTGTTCTTCGTCAAAGTCGTGCCAATCATCTCGATCTGGGAGCTCAAGGCCGGCGAACACCAGCCCCCGGACGCGTCGCCGCCAGCCGCCGAACAGCGTCGGCTCCGGGAGCAACTGTCATGACCCTTCGAGATCCTCAGGGTCACCCCGAGCACGGTCGAGGGGTGAAGGCGGTGTACGGGCTCTACCCTGACGGTCACTCCGCGCAGCAGGCGGTCAGCCGTCTGCACGCCGCCGGTGTGACCGATCGCGACATCACCATTCAGTCCGCTCAACCGATGGAGGACTTCGAGTTCGGTCACCGCGACAAGGCGACCTGGATGTGGTGGATAGCGTGCGGCGGTGGTCTCCTCGGCATGGCCTCGGCTCTCGGCCTGGCGTGGCTGACCGAGGTCTCCTGGCCGATCGACGTCGGCGGGCTTCCGATTTTCGCGTGGTGGCCCAACCTGATCATCACGTTCGAGCTGACGATGCTCGGGGCGATCCTTGCCACAGTCGTCACGCTGGTCGTAACGGCGAGGCTCGGCCGCGGATCGACGATCTATGACGCCGAGGTGTCAGACGGAAAGATCCTTGTGGGTGTGGCCAATCCTGCCGAATCAGCGCTCGCGGATCTCGAAGCCGCGCTCACCACACCGGCAGGCGCTCAGCTGAAAAGAATTTAGAGACGCGTCAACGCCCAATCCCCAACTCCCAAGACCGTGCGCGTTTGGGAGTTGGATCTCAGGGGATTGGGAGTTGACAGGTTTCAGATTAGAGACCCGGGACCGGCCCGACGTAGGCGATCAGTCGTCCCGAGACGATGGCGCAGAACCAGCAGGCGAGCGATGCCCAGGCGAGCAGCTTGGCGCGACTGGATACGGGGCCGTTGTCGAGGCCGGGATCGGCGAACACCTGCTTGCGGATGATGCTGAGCAGTGTCACGCCCAAGGCGACGAATACCAGCTTCACGTAGAGGTCGAAGTTGCGACCGTAGATGCTCGCATCCTTCAGGAAGATCGAGACCCCGGTGAACAGGTTGATGCCGAAGCCGAACCACATCACGGGATAGAGCCGCTCCAGCGGCTTGATCGCCGCTTTCGGCCACAGGCCGAGCAGGGCCATCGAGATTACGGCCGCGCCACCGGCGACGAGCGACATGCCGAGCGTGTGGACGAACAGCAGCGCCGGGAACGCCCACAGGCTCGGCGATTCACGCACCCACGTGCTGTACGACAGGGACTCGAGCCATTCCAGAAATGCCATCGTTACCGACCCTCATTGCGCTCGTCACGAGCGCTTCTGTCGATCAGAATCCCGGCGATGGCCACGACGATGGTCACTGCGAGCACGATAGAGAAAACAGTCATCGCCAGCTGCATCCTACGTTTACCTTTCCGATTAGCCCGTTAAGCGGGCTCGAACGCGAATCTTGTGCTCATTGTGTATCCGCTAACGGGCTAGGCGCGCAAAGCGCGCCAAGCAGGCGCTGCCAACTAGCCGAGGGCTTCGCCGGGATATCAAGGGCGGAGCCCCTGGCCAGTTAGAACGCGTTACCGATGAACGGCAGCATGCTGCCCCAATACATCACACCGACCCAGAAGAACATCGCGCCCACGGCCGCTAATTTGGAGAAGGCCGGCGCGTCGCGTCCGGGTTCCAGGGCCCAGGTCTTGTCGAACGTGAAGTACAGGGTGTTGGCTCCCGCCAGCAGTACGAACACCAGCTTCCAGAAGAAGGCCGGGTTGTTGACGTACTGGCCGTATGCTGCGGCGAAGAACAGCATGCCGGTGAAGGTGTTGAGCGCGAAGCCGAGCATCGCCCACGGCAGCAGGCGATCGAGCGCGGCGAACGACACCTGCTTCATGAAGCCGAGCATGCGGAGGTCGATCAGGAGAATGACCCCCACGAGCATCGACAAGCCGACGAAGTGGAGCGTCTCTGCCGTAATCCAGGTCCATGGGGTATCCCTGACGTAGTCGCCAACCATCCGTCCGAAGTGGCCCGCGAACGTCGTCATCTCCTCGGCGCCGCGAATCTCGGGATGGTTGATCATCCCGCCGACGTTGGCCGCTTGCGCCATCAGCGCCATGGTCACGAGAGAGAGAAGCAGAAGTGCGCCGGTCATCCCCGTGGACAGCCTCGATCTCCGGCGGAACTTCCACAGCGCCACCCAGGCGAGTGCCCCGGTCACTTCCATGAAAGCGAGCGCCAGAAAAGCCGCACCCTCGTGGGTCTCGATGAGGGAGAGCGTCGCCCTGCCTTCGTTGCTCCCGTCGCTGACGTCGCCACGCTCCTGAAGATGCACCTGGGCAGCGTTGCCGGTCGCATAGGTCGGGATCGATATCAGAGCGACCCCGACGAGAACCACGAGGCTGGTTTGCTTGAGGTCGTTGCTCCGTGCGCCGATGCCGAGCACGAAGAGCGCGATGCCGACGCCGTACCCGACGGTCGGCACATGATTGAGCAGTAGGTGAAGATGTGTCGGATCCATAGGCTGATTCTGCTACGGTCGCCGCCGTATGAGGTAGATGCTGTCCAGGGGAGAGGTGCGAGGGCTGGACCGGATCAACGTGGACACGGGCTTGGCAGACCGACGGCCGAGTCTATTGCTGATTCGACAAAATGTCCACACGGCACTACCCTTGAACCCGCTTGTGTCGGTGGTGCCCGCGACGCCGTGCTCACGGAACTGCCCGCGTTCCGCGCCTGACGCTCGCTGAATACTCCCAACACAAGCGGACGGCAGTGTAATATTTCGGCCCGTCGAGTCATTGCGAGGTCGCCATGCTGCGTTATTTCCTGCACACGCTGATGTGTGCTCTCGTGCTGATTGGAGTCGCGCGCCCGGCTTCGGCGCAGGTCGATCTGACCGGGATGTGGGCGCCCATCTTTCATGAGGACCAGGTCGAGCGTATTCCTGGACCTGACGTTGGGGACTATGCCGGTCTGCCGATCAATGACGCCCTGCGTTTTCGAGCCGACTCGTGGGACGCGTCACTGCTGACGCTCCCTGAACACCAGTGCAAGCCACACCCGTCGACGTACGGGTTCCGTGGTGTCGGCAACCTTCGCATCACTGCCGAAGTCGACGACAAGACACAGTCGATCGTCAAGCTCCACACGCACATTCAATGGCAGGAGCAGCGGCGCGACATCTGGATGGATGGCCGCCCACATCCACCTGAGTACGCCGCTCACACCTGGCAGGGATTCTCAACTGGTCAGTGGGACGGCAACGTGCTCGTGGTCAAGACGACTCACCTGAAGGCAGGATGGATTCGCCGCAATGGGCTGCTGGTGAGCGATGAGACAACGATGACCGAGCGGTTCATCCGGCACGGGAATTACCTCACGCACATCTACATGATTGAGGATCCCAACTACCTCACCGAGCCGCTGATCAAGACGAATGGCTTTCAGTTGACCGCGAACCCGGTGATGCAGCCCTACCCGTGCTATCCAACCGTCGAGGTACCGCGCGCAAAGGGTGACGTGCCGCATCATCTGCCAGGCGAGAACCCGTTCCTCGAGGAGTACGCGAAAAAGCACAACCTTCCCCAGAGTGCGGTGCGCGGCGGCGCCGAGACGGCATTGCCCGAGTTCATGAACGCTGCCGCAAAGCCAGCGACTGTGAAACCGGATCCGCCGATCAAGAAGCCCGCTCCCGTCGTCGACAACGAAGTGCATTCACTGCACGTTCAGGGCAACGTGTGGATGCTCCATAGCGGTGGTGTAAACGCCGCCGTTCAAATCGGTGAAGAGGGTGTGCTGGTCGTCGACACCATGACCGCCGGGCTGGCCGACAAGCTCGTCGCCGAAATCAAGAAGCTCGCCGGCAATAAACCCATTCGCTGGATCGTGAACACGCAGCTGGATCCCGACCACACGGGCGGCAATGCGAAAGTGGCCGAAGCAGGCGAGTCGATCATCGCCGGTAACTTCGCAGGCCAGGCGGGGCAGGCGGCCGCGAACTTTGCCAAGGTGCTGACGCACGAGAACGTCGAGGCGCGCCTGGTCAAAGTGCAGCCGGCGCTGCCGACACAGGCCCTGCCTACTGATACGTTCTTCACGGATGAATTCGAAATGCACTTCAACGGTGAAGCCGTGCAGTTTTTCCACGTGCCGAACGCCCACACCGATGGCGACGTCATGGTCTTCTTCCGCAAGTCAGACGTGCTTGTGGCCGGTGATGCATTCAATACGCTGACGTTCCCGGTCGTCGATATGGAGGACGGCGGCAGCCTGAATGGCGTGGTCAAAACGCTCAACCAGATCCTGGACATCACCGTGCCGGAGGACAAACAGGAAGGCGGTACCTATGTGATCCCGGGTCACGGCCGGCTGACCGACGAAGCCGACGTCGTCGAGTACCGCGACATGATGACGATCATTCGCGATCGCATCCGGAACGCGATTGACAAAGGCATGACGCTCGAGCAGGTGAAGGCAGCGCGCCTGGTCCGCGATTACGAAGGGCGTTATGGCGCGGCTCGCGGAGCGGCGACGGCCGACGCGCTTGTCGAGACGGCGTATCGGAGCCTCAAGCAGGATTCGAAAACGACTCCGTAGAGCGGGGTCGAAGGTTCAAGGTCCAAGGTGGAGAACGAAGTGACAAAGTGCATTTCGGGCGCGCGTGCGCGCGCCGTCGTCGCGGCCGTCGTCGTCGTGAGTTCCGGCATCATACTGGCCGCGCAGCAAGGTGGTCGTGCCGGCGGAGCGGCGCAGGCGCCGCAGGCACCCGCGACGCCACAGGCTGCCGCGCCCATCGATCTGACCGGCTACTGGGTCTCGGTGGTGACCGAGGACTGGCGCTGGCGCATGGTCACTCCGCCCAAGGGCGATTTCGCGAGCGTGCCGCTCAATGCCGAAGGAACGAAAGTCGGCAACTCGTGGGACCCGGCCACTGACGGATCGTGCCTGGCTTACGGCGCAGCCGGCCTGATGCGCAATCCCACACGGGTCCACATCACGTGGGAAAACCCGCAAACCATGAAACTCGAGACCGACGCGGGAGTGCAGACGCGACGGTTTGTCTTCGGCGCAGGCCAGCCCCCCTCGCAGCGCTCACTGCAAGGCTATTCGGTCGCGGAGTGGGAGATGGCCGGTGGCGGGCGTGGTGGTGGTGGTGGTGGTGGCGGTGGCGGGCGCGGTGGGGCGACGGCCGGACCGCGCAACGGCAACCTCAAGGTCACGACGACGATGATGAGTGCCGCGTGGCTACGGAAGAACGGTGTGCCCTACAGCGAGAACACGACGCTGACCGAGTACTACGATCGCTTCGCGGCACCCAACGGCGATGAGTGGTTTGCGGTGACGACGATCGTGTCCGACTCGAAGTATTTGAACCAGGACTTCGTGACGAGCACCCACTTCAAGAAGGAAGCCGACGGCACCAAGTGGGCGCCCAAGCCTTGTAAGAGCTGACGCTCGTCCACCCCCAACTCCTAACTCCCGAGACCCAACTCCCAGACGCAACTCCCAACTCGCGAGAGCCCAAGCGCTTGGGAGTTGGAGTTTGGGAATTGGGCGTTGATCTCCCTAAGCCCAGAGTTGGCGCGACGCGAGTTGCGCGCCCTCGACGAGCGCTTGCAGCTTGGCCCACGCCAGCGACGGGTGAATGCGACCGCCAAGCCCGCAGTCAGTCCCGGCAACCACGTTCTCGCGGCCGACGAGCCTTGCGTACTGGACGATCCGGTCGGCGACGAGCTCGGGATGCTCGACGACGTTGGTCGCGTGCGAGACGACGCCCGGAATCAGAATCGTACCGGGCGGCAGCGTCACGTCGCGCCAGACTTTCCATTCGTGCTCGTGCCGGACGTTGCCCGCCTCGAGCGAGAGTGCGCCCGCGCGCACAGTGAGCAGCAAATCGACAATGTCCCGAAGCGGGATATCGGTGAGATGCGGTCCGTGCCAGCTGCCCCAGCACATGTGATAGCGGACGCGGTCCTGCGGGATGCCGTCGAGCGCATGGTTCAGGGCCCTGATGCAGAGGCGCGCATAGTCACGGTACTGCTCGATCGTGACCGACGCATCCATGGCGTCCCAATTTTCGGCCATCCCCGGGTCGTCGATCTGCAGCACGAAGCCGGCATGCACGATCGCGCGATACTCGACGCGCATCGCATCGGCAATGGCGAACAGAAATTCTTCTTGTGTTTTGTAGAAGCGGTTCTGCTCACGACCGAAGCTCCCTGGAGCGACGGCGGTCATGAACGCTTCTGTGGCGCCGTTCTGGTCGACGGCCGCCCGAAGGTTGTCGATGTCGGCTTGCAGCGCCACATGCCCCTTGTAGGTCACGGGACTGACGATCGCGCGCGACATCGGACGCCGGCCACCCGCGAACATCTCGCGATCGATTTCCGCGTAGAGATCTGAAAACGCCTGGCGATCGCGCCGTTCGTAGAAGTCACCGGGGATCACCTCGGCAACCGCGGGTCCACCGGCAGGCGCGCCGTCTGAGATCACTTCCCAGCCGGTCAGGCGCTGCATCACGTAACTCACCCACGCACCGTAGTCGATGCGTCCGCGCATCGCCTTGCCGAATTCGCCGTCGTTGACGATGGTGATTCCGAGGTCCATCTGTCGCCGCACGACGTCGGCAACTGCGTCCCGGAGTCGCGCGGGCCGATCTCCCTCGTAGGCCTGATCCTTTTGGGTTCCGGCAATGTAGGCCGGGTCCTGGTTTGCGGACGCGGCAAGTGGCAGAAGAGAGTCCGGACGCGGCAGCGCGCCGGCGTGTGTGGTCAGGATCTGTGAGTCGCTTCGTCGCATAACGTGCTGACGGATGAAAGCGGTTCCGGCTAACCCGACCGCCTAGGGTTCTCCGGCCACTGGTCCGAATCCCCGTGGCGGCATGCGGTGTCTCGTCGCCGCTTCGTACGCCGAGGCGATGCGGATGATCATCGGCTCGTCGAACGGACGCCCCACGAAATCAACACCGACGGGCAGTCTCGCGGAGATGGGTCCGACCAGTCGCGTGTCGTTCCCCTCGCGCCCGCGATCCCAGACCTCCGTCGTGAACCCGGCAGGCACCGTGATAACAGGGAAGCCTTGCTGCCCCAGCATTGACCAGCCAACCGGTGACCGCCCGTTGACCGCCGGCTCGCGCGGCGCGGTCAGCTTGCGCGGTGGCACGGTTGCCATCGGTGCGACCAGGGCATCCAGCCGCTGCTCCTGCATGCACTGCAGCAGCATGATCTGCATGGCGTAGCGTGTCTGCACGCGAGTCGATGTATCGAGGACCTGTCCGCGTTCGGCATTGAGGCGAGCCTGCTTGCGATCCGGGAAGTTCGGATCGGAGTAGAAGGTTGCCTTGGCCGCGAGATCGGCGTTGCTCTTGATGGTGGCGTCGCCTCGTTCGCGCAGGTACTTGTTCATCATGTAGCGGTCTTCCCCCGCAGCGCCGAAGCCGCCGAGACTGCGCAGCGAAAGCCCCTCCGGCACGCGCGACGGATCCGCGGCGAGATCGAGCAGCAGCGCGATGTGGTCGCCCGTCGGTTGCCCGGTACCGTCGACTGGAAACAGTTGCTGGTATTGGCGCGTGAACGCGGCATTGAGCAAGCGCGGCGCCGATTTCGCGATGCACGTCTGGAAGAGCGAGCCAGCCGCGCCTGGATCCACGATCGTCGCTCCGAGCTTGCGGAGATCGGCAATCGCGCTCTCCACCAGATCGATGCTCTGCTCATCGGCCTTGGTGAAGAGTTTCTTGTTCAGATATTCACGCACGACGCCGATGCGCAGACCATCGAGGCGCTGAGCCGTAGCGAAGCTGGCATAGGAACGTGACGGCGTCCGCCCCACGCTCAGCACGGTCATGTCGTCCTTCGGGTCGTACCCGGCGATGACGTCGAGAATTTTTGCGGCGTCAGCGACACTGCGGCAGATCGGCCCCGTGCGCATGTTCAACCCCGCGCCCATCATGCCGTCGCGGCTCACCAGCTCCTGTGTCGGCGCCAGGCCGACGAGGCTGTTGACTGCTGCGGGCCATCGGATCGACACGACGGTTTCCTCGCCGATCGCGCACGTCACCAGATTTGCCGCGACGGAACTGGCCGAGCCGGCGCTCGACATCCCGGGCTCGCGCTCGGCGTCATACGGATTGCAGAACGTGCCACCGAACGAGCTGCGTGCGCCGTCCACCGCGTACTCCGCGAGATTCGCCTTCGCCAGGATAATGGCACCCGCCTCTCTCAGCCTTCTCACAAACGTTGCATCATCTGGCGGCCGGTCGTTGGCGTATTGGGCATCTCCCCCGGAGGTGGTGCGCATGTCAACGGTGTCGTACTGATCCTTGATGGCCATCACGACGCCGTGAAGCGGACCGACGAAGCGTCCTGTTGCGGCGAATCGTTTGTCTTGCTCCGCGGCCGCCTCGAGCGCATCGGGCAGCGATGGCGATGAATCGGAGGCATCGGTCAGACTGCGCGCCTTGCGATCGGGGAAGCCCCATTTTTTCCGGGCAGCCGGCCGCAGGTTCAGCGTCGAGAGCGCGTTGATCTGTCCGGCGTTGGGAATCGTGGTGATTGGGCCCAGGATGCCTTGCGGTTCGTTCACGCAGGTGCCGTTGTATGCCTTAATGCGGCTCAGATACATCTCGACCAGACTGACGGTCGTGATCTGCTTCGCCCCGATCGCTTCCTGAATGGAGGCAATCGTCGCTTCTTCCAGATGGAACTTCGACCGGGCGCTTTGAGTCGTCCCCATCATGGGCAGAGAGACCACGAGGCTGATGATGAGGGCAGCGCTACGCAGGGCTGGATTCGGCTTGGAAGAGTTCGACATGAGGCCGGATGGTATCCCTCAGTGAACACACCCGCAAGACTCACTCGGCATCGCGGTTTCTGCGGCCGGCGTCCGCGATCCATCGCGCAGAATCTGCGACGTCGAGACCCCCGAGCCGCCGTTCCATTAGCACTTTCGGTCGGCATGGGCCTCGCACTCACGGGCTAGAATGGAGATCGCGCCATGGCCAGCAGCGTGACTCGGAAGCGCTTTACCGCCGACGAATACCAACGCATGGGGCAGGTCGGCATTCTCACCGAAGACGATCGCGTCGAACTCATCGACGGGGAGATCGTCGCGATGACGCCGATCGGAACGCGCCACAACGCCAGCGTCGCGCGGGCCAATCGCGCCCTGGTCAGAACCGCGGGCGACGACGCCATCGTCTTGCCTGAGGGTTCGGTTCGGCTCGATCTCTTCTCGGAGCCCCAGCCCGACCTGGTGCTCTTGCGACCGCGGGCGGACTTCTACGCCTCCCAACACGCCGGTCCCGGAGACATGCTCGTCGTCATTGAGATTGCGGACTCATCGATTCGATACGACCAGGACGTGAAAGCGCCCTTGTATGCCGGAGTGGGCGTCCCGGAGTACTGGCTGGTCGATCTCAACGCCAATGTGGTGTGGCGTTACTCCTTACCGGATCGAGACACGTATCGAAGCGTCGAGCAGTTTCATCGCGGCCAGTCGATAGCGCCTCAACTGCTTCCCACCTGCCTTATCGCCGTTGATGATCTCCTGGCCGAGTAGCATGTATTTTGCCCGCGAAACAGAGGTATCCTTGGCCCGCTGAACGAGGCAGGTGTGAAGCTGCCTCCTACGTCTCCCCACGTAGCCGGAGCGCCCTATGAGCACACAGAACGATGTCTTGATTGAAGACCAGTTGAGAAAGTTATACGAAGACGTTGCTGCGGGTCAGGTCAC
>Ga0070664_100000422_pt1 | contig 31656 bp, 23 predicted proteins | sample KBSC73metaG_FD_65863 | JGI IMG/M metagenome (GOLD analysis project Ga0070664, IMG submission 65863) | Corn rhizosphere microbial communities from Kellogg Biological Station, Michigan, USA - KBS C7-3 metaG | ecosystem: Host-associated > Plants > Roots > Rhizosphere > Soil ... | reverse complement strand
GTCAGCTCGCCGACTGCCGCGATGCGATCGCCCTCGACGCGAACGGACACACGTCGGGCTGGTGAGCCGGAGCCGTCAATGACGTTCGCGTTCGTGATGAGGAAGCCCGGGCGGGCTGGCGCGGGAGCGGAGCTTTTGGCGCACGCGGTCGCGATCGCGAATAGTGTCACGGACGCGGCTATCAGGCTTCGGTGCATTGAGGGTCGCTCGTTATGCGTTGGAGGGTACTACGGACGGACAAATTCTGCGGGTTGGTCAGTGTTCGCGAAAGCCTTGTCATCCCGAGCCGTCAGGCGAGGGATCCTCATCCTCCCGAGAGAGGGCTCTCCGTCGGGAACCTGAGGATCCCTCGCTGCGCTCGGGATGACAACCCAGCTCGGGATGACAACCCAGCTCGGGATGACGAGGCGCCTTGCGGCCCCCGTGCGGGCGGGCCAGAGTTGAGGCTCGCCACGAAGCTTCCGCTCTCCCAGCCAATCATGATTCTCTTCAGCGCCATCGTTCTGGCCACGCTCCAGGCCCAGACGCCCGGCCAGCAGGCATCTCAGCTGCCACCATCGCCGATTGCGAAGCTCGTCGTCACACCGGCCAAGCCGACGATGATCGCGCGCGACACGCTTCGACTCACCGCGCAGGCGCTCGACGCGAGCGGCAAGCCGGTAGACAGCGTGCGCTTCCGGTACATCCAGTCCGGCGGCGCGCGGTTCGAAGGGAAGGTCGATACGACGGGCCTCGTTCACTCGGGCTCGACCGGGACGATCCCCGTGACGGTGGTCGCGCTCGTGCCCGGGACGCGGCCGGTGACCGAGGTCGTCGAAGTAAAAATGCTTCCCGGCCCCGCGGCGAGCGTCTCCATCGATGCCGCACCGGCCAAGCTCGTGGTCGGGCAGCAGATCGTGCTCACCGGGACCGCGTTCTCGGCCGCCGGCGACCAGCGGGGCGACAAGCTGAATTGGAAGAGCTCCGCACCTAACGTCGCGCGCGTCGGCAGCGACGGCCGGCTTACCGCACTCGCTGCGGGCAAGGCGACGATCACGGCGACGTCGGGCACGGCATCCGGAACGCTCGCGGTCAACGTCGTGGCCAACACGATCGCGTCGGTGGAGATCACCCCGTCAACGGTCGCCGCTCGCACGGGCGACGTCGTGCATTTCAGCATCACGGTCAAGGACGCACAGGGCCGCAAGATCGACGGCCTCACGCCCTCGTGGACGTTCTCGCCGGGCCAGGGCATGATCGAGCAGGACGGCGCGTTCGTGGGCTACGAGGCGCGGCCGTACACCGTCGTCGCGACGGTCGGCAATCGCGTCTCGCAGGCGACGGTGAGCCTAACGCATCGCGACGCGCGGCGTCAGGCGACGGTCGTGGGCCGGTTACCGCGCACACGCTTCAGCACGGAGGAAGTGTGGATCCACCCCGACGGCAAGCACGTCTACCTCGGGTCAGGCGGCGGCGGCGACGTCATGTACGCGATCGACGTCAGCAATCCGGCCGCGCCGGTCGTCACCGACTCGGTCGTTGCGAACACGCGACGCGTGAACGACGTGATGACGACACCCGACGGCAAGTTCCTCGTGTTCACGCGAGAAGGCGCGAGCGACCGAAAGAACGGCATCGTCATCTGCTCGCTCGAGGATCCCGCACACCCGAAGCCGATCGCCGAGTTCACCGACGGGGTAACCGGGGGCGTCCACTCGTCATTCATCTACCGGCAGGAGAAGTACGGGACGCACATCTACCTCACGAACGACGGCACAGGCGCGCTTCACATTCTCGACATCAACGACCCGTACCATCCGAAGGAAGTGGCGCAGTGGAAGATCGAGCGACCCGATGCCGGGCGTACGCTTCACGACATCGACGTGCAGGACGGGCTGCTCTACGCGAGCTACTGGAACGATGGGCTCGTGATCCTGGACATCGGCAACGGGATGAGGGGCGGCTCGCCGTCGAATCCGCAGCTCGTGTCGCAGTACAAGTACGACCTCAACGATCTCTATCGACAGGTCGAGCTCACCGGTGGCCCGGGGTTCATTCGCGGGACGCACACCGCGTGGCGTCACAAGAGCTACGTCTTCATCGCCGACGAGGTGTTCCCGGCGAGTGGCGTGAAGGGGGCGAAGGATGCATCGGCGGGTCGCGCGTACGGACGCCTGCAGGTGCTCGACGTGACGAACATCGAGAAGCCGCGCCCCGTCGCGTTCTACGAGCCGGAATACGGTGGCGTGCATAACGTGTGGGTCGCGGGTGACACGCTCTACATGGGTGCGTACAACGCCGGCTTCCGCGCGTTCGACATCTCGGGCGACCTGCGCGGTGATCTGCGCGCGCAGGAGCGTGAGATGGTGCACGTGCACACCGGCGACATGGACGGCAAAGTGCAGAATTCGCCGGACACATGGGGCGTCGTCGTGAAGAATGGACTTGCCTATGTCAACGACAACGCGAATGGGCTGTGGATCATTCGCATCGAGCCGAAGAAGCCCGATGTGGTACCGTAGCGCCGTCGCGCTCGTCCTGGTCGCCTCGACCGCAGCGGCGCAGGCACCCGATCACGACTACACGGTTCTCGTCGCGTCCGAGGCCGTCGATCTCATCACGCGCATCACGTTCGGGCCGGGTGCCGGGCCGACGCTGGTCAAGGTCGAGGGGACGACGAAGGTCGGCATCAACCCTATCGAACCCGATGGGCCGCACGGCCTGGGGCTCTCGCCTAACGCGCAGCAGTACTATGTGAGCACGGCGCACGGGGTGCCGTACGGGTATCTGTGGAAGATCGACACGAAGACGAACGAGGTGTTAGGCAACGTGGAGCTGGGAAATTTCCCGGCCACGCTGCAGGTGTCGCCCGACGGCGGATTCGTGTATGTCGTGAACTTCAACGTCCACGGCGAGATGGTGCCATCGGACGTGAGCGTCGTGAGCACGGACCCGTTCGTGGAAGTCGCGCGGATCCAGACGTGCACCATGCCCCACGGATCCCGTCTCAACCCCGCGGGCACCAAGCACTACTCGGCCTGCATGATGGATGATGCGGTGGTGGAGATCGATACGCGCACGCTCGCAGTCGCCCGACATTTCCTCTTGAAGAAGGGTGCGGAGCACGGGGCGACTGGCTCGCTGTCGGGAATCGGGAACGGGGCATCGGGAACCGGGAATGACCATGGCGGTCACGGCATGGAGACGCCGAAGCCCGGCGACGTGTCGTGCTCGCCGACGTGGGCGCAGCCGTCGGCTGATGGGCGCAGCGTGTTCGTCGCGTGCAACAAGGCGAACGACATCGTCGAGATCGACGTCGCGTCGTGGACGATGAAGCGACGCATCCCGGCCGGCGATGGCGTCTACAACCTCGCGGTCACGCGCGACGGCAAGCTGATCGTGGGCACGAACAAGCGCGGGAAGTCCGTTTCGATCATCGAGGTAGCGTCAGGCAAGGAGCTCGCCCGTGTGCCGACACAGCGTAAGGTCGTCCACGGAGTCGCCATCTCCGGTGACGATCGCTACGCGTTCATCTCCGTCGAGGGCATCGGCTCGGAACCCGGCACGGTAGAGATGCTCGACCTCAAGACGTTCACGCGAGTTGCAAGCGCCGACGTCGGTCAGATGGCTGGCGGGATCGACGTGGTTGGCGGAGGATCACAGACGTTGCGGTGAACGGCGCTCGAGCCCGACCGGAATCGTTCGGCGCATCGTCACCGCGGCCGACACTTCCTGCGCGCGTCGGTGTAGCATTCGGCATGTCGAGAAGTCGTCTCCTGGTCGTGCCCTGGCTCGCCGGCGCCATCATGGCCGCCGCGCCGATGCTCCTTCAGGCGCAGTCGCCAAAGCCCGGCCTCAGCGCGAAGGCGAAAGCGCAGATCGACTCGGTGCGACAAGCGGTCGCCCAATACGCCGACCCTCGAGTCGCCGAGGACTCCGGGTACGAGCCTGTTTTCGGGCTGATTCCGCTGCAGGGCGTTCACTACGTCCGGTCGGACCTGATCAAGGGCGGCAAGTTCGACCTGACGAAGCCGCCGGTGCTCATGTACGCACCAGTGAACGGCAAGCCTCAGCTCGTGGGTGTGGCGTACGCGTACCAGCACCCGCGCGACGAGCCGCCGCCTGAAGGGTTCGATGGCGAGAACGACGATTGGCACTCGCACGACGAGCTGTCGCGTGACCCGGACAAGCACATCGTGATGGTTCACCTGTGGCTCACGGATGCGCCAGGCGGACCGTTCGCTCGATACAACCCCTACCTGCCCTACATGGCCGCGGATCTCAAGCGTCCGTCGGCAGCGGAGCTGAACGCCCATACGCCGCGTGGTGAGCGCGCGCGCCGGTTCGCGTTCGCGCTCGCGATCGCCACGCATCCGCCTCAGATGTTCGACGTGATCGAGTCGCGTGGCGGCGAGGAGCTCACACGCGTCGCGTATCCGCATCGGCGCGCCCTGATGATGAGCGTGGACAGCCTCGCGCTCGCTCAGGTCCGGGGCGACACCGCGACGTACAATCGGTTGGTCACCCAGACGATTGCGCACTCGGACGCGCTCATGGGGGCCTATCGAGGAACGGTCAGATCGCCGTCGGCACGCGAGCTCATCGACAAAACGCTCGACGAGCTCATGGGAGTCGGGCACGAAGGGCACGAGATGATGCCAGGCACTCATCCCGCCGGCCACACTCACGCAGGAAGTTTGCGGAGAAGCCGACTGCAGCTTTGAGAGACCTGGCATCGCGTTAGGGCCGGCAATCAAAACAAGGAGACACAGATTGACGCAGACCGCCCGCTGGCGCGGGCGGGCACAGATTGACGCAGCGGGTTCCGCGTCGGTCTCCAGATTGTCTCGCAACGAGCCGGTTTTTGAAGGGGAACGGCCTCGGCAGCTCATAGCCTCCCGAGGCTGGTCCCCTTTTCAAAAGCTCTGGTGTGATGAACTCTGGATGGCAGAGGAGCCAACTGCGTCAATCTGCGTCCGGCGCGAAGCGCCGGTCAGCGCTATCTGTGTCTCCTTGTTTGTTAAAGCCGGCCCTAACGCGATGCCGGAACGATTCCGCTACGTGAGCCTGGCTTGCTTCAAGGCTCGCTCCCACCCGTCGACGATCCGCGTCCGCGCCGCGGACTTCATGCCCGACTTGAACCGCGTGTCGGTCTGCCACTGCTTGGCAATCTCCGCTTCGTTCTTCCAGTAGCCCACGGCCAGGCCCGCGAGGTATGCCGCGCCTAACGCCGTCGTCTCCAGAATCTTCGGGCGCACCACCGGCACGTTCAACAGGTCCGCCTGCAGTTGCATGAGCAGGTCGTTCGCGCTCGCGCCGCCATCCACGCGAAGCTCCTTGAGCCTGATGCCCGCGTCCGCTTCCATTGCCTTCAGCACATCCATGACCTGAAGGGCGATGCCCTCCAGCGCCGCGCGCGCCACGTGAGCCTTCGTCGTACCGCGCGTCAGACCGACGATCGTCCCGCGCGCGTGAGGATCCCAGTGCGGAGCGCCCAAGCCAGCGAAGGCCGGGACGAGGTAGACGCCGCCCGTGTCCTCGACGACCGCGGCGAGCGCCTCGATCTCCGGGGCTGAGCGGAAAAACTCGAGACCATCGCGTAGCCATTGCACCACAGCACCGGCAATGAAGATGCTGCCCTCGAGGGCGTACTCGGTGCGATCACCGATGCGCCAGGCGATGGTCGTCAGCAAATTATGCTTCGACGCGATCCGCTTCGTGCCCGTGTTCATGAGCATGAAGCACCCCGTGCCGTACGTGTTCTTCACCATCCCGGGCTTGAGGCACGCCTGCCCGAAGAGCGCCGCCTGCTGGTCCCCGGCGATACCCGCGATCGGCACCGGCATGCCTAACAGGTCGGTGTGCCCGTACACCTCGCTCGAGGAGCGCACGTCGGGCAGCATCGAGCGCGGGACACCGAAGATCTCGAGCAGCTCGTCGTCCCACTGCCCCTTCGCGATGTCGAACAGCATCGTCCGCGACGCGTTGCTGACGTCCGTGACGTGCACCTTGCCGCCCGTGAGATTCCACACGAGCCACGAGTCCACGGTGCCGAACGCGAGATCGCCGGCCTTCGCCCTGGCCTTCGCCCCCTTCACGTTCTGCAGCATCCACTGAACTTTCGTGGCCGAAAAGTACGCGTCGATGACGAGGCCGGTCTTGCGACGGATGACGCGCTCGAGCTTCTGCTTGCGCAATCGGTCGCAGATTGCCGCCGTGCGTCGATCCTGCCACACGATCGCGTTCATGATCGGCTCGCCGGTCGCGCGATCCCAGACGAGTGTGGTCTCCCGCTGATTCGTGATCCCGATTGCCGCGATGTCTTCCGCTCGGACGCGCGCCTTCGTGAGCGCCTCCGCGGCCACGCCGGCCTGCGAGGACCAGATGTCACGCGGGTCGTGTTCCACCCACCCTGGCTTGGGGAAGATCTGCGGGAATTCCTTCTGGGCGACGGCGACGATGGAGCCGGCGTGATCGAAGACGATCGCGCGGGAGCTCGTGGTGCCCTGGTCGAGCGCGAGAATGTGTTTCATGCCTTCCAGATGAGCTTGTAGGTGAATGCGGCGATCACCCCGCCAGCGATCGGGCCAAGGATCGGTATCCACGAGTAGCTCCAATCGGAGCTGCCCTTCCCCGGGATCGGCAGCACGAGGTGGGCGATGCGGGGACCGAGGTCACGCGCCGGATTGATCGCGTATCCGGTCGGACCGCCTAACGACAGACCGATCGCCCACACGATTGCCCCGACGAGCACGGGACCGAAGCCCTTCGCGAGGTCCGACCCGGGAACGAAGTTACCCGGCGAAAAGACGGCAAGAATCCCGAGCACGAGCGCAAAGCTGCCGATGGCCTCGGAGAGGAAGTTCGGCCCGGGCTTACGGATCGCCGGGATCGTCGAGAACACGGCGAGCTTTCGGTCGGCTTCCGGCGTGACGCCCCAGTGCGGAAGGTAGGCCAGCCACACCATCACGGCACCGAGGAATCCGCCCAGCACCTGCGCGACGATGTAGGGAAGCACCTGGGTCCACGGAAAGGCACCAGTCGCCGCCAGCGCGATGGTCACGGCGGGATTGAGGTGCGCGCCGCTGATGCTGTTCACGCAGTACACCGCGATCGTGACCGCAAACGCCCACCCGGCCGTGATCACGATCCAGCCGGAGTTGTGGCCTTTCGTCTCACGAAGCACGACGTTCGCAACGACACCATCGCCCAGCAGGATCAAGACCGCGGTACCAAACAGCTCGGCGAGGAACGGGGACATGGATCTCCGTGGATGAGTGGTGAAGGTGCTTGGCGCCTAACGTGACATCACGCGTTCAGTCGAGGGTGTATTCGAACACGTAGGCGTGCTTTCCGCCAGCGATCTCGATGCCCAGGGTGCCGGAGAGCCCGGTGAGCTCGCCCGTACCGGAGTCCGGCACGACGATGATGTTCAGGGCACCGGTGCCACGCGTCATCGTGGCGTTGTGCTGCAGGGCGAACGTGCCGCGCTTGCCGTGCAGCGAGCCGGTGACGCGCTCGATCGCCACGTAGCCGGCGGAGCTCTCGATCGCCGTACCGGCGGTGAGCATTTCACCGGTGCTCGTGGCCTCGAGGTCGCCGTGGAATTTCTTGTCGATCGACATGCGGCCGAGTGTGGATCCTTCGGCGGGGGAGTCGGTGGCGAGCGGTGTGATCTTGACGTCGAAGCTGCCGGTAGCGCGAGTGGTCACGGTTGTCATCCTGAGCGAAGCGCCTGCCCAGAGGAGCGCAAGCGACGAAGGGAAGGATCCTCACCGTCTCGAAAGAGAGTCCTCTGTCGGGAGCCTGAGGATTCCTCGCTTCGCTCGGAATGACAAGGGGTGCTCGGAGTGACACCTGGGTATATTGTATCCAGTTCTTCCCGAGGTCTCCGGTATGCGCTGGCTGGCACTCGCCACCGCAGCGTTCGCACTCTCGTCGTCGCTCGCCGCACAGGCCACTGCGCCAAAGCAGTCGAGAGCCGACACGCTGCGCGGGTCGTTCACCACACCGGGCCGCAGGTGGTGGGACGTCACCTTCTACGACCTCCACGTCGCCGTTCAGCCTAACGACAGCTCGATCGCCGGCTACAACGGGATCACGTACAGGGTGCTCGAGCCGGCATCCGAGATGCAGATCGACCTCATGGAGCCGCTCGTGGTCGACAGCATGACGCAGGATGGTCAGAAGGTCCGCTATCGGCGGGAAGGCGCGGCGTTCTTCGTTGCGCTCACCGCGCCGCAGCGCACGGGCGATCGCAAGACCATCACCGTCTATTACCATGGCCGCCCACAGATCGCGAAGAATCCGCCCTGGCAAGGCGGATTCTCCTGGAACACGGACAGCCTTGGGCGCCCGTGGGTGGTGACGACCGACCAGGGTATGGGCGCTTCCGTGTGGTGGCCCAACAAGGACACGCAGGCCGACGAGCCGGATTCGCAGCGTGTCGCACTCACAGTGCCTGCGCCACTCATCGATGTCTCGAATGGACGGCTCCGGAGCACGAAGAAGAACTCGAACGGAATGACGACTTACGAGTGGTTCGTCGTCAATCCCATCAACAACTACGCGATCGCGGTCGCCGCGGGGAACTACGCGCACTACTCGGAGATCTTCGACGGCCTGAAGGGCAAGCTCACGATGGACTTCTGGCCGATCGACTACAACGTCGAGAACGCGAAGCGACAGTTCCCGCAGGCAAGGTCGATGCTCAAGTGCTTCGAGTACTGGTTCGGTCCATACCCGTGGTACGAGGACGGCTACAAGCTGATCGAGGTGCCGAACACGGGCATGGAGCATCAGAGCGCGGTGGCGTACGGCAACTGGTATCAGAACGGCTACCGCAAGCGAGAATCGTCAGGCACCGGGCTCGGGCTCAAGTGGGACTTCATCATCGTGCACGAGAGTGCGCACGAGTGGTTCGGCAACAACATCACGGCGAAGGACAACGCCGACATGTGGGTGCACGAGAGCTTCGCGAACTACGCGGAGGGTCTGTACACCGAGTGCCTGTTCGGGAAGGACGCGGGTGCACACTACATCATCGGTAATCGACGCGGCATCCGGAACGACCGCCCGATCATTCCCGCCTACGGGGTGAACGACCAGGGTTCGGGTGACATGTATCCGAAGGGCGGCGAGATGCTGCACACGATTCGGCAGCTCGTGAACGATGACGAGAAGTGGCGCGGCATTCTCCGCGGGCTGAACAAGACGTTCTGGCATCAGACCGTCATGGGCAAGCAGGTCGAGGACTACTTGAGCGCGCAGGCAGGCATGAACCTGTCCAAGGTATTCGACCAGTACCTGCGCACGACGATGGTTCCGACGTTCGAGTACCGGATCTCTGGCGATACACTCTCATACAGGTGGGCGAACGTGGTGCCCGGGTTCGACATGCCAATCCGCGTGACGCTCGATTGGCCGACGTGGTCGCTCATCACGCCGACGGAAACATGGCAGACAGCGACTGTCCACCTGGGGAATCCGTCCGACTTTCGGGTGGACGACAACGCCTACGTCGTGCCAAAGTTGGTCGACGCCCCTGACAAGTGAAGTGAACGCTAGTCCGGACACGAGCCCGCCCGGTTACCTCTGGCCGCGATGGCTCTTCCTTCGTGCGCTCGGGCTCATCTTCCTCTCCGCGTTCTACTCCTTCGCGTTCCAGATCCACGGCCTCATCGGCGAGCGGGGAATTCTTCCAGCCAGCGAGTACCTCGCGCTCGTCCATCGCGAGCTCCCGGGCGTGAGGCAATTCTGGTACGCCCCCACCCTGCTCTGGTTCAACGCCGGCGACACGGCACTCACGCTGATCGTCGCGGCCGGGTTCCTGTGCTCGGTGCTGCTCGTCGTCAACATCGCGCCGAAGCTCACGGTCGCGTTATGCACGCTGCTGTTTCTCTCGTGCATCGCGGCGCTCCAGGACTTCTCGTCCTACCAGTCCGACGGCATGCTGCTCGAGGCGGGGTTTCTCTCGATCTTCTTCGCGCCACGCGGCCTTCGTCCGAAGCTCGGTGCGGCCCATCCGCCGTCGGCGTTCAGCGTCTTCATGCTGCGCTGGGAGTGGTTCCGGATCTACTTCGAGTCCGGGGTCGTCAAGCTCGCGAGTGGCGATCCACACTGGCGTGACCTCACCGCCATGGACGAGTACTACCAGAACGGGCCGCTGCCCACGTGGATCGGCTGGTACGTCCAGCACTTGCCGCACTGGTATCACGCGGGGACGGTGATCTTCACGCTGCTCGTGGAGCTGTTGATCGTCTGGGCCGTATTCCTGCCGAGGCCATTCCGCCTAACGTGTGCCGCGATCGTCACGGCGCTCCAGATCGGAATTATCGCCACGGCAAACTACGCGTTCCTGAACTACCTCGTGCTTGTCCTCGGCGTTCTACTCCTCGACGACCGGCTCTTCGCCCGCTGGCTGCCACTGCCGGCGGACGATTCCGCCACGGCAGCCACTCGCAACCCCGTCGCGCAATGGGCCGAGCGCGGCGTGCTCGGCTACCTGTTCTGCGCGACCATCGTCGCGTTCTTCGTGCAGAGCGCCTTCTCGTCGTGGGGTCGCCCATTCCGCATACTGGATCCGTTCCGCGTCGCAAACGCGTACGGGCTGTTCGCCGTCATGACCGAGGCCCGGTACGAGATCGAGTTCCAAGGGAGCCTCGACGGAGTGCTCTGGGTGGCCTATCCGTTCAGGTACAAGCCGCAGGACCCGCGCGAGCGACCCGGCATCTACGCCCCGTATCAACCGCGCTTCGAGTGGAACCTCTGGTTCGCGTCGCTCGGTCCATGGCAGCAGTCCCCGTGGGTCGTGCAGGCCCAGAAGCGGCTCATCGAGGGCAGCCCGGCCGTGCTCCGTCTGTTCAAGCGCGACCCGTTTGCGGGCAAACGGCCAGCACTGGTCAGGACGGTGCTGTGGCAGTACTGGTTTACCGACCTCGCGACGAAACGGCAGACCGGTGCGTGGTGGCGTCGAACCGAGATCGGGCCGTTTACCGGAGTGGTGGGTCGGCCGTAACGGCCGTGCTTCATGCCAACGCCGGCACCTCGGCCGAGGTTTCGGCTCGCCCGCGCGCACGCCACCAGGCCGCAGCCTGCTCCTGCGTCCACGGCTCGATATCAGCCTCGGCGGCAGCCAGTGCACGGGATACCACCGCCGCGCTCGGCGGTCTCGCCGCGGGATCCTTCGCGAGGCACGCCAAGACTATGTCGTCGAGCAACGGCGGGATCTGGCGGTCGGTTCGCCGTGACGGTGGCACAGGCTTCTCTTCGATGTGCCGCACCATGAGACGCATCACGTTGTCCGACTCGAACACGACCTGCCCGGTCAGCAGGAAATACGTCACACAGCCTAACGCGTAGAGGTCGGCACGGCCGTCGAACGCCTCATCGAGCGCGAGCTCGGGCGCCATGTATGTCGGCGTGCCGACCGTCATGCCCTCGACCGTGAGGCGCGTGTCGGTGGCGTTCGGGCGCTTGACCTCCTTCACGAGCCCGAAGTCCAGCACCTTCACGAAGTCGTACTCGAGCCCCACCTGGCCGACGTGGATGTTCGCCGGCTTGATGTCGCGGTGCACCAAGCCTTTCGCGTGTGCTTCGCCGAGCGATTCGCACACCTGACGCATGAGGTGGATCACGCGCGCGGCCGGAAGCGGGCCGTTTTGCCGGATGAGGGTCTCGAGGTCCATACCCTCGAGCATCTCCATCACGAAGTACAGGGTCTGATCGTCGGTGACGCCGAAGTCGTAGACCTCGACGGTATGCGGCGAGCGCAGGTTCGCCGCGGCTTCCGCCTCACGCGTGAACCGTCGCACGGCGAGCTGGGCGCCGTCGCTGTTGCCGGCGCCTAACGCCTCTGGCCGGATCAGCTTGATCGCGGCCGCCCGGGCGAGCATGGTGTGAGTGGCCTTGTAGACCTCGCCCATGCCGCCACGCCCGAGGAGCTCGCCCAGCCGATAGCTGCCCATCTCTCTTGCCCGCGTGACCTGGCGGCCAAGCTGCGTCACGACGTGCGAGATCACACCAGCCGCACCGGCAATGAGGAAGTCCGGGTAATGCATGAGCATCACGTTCCACGCGCTGCCGAAATCCCATACGCCGTTGGCGCGCGCGATCAGCATCCCGACGGGATTCATCGACGCGGCAACGAGGGACGCGATGACGGTTTTACGGGGGTGTGTGGGGATGAGCGCCGCGAAGAGCAGGATCTCCACGCCGACCCAACTGATCTCCGGTGCTATGGCTCGCTGGGACGGCGGGCGGCCGCCGAAGTACACCATTCCGATGTGGAAGACCAGTCCGATGCCGAGCGAGCTCGCGATCATGTACGCGAGGCCGAGGTCCAGGCTGATCTTCGATTCCTTGTGGCGGCGGGTGTACCAGTAGACGACGAGTGAGGCAATGATGCTCACCCCGGCGATGGCGTCGATCGGAAAGACGAACGATCGCCAGCTCGTGTCACCCGGCGGACTCTGGGCGCGCAGCGAGATATGGCCGAGTATCGTGCCGAGGAACCAGAGGACGGCGCCGAGAGCCGAGAGAATGCCGAGCCGCTGTGATGCCTCGCGGAGGAGGTCGGGCGGCAGCGTTCGGGGACGGCCCTGCGAGTCGAGTGCAGGTGGCGTCGAGCCACGCGGCGGGAGAATCAGCTGTGGCGCAGGCATGGCAAGTCAGATACTACTCCAAATCGTCGGCCGTGCATAGCTGCGTGCTGCTGGCTGCTGGCTGCTTGCCGCTGCAAGCTGGTAGACGACGGCTGCTTGCTACTGCCGCGTGCTGCAAGCTGCTGCTATTACCGCCCGGGGTCGCCCCGAGCGAGCTCCGTTGTCATCCCGAGCGGAGCGCAGCGCAGCGGAGCGCGGGATCCTCATCGTGCCGAAAGACGGGATAGCCCTCTACCGGGAGCCTGAGGATCCCTCGCCTGACGGCTCGGGATGACAACGGGGCTCGGGATGACCCGCCTTCTTGCCGTCGCCCGTCGCCGGTCCCCCGTCCCCGGCAGTCGCCAGTCGCCAGTGCCTAACGCGACACGATCCCTAACACGGCGCGGACGAGGCGGCGCATGGTGGGTACGACGTCCTCCGGCGTTCGGGCTTCCCCGGCCAGCTCGTTGAATGTGTCGAAGCTCAGGAGCAGATAGATCACGTCGATCGTCTCGGGTCGCGAGACAACCGGGCGGGCCTTGTCGCCAAGCCGCCGCAGTAGCTCGGCCACTCCCTTCCGGCGGCGCTCGTTGCGCGCGGCCATCGCAGAGGCCAGCTCCTCGTCATGCAGCGCCGCCGCGCGCAGCCTGCCGTGCGCTCGGCGATTCAACGTCCAGAAGCGGCCGAACACTGCCACGTACTCATCCAGCGCGACGAGCGGATCCGGATGCTGAAAGATGTCAGCCATGTCCGCGAGCGGGCCGCGGGCGGCCAGCGAGTCGAACAGCGCCTCGAGCAAGCCAGCCTTGGACTCGAACTGGTTGTAGATCGTCATCCGTGCCACGCCCGCGCGGCGCGCCACGGCGTCGATCGAGAATCCCTCGGCGTCGTCGTCCTCGAGGAGATCGCGTGCGGCCGCGACGATGCGTTCGCGACCCGCCTCGACGGATCGCAGCCGTTCGACCGGTTTGTACGATCGACGCCTGACCATGGGTTGATTTTCGTTAGACAGACAGTCTAGCTTCATTGTACCGTCAGTCCAAACATGTCAATCCGCTTCGTCGGAGGCGAGGATGAGCGTTTCGCGAATACTGCTCGTGTTCATGCGAGCGGCGATGGCGGTCCTGGTGATTCTCGGGATCGGGTTCTGGACGGGTCACTGGGTCAACCTCGTGAACGTCCATATGGCGATCGGCGCGCTCTTCGTCATCGCGCTCTGGGTGATCGCCGGAATCGCCGCCGCGCACAAGCGACCCAGCGGTCTTGTCGCGCTCGGCTTCATCTGGGGCGTGGTGGTGCTGGCGCTCGGGATGACACAGCAGCGGATCCTGATCGGCGACCTGCATTGGATCATTCGCGTGCTGCACCTTGCGGTGGGGATTGCCGCGATGCCGATTGCCGAGCGTCTGGGGGGTGCGCGGGAAGCGTAAGCGAGGGGACTGGTGACTGCGACTGCTGGGAACTGGGAACTGGGAACCGGGAACTGAGGCCCCTCTACCGAGATGATCGCGATTCCTCGCCTCCGCGCCTTCGGCGCTGCGCTCGGAATGACACGCGGTTTTGCGCCTTCTGCCTCTTCGCTCTTTCCTCCGTCGCCCGTCGCCCGTCCCCGGCAGTCGCCCGTCGCCAGTCCCAATGTGACCCCAGACCGGCGACGCCGGTTTGGCGAGCATGAGCGCGCCCCGCCTTGTCCGACTCGCCACAGCGTGTGCCGTGATCACCAGCGCGGTCGCCTGCTCCGGCGGCTCGCCGACCGCCGATTTCAACGTGCAGCAGACCCTCGCGCTCACCGACACGGTCACCGGCTCCGGTCAGCTCTCCGAGCTGCAGCAGCGTCGCGCGGCGTGGCTGTTGCGCGCGATCGACGACTATCGATTCCAGCTCCAGATCAGCTGCTTTTGCGGCGCTGAAATCACGCGGCCGGTGGTGATCGAGGTACGCGGCGGCGCCATCGCGAAGGTCGAGGACCTCGAGACCGGCAGGGCCGTACCCACCGTCGCGGCCTACCCCACGATCACGAAGTTGTTCGACGCCGCGATCGGCGAGCGGTCGCGCGGCGGGAGCGTGTCGGTCGCGTACGATCGCACGTTAGGCATCCCGGTCCGGCTCGAGGTGGGTACGCTCGCCAACGACGCGGGGACCATGTACCTGTTGAGCAATCTGGCAGCACTGTAGCGCTGGCGTTAGGCCATCACGGCGCCGCCGGAGACGTCGATGATCTGACCAGTGATCCAGGCCGAACCGTCCGACGCCAGGAACAGGGCGGCCCGTGCGACATCGTCCGGCGTCCCGAGTCGCCGAATCGGATGCATCGAGACCAGGGACTGCTTCATTTCGTCGGGAATGTTGGCCTCGTTCTTCTCCGTGAGAATGGTCTCGGGAGCGAGGCAGTTCACGCGAATCCCAAACGGCCCTGCCTGTGCGGCGAGGTGCTGGGTCATAATCTGAACGCCGGCTTTCGCGGCAGCGTACGGCACTGGCGACTGCGGGTGCGGACGACGCGCCGCCGCTGACGACATCGTAATGATGGTACCCGATTTTCGCTCCTTCATCCCGGGCAGAAAGCACTTGATCGTGAGGAACGTCGCCGTGAGGTTGGCGTCAACCGCGGCGCACCAGCCTTCCTCCGTGATGCTCTCGAGAGGACCGGGCCTGGTTGGGCTCCCACCCGCGTTCACGACGAGCACGTCGACGGGTCCGAATTCGCGCTCGATCTCGGTGCGCATGCTATCCAGGTCGCCCGCTTTCGTGACATCACCGGTGACCTGCACGACGGATCCGTGGCTGCGCTCGATCGCCGAGGCAACCTCCGACAGCGCCGCCCGGTCGCGACCGTGAACAACGACCTTTGCGCCTTCACGCGCGAACAGCGCGGCGATCGCCGCGCCGATGCCGCGCGAGCTGCCGGTCACGAGCGCGACTTTCCCGGTCAGCATGGCCATTGTCCTCTCCTACCGGCCGACCAGCGCGATGATGTTCCCGTCAGGATCCTTGAACCACGCCGCCTTCGACTTACCCGTGAGATGGATGTCGCCCTGTCGAGTCACGCCGGGCATGTCGTAGTGCTCGAACGTCACTCCCTTCGACTTGAGCGACTTGACCGTGTCAGCCAGCTCATCATCCAGCATCCACGTGGCCGCCGTCGCGCGGTTCGTTCCCGCAAAGTCGGATTTGTAGACCAGGATCGAGCTCGACCCGGTCTTGAACGGCACGACGCCGGGCTCCTCGGCCGGGAGCGGCGTTAGGCCGACGATGTCCTGATAGAACCTCTGGGCGCGGTCGATGTCCTTGACGGCGAGCGTCGCAGTCACGTCTCTGTCTTTCAGCATTTGTTTACCTCCGGGTGCGGAGAGAGTGCGGGGCGTCCATCCGCGAATCTCGGGCCGGAAATGGGGTCAGAGTCCTTGCTTCTCATTCCAACGCGACGCGTTGGAATGAGAAGCAAGGACTCTGACCCCTTTCGTACCGTTTCAGCCTGGAGCGTGGCCGGTCTCGTCCGGCGTGCGGGGGCGAGTGTCGCGACGAGTCGTGATCGCCCAATCGGCGCGCGGGTCGGGCATGTCCAGGCGCCGAATCCCGCCCGCGAATCGCCCTTGCAGCCGGGTATACTCGGCCTGCTTCGCGGCGTCCGGATGTGTCCAGTCGTGGAGGTAGTACACCTCGTTCACCCCGGCCTGGAGCATCTCCTTCGTGCACCCGAAGCACGGCCGCATCGTCGAATAGACCGTGCTTCCCTGCACCGCGATCCCGAAACGCGCCGCCGCGAGAATCGCGTTTTGCTCGGCGTGCACACAGATGCAGAGATCGTAGCCGGTTCCCGACGGATACTGGTCGCGATTCGCACAGCGATGACACCCGCCCTCGGTGCAGTTGGGCATGTTCTCGGGCGTGCCGTTATAGCCAGTAGACACAATGCGCCGGTCGACGACGATGATCGCGCCAACGCGATTACCGGTGCAGTCAGCCCGTTCGCGAACGGCGAGGGCGATGCCCATGAAGTACCGGTGCATGTCCGGGCGGTCCGTCATGCGCCGCTCCATGGGGGAAGGAGATGTTTCTGCACCTTGCCTAACGCGTTCCGCGGTAGCGCGTCGACTCGCATGAAGCCTCGTGGGACCTTGAACGACGCGAGCGATCGCGCGCACGCCTCTCGTAAGGCGTCGGCGTCCACGTCGCCGTCAGGCACAATGTACGCGACCGGCACCTCACCGCGTCGGGCGTCCGACGCGCCGACCACTGCCGCCTCGCGCACGCTAGGCTGCTCGAGCAACACTTCCTCGATCTCCCGCGGATAGATGTTGAAACCGCCGGAGATGATGAGGTCCGACGCGCGCCCTCGCAGCGTGTAGTATCCGTCGGCGGAACGGTCGGCCAGGTCGCCCGTCCTGAACCACCCATCGTGAAACGCGTTGGTCGTGGCGTCCGCGTTGCGCCAGTAGCCCGAGAACACGTTAGGCCCGCGAACGAACACGTGACCCGGCTGGCCATCGGTGGGCGCACCGCCGTCCGGCGACGCGAGGCGCACGGAGACGCCCGGCAGCGGAAACCCCACGGTCCCTGCGCGCCGCTCACCCTCGTACGGGTTCGAGATCAGCATGAGGGTTTCGCTCATGCCGTAGCGCTCGAGGATCGTGTGGCCGAACCGCTCGCGAAACGCATCGTGTACCGCGGCCGGCAGTGGCGCGGATCCGGAAACGAACAACCGCGCCCGGCTGCCGATGCGCTGGGCCGCGTCGGCCGGCAACTCGAGCAGGCGCACATATATGGTAGGGACGCCGAAGAAGAGCGTCGGCCGGAACGAGTCGAACAGAGCCTCTGCTCGCTGCGCATCGAACCGCTCAGCCAGCCGCATCCGGCATCCGCTGAGGAGCCACGAGCAGACACCGTTGCCGAGTCCGTGCACGTGGAAGAGCGGAAGGACGGCGAGATACCGGTCATCGCTCGTGATGCGCCAGCAGCTCACCAGACTCGTGGCGTTGGCAGCGAAGTTGTTGTGCAACAGCACGGCACCCTTCGACCGACCCGTGGTTCCCGACGTATACACGATCGCGAGGGGCTCGTCACCGTCAATCGTGAGGCGAACACGATCGACGGACTGCCCCGACGCCTCGACGGCAATCGTTTCGACGTCCACCACCTCGTGATCGCCGAATAGCCCCCGGTGCTCGACGGTCGAGATGCTGAACCGCGGCTCGGCGTCGGCCACCATGTGCGCGATCTCGCGTTCGCGATACAGAACGTTGATCGGCACGAAGATGACGCCGAGCCGAACGCACGCGAGAAAGAGGTCGAGGAAGTCGATGCGGTTCGCGAGGTGCACGCACAGCCGGTCGCCGCGCGTGAGCCCGCGCGCCGAGAGTGCGTGCGCCATGCGATTCGCTCGCGCGTCGATCTCGCCGAATGTGAGGGCGCGAACGCCGTCGGGCGCGTCGTACTCGAGCCCGACGCTGTCGCGGCGGCCAATCAGCGACAGGTCGAAAAGATCACCGAGCTGCATGCTCCGGATTGTAGCAGGGCCGGAGTGGCGTCGCGATCCTCAGCATCGAGAAGCAACCTCGTAAAGCACGATGGACGTCGCCACCGCTGCGTTCAGCGACGATGCCGTGCCCGTCATCGGAATGCTCACGATGTCGTCGCAAAGCTCGCGATAGGCGTGACTCAACCCGCTCGTCTCGTTGCCCACCACAATCACGGCTTCGGACGGCCACACGTACTCACGCAGCGGCGGCGTTCCGCCCTCGTCGGTCCCCACGACTCTCAATGCGGGATACGAGCGCCGAACGTCTTCCACCCACGCTGCGATCTCGGTATGCGACGGCAGGGCAATGCACGGAACCGCGAAGAACGAACCCACGCTCGCGCGAATCGTCGCGGGGTCGTAGACGTCGACGCCGTGGCCCGTAACGATCACACCGGACGCTCCGAACGCGTCGCACGATCTCATGAGCGTGCCGAGGTTCCCGGGGCTCGCGGGCCGATCGACCACCACGACGACCATGCCGCGTCGAGCTGCAAGGCGATCGAGGGAGTCCGGCCGCATTGCGACCACCGCGAGCAATTCCGACGACTCCTCCTTGTCGCTCAGCGTCTCGAACAGCGATTGCTCGATTTCGAAGTGCGAGTCAGCGGCCGAGCCCTCGAGGATCGATGATGCCCAGCGTGAAAACGACCGGCCGCGCGGGTAGGCAAACGCTCGAATCGTCCAGCCGGCCGCGAGCGCGCCGTTGATCGCACGCACGCCTTCCACGACGAACTCGCCGTACCGATGCCGCTTCGTCCGATTCCGCTTGAGCACCTCGATGCGCTGATACGCCGCGTTCGCGGTCGAGACCTGGAGGGTGCGTGGCATCCGCGAAGCTTCAGTCAAACGACGCGAACGGACAAGGCACTCGACCGGCCCACGGATTGCCCCTGCGAGAGTCATGGCCCACCTGAAGCAGGACCTCATGCCCACCCGCGATCCCTGGCTCGTCGTGATCGCGGTCTTCAAGCTCTTCAAGGGCGCGTCGCTGATTGCGCTCGGACTGGGCGCGTTTCGGTTGGCCGATCCGACGACCATTCACCATCTCATGAACTGGCTGCTGCACTTCAGCCTGACGACCGGTCAGCAGTTCATCGACAAAACGATCGACTTGCTGAGCAAGCTGACGCGAGGCCACGCCGCAGCGCTGGGGCTCGGCGCCATGCTCTACGGCTCGTTGTTCACAGTCGAAGGCGTCGGGCTGTGGAAGGGAAAGCGTTGGGCGGAGTACCTGACGGTGATCGCGACGAGCACGCTGATTCCTTTCGAGGTGTACGAGCTCGTGAGGCGGCTGACGATCATTCGCGTCTCGGCACTCGTCGTGAACATCGCCGCGGTGCTCTACCTCGTGTATCGACTTCGTCACCCGAGACAGGCGAAGGCCGACGCCGCGACGTCGCACGTCAGTCGTGCAACACACACGGTCTCACGTCATGCTTGACACGACAACCTGCCGGACCTACACTGGCGATGCGAGCGTCGCATAAATATTCGCGCGCGCGTCGCGTCATCCGACAACCGAGATCCGGCTTGAGCCAGACCCTCGCGCTTACGCTTACCACGAAGGCCTTGAATTTCTCCAAGGCCTTTTTTGCGTGCGCGCTCAATGCGCGGCTTACGAGGGGGCCAACCGGGTAGAAGCAAGTAGAGCTAGAACGCCTGGACGGCCCCTCCGAGAGCACAGCACGGAGGGGCCTTTTTCGTGTCTGTATGCGAGCAGGATCACCGTCACACGGGAGAGCCGCTCCATGGAAGATGCCGCGCCAGCCCACGGGCTCTACGATCCGCGCGACAACCGAGACGCGTGCGGCGTCGGATTCGTCGCTCACGCGAAGGGTTCAGCGTCGCGCGAGATCGTCCACAACGCGCTGCTCCTGTTGAAAGGCCTCTCGCATCGCGGCGCCGTCGGCTGCGATCCGAACACGGGCGACGGCGCCGGCATTCTCCTCCAGGTGCCGCACGCGTTTCTCAAACGAGAGATGGCAGCGATCGGCTCGAGGCTGCCGGCGGCAGGTTCGTATGGCGTGGGTATGCTGTTCCTTCCGACCGACCCGGGCGAGCGACGCGCGTGTGAGCTCACCATCGAGACGATCGTGGCCGAGGAGGGCCGAACGATCCTCGGTTGGCGAGACGTTCCGGTCGACCCGAGCGCCATCGGCGATCTCGCGCGCGACACTGCGCCGACCGTTCGTCAGCTGTTCATCCCTCGGGGAACGACCGGCGACGAAGCGTTCGAGCGGAAGCTCTACGTGCTTCGGCGCCAGATCGAGAACGCGATCGGCCCGCGCGCCGGCTTCCACGTCGCGAGTTTCTCGGCGCGAACGATCGTGTACAAGGGGATGGTGACGCCGGACCAGCTGCCGGCGTACTACGGCGACCTCCGGGGTCCGGACCTAACGAGTGCGCTCGCGCTCGTCCACTCCCGCTTCTCCACGAACACGCTGCCGACGTGGTCTCGCGCGCACCCATATCGGTTCCTCTGCCACAACGGTGAGATCAACACCCTCCGCGGGAACCTGAACTGGATGCACGTGCGGGAAGCGTGCATGAAGTCACCGCTCTTCGGGGACGACCTCCACAAGCTCTATCCGATCATCGCCGAGGACCAATCCGACTCGGCCTGTCTCGACAACGCGATCGAGTTCCTGCTCCGTGGTGGCCGGTCGCTTCCCCATGCGATCGCGATGCTCATCCCCGAGGCGTGGGAGGGCAACCCGCACATGGACCTCGACCGCCGCGGCTTCTGCGAGTTCCACGGCGCTATGATGGAACCCTGGGATGGACCCGCGCTCATCGCGTTCACGGATGGTCGAGTCATCGGTGGAACGCTCGACCGAAACGGGCTGCGGCCGGCGCGTTGGCTCATGACGGACGACGATCTCGTCGTCCTCGCGTCCGAGGCGGGAGCGCTCGAGGTGAACGCCGAACGGATCGTCGAGAAGGGGCGAATCCAGCCGGGCCAGATGTTCCTCATCGACACGTGCGCTGGCCGCGTTATGCGCGACGCGGAGATCAAGCGCGACCTCGCATCGCGCAAACCGTACCGCGCGTGGGTCGCGGCGAACCGGGTGGGACTCGATGAGCTTCCCGAACCGCTCGGTGTGGCTCACACGGAGCACGAAGATCTCGTGCGTCGTCAGGCAGCGTTCGGCTATACGGCGGAGGAGCTCGCGATGGTCCTCACGCCCATGGCAACGACCGGTGACGAGCCGGTGGGCTCCATGGGCAACGACACGCCCCTCGCGGTGCTGTCACACGAGCCGCAGCTGCTCTTCAACTACTTCAAGCAGCTGTTCGCGCAGGTTACGAACCCGCCGATCGATCCGATCCGCGAGCAGCTCGTAATGTCGCTGTCGGTGAACATCGGGCCGCGCACCAACGTGCTCGGCGAGCGGCCCGAGCATGCACGACACATTCGTGTGAAGAGTCCGATCCTCACGAACGTCGCGCTCGAGAAGATCCGCGCGATGGGAAAGGCGGACCCGCGCTTCAAATGCAAGACGCTTCGGACTCTGTTCCCGGTAGCGGGCGGCGCGAAGCCGTTTCACCTGGCGCTCGAAGCGATGTGTCGTAAGGCAGCACAGGCCGTGCACGAGGGTCATACGCTCATCGTGCTCAGCGACCGTGGCGTCAACGCCGACTGGGCGCCGCTGCCATCGCTGCTCGCCACGGCTGCCGTTCACCATCACCTCGTGCGCGAGGGCCTTCGCACGGAGGTCGGAATCATCGTCGAGAGCGGTGAGCCGCGTGACGTCTCACAGTTTGCGCTGCTCATCGGCTACGGTGCCGGAACGGTGAACCCGTACCTGGCGTTCGAGACGTTAGGTGCGCTCGTTCGCGGCGTGCGGCTTCCAAACCACGTGGACGAGGCGACGGCCGAGATCAAGTTCATCAAGGCCGTCGAGAAGGGACTGCTCAAGGTGATCTCGAAGATGGGGATCTCGACCATCCAGAGCTATTGCGGCGCCCAGGTGTTCGAAGCGATCGGCCTCGGGCCGAAGCTGGTCGAGCGCTACTTCACTGGGACGGCGTCGCGCATTGGCGGCATCGAGATCGCCCAGCTCGCCGAAGAAACACTGCGCCGGCATTCGACGGCGTTCAAGCGTCCGCTGCCGGCTGAGCGACTGGAGCTCGGAGGGAACTACCACTACCGCAACCAGGCCGAGCATCACAACTGGAACCCGCTCACCATCTCCGCGCTCCAGCAGGCGGCGCGAACGAACAGCGCCGAACGGTACGAGGAGTTCGCCAGGCTCGTGAACGACGAAACGAAGCAGCCGTCCACGCTGCGCGGCCTCGTGGAGATTGTAGAACGTGACCCCGTTCCAATCGACGAGGTCGAGCCGGCGGCCGAGGTCGTGAAGCGATTCGCGACCGGCGCGATGTCCTTCGGCTCACTGAGCCGCGAGGCGCACGAGACGCTGGCGATCGCCATGAATCGGATTGGCGGCAGGAGCAACAGTGGAGAGGGTGGCGAGATCGCGGAGCGGCTGGGCACCGATCGGAACAGCGCGATCAAGCAGGTGGCGTCGGCGCGGTTCGGCGTGACCGCGGAGTATCTCGTGAGTGCGCGCGAGCTGCAGATCAAGATGGCGCAGGGGGCGAAGCCCGGCGAAGGCGGCCAGCTTCCGGGCCACAAGGTGGACGCGGTGATCGCGAGGACGCGTTATGCGACGCCCGGCGTCACCCTCATCTCGCCGCCGCCGCACCACGACATCTACTCCATCGAGGACCTGGCGCAGCTCATCTTCGATCTCAAGAACGTGAACCCGAGCGCGATGGTCTCGGTCAAGCTCGTATCGGAGGTGGGCGTCGGGACGATCGCCGTGGGCGTCGCCAAGGCGCGAGCGGATCTCATTCTCATCTCGGGCGACTCGGGAGGGACCGGGGCCTCACCGTTGTCGTCGATCAAACACGCGGGCAGTCCGTGGGAGCTCGGGCTCGCGGAGGCGCATCAGGCACTCGTGATGAACGACCTACGCGGCCGCGTGCGGTTACAGACAGACGGTCAGCTCAAGACCGGGCGGGACGTCGTCGTGGCTGCGTTGTTAGGCGCAGAAGAGTTCGGGTTCGCCACCGCACCCTTGATCGCACAGGGTTGCGTGATGATGCGAAAATGTCATCTCAACACGTGTCCGGTCGGTATCGCGACCCAGGATCCGGTGCTCAGGGCCAAGTTCGCGGGCGCGCCGGAGCACGTGGTCAACTACCTGTTCCTCGTGGCCGAGGAGGCCAGAGCGATCATGGCGCGGATGGGGTTCCGCGCGCTCGACGACATGGTGGGGCGGTCGGACCTGTTGCGCGCGCGCGATCTCTCGAGCCACTGGAAGGCGCGGACACTCGACCTGCGCGCGCTGCTCCACAGGCCTAACGTGGCACCTGCGGTCGCCACACGCCGCGTGCGCTCGCAGGATCATCCGATCGATTCGGTACTCGACCGTCAGCTGATCGATGCCGCCGAACCGGCGCTCGAGCGCAGGCGCCCGGTCAGGAAGTCCTTCGCGATTCGCAATCACGATCGCACGGTCGGCGCGATGCTGTCGGGCGAGGTGGCGAAGCGTTATGCGAGTGCCGGTCTTCCCGACGGGACGATCCGCTTCGGGTTCACTGGGTCGGCCGGTCAGAGCTTCGGCGCGTTCTGCGCGCGGGGCATCACCCTGTCGCTCGAGGGCGAAGCGAATGACTACATGGGGAAGGGTCTCTCGGGCGGGCGGTTGATCGTGGTGCCGCCGAAAACCGCGCGATTCGATCCGTCGGAGACGATTCTCGTGGGCAACGTGGCGCTCTATGGTGCGACGAGCGGCGAAGCGTATCTGCACGGCGTCGCCGGCGAGAGGTTCGCCGTGCGGAACAGCGGCGCCGTCGCAGTTGTCGAAGGCGTCGGCGATCACGGATGCGAGTACATGACGGGCGGCGTCGTGGTCGTGCTCGGAAAGACGGGCCGCAACTTCGCGGCGGGGATGAGCGGCGGCGTCGCGTTCGTCTTCAACGACAACCGCGCGTTCGAGCGCCAGTGCAACACCGGCATGGTCGCGCTCGAGCCAGTCGAGGACGACGAAGACGTGACACTGCTCGAACGTCTCATCCGGCGTCACGCGCGGTATACGGGCAGTGGGCGCGCGCGTCGGTTGCTCGCTTCATGGAACGCCTCGTTCGCGCAGTTCGTTCGCGTCATGCCGACCGAGTACAAGCGCGCGCTCGAAGCGCAGGGCGCGCGGCATGTCGATCACCTCGCGCGCGCGATCGGCAACGTCGCCGGCCTACCCGCACGGGAGCAGCGCCAATGGGCCTGACCGACTTCATTCAGATCCAGCGCGCCGATCCTATTCGGCGACCGGTCGCCGAGCGTACGCGAGACTGGCGCGAGCTGTACGAACGGGCGTCCGACGAGACGCTGCGCGCGCAGGGTGGACGGTGCATGGACTGCGGCGTGCCGTTCTGTCAGGGGGACACGGGATGTCCGGTGCAGAACGTGATTCCCGAGTGGAATGCGCTGGTGCGAGCGGATCGGTGGCGTGAGGCGGCGGTTGGGCTGCACGCGACGAACAACTTCCCGGAGTTCACCGGTCGGCTCTGCCCTGCTCCGTGCGAGTCGGCCTGCGTGTTAGGCGTTATCGAGCAGCCGGTCGCCATTCGGAGCATCGAGCAGGCGATTGCCGATCGGGCGATCGACGAGGGGTGGGTGCTTCCGCGCCCGCCGGTTCACGAGACGGGGTATCGGGTGGCGGTCGTTGGCTCGGGACCGGCGGGATTGGCGGGGGCGCAGCAGCTGCGGCGGGCGGGGCACGAGGTCGTCGTGTTCGAGAAGGCGGATCGGGTTGGCGGACTGCTCCGCTATGGTATCCCCAACTTCAAGATGGACAAAGCGGTGCTCGATGTGCGCGTCAGGCAGCTCATGGAAGAAGGGGTGGCCTTCGAGACGGGAGTCGACGTGGGCATCGACATCAGCGCCCAGGCTCTACGCGCGGATTTCGATGCGCTGCTGCTGGCGGGCGGCGCCCAGGCGGCGCGCGATCTCCGCATTCCCGGTCGAGAGCTCGGCGGCGTTCACCTGGCGATGGACTTTCTCGCGCAGCAGAACCGTCGCGTCGCCGGCGATGTCATCGATGACCGCTCGGCTGTCTGGGCGGGAGGAAAGCGCGTCGTCGTGATCGGTGGTGGTGACACGGGCTCGGATTGCGTTGGGACGTGTCATCGTCAGGGGGCGACGGAGGTGCATCAGCTCGAGGTGTTGCCTCGCCCGCCCCTCGACCGGGATCCGGCGACGCCCTGGCCGCTCTGGCCAAATCGGCTGCGGACAACCCACGCGCACGAGGAAGGGTGTGCGCGCGAGTGGAGCATTTCGACGACGCGTCTTGCCGGCGATCGCGGGCAGGTGACCACATTGCACGGCACGCGGACTGACACGGGCGATGAGTTTCGCCTCAATGTCGATCTCGTTCTTCTGGCCATGGGTTTTACCGGCCCTGTGCGCGAGGGTCTGCTGTCGGACCTCGGCGTCGCACTGACGCCGCGCGGCGCGGTCGGCACGGACGCGGGCCACATGACGAGCGTAGACGGGGTATTCGCGGCTGGCGACATGCGACGCGGGGCATCGCTGATCGTGTGGGCGATTCGCGAAGGACGGGATGCGGCCGCGTCGGTCGACCGCTACCTGGCAGGCAAGATGTCGCAGCGCGTGCCGGAAGCGGATGTAGCTGTCATGGCAGCGGGCGGGTGAGAGCTGCTTGCGCGCTCACCCGCGCCGCTACCTAACGCCGCGCTCCAGGCTATCGAGGTCCGGGCCCGAAGGGCGGCTCGGCGATGTTGTCGACCCTCCAGACCTCACCCCCGAGCGTGACGACGTAGGCAGTGTTCTTGATAATTTCGACCGAGGTCGGCCGGTCCAGCCCCTCCGCGACAGTCGTTAGGCTGCCATCCGCGTTGACCCGCATGAGCGCGCCGGTGTTCGGCTCCGCCGGAGTCCCCTCGAACGGACCGTTCCAGAAGCCCTGCGAAAGGGCAAAGAGCGTGCGCCCGCGGCCGAACTCCACGTCGACGGCCAGCCTCACGCCGGAGGCTACCTCCGTGGCCGTCGTCGATCCCGGCTCGAAGGTCATCACCTTGCCGTTCTGTGGAAGGTGGGGGATGGGTCCGGCCTGATTGACGTAGATCGAGTTGCCCCAGACGGCAAGCCCGGTCGGGACGACGTCGCTGAACTGGATCAACTGGGTAATCTCGCCATCGAGCGTGACCCGCAGCACGCGGTTGTGATGCCCGTCCGTGACGAGGAACCCGCCGCGGAAGGGTTCGATCGCGTACTGGTAGCCGCTGGGCGCCTCGAAGGCCGTCGCTGGCGGATTGGCAATCGACCACGCGCCGATGTCCGCGATGACGGTAAAGGTGCTCGGGCCGTCCACTCGGTAGATGCCGACGATGTCGTCGCCCCCGAGGTCCGGGCCGACGCCGGTGACCAGCGCGTACGCGGTCCCGCCGATGAAAGCAACGTCAACCACCCCGCTGCCGATGAATGCCAGCACGGGGACCCGCGGCGGCAGTCCGGTGGCGAAGAGCGTTCGGGCGCCGGTCGTTGGGTCGACGCGCCAGATGCTGCCGGTCAGCGGCGCGGTGACGAACAACGCCCCGCCGGGGCCGACGGCGCTTCCCTGGAGCTCGTTCAAGCCCGTCACAAGCAACTGAGCGGACGCCGCGACTTGCGCGGGCGCCCGCCTCGCTTCAGCGACGGCAGGCTCGGTCGCGGCCGGCCGGGCGGGTGACGCGGGATCGTCGCACGCAGCGAGGGCGCAGACGAGCACGGACGGGAATGCGATGCGGTGCCGCATAGTTGACGACCTCCGAGGCGAAGTGTGGGGCGGAGACGTTAGGTGCGGGCGGCCGGCCCGCGGACGGACGCCGCGCCTCCGCTTGGCGCCCGCCCCTCTACTGGGGAGTGCGGAAACGGCGCGGAAAATCCCTCACGCGTGCGAGTGGCGCCCGTCGGGTCCCGGTTGAGCGCGCCAGCCGTGCGGCAGTGCTTGACCGCTCGGACCGGCAGGCCTATCGTCACGCAGAACAACTGTTTCGGTCGCCTCGCGCCTTTCCCAGTCCTGACACGGAGGGCATGCCGATGCCTCCCTGGGAACCCTCCACATCGCCTCCGCATGCACAGGCGGCGGCTGGTCCGATGCCGACCCCCGCGTCGGCCGGCTCCGGCGCAGGCGGTATCGACGTCACCGGGCTCCTCATCGCCTGGAGCGACGGGGATCGCGCGGCACTCGACGCGCTGGTGCCGGTCGTGTACGCCGAGCTGCGCCGCCAGGCCAGGCGTGCGCTGCGCCGGGAGGATGCGGGGCACACGCTCCAACCGACCGCGCTCGTCCACGAGGCGTACTTGCGGCTCGTCGACCAACGACCGATTCGATGGCAAGGCCGCACGCAGTTCTTTGGCGTCGCCGCCCGGTGCATGCGGCAGGTGCTCGTCGACGCCGCGCGCACCCGGCACGCGGCCAAGCGCGGCCGTGGCGCCAAGCCGGTCACGTTAGGCGACGCTGACGGAGTGGCCGCCGCGCCTTCGGCGGCGGTCGACGACGCCGGCATCGACGTGCTCGCGCTCGACGCGGCGCTGGTCCGGCTCGCCGAGCTGGACCCGGACCAGGCTCGGCTCGTCGAGCTGCGCTACTTCGCCGCGCTGACCATCGACGACACGGCCGCCGCACTCGGGGTCTCGCCCGCAACAGTCTCCCGGGAGTGGACCGTGGCCCGTCGATGGCTCCGGCGCGAGTTGGCCCGCCGTGGCGTTCCGGTGTCGCGCTCGAGCGAGGCGGCTCGGTGACGCCGCTCGTTAGGCGGAGCGTAAAGTGAACGGTCCAGGCGACGCTCAGGAAGCGGTCCGGTCGGCGCCGATGACGCCCGAACGCTGGCGCCTGGTGAAGGCGATCGTGCAGGCGGCGCTCGCACGACCTGCTGCCGGGCGCCCCGCGTTCGTCGCCGAGGCGTGCAGGGGTGACACCGCGCTTTCGGCGGAGGTCCACTCGCTGCTCACCGGTCCCGACACGGGCGAGGCCTCAGACGGCTTTCTCGCATCGCCCGCAGTGGTGCGGGCCATCGCTGCCGCGGCGGCTGGCGACTCCGCGACCGGCGAGCGCAGCGATGATACGCCACGGTCGACGGATACTGACGGAGCCACCGAAAAAGCCTACGAGGCAGACGCCGCCGCCGCACAGCCAGTGGCGCTCGCGGAGGCGCTCGCCGGACGTTACGATCTGGATCGCATGCTCGGGCGCGGCGGGATGGCGACGGTCTACCTCGCCCGCGACCCTCGGCACCGGCGGCGTGTCGCGCTCAAGGTCCTGCACCCCGAGCTCGGCGCGCGGCTCGGGCCGCGCCGCTTCCGACGTGAGATCGAGACAGCAGCGAACCTGAGCCACCCGCACATCCTTCCGCTCCACGACTCGGGGAGCGCCGCGGGACTTCTCTATTATGTAATGCCCTACGTCAATGGGGAGTCGCTGCGCGAGCGGTTGCGGCGAAAGGGACGGCTTCCCGTGCCCGAGGTGCTCCGTGTCGTCCGCGAGGTCGCCGACGCGCTGGACTACGCGCACCGGCACGGTGTGGTGCACCGCGATGTGAAGCCCGAGAACATCCTCCTTGACGAGGACGGGCATGCCCTTGTCGCCGACTTCGGAATCGCCCGCGCGGACCAGCACGATGCGGCCGGTACCGCCGCCGGTCTGGCGGATGTCAGCCCCGACTCCCTCACCGGGCAGGGTCGCGTCATCGGGACGCCGGCCTACATGAGCCCCGAGCAGGCGCGCGGCCGGCACGACATCGACGGGCGCAGCGACGAGTATGGCCTCGCGTGCGTCGCGTTCGAGCTGCTCGCGGGGTCCGCGCCTTTCACCGGGTCGAGCGACGAGCAGCTCGCCGAACGCCCCAAACAGACGCCACCATCGCTCGCTGCGCGGCGCCCTGACCTTCCGGTGGCCGCGGACGCCGTAATCGCCCGCGCTCTGGCGCTCGCACCGGACGCGCGTTTCGACACGACAACCGCGTTCGCCGAGGCGCTCGCGGTTTCCATCTCGGACGCCCCGGGTCTCGTGTCACCGAATGGGCCGCCCGGCGCGGCACGCGACAGCGCCAAATCCGGATCCGTGCGGCCCTCGCGGCTGCGGGCTCTGGTCGTCGGGGCGGGGCTCACCGCGGCCAGCGCACTCATCGCCACTCTCGTCGTGCGCGACCCGCGAGCAGCACGCGCGCCGCCGGCAACCCCCGGGCCGCCAGTGCTCGCCGTGCTACCGTTCGAGAACCTGGGTCCGGCGACCGATGCGTACTTCGCCGACGGGCTCACCGACGAGCTGACGGGCCGGTTGGCCGCGGTCTCGGGGCTGCGCGTGATCGCTGGGGCGAGCGCGCGGCAATACAAGGCGAGCACGAAAGGACCGCAGCAGATCGCGCGCGAGCTCGGTGCCACGCACCTGCTCACGGGTACCGTGCGCTGGGAGCGCCCGGCCGACAGCGCCGTGGCTGGCACGGGGCGCGTGCGGGTACGCCCGGAGCTGGTGCGCGCTGCCGATCATGCGACCGTGTGGACGGAGCCGGTCGAGGGATCACTCGAGGACGTCTTCCTTGTCCAGGCGAGTGTCGCCGAGCGTGTCGCTGCAGCGCTCCACGTCGCGCTCCTTGGCCGCGAGCGGCGCGCGGCGGCCACCCCTCCGACCCGCAGTCTAGCCGCGTACGACGCGTACCTGCGTGCTGTGGCCATCGGGGCGAGGTCGCTCTCCTCGGTCACGGCGCGCACGGCCGCCGTCGCTGAGCTCGAGCGCGCGGTCGTGCTCGACCCCACCTTTGCCGCCGCGCACGCGAGGCTCGCGCTGGCGTACGGCGGGATCTACTTCGTCAACGGCGACCCGGCGGTGCTCGCCCAGATGCGCGCGAGCGCGGAGCGCGCCTGGGCGCTCGACTCGACGCTCATCGATTCGCGTCACGCCCGCGTTGGGTACCTCGTCTGGGCCGGCGACCTCGAGGGTGCCCACCGTGCGGTGAACGCGCTCGTCGCCGCTGCGCCCGGCCTCGCCGTGGCACACGACCAACTCGGCGCGGTGGAGGACGTGCTAGACCACGTGGACGCGTCGATCGCGAGCTACCAACGCGCGGCAATCCTCGACCCACGTTCTCCGGGGGCGGTCGAGCGGATCGCCACGCTGAACCAGCGGGCGTATCGGTATGCCGAGAGCGTCCGATACCGGGAGCGCCACCTCGCGTTGGACCCTGAGGACGCGGTCTCGTATTGGAATTACATGATGTGCTATCTGGGCTGGCGAGCAGACACAGTGGCCGCCCGCCGCGTGGCAGAGCGCGGCGGCCCGGCGCTGGCGGGGATGCTCGTGCGGTTGCCGAACGACGGTGGGATGGCCGTGCTGTGGCATCGACTGCTTGGCCCCGCCGTGTGGCGGGTGAGGGATACGCTCTCGCTCGCGGGCTACTCCGCCGGCGACGGTGGGTTGCCAGCGGAGCTCTATCTCTTGATGAAGATCCGCCACTTTGCGCTGACTGACAGGCCGGAGCGCGTGCGTGCCTACGCCGACTCGGCGGTCGCGCAGCTCGCGCCGGCGCTGCGGCGCGCCGCCGACGTCACGCTGTACCAGACGTATTCCCGGCGCGCAATCCTCGCCGAGGCGTACGCGCGCCTGGGGCGCGACGCCGACGCCGCGCGCGAGATCGACCGCTATGTCGCCGAAGTGCGGGCAGAGCACCACCCCAGCGATGTGCCTAACGCGCTCGTCAACGCCGCCTACGTCGACGTTCTCGCCGGACGCCGCGACGATGCCGTGGCGCGGCTCGCCGAGGCGCTCCGGCTGCCGGCGGGGATCTACATTTCCCCCGCGCTGCTGCGCGCCGACGCGTCGTGGGCTCCGCTGCGCGGGCACCCCGGCTTCGAGCGCATGCTCGCCGGGCGGTGAGTGCCGTCGACCGAGGCTCGAGCGTTCATGCGGACGGCCTCACTGGTTCGCGTTAGATGTCGATCTGGTATCGGCGTTCGTGGAGCACGACGGTCAAGGCGACGATCGACGGGCTCATATACGCTGTGCTCGTGGCGGGGCCGTTCGGGTGGCTTTGGCCGACGCAGGGAGACGGAAAGCGAGGAAACGGCGGCTGGCCGTTGGCTGCTCGTGCTGGCTGCTGGCTGACGCTGGCGGTTGGAAGATAGATGAGCATACCGAGCGGCTTACGCTCTTACCCGTCGCCCGTCGCCCGTCGCCCGTCGCCCGTCCCCGGCAGTCGCCTGTCGCCTGTCGCCTGGCGCCTAGTTGATGCCTAACCAGTAAGTGATCTTCAGCACGAAGAAGTTGTCACCCGGTATCTGGGTCGAGTTCCACATCTCGTTCGGGCCCACCAGATCCCCCGACGGCGACTGGCTCTGACGGTTCTGCTGCCAGACGAAGTAGGCGGTGCTGCCCGGCAGCCACTCCCACCGCAGCACCAGATTCGAGCGGAACGACAGCGCATTGAAGTCGAGCGGCGGGATCGTGAACGTCG
>Ga0070664_100000421_pt1 | contig 31658 bp, 24 predicted proteins | sample KBSC73metaG_FD_65863 | JGI IMG/M metagenome (GOLD analysis project Ga0070664, IMG submission 65863) | Corn rhizosphere microbial communities from Kellogg Biological Station, Michigan, USA - KBS C7-3 metaG | ecosystem: Host-associated > Plants > Roots > Rhizosphere > Soil ... | reverse complement strand
ATCTCCGTCGAGTTGCCGGCATGATGTGGAGCGCGCGAGCGAGCAAGGCGAGCGAGCCAGCGGAGCGGAGCGGGCCGCGAAGCGGGTGCCCGCGAGCGACGCTGCAGGGGAGTCCGAGGGGCGAAAGCCCCTCGGAAGAGAACGAAGGGTTCACGATCTCCGTCGAGTTGCCGGCGTGACTACACGCATCGTCATCGCCGACGATCAGGCGCTCTTTCGAGAAGGACTCCGCACGCTGCTGTCGACGCGGCCCGACATGGACGTCGTCGGCGAAGCAGCGAATGGAGATGAAGCAGTCGCCCTCGTCGAGCACTTGCGCCCCAGCGTCGTGCTGATGGATCTGCGCATGCCGAAGGTCGATGGAATCCAGGCGACCGCGCGGCTTCGCGAACGCTGCCCCGAGATCCCGGTATTGGTCCTGACGACGTTCGATGACGATGCGAACCTGTTCGGCGCGCTGAGAGCCGGCGCGGCGGGTTATCTGTTGAAGGACGTGTCGTCGGAGACGCTCGTCTCGGCGATTCAGGCAGCGACGCGAGGCGAGTCGTTTCTGCAGAGCACCGTCACCGGCCGCGTGGTTGCGGCCTTCGCGCGCTTGATGGAGTCGGGCGGCCCGAAGGCGGAAGCGCTGGTGCTACCGCTCTCACCGCGCGAACGCGAGATCGTCTCGCTGCTTGGCAACGGCGCGTCGAACAAGGAAATCGCCGATCGCCTCAACCTCGCCGAAGGCACCGTCAAGAATCACGTCACCAACATCCTCACCAAGCTCGACGTTCGGGATCGCACGCAAGCAGCACTCCGTGCCCGCCAACTCGGGATTGTGTAATCACTCCGAGTGTCCCTGGCTGGTTTCAACAACTGTCCGACAGTGTCGAACGAGCGCGCGACTCAGCCCACGCGATCCGCCTTGGCACCGTCCGATCGGCCGACGGAACGGCGAAGCAAGGCGGTGCAAAGCAAGATGCGAGCAAGCGCAGCGAAGTGAGCCACGCGAACGGAGCGAGCCGGCGAAGCGGCTCGCGAGAGCGCGTGTGGGGAGTCCGAGGGGCGACGCCCCTCGGATCTTACCTAGATGCTTGACATGAGTCGGGCGGTGCCCGATACTGCCGCTCATGGCGCGACCGCCCGCCCGTCCGCCGCAAGGTGAGCTGCTGCAGGGCACACTTCCGCTCCTGATCCTGCGCACGCTTGCCACCGGCCCCAATCATGGCTTCGCGATCGCGCGCCGCATCCGGCAGATCTCAAAGGCTGTCCTGCGGATCGAGCAGGGCTCGCTCTATCCAGCGCTGCATCGGATGGAGCTCGACGGCATCATCGACTCGTACTGGGGAACGACGGAGAACAATCGGAAGGCGAAATACTACCGATTGACGAGGCGCGGCACGCGCGAACTCGCCAGCGAGACCGAGCGGTGGAATTCGATCGCGGCGGCCGTTGCCGCGGTCCTGCAGGAGGGTTGATGCCCAGGCTGCTGAAGAGGCTGCTCCTCCGCCTCCGCGCGACCCTTTCGCCGCAACAGGATCGCGAGACGCGGATCGAACTCGACCTCCACCTGCGGCTGCTCGAAGAAGAATTCGTCAGCCAGGGCATGACGCCTGACGATGCACGGCGGCTGGCCCGGCGTGAGTTCGGCAATCCTGCCGTGTTCCAGGAGATGAGCCGGGACGTCGTCTCGTTCCATTGGCTGGAGGATCTCGTCCGCGATCTGCGTTACGCCGGCCGCGAGATGCGCCGCGCGCCCGGCTTCACCGTCATCGCGGTGTCGTCGCTCGCCGTCGGCATCGGTGCCGCCACCGCGACATTCGCGGTGACCGAGGCGGTCATGCTGCGACCGCTCCCCGTGCGCAGCCCGGAACGCGTGATCGCTTTTACTACGGCAGACGGCAACGGCTGGGCAACGTGGTCGTACGCGGCCTACGCACGGTGGCAGCGCGGCTCCGCCGGTCTCTATGAAGCGGCCGCAGCGTCGGACGTCCGCTCGCTTCGCTCGCGGCGCAGCAGTGGCCTACCTCCTGAGGACGTGGCCGTCAGCCTCGTATCGGGCAACTACTTCGAAGTCATCGGCGCCCGCGTCGTCTTCGGTCGGGCGTTGGCCGCCAGCGATGTCGGCTCACCCGGCCGCGGTGCCGTCGCGATTGTCAGCGACGGCTTCTGGCGGCGCCGTTTCGGCGGAGCGGCCGACGTACTGACGAAGACGATCGAACTGAGCGGTGTTCAATTCACCGTCGTCGGCGTCGCGGAGTCTGGATTCACTGGCCATGCGGTCGGCTATCCCGTTGACGTGTGGGTCCCATTGACCATGCAGCCGGTGCTTCTCCCGGGGATGCCGGGCTTGCAGGACAGCCCGGGAAAGGAAGCCCGGTGGTTGAAGGTCGTTGGCCGGCTCGGCGCCAACGCACGTATCGAGCGTGCGGACGCGGCGGCACGATTGGCGCGTCAGGTGTTCCTCACCGAGAAAGCGGTACAGCTGGGCGCAGACATCCCCGAGGTCGCACGCGATCGGGCCGAATCGTTCCGTCTCGTCGCCGGAGCCTCGGGCGACGGCGCCGTCCGTCCACAGTTCGGTCGGCCGCTGACGTTTCTCGCCCTGATCACGGCCCTCGTCCTCATTGTCGCGTGCACCAACTTCACCAACCTGATGTTCGCGCGTGCGGAGGCGCGCCGACGCGAGTTCCTCATCCGCCTGGCGCTCGGCGGCGGTCAGTGGCGTGTGATCCGGGAGTCCGCCGCGGAATGCCTGGCACTCGCGGCGATTGCCGGCGTGGTCGCCCTCGCCTTTGCCAATTGGGCGATATCGATAGCGATGGTCCTGGTGTCGGCTCTGGAACCGCTCGACTTCGCGATCGGACTGAACACGCGCGTCATGATGTTTGCCGCCGGGTGCGTCATGATCGCGGCCGGGTTTGGTGTGTGGCCGTCGACGCGGATGGTGCGATCGCTGGCGATGTCGTCGATGCGCCAGGGAGGCGCGATCGCTGGGACGCGTCCAGTCGCGAACCGGATCATGCTGATTGGCCAGCTCGTCGTCTGCGCCATCCTGATGTTTGGCGCCGGCCTGTTGCTCAGGACGGTGATCAATCTACGCACGCAGGACCTGGGTTACGAGCGCAATGTCCTTCTGATTCCGATCGGCGTCGAAGGTCCCGGCCATCCAGCCGAGGCCGCCGCGGCTCTGATGGAGCAGTCGCGGCAGCGGATCGCCGCGATTCCCGGCGTGCTCGCGGCAGGCGTTTTCGGATCGCCGCTCCTCGACAACCGCGCCTACTGGGTCGACGGAAGTGAGGGGTTGCGGACCGACCGGGGCGAGGCATCTGGCGGAACGAAGTGGACCTTTGCGTTTGTCGGACCGGGCTTCTTCGACGCGGTCGGGATGCAGCTGGTGCACGGTCGGCGGTTGTCGGAGTCCGGACAAGGCAGTGAAGTCGTCATCAACGAATCGCTCGCCAGAGCATTGTTCGGCGAGGGGGACGCGATCGACCGTCACTTCGCCATGAACCCCGGCGCACCGATGTTGACCGTCGTTGGCGTGATGCAGAACGCGCGGCAGATCTCGCCACGTGATCGCGACGTGGGAGTTGCCTACCTGCCGATTCGAGGTTACGGGCGAGCGACGCTTGCGGTTCGTCTCGCCAACCCGTCGCTGTCGCAAGCCGCTTCGGTGCGTCAGCAGGCACAGGCGATTCTGGGGGATGTCCAGTCAGGGCCGATCACGACGATCTCGCAGGAGCTCGAGCGGTCGATCGCGGCCGAACGATTGACGAGCGCGATCGCGCTGTTCCTGTCAGCGCTCGTCGTTGCGATCGGCTGCATCGGGATTTATGCCTTGATGACGTACGACGTGACGCGCCGCCAGCGCGAGTTTGGCGTGCGCTTGACGCTCGGCGCGACCGCAGGCCGACTGCTCGCGACCGTGCTGCGCGACGGCGCAGCGATTGTCGTGCCCGCGCTCGCTCTCGGCCTTCCTGCGCAGCTTGCCACCAGCCGTCTGCTCGCGTCTCAACTCTACGGCGTCGATGCTCGCGATCTGTGGACGCTCGCCTCGGTTGCGATTCTGCTCTTGGTTGTGGCAATGGGCGCGGTGTTCAGGCCGGCGTGGCTCGCCTCGCGCATCGATCCAACCACGCTCCTGCGTCACGAGTAAGCGTTCGCGCTGGACGCGGGCTGGTGAATTCTGCGGTTCAGTGATCGAAGCGCCCCTGCGGGACAACGACCCGAACGGTCGTGCCATTCCCCTTCGCGCTCTCGATACGGACGGCTCCGCGCAGCAAACGCGCCCGTTCCTCGATGCTCAGCAGGCCAAGTCCTGCAGCGCCACGCTTCATTCCGGCTGGACGAAGGCGATACTCAATCTCGAAGACCTGGCCGGTTCTCAGTGACTCGGCCGAGCGCTCGAGTTTGATCGAGACCTCATCGGGGTGCAGTACGTTCTGCCATCCCCATCCGAGCAACTCCTCATGGGTCATTCCGGTGTAGTCGAGGCAACTCTGGTTGTAGTACTCGATGTACCGTACGGGCGGGCGATCCAGACGAGTTGCGGCAGCGAGTCCGCGAGGTACCGGAGAGCGTCGTCCCGGGTAGTCATGGCTTCGACGCGGGGCATGGTACGCTAAACCTTGCTGCTTCACGATAAGGATCGGAACGCAGATCGTTGGAGGCGGCGATGAGACACCGCGAGCAGCACCGAACTCAGCGAATCGGCTGGCTCCGCGCCGCGGTCCTCGGAGCCAACGATGGCATCGTCTCCACGGCGAGCCTGATCGTAGGTGTCGCGTCGGCGGCATCCAGTCGGCATCAGGTCATCGTGGCCGGCATGGCCGGCGTCGTTGCCGGTGCTCTGTCGATGGCCGCTGGTGAATACGTTTCGGTCAGCTCCCAGGCCGATACGGAACGCGCGGACCTGGACCGCGAGCGGCGCGAACTTGCGACACAGCCACAGGCGGAAGAAGACGAACTCACCGGGATCTACGTCGGCCGCGGCCTCGACCCTGACCTGGCCCGACAGGTGGCTCGTCAGCTGATGGCGAAGGACGCACTCCTCGCGCACGGACGGGACGAGCTCGGCCTGACCGAAGAACTTGCGGCTCGCCCGTTACAGGCTGCGGTGGCGTCGGCGGGGACGTTCGCGGTCGGTGCAGCCGTACCGATTCTGACGGTCGTCTTTGCGGCGCCGAGCATTCTGGTGGTGTCCTCGGTCTCGCTTTTGTGTCTCGTGGTGCTGGGCGCGATCGCGGCGCGCGCCGGCGGGGCGCCGGCGCTCGTCGGCGCCGTACGCGTCGGCTTCTGGGGTGCATTGGCGATGGCTGCAACCGCCGGTGTCGGCCGGCTGTTCGGCTCGACGGCCGGTTAGCAGCCCGAATCCCTCACACATCATCACGGCCCGAGGTCGACCTTCCAGGCATGGTTGCTAGAATCGTGAGCGCGTGCCCACACGATCGCTGTCCTCCGTTGCCTTCATGCTCCGCGCGCTCGGCTCCCGGAACTACCGCCTCTTCTTCTTCGGCCAGGTCATATCACTCGTCGGCACCTGGATCACGACGACCGCGACGAACTGGCTCGTCTACCGCCTGACCGGCTCCGCGTTCCTCCTCGGCGTGGTCGGCTTCGCCGGCCAGTTCCCCGCGTTTCTCCTCGGCCCGGTTGCCGGCATCGCCGTCGACCGCTGGGATCGCCATCGTCTTCTGGTCGTGACCCAGACGATCTCGATGCTGCAATCGTTCGCGCTCGCCGCGCTCGTGCTGTCCGGCCGCGTCACGCTCGAGTGGATCGTCGCCCTGAGCATCGTACAGGGGCTCGTCAATTCGTTCGATATGCCCGCGAGGCAGGCGTTCCTGCTGACGATGATCGAGAACAAGGAGGATCTGGGCAACGCGATCGCGCTGAACTCATCGATGGTCAACCTCGCACGGCTGATTGGTCCCTCGATTGCGGGCGTCGTGATTGCGTCGACCAGTGAAGGATGGTGTTTTCTGATCGATGGCGTGAGCTATATCGCCGTGATCGTCGGACTGCTGCGCATGCGGATCGTCCGGCGCGACCCGGCACCGAAGGCTCGCGGGGGCACGCTGCGACAATTCAAGGAGGGATTCACATACGCCTTCGGATTCCATCCAATCCGCTCAATCATCATCCTCCTCGCTCTCGTGAGCCTCGTCGGCGTGCCCTACGCCGTGCTGATGCCAGTGTTCGCGGCGACGATCTTTCACGGCGGACCTCACACGCTGGGGACGCTGATGACCTCTTCCGGGTGCGGTGCACTCCTTGGTGCTCTCTGGTTGGCCCAACGGCGTTCGGTCATCGGGCTGGGTCGCGTGATCCCGATCGCAAGCGCACTGTTCGGCGTCGGGCTGATCACATTTTCTCTGGTTCGCGGCATGTGGCTCGCGATTCCATGCCTCGTCGTCGCGGGGTTCGGATTCATGGTGCAGATGGCGTCGAGCAACACCGTCATTCAGACGATCGTGGACGACGAGAAGCGCGGGCGTGTGATGAGCTTCTACATGATGGCATTCCTCGGGACCGCGCCATTCGGAAGCCTCGCGGCCGGTTGGCTGTCGTCACGCATCGGTGCCGGACCGACGCTCTTCGCTGGCGGTGTGTGCTGTATTGCGGGCGCGCTGTGGTTTGCGAGGACGCTGCCGGCGATTCGCGTCGCCGTGCGCCCGATTTACGTCAGGCTGGGCATTCTTCCGGAAGTGGCGTCAGGCCTTGCGCAGGCCGCCGAAGTTTCGGTTCCCCCCGAGCAAGGCTGACCGGTTAATTCATCATATAGAGTCATGCTTGATTTCGGTGCCACGCCGAGATCCAGGAGGAATGTGTGAGGAATTTTCCCTGAGCGTTCCGAATTCCGGCAGACGCCAAGCCGGGCGACACCATCCATATCATCGCCGAGGACAATGATGACGGAAAGCTGCCGCTCACGCGTTATGCGCGCGCGGTCGTAACCGTGAAGTAACGGTGGAGTGATTCACGCACCGCAGTGGGGTGCGCTTGCCGTTGCGCGGAGGAAAGTAAGGGCCTGGAGTTGATGTCTCCAGGCCCCTGGTGAGCTACTTCAGGGTGATCTTCTGCACGCGCCAGTTCATCATCTCGGCGACATACAAGGTGTTGGGATCGCGGCAGTCGATGGCATTGACCATCCCGAACTCCTTGAACTGCTTGCCGGCCTTGCCGAAACGGCCAACCACCGTCCCGTCCAGCTGCATCTTGTAGATCTCGCCGTTCTGGAACGGGTCTTCAGTCGGGTTGGAGTTGGAGCTGTAGAGAACCTGGTTCGCACCCGGCGAAATGCAGATAGCGCGCGGCGCGCCGATGTTCTTGATCTCGCTCTTGTACGTGCCGTCGTTGTCGAACACCTGGATCCGGTTGTTGCCCATGTCGGCGACGTACACCATGCCTTTGGCATCAACCGCAATCGAGGCGGGAATATTGAACTGGCCCTGTCCCTCACCGGTTGCGCCCCAGGACTTGATGAACTTCCCGTTCTTGTCGAACTTGGCGACGCGCGCGTTGCCGTAGCCGTCAGGAATGAAGATATTGCCGGCAGCATCCCAGGCCACGTCCAGCGGCTGGTTGAAGTTGTCGCCGGGAACACCCGATCCGGGAGGTCCGGACGCGCGGCCAAACACACCGCTGCTGCCAAGCTCGCCGACCGCCTCGAGCCTGCGGCCCAACGTCAGGAGGACCTTGCCGGTCTGGTCGAACTTGACGACCATTCTCGACGCGCGGTCCACGATCCAGACATTGCCCTGCGGATCCACCCTGACACCTTGCGCAAACAGGAACGCGTAGGGGCGGTCGTTTTCGCTCGTGCCGATCTCGCGCAGATATTTGCCGGTGCGATCGAATTCGAGGAGGCGCGCGCCACCGTTGATGTAGACGCGCGATGCGCCAATCGTGGCGTTCGGACCGCCGCCCTGGTAGTAGACCCACAGGTTGCCATTAGCGGTGGTGGCGACGCCGGCCACTTCGCCGAGATGGATGTCGTCGGGCAACTTCAGGAAATCACCCGCGGACTCATACGCAATTTCTTTCTGCTGGGCAACGAGCGAGCCGCCCAGCAGCGAGCCGGCCAAGGCGCCGGCGAATACCAACGTGGATGCGAGACGTGCGGACTTCATTACTTGCTCCCTTTAGCGGCGGTCGGGTGCAGGATGAACTTCTGCAGGCGCCATTCGACGATTTCGGTTACGAAGATTTCGTTTTCATTGCGGCAATCCAGCCCGTGCACCGTGCTGAACTGTCCCTGCTCTTTGCCCGGCACGCCGAACTTGCCGACGACGGTGCCGTCCAGCTCCATCTTGAAGACCTGTCCGGTGACCTTGTGGATCTCGGAGTCATTCGAGTCAGGATTGGAATTCGACGAGTAGAGATACTGGTGCGGGCCGCTCGTGATGCACAACGACCAGGGAGCGCCGACGTGGTCGTACGTGGTCTTGTAATTCAGGTCGTTGTCGAACACGACGATGCGCGCGTCGCTGCGGCTGCCACCGTAGACATCTCCCTTGGCGTCAACGACCAGGGAATGCAATAGGGTGAACTCGCCCGGCCCCGATCCGCGATGGCCGACCTGTTTGATGAACTTGCCGTTCTTGTCGTATTTGACGATGCGTGAATTGACGTAGCCGTCGGCGACGAAGATGTTGCCGGCCGCGTCAAAGCCGACGTCGGTCGGGCGATTGAAAATATAGGGCGGAGCCGGGTCGAGCGCCTTCACCGGCGGCTCCATCCCGTTATACGGGAACCCGATCCGGCGACCCAGGATCATGACCGCTCGCCCCTGGGGGTTGTACTTGACGATCGAGTTGGCGCCCTCGTCGATCACCCAGATGTTGTCCTGGGCATCAACGCGGATCCCGTGACAGAACACGTTGCCGTACGAGTCCTTCCCGAGCTCCCTGACGAAGTTGCCGTTCTGGTCGAATTCGAAATTGCGCGTTTGCTGGGCGCAGGTGTTGACGAAGACGTGCCCCTTCGAGTTCGTCGCGACGCCGATGCCTTCACCCATATAGACGTTGGCAGGCAACTTCATGAAGTTGCGCACGACTTCGAACGGGATATCGGGAGCCGTGTCCAGAGCTTTGGGACGGAGTGACACGGCACCACGGCCACCGCCACGGCCAGCGGGCGGTGTCTGGGCGCCACCAGGAGGTGCCTGGCCTCCGGCGGGTGGTGTCTGAGCGCCGCCAGTTGGTGCCTGAGCGAAAAGGGTCATGCCTGCCGCCATTGCCAGCGCCACGGCCACCCCATATATGCATCGTGTTTTCATAGGTCCACCTTTCGAACGGTGCGAAATGTAACACAGGATCACGAGCGCCACACTTCCGCCGCGGCTTCGAACAGCAAGCACGTCCCGGTCGCGCCGGCGTCCTGGTGTCCGACGCTGCGTTCTCCGAGATAGCTGCCGCGGCCCTTGCGCGCCTGCATCGCAATCGTCGATCGCATTCCGGCTTCGGCTGCCGCCGCGCCACGGTCCAGGATTTCCGTCATGCCGCTTCCCGCCTCCAGGGCGCTACGCATCGCATCCACCGCGGGAAGCCACGCGTCCATCATCGTCTTGTCGCCGAGCACGGCTTTGCCCCGCTGCTGGAGACCTTCGACGCCGGCCTGGAAGAACGCAACCACGTCGGCGGGCGCGAGCTCGGACTTGCCGGCGCATGCCGCTGCGGCCCGGAGGAAAAAAGTCCCGAGCAGGGGTCCCGAGCTGCCGCCCATGGTCTTGATGAGAACGGTCGCCGCAGTTTGAAAGACGCCGCGAATATCAGCCGGAGGGTTGGCGGTCAGCTCAGCCTGCACCGCCGTGAAGCCGCGGTCTAGACTGATTCCAAAATCGCCGTCGCCGAGCGCTGAGTCCAGGTCGGTCAGCTGTTGCCGGTTCTCGTTGAAAACTTTCTGCAGGGCGCTGAACCAGCGCAGCACGTCCTCCCTGTTCACAGGCATGTTCGTGTTGATCCGTGATGCGTTGTCCGGGATCCAGGATCCGATCTGTGTAGATCCGTGTTCATCCGTGTTGTTCCGTCGCTCGTGTTTGTCGGTGGCTCAGACGCCCCAACGCAGCGCCGGCGTCCGCACCGGGTCGTCCCAAAGGGACAGTAATTCATCGTCGGCGCGTAACAACGTGATCGCGCAACCGGCCATGTCGAGGCTCGTGATGTAGTTGCCGACGAGGCGCCGCTGGATTGCGATCTGCCGAGCGCGCAGGATCAGCTCCAGCTCTCGGTACATCAGGTAGAGCTCGAGCGGCGGTGTCCCTCCCATGCCGCTCACCATCGCAATGACGCGGTCGCCGGCGCGAAACGGCAGGTCAGCGACGATGGCATCCGTCATGTGCGCGGCGAGATCCTTGGCAGGCATGAGTGGCATGCGCTGGCGACCCGGTTCGCCGTGAATGCCGATCCCCATCTCGATCTCGCCTTCGCCCAACTCGAATGTTGGTTTGCCGGCGGCGGGCACGGTGCACGACGTCAAGGCCATGCCCATCGAACGTCCGTTGTCGTTGACCTTGCGACCGAGCGCTGCCACGCGACCAAGATCGTAGCCGCGAGCGGCCGCAGCGCCGCAGATCTTTTCGGCCAGCACGGTCGTCCCCACGCCGCGGCGGCCCGCTGTGTACAGGCTGTCTTTCACCGCCACGTCGTCGTTGATGACGACCGCCTCGACCTGGATGCCACCGGCCTGGCACAGTTCGGCGGCCATCTCGAAATTCATGACGTCGCCGGTGTAGTTCTTGACGATGTGAAGGACGCCGGCGCCGCCATTGACCGCAGCGGTGGCCGCTTCCATCTGGTCGGGGCTCGGAGACGTGAAGACCTGCCCGGGACAGGCGGCATCGAGCATGCCCTGGCCAACGAATCCCCCGTGCATGGGTTCGTGACCGCTGCCACCGCCCGAGATGATGCCGACCTTTCCGGCAACGGGGGCGTCCGCGCGAACCACGTACACGGGATCGAAGTTGACCTTGAGGATATCGGAGTGGGCCTCGCCGAACCCGGCCAGCGATTCCCGCATCGCGTCCTGCGGATCGTTGATTAGTTTCTTCATCTGCGCTCCATCAATGAGAGCCAGTGATACTAACACCAGACTTCGCTTGCCCTGCGAGCGAGCTTTGGATGGCGTGGCGTGCAGTTGCCGGCCTCTTCGGAGACCGCGGTTGTAGCGAACTGAGTGACTGGAACTTGACATTACTAATTGAAATAGATATATTACTAATTGCAATGACCCTGGCCCATAAGCTCCGCCAGCTGCGACAGCTCGAGGGGGACCTGCGAGGGTTGGGTCGCCCAATGACGCAGTCGGAGCTGGTCCGCGGGATCAAGCAGGACCTCGGCGGGACGATTAGCCAGTCCTACTTGTCTCTGATTGAAAAGGGGTCCCGGAAGCACCTGTCAAACGAATCGCGACAGCTGCTGGCGCGCTTCTTCAAAGTTCACCCCGGGTATCTGGTCAGTGATCCGCCAGGATTTCAGACCGAACTCACGTCGGACGTCGGGACCACCGAAACCAGGCTCGATCGCTGGCTGCTGGAAGGCGCGTCGCGCTTCGCACACGATCGCGCGATCTCCTCTTCGCTTGAACGGCTGGCTGCGCACGCCGACACCCGCCGCTGTCTCGTGCTTCTCGGCGAAATGATTTCGATGCCGGGGCTCGTCGATCGGTTATCGGAGACACTCCTGCCGGAGGAACGCACATGAGCTGGCCGCAAATCTTCCTCGGCTGCTTCGTCGTCGGCTTCGTCTTGAGCGCGCTCTCGTTCGCGTTCGGCATCGTCGACATGCACGTGGACTTTCCGTGGGAGACCCACGTTCACGTCGGGTCCGGGCACGGCGCGATGCACGGCCTCGGCCCAATCAACTTCGCCACCATCACTGCGTTCGTCGCCTGGTTCGGCGGCGCCGGCTATCTGCTGATCACGCAGTTCCGGTGGCTGACGATCCCGGCGCTCGTGGCGGCGGTGCCAGTTGGCCTGACGGGCGCGGCCATCGTGTTCTTGCTGATGGCCAAGGTGCTGTGGTCGCCGCGCGAGAACATGCAGCTCGCTGACTACCACATGATCGGGGTGCTCGGACGGTTGACGCAGCCGATCCGCGCCGGCGGCATCGGCGAGCTGGTCTACACGCAGGGAGGTACGCGGAAGTCTTGCGGCGCAACGAGCGCGGACGGGACTCCGATTGAGAAGGGAACAGAAGTCGTGGTCACGGCATATGAGCGCGGCATCGCCTCGGTGAAACGCTGGAGCGATCTCGCCGAGCAGGAGGTGGTGTGACATGGGCGTCGTCCAGGGCATGAGTGTCCAGTTCTGGGTGATTGTCGGGCTGATGGTGCTCGCAATCGCGCTGCTGGGGTCGTTCCTCGCATCGCTCTATCGCAAGGCGGGTCCTCACGAGGCCTTGATCGTCTACGGCTTCCGCGGGACGCGCATCGTCAAGGGGCACGGCACAGTCATCTTTCCGATGATCGAGTCGTGCCGCGAGCTGTCGCTGGAGCTGATGTCGTTCGACGTCGCACCGGCGCAGGATCTCTATACCAAGCAAGGCGTGGCAGTCACCGTCGAGGCGGTCGCGCAGATCAAGGTGAAGTCAGACATCCAGTCGATCCAGACGGCGGCCGAGCAGTTCCTGACGAAGACGCCGGAACAGCGCGAGAGCCTCATCAAGCTGGTCATGGAGGGCCACCTGCGTGGAATCATCGGCCAGCTCACCGTCGAGCAAATCGTGAAGGAGCCCGAGATGGTCGCCGAGCGCATGCGTGGGACGTGCGCCGACGACATGAACAAGATGGGGCTCGAGGTCGTGTCGTTCACGATCAAGGAAGTCCGCGACAAGAACGACTACATCGTCAACATGGGGCGACCGGACGTCGCCCGCATCAAGCGAGACGCCGACGTCGCTGCGGCGGAAGCGGACCGCGACACCGCGATCAAGCGCGCCCTGGCGCAACGCGAATCGGCGATCGCCAAAGCGCAGGCGGACCAGGAGCGAGTGCTCGCCGAAACGCTGTCGCAGGCCAAGCAAGCGGAGGCGCAGCGCGACCTCGAGATCAAGCGCGCCACCTATATGGAAACCGTCAAGAAGCAGGAAGCGCAAGCGGACAAGGCCTACGAAATTCAGACCAACGTGATGCAGCAGCAAGTGGTCGTCGAAGCGGTGCGCGTGCAGCAAGTCGAGCGCGAGCAGCAGGTCAAAGTGCAGGAAGCCGAAATCCTGCGCCGCGAAAAGGAGTTGATCGCGACGGTGCTGAAGCAGGCCGAGATTGAAAAGCAACGGATCGCCGTCCTCGCCGAGGCGGAGAGGAATCGCCTCGCGACCGAGGCCGATGGCGTCGCGCAGGCCACGCGCCTCAAGGGAGAAGCCGACGCCGACATCATCTTCAAGAAAGGCGACGCCGAGGCTCGCGCGATGAATGTCAAAGCCGAGGCATTCCAGGAATACAACCAGGCCGCGGTCATCGACAAGCTGCTCACGTCGATGCCCGAGATCGTGGCGGCGCTGGCCTCACCGCTCTCGAAGGTGGACAAGATCACCGTCGTGTCCACCGGAGGCAACGGTTCGACCGGGATGCACAAGATCACGAACGACATGACGGAAATTGCCGCGCAGGTGCCGGCGCTCGTCGAGGCGCTCTCGGGCGTTCCGATGGCAGACCTGCTCTCGCGTGTGCGCAAGATTGGCGATAACAAGCCCGCGGGGGTGTGACATGGCAGTGCTCGAACGCGTCGCAACGCTTGTCCGCGCGAACCTCAACGATCTGATCGATCGCGCGGAGGATCCCGAAAAGATGATCAAGCAGGTGATCGTCGACATGGAGAACCAATTCCTCCAGGTGAAGACGCAGGTGGCAATTTCGATGGCCGATCACCACCTGCTGCAGAAGAAACAGTCGGAGCAGGCCGACAAGGCCGCCGAGTGGATGCGCAAGGCGGAGCTCGCGGTCGACAAGGGGCAGGACGATCTCGCCAGGGCCGCACTCGAGCGTTACCAGAGCTTCACGAAGATGGCAGACGGCTACACGCAGCAGGTCACCGATCAAAAGCAGCAGGTCGACGCGTTGCGCCGGGCGCTGGAACAGCTCGAACAGAAGCTGGTCGAAGCGCGCGAGAAAAGTGACGTGTTGATTGCCCAGCATCGTCGAGCCCGCGCGCTCGAGTGCGCCAGCGATGCGCAGTTGGTGATGACGGGCACCGGACCGGCCGCCGGCTTCGACCGCATGCAGCGCAAGGTGATGCACACTCAGGCCGTGAGCCAGGCCAAGTCCGAGCTGGTGGCCGACGATGTCGAGCGGCGGTTCGAGGCGATAGAGAAAGAGGACGAGATCGGCCGGCTGCTGGGCGCGCTAAAAGCGCGTCGCGCGCAGCCCTAGCGACTCAACCGGACTCCGAGGGGCTTCGCGCCCCTCGGAGTGATTAATCACTCCGGCTTCCTGTGGCGTCCGCCTTCAGGCGGAAGTCCGCGACAGCCACATCCTTCCGGCTAAAGCCGGAAGCCACGAAATCGGTTTTTGGAAAGTTCTAGATTCCCTCAAGTGCTGCTTCGAGTCGCCGTACGACCGCCCATACCTGGGCCGCTTCCTTCTCCGTGACCGCGACGCCGAGATTCGCGACCAGCGCGCCCTGACGGGCATCGCGCGCCCCGCAAATGACGCCCGTGAGTCCTGGCGTCACGAGCAGCACACCGACGCAAAGCTGGGCACAGCTCAGGCCGGAGGCGCGCGCAATCGCCTGGATCTCGTCCACGGCATCGAGATGGCGCTGGAAACGCGGTCCCGAATAGTCCTTGTGCGGGCCGCGGGCGTCGTCGGGACCGAACGTCTTGTCGCGCGACCACGTGCCGAAGAGCAGGCCGCGGAAGAGCGGCGAGTACGAGATGGCGCCCACGTCGTGCGCCGCGCACCACGGCAGGACGTCCTTCGCCGCCGCCGGGCGCAGGATGCTGAACGGCGGTTGATCAGAGTGCAGCGGCACGCCCGTCGCACGCCACTCGTCGAGTTGCGCCACGGAGAAGTTCGACACGCCAACGGCGCGAATCTTCCCCGCCTCGAGGAGTCTGCGGCACGCCTCCGCGGTTTCCGCGATCGGCTGCGGCGCCGGCCAGTGCAGTTGGTAGAGATCGATCCGTTCGACCCCGAGCCGTCGCAGGCTCCCCTCGCACTCCTCGACGACTTCCCGCGCGCTCGCGGACTTGACCGGCGCATCGACGTCCACGCCAAGGCCGAATTTTGTGAAGACGTAGGGACGGCGTGACGCCGGAATCGCCTTGACGCCCCGCCCGACGACTTCTTCCGAGTGCCCGGAGCCGTAAATCGGCGCGGTGTCGACCCAATTCACGCCGTGATCGACGGCCGCATGGATCGCCTCAATGCTCGCCCGATCGTCCTGACCGCCGCCCCACTGCCGTCCGCCGATCGCCCAGGTGCCCAGGCCGATGGAGGTGATTTCGAGATCGCTGTGTCCAAGTCGTCGTCTGATCATGGTCGTCTACAGATTCGAGAGTCCAAAGGGTTCAAGAGTACACCATATAAACCCTTTGGGTCGCGGCACCGTCTAAGCCCCAGTTGGTATATACCCGGAGGTATATACCTGAAGGTATAAACACAGAAGAGCGATGTCGCGTCCTGAACCTCCGCTGCCGCCGCACTGGTTCCAGATCCTGCTCGCGCTGGCCGATCGCGATCTGCATGGCCTCGGCGTGATGCACGAAGTACTGGAACGGACAGGCGGGCACATGCGGCTGTGGCCGGGCATGCTCTATCGCAATCTCGAGCGCTTGACGAGCGAGGCGCTGGTCATCGAGATCGACCCGCCGCGTTCGGCCGAGCCGCCGGGCGGCGGTCGCCCGCGGTATTTCCGCATCACGCCCGCCGGACGACGCGCATGCGCCGCCGAGGCGCGACGGCTCGCCGGGCTCGTCGAAGTCGCGCGGCAGAAGAAGCTGTTGAAGGCCTGAGCCACCGATGAACACGGAAAGACACGGGCCGAACATGCAGCCGTCACGTCTGCTGTCGCGGGCGCTTCTGTGCTTGTATCCGGCCGACGTCCGCCGCCGGGTCGGACGTGATCTCGAGGCGGCGTTCGCGTACTGCGTGGCGCGCGAGCGCGAACGCGACGGCCTGGCAGGCGTCGCCTACGCGTGGGCGCACCTCGTCGTGGACGCGGTTGCCGCATCGGTGCACATGCGTCGCGATGCCCGCCGCGCGCGGCGCATTGCCCAACAGCACACACTCCTCGCCCCAGGAAAGGAAGGAATCATGAGCCGCCTGTCGCAGGACATTCGCTATGCCGCACGCAACATGCGACGCGCTCCGGTGTTCAGCACGGTCGTGGTGCTGACGCTCGGGCTTGCCATCGGCGCGACGACCGCGGTCTTTACGATCGTCAACACCGTGCTGTTGCGGGCGCTCCCATACCGCGACCCAGGCCGACTCGTCTTGTTGCATGAGCAGATCGGAGCGATGCCTCCGGGCGGGTTCTCCGCGCCAGACTACATCGCCTTCCGTGATCGCGTGACCAGCCTCGAGTCGATCGCGGTTTACCGCAATCGCGAGTACGAGTTGTCGGGCGTAGAGGCGCCCGAACGGATCGTCGCCCTGCGTGCCTCGGCTTCACTGCTCAACCTGCTCGGGGTCAGCCCGGTCATCGGCCGCACGTTCACGCAGGCCGAAGATGAGGGGGCGGCGCGGGTCGCGATCCTCTCCGGTCGCCTCTGGGCGCGGGCCTTTGGAAGTGATCCGAACATCATCGGCCGGGCCGTGATGCTCGACCGCCAACCTTATTCCGTCATCGGCGTCCTGCCCGAGACGCTCATCTTTCCGAGTCGCGGCCCCCTCAACAACAATGTGCCGGCCGACGTGTTTGTCCCAATCGCCTTTACGGCCGCGGAGCGGAGCGCATTCGGCAGCATGTACAGCAACAGCGTCATCGGCCGGTTGAAGGCCGGAGTCAGCGTTGAGCGGGCCGACGCTGAGGCTCGCGACCTGACGCGCGCGAACGCCGTGGAACTGTATCCGGCGGGCCTCAACGGCCTCGCGAATGTAATCAGCGCATCGGCGGCGCCGCTGCGCGACGAAGTCGTCGGCCGCGCGCGCACGCTTCTGCTGGTCGTGTTCGCAGCGGTCGCCCTCGTGTTGGTGATTGCGTGTGCCGACATCGCCAGCCTGATGCTGACCCGCGCCTGGTCACGCCAGCGCGAGATGGCCGTGCGCGCCGCCCTCGGCGCCGGCCGCCTCCGCGTCGTCGTCCAACTTCTGGTTGAGTCGAGCGTGCTCGCGCTCGCAGGTGGTGCCCTCGGCCTCGGGCTCGCGCAAGCGCTCGCACGGGTGCTGGTCTCGATGGCGCCGCCATCGATCCCTCGACTCGGCGACATCACCATCGACGGCCGCATACTCGCATTCAGTGTCGGCGTGTCGCTGATGACCGCGCTTCTGTGCGGCCTGCTGCCCGCCCTCGAGCTCTCGCGGCCGGCGGCCGCGGACGCTCTCAAGGAAGGTGGTCGCACCAGCTCACCAGGCCGCCGTCAGCGCCGGATGTTCGGCGCGCTGGTGGCGCTGCAGGTTGCCGTCGCCGTCGTGCTGCTCGTGGGAGGATCCCTGCTGTTCAGGAGTTTTTCGCGACTGATGGCCGTCGATCCCGGCTTTCGCGGGGACCACACGCTGACGCTCGCGACGAGCCTGCCGGTGGCCGCCTATCAAACTGGTGCGGATGTCCGTGCGTTCTACACGCGGCTGATGCAACGTCTCGGCGGAATCCCAGGGGTCGCGGCGGCCGGCGCCTCGACCGACCTGCCGCTCGGCGTGAGCGAACGTCGCGCGTTCACGATCGAGAACGAGCGCGAGGCGACGCGCGAACTCCCTCACGCTGTCGCGAACGAATGGGTGATCGGCCGGTACTTTGACGCGCTCGGTATCCCGCTGAAGCGCGGCCGTTTCCTGGCGCCACAGGACGACAACCGCTCCGAACCGGTCGTACTGATCAACGAGGCATTGGCACATCGTTTCTGGAAAGACGACGACCCGGTGGGACAGCGCGTCGCGTGGGGGAACCCTGTGCAGCACGGCCGATGGATGAGGGTCATCGGTGTCGTCGGTGACGTGAAGCAGGGCCCGCTCGATACGGAGACGGTCCCGGAGGTGTACACGGCGTGGCCCCAGCTTGATGATCGAATGCTTGGCGAGAATGCCCTCGGCATCTTCCGATCCATGCGCCTCGTGGTGAAAACACCGCTCGACCCAACCACGATGACGTCAACCATCCATCAGGAGGTGCGCGCGATCGACCCCGCTCTGCCGGTGACCGCGGTTCAGACGATGGCAGACGTCGTGCGAGCGTCGGCGGCGACGCCGAGATTCAATACGCTGCTCGTGGGTGCATTCGCGTTGCTGGCGTTGCTGCTCGCGGGCATCGGCATTGCCGGTGTGCTGGCCACGTCGGTGTCACGGCGTACGCAGGAAATCGGCGTGCGGCTTGCGCTGGGCGCCCGGCCGCGATCGCTGGTGGCGATGATCCTGCGTGAAGGGCTGTCGCTTGCGGCGATGGGTCTCGCCGTTGGGTGGCCAGTTGCGTGGATGCTCTCGCGAGTAATGGGATCGCTGCTCTTCGAAGTCCACCCTCGCGATCCCCTGGCTTTCGCGGCTGCGGCAGCGCTCATGGCCATTGTCGCAATCGCGGCGAGCGGCATCCCGGCGTGGAGAGCGAGTCGCGTGGAGCCAATTGCAGCGCTTCGCCGCGAGTAAATACTCGATCGAACTCGCTCATTCAGCGAGAGAGCGGATCATGTAAGGTCCACTCCCCCGCTTAGGCGCTACGGTGGGACACCCTTCGCACTAGACAAAGAAGTCGTCGGTTCCCAAATCGTGAAGGCCAGCTGGTGCCGGACACGTTCCCTGTCCCCCGTTGCCGCTGAACCAGAGTCCCTGACAGTTCTTGCAGTGACGCCACTGATTCTGGCCCACGCTGTCGCGCACGGTGTAATCGGCGCTTCCAACCAGGTCATGTGAACCGCCCGCGAAGCAGACGCCGCCGCCGAACGAGAGCGTCTGGCACTTCTTGCAGAGGCGCCAATGAGCCTGGCCCGGCGCCGTCGGAGCGTTACACGCGAGTAGATAGGCCGCTGAACCGGTGTGATTGTGCGGCACTCCGCCAGTGCAGCGGCCACCATCTCGTGAGAATCCCTGGCATTGATTGCACCAACGCCAGCCACGCTCTCCCGGGAACTCCTCCGAGTTGAACGACTGCTCGACGCGCAGGTGACGTGGCGGCATGCCGGGGCGCGTCGGCAACTCGATGTCAACTACAGGCGCAAGCGACAGCCAGTAGTTGCCGCTCCGGCTGTGGTCGTGGGTACCGCCTGCCGCGCACGGACCTGGTGCAGCGCCGCCGCCGAAAGCCAGGCACTGACACTTGCTGCACCAGCGCCAGTTCGCCTGGCCGTTCCTTAGAATCGTGTACTCACCGCTGGTGCTGAGATCGTGACTGCCGCCAGCTGGACACGGCGCAGGCGTCGAACCCCCAAACGTCATCCCAAAACACTTGCGACACCAGCGCCAGTTGCGTTGTCCAGGCGCCGATGGCGTGTTATGAGGGAACCCATAGTTGCCACTCGCGCTGTGGTCGTGCGTGCCTCCGGCCGGGCATGTCCCCGCCGCGCCGCCGGCGAACGCCATACCGAGACACTTGCGGCACCAGCGCCAATCGGTTTGACGGACGAGCGGCACGCCGCCGGGCGCCGCATCCAATCCGACGCGGGTCGAGAAAGTATTCTCGAAGGTATGTATCGCCCCGGCGCCGCTGATCTCGCGATGGACACGTCTCCAGGTATCTAACCTCGGATACGCGGGGGGCAGGTCTGCCGCGACGAGGTTGGGCGGCGAAAACATGCCCCAGTGCTGGATGGCGCCGTGACGGCGTGTTCCTAGTATCTCGAGTTCGTTCAGGAGCGGCGCCGTGCTATTCAAAGATCGAAGCCCGGTGATCTCGATCATGCACGTGCGCCCCGACTGTTGTGGCGACAGAATTGCCCGGGACGGTCCCACGAACCGCAAGGAGATGTACCCTCCCAGCACCAACCCCTGGTCTCGCCGCTGGTCCAGTATCTGGCTCGCCTCATCCAGGAAACTCACGTGTCCGCCCTTGGCGGCATCGAAGGCCAGCTCGATGGCGAGACCGCGGTACGCGCACTGTCCGTAATTCCAGGGAGCCATGATCCGATGGGCGACGTTGACATCAGGCGTCGCGCCTGGCTTCAAGCTGTCGCGGGTCATCCAGGTGACAAGCGCCGCTGTGGCCTCCGAGCTGTGGTTGAAAAGGTTTCCGATGAAATCACCCAGAGCGCCCCCACCGGCCAGTTTGAGCGCGGCAACCAGGATTGGTAGAGCCACCACCAAGGTCGCGCCGGCCGGTAAGGGAATACCAAAGGCGCCTGCCGTGGCAGTGACGACAGACAGAACGCCCTCGAGGACTCCCGCCGCCAATGGCGCGCTGGCGAGGTACGCCAACGCTTTCTCAGCGTCGAAATTGCAGTAGGCATCCAGAGGGTCGGAAGCACGTGCGGCAGTCGGCGTCACCGCGTCGTCGGTGCGTCGATGGGTTGTCACGTAGCACGTCCGGTCACCCTTCTCAGCCGGGTCGATGGCGACCATGACGTAGTAATCAGGGTCGGCAAAAATACTGTTGGAAAGGAGCTGCGGCTTGAGCTGAGACCACTTCGTTTCTGTGCACGACTTTTTCAGCTTGTACTGATCCGTCACTTCGAAGACGACTGAAGTAATGATGCCCATCGAGCCCATCGACACCAGGGCGGAATCAAACCAGTCATCGTCGTAGTGGATCTGCACGGCCGTTCCGAGACGCGCCTGCAAAGCGGCCTGGTTGGTGATCCGCCACTGATCTGGCTCGATCCAGTGCTGAGTGCCACCGGGACCCACGAGGCGAATCGCGCGCACGGCGTTGGGAATGGGGCCGCGATCCCAGTCGGAGCCGTGGACGCTGGTCGAGATCACCCCTGCCAGCGTCTGTCCCGAGGAACCACCCATCGTAAACGGCGCCAGAGTCAACGTGTCGAGCCTCCGCATCAATTCCTCGACCTGGATGCCCGCCTCCACATGGATCAAGTACTTCGGGTCAGGTGCGTGGTCGGTGAGGACAGACCGATCGATCACGTGAGTGATGAGGCCATTCATCTGGTTCGTCTGAACGACGAAGCTGGGCGTTTCAGCGATGTCGGAGAATGACCAACTGCTGCCCACTGCACGGACGCGCGCGCCGGGCATCTTCTCGGCCGTCTTTACAATCGACGCCACCTCTTCTTCCGTACTCGGATGACATTGTCCGAGCACATTCGTCTGAAGAGTGTTCGCCCAGTTCCCCCAAGGTTCGTGCGACGCGACGGAAATCCCGGCCGGCCAATGAAGCAGGCTGTTGTTGGTGCCGGAGTTGAAACCAAACGCATCCACTCGCCCCGTTCCAGCCGTCGCACCGAGGCCGCCCGCAGCGAGGTTTGCGTCAATGACCCTTCCCTCGCTCCATTGGCCTTGGCCCCTCCGCCACCGCACGAGCGGCCCACCAACGAGTGGGTTGGGCGGCTGTCCAATCGCGAAGACCTCAGTGTGCCCATCCACGATGATCGCCGCTGGAATGCTCTCGTTGAGCGTCATCGGCGGAGCGGGAAGGAACGCGGCTTGGACCGTTGTGGTGTCGAACGACCAGTTGACCAGTCGGCCGTCGCTGGTGACGCCAAACAGTTCGACCCGCCCGGCGACCGGCGAGAGCGCAACGAGACCAGTACGAACCAGCGGGCCTGCCGTGGCGCCAGCCGGGCGCGGCAGCACGCTTTTGACCCACGTTATTCCGTTGCTTGTGTGCCAGCGGAGGACGTTGCCGTTGGCGTCAACGGCAAAGACATCGACGATGTTCGTCCCTGACGATACGGCCGCGGGCACGGACCGCGGAAGGTTGAGGCTATCGGGTAGAGGAGCAGAACCGAGCGTCGCAAGCGTGTTACTCCACGAGTAGCGAATCAAACCGGAGGATGTGGGGGCAAAGGCGTCAAGCCGGCTGCCGTCTGGAGAGCTTGCGGCAATCCCGTTGCCGCCGCCGGGTATTGGCCACGCACCGTCTTCGACTGGCGGCAGAAAGTTCACGCCATCGGGCGCTGACCAGCGCACGAGCGGGCCACCGCTGGCGAAAAGACCGCCGTGGCCAATCGCGAACACGTGCATGGCATTACCTAGCCCAAAGGCGCACGGGAAAGAAGCCTCGAGGTTAGTCGCAAGCCGGAGCAGGTCTGCTGGCCCCTGCCAGTCGATCCCGTTAGACGTCGTCCAGTGGCTCATCGCGCCGCCGGCGGCGATGGCGAATACGTGGGTCCTGCCGCCTGAAGATAGAGCGATCGGTCGTCCTGCCGGCAAATTTCCGCCCAAGCTCTCCATTGCCATTTCATCCTCCCCGAACGCCGACACATAGATGAACCGGAACATATACGATTTGCCGGCCGGGGTTGCGCGAATTTTGGCGGCCAAGAAATCGCGGCGGATTTCCTGTAGCCGAGAGATGTTTGTGCTTGATGTCTCGAGGCTGTCGTCGGACCGATCGCGCAGCGGTGCTACCCGGAGGCATTCGATGTCGCCTCGACGAAAGAATAGCGACGATGAATTCACGACAGTCGCGGACGACCGCTTGACAAGCGGGTGCGGACAGATTAATTTGTCCGCAAGGCACAACTGCTCCTGTTCGTATGGGCGCCCTTCCCCTCGACATCATCGACGACCCCACCCGCGCGCGGGCGGCCCTGCAACCCGTTCGCTTGCGGCTCCTTCATTTGCTCGAGCGTCCGCAATCGGCGCCGCAACTCGCGAAATCGATGGAGATGCCCCGCCAGCGGGTCCTGTACCATCTGCGGAAACTCGAGGCACAACAGCTGGTGGAGGCGCACGAGCACGGAAGTGTCGGCCGCCGCATCGATCGTTCCTACGTCCGCACGGCGACGTCGTACGCCATCGCGCCGAAGACGCTGGGAGGAGTCGCCGTCGATCCGCACACGGTCGCCGACGCCTTCTCTGCCGCCTACCTTTCGGCCGTGGCAGGTCGCGCGCTGAACGACCTCGCCGCGCTTGGTCGAGCCGCCGCCGCTCGCGGCAAGCGCGTGCCGACTCTTACGCTGGAATCCGACGTACGGTTTGCGACACCGGCCGATCAGCGCGGGTTCGCCGACGAGCTCACCACGGCGCTCGCCACCCTGGCCGCCAAGTATCACCACCCCGATGCGCCGCAGGGGCGCACATTCCGGGTGTTCGCGTGCAGCTATCCGGCAGTGCCGTCACCGCCGGCTAAACCCGAAGGCGGCCGCGAGGCCGACATGGAGGCGACGTGACTGACGACCGCAAGCGCACCGACCGAACCGTCGATCTGACCATCGACATCGACGCCACGCTCGAAGAGGTCTGGCAGGCCCTGACGACCGGCGAGGGCATCGCCCGCTGGTTCGCGCCGTACGCGGCAGTGACGCCGGGCGTCGGTGGCAGCGTCAGCGTCGGCTGGGACCCCAAGGAGATGTGGGACGCGCCAATTACGGTGTGGGAACCATTGAGGCGGATGCAAACCGTAAGCGAGATGCCGTCAAAGGACGGGAGCGTCGTCCGTCTCGCGGTCGACTACTACCTCGAAGCACACGGCGGCCGCGTACGGGTGCGTCTGGTGCACTCGGGCTTCGACGACAGCGACGCATGGGACGACTACATCGACGGGCTCGACGCTGGCTGGACCTTCTTCCTGTTCAATTTGAAGCACGCGCTCGAACGTCACCGCGGCGTCGGTCGCCAGCAGTTGTCGGCGCGTTTCCGAACGACCGCGCCCGCCGGAGAGTTCCATCCCGTCTTCGGCCAGAAAGGCTTGCGCCTGCAGATCCCGGGCGGCGAACTGCGACCCGGCGACGCCTGTCGTTTCTCACTTGGCGGTGGAGACGTCGACGCCACGGTGGCGATGCGGCACGCACCGCGGACCATCGCCTTCGTCGTGCCGGCGTGGAACGACGCGCTCCTCTTCGTCGAACGGGAAGGGATGAAGGAGACGCACCAGTTGGGCGTCTGGCTGTCGCTCTACGGCGTGCCCGAGACGACCGCGGCGCCGCTGCGTCAGGGACTGGCCGACTTGCAGTCGGCGCTCAGCGTGCCGAAAGAGTGATGCGGGTGCTGCTCGTGAGAAGCTCGACGCTCAAAGGACCTCTTTCTTCTCGTCGACACTTCCTTCGGCTTGTGCCACTTCGTCAGCTTTTTTCTGCACCGCCTCGGCGATCTTCGCGATGACAATCTGTTCGACCTTCTCCTGGATTTGCTCGGCCTGTCCCAGAACGGCGTCCGTCACTTGTTGCTGCACCGCTTCGATGACCTGGGCCACGACCTTCTCGGACACGTCTTTCTCAACCTCCTCTGCCACCTGGACGGCTTCCGTTGTGTTCGCCTCCTTCGCCGCCTCGGCACTGGCTTCCGTCACCGCGATCATCCCCTTCTCCATCACGTCCTCCGCCTCAACCTCGGTGAATCCCTGGATGAGGAAGGCAATGAGACCGGTCCAACCGGTCTGATGGCTGGCGCCGATCCCTGCGCCGGTGTCGCCGTGAAAGTACTCGTAGAACAGTACGTGATCGCGCCAGTGCTCGTCGGTCCACCGGCTATGCTCGCCGTGGGCGGGACGGCGCCCTTGCTTGTCTCTCAGGAACAGGCGTGACAACCGTCGCGCGATCTCCTGGCTGACCTCCAGCAGATTCAGCTGTCGTCCCGAACCGACCGGGCACTCGACCTTGAACTCGTTCCCGAGGTGGGCGTACTGGTTGACCAACGCGCGGATCAGCATGAGCTGCATCGGCATCCAGATCGGTCCGCGCCAGTTGGAGTTCCCCCCGAACATCCCCGTGTCGGAATCACCCGGGACGTAGCCGACGCGATACTCCTCTCCGCCTGCGGTGAAGACATACGGGTGCTCCGCGTGATGGCGTGATAGCGAGCGAATCCCGAACGGGCTCAGAAACTCGTTCTCGTCGAGCATGTAGCCGAGTATCCGGCGCAGCTTGTCCGGGTTCACAAGAGATAGGATTCGGCTGCCGCCCGCCCCCACGTTCAGCGGAACGGTGAGAACCGCGGCCGTGTACGGATGCCGTTCCAGGAACCACTGCGCCTCTTCGAAAAAGCGCGGCAGCCGTTCGCGCAGGTTCGCCGGCAGGACTGTCGTCGCCGCCAGCGGCATCAACCCGACCAGTGAACGCACTTTGAGACTGACACCGTTGCCGTCAGGAAAGCGCAGGACGTCGTAATAGATGCCGTCGGCGTGATCCCACAGTTTGATCCCGGTGAAGCTCAGGTTGTCCATGGCCGCGGCGATCCAGAGGAAGTGCTCGAAGTATTTCAGCGCCATGGCCTCGTAATGCGGGTCGTCCTCGATCGCGAGCTCCACCGCGATCTGGAGCATCATCGAGGCAAAGAACGCCATCCAGGCCGTGCCATCCGACTGCTCCAGAGAGCCGCCGGTTGGCAGCGCGCGACTGCGGTCGAAGACGCCGATGTTGTCCAGGCCGAGGAAGCCTCCCGAGAACACGTTGTTGCCGTCCTCGTCCTTGCGGTTGACCCACCATGTGAAGTTCAGCGACAGCTTCTCGAAGCAGAACTTGAGAAAACTAATGTCACCGCGCCCGCGCAGCTGTTTCTCGTAGCTATACACGGACCAGACGGCCCACGCGTGCACAGGGGGATTCACGTCGCCGAAATTCCACTCGTAGGCGGGCATCTGCCCGTTGGGGTGAAGGTAATGGTGGCCCAGGAACAGCCGCAGCTGCTCCTTGGCGAAATCGACGTCCACCAGCGACAAGGGGACAGTGTGGAACGCCAGGTCCCACACCGCGTACCACGGGTACTCCCATTTGTCCGGCATGGAGATGACGTCGGCGTTGTACATGTGGAACCAGTCCTTGTTGCGAACCCGGGCGCGCACGCCTTCCTCGGGTTTGTCGCCATGTTCACGCAGCCACTCGGCCAGGTCGTAATGGAAGTACTGCTTGCTCCAGAGCATTCCGGCCAGCGCCTGACGCATCACCTGGGCCTGGTCTTTGGTGAGCGTCGCCGGTGTGATGGCTTCATAGAAGGCATTCGATTCTGCATGTCGCGTCTTCAGCGCGGCATCGAAGGCATCGCCGAACGGATCCTCTAGCCGGGCCGGCGGCTGATCAGTCAACCGCAGTCGAACCGTCCTGGTGCCCTTCGCCGGTATGACGAGTCGGTAATGGGCGGACGCCTTGGTGCCGCGCAACTCGGGGTTGATGGCGTTCTTGTTCCCGTGGACGACAGCCTGGATGATGCCGTCCTTGCAGTACGGTTGCTGACTGGGCTGATTGAAGGCTCGTTGAGTATTGGTTTCGTTTTCGGTGAACAACAGATCGATCACGCCTTCACAGTAGAGGAATCGCTCTCCAAGAAGACGATGCCGGGCGGCAATGGCCCGCACGTCGGTGCCGGCGGCGACAACCTTCAGCTCCGGTTTCTCCTCCTTGCGCTCCCACGACCACGTATTGCGGAACCATGCCGTGGGCAAGACATGGATCTGGGCAGGCTCGGGGCCGCGGTTGCAGACCGTGATCTGAATCAGGATGTCCTCAGGTTCGCGCTTGGCGTACTCGACGAAGACGTCGAAGTACCGGTCCTGATCAAAGATGCCGGTGTCGAGGAGTTCGTACTCGGAGGCGTGTTTGTCGCGCTGACGGTTGGTCTCGATGATGCGCACGTACGGGTACTCGGCGTGCGGATACTTGTAGAGGTACTTCATGTACGAGTGGGTCGGCGTGCTATCGAGGTAGAAGTAGTACTCCTTGACGTCCTCGCCGTGATTCCCTTCGCTGTTGCTCAACCCGAAGAGGCGTTCCTTCAAAATTGGGTCGCGCCCGTTCCACAGCGCCAACGCGAAGCACAGGAGCTGGCGATCATCGGAAATGCCGCCGAGCCCGTCTTCACCCCAGCGGTACGCGCGGTACTGCGCGTTATCGTGGGAGAAGTAGTTCCACGCGTCACCACTATCGCTGTAGTCCTCCCGGACGGTTCCCCATTGCGCTCGCTCAGATACGGCCCCCACTTCTTCCACGCGGCTCGTCCTTCGAGATCGTCCTGGAGCCGGGACTGTTCCGGGTTGGGTTCATTCGCGCGTTGTGTTTGCATGGCGCCTGCTTTCGGTTGTACGAGCGGCGGAATACGACTGGCTGCGCTGAGCCATTCGTCCTTTCAGAAGTGATTCACCGCCCCGTTCGTAGATCCTAACGGCCCGGCCTTCTTGGAAGAAGTTGGTTTTGAGCGGCTTCTCCACCAACACGCAGTCGCCTGCGACGTATAATTCTCAGACTTGAGCCTCGTTCCTGGCATGTGCCTCAGCGTGTACGAATTGACAGCTTTCCTCAGTGCCGGCGGGGTCCCGTCCGCTCGCGGCCTGATGATTCACGAGTTACGGTGCGATCGCGTCGTGGCCCGGCGTCGTAGGATTCGGTGATCGGCAGCACCCTTGGACCTTACCGCGTCGTCGCCAAGCTGGGCGAAGGCGGAATGGGCGAGGTATACCAGGCCACTGATTCCAGGCTGAAGCGGGAAGTGGCGCTGAAGGTCCTGCCGGCCGATGTCGCCGGCAGCAGCGATCGGCTGGCGCGCTTTCAGCGCGAGGCGGAAATCCTCGCATCCCTGAACCACCCCCACGTCGCACAGGTTTATGGCCTCGAAGAGTCCGGCAACACGATTGCGCTGGTGATGGAGCTGGTGGAGGGCGAGGACCTGTCACAGCGCATCAGCCGCGGTCCCGTTCCGATCGGCGAGGCCCTGCAGATTGCGACGCAAGTTGCCAACGCCCTCGAAGCGGCGCACGACCAGGGCATCATCCACCGCGACCTCAAGCCGGCAAACATCAAAGTGCGGCGGGACGGCACGGTCAAAGTGCTCGACTTCGGCCTGGCGAAGTCCCTGGCAGCTGCCGTCACCGAAGTGCCGACGCTCACGGCGATTTCGGCCGTCGGCGTAATCATCGGAACGCCGGCGTACATGAGCCCCGAGCAGGCGCGCGGCGAAGCGACCGGCCGCGAAACCGACATCTGGGCCTACGGCGTCGTCCTCTACGAGCTCTTGACCGGCGTCTCCCCCTTCGCTCGGCCGAGTGCCACCGAGACATTGGCGCAGGTGCTCACGGCGAAGCCAGACGAGTCCCTTCTGCCGCCGGAGACACCCGCGAACGTGCGTCGAGTGATTCGTCGCTGTCTCGAGATGGATCCCAGGCGCCGCTGGCGTAACCCGGGCGATGTCCGAATCGAGCTCGAAGACGCGATCGCGAGCCCTGCCGAAGCGGCACCGGGCGGAACACCCGCAACGAAGGTGACCCGTCGCAGAGCACTGCTCTACGGCGCCGCGTCGATCGGATTTCTGGCATCCGGTGCCGCGGGCGGCATGTTGCTGAACCGGCGTCTTCGGCCAGCGACAACACCGTCGTTCCGCCGGCTGACGTTCAGGCGAGGAATCATCCGCTCGGCCCGCTTCGCTCCCGATGGCCAGACGATCTTGTACGGCGCCGGATGGGACGGCGAACGCTGCCGCGTACACACCGTACGCGTCGATGGTCCCGAGTCGCACCCGCTCGATTTTCCAGACGCGAATGTGCTGGCAATCTCTCGATCCGGCGAGGTCGCGCTCTCCCTCGGCCCTCACCATGATGGCGTGATCACCTACGGCACGCTGGCGCGCGTGCCGATTTCGGGTGGCGCACCGCGACCGGTACTCGAGAACGTCAGGTTTGCGGACTGGTCGCCGGATGGATCGGATCTGGCGATCGTGCGTCGCGTCGACGGGCGCGACCGCCTCGAGTTTCCGATTGGAAGAATCCTGTACGCACCCACTGATGGACAGGGCACCGGCCTTGGTTTCCCGCGAATCTCGTCCGACGGCAAGCGGATCGCGTTCGTGAACTATCGCCAACCGCTGTCCCTGACAGGCCGGATCGCGATGGTGGATCGCTCCGGCATCGTCACGCCACTTTCACCCGAGTATGTGAACATCCATGGCCTTGCCTGGAAGGGAAACGAGATCGTTTACACGGCGGCCGCCGACCAGCCGTTGTCGCGCGCAGTGTACACGGTCGCGCCGGCCAGTGCCCCACAGACCATCTCGCAAATGCCCGGCAACATTACCGTGTGGGACGCTTTGCCTGACGGACGGCTGGTGGTTGCTCAGACAGACGACCGCGTCCTCATGGCCGTGCGCCGTCCTGGCGACGCCATCGATCGCGATCTCTCGTGGCTCGACGCTTCGTTTCTCGGCGATCTGTCAGTCGACGGCAAGCAGGTGCTCTTCACCGAGTTCGGACTGGGGGGTGGTCCCCAGGGTGTCGCCTATCTCCGTGGCACGGAGGGTACGGATGCCGTTCGGCTCGGTGCCGGCGCCGGCGCGGCTCTCTCTCCTGACGGACAATGGGCGGTACGCCTTTCTGGTAATTACCCCTCTTCGTACTTGGAACTGCTCCCGACGGGTGCCGGCGAACCGCGCAGGCTCGACGGCCACGGCCTCAGCTACAGCAGTGCGCGATGGCTTCCCGACGGCAAACGGATCGTGGTCATGGCGGTCGAGCCCGGCCATCCGGCGAGATTGTTCCGTCACGACCTCGGCGCTGACCGGCCCACTCCACTCACGCCCGAAGGCATCGGGCAGTGGTGGGTGGTGTCACCCGATGGCTCAAGGATTGCGGCGCAGGGGCCCGGCTCCGCGATTCGGATCTACGACATGAACGGCGGTGCGCCGCGAGACCTGGCGGCGCTGACCGGTAGCGAAAGACCGGTCGGATGGATCGCTGACGGCCTTCTCGTGATGCGGCCTGGCGATCCAGCGTCTCCGCTCGGAGAGATCTACAAGGTCGACGTCAACACGGGTGGCCAAAGCGCATGGAAGAACATCCTCCCTAGCGATCGAGCCGGCCTTATGGCGTTCATTTCGTTCCGGGTGACGCGTGACGGCCAGACGCACGCCTACACCTGGGCCCGCGCGCTGAGCAGCCTGTACGTCGCCGACGGCCTGAGCTGACGCGCCTTTCTGCCGCGTGCTGTCGTGAACAGCCGCGCAGCGTTGACTCTTCTCAAACGATCGGCTGCAGGACCATCCGGCCGTACGCAACGAACGCCATGAGGAGGCCCAGCACGCCGCTCATGATGATGGAGCCGGTCTCGCGGTACTTGGCGTGCACGCCGATGAAGACGAGACTCTCAATCGCCAGGACCGCGGCGGCCAGCGGCGTGAGTCCCGGCTTCCAGCGGAAGGCGGAAGGAACGATCAGTCCGACGGTGCAGACGAGTTCCAGGATGCCGAGAGCCATCCACGCCCGCCGGGGCAACGCACCAAAGGACGGGACATCCCCGCTGATCTTGTCGAACATGAAGATCTTCATGATGCCCGACGCTCCGTACAGGAGCGCGGCGATGATCTGCAGGACCCACAAAAGTGTGTTCATCGGGTGGCTCGCTTCGCGTCGGCGTCAATTCTTTCGATAGGTCGAGCGCGTCGTCGACGCGGGGCCGCCCAGCGCGCCGGCGCGCGTCACTTCGACGACGAGAGTGGTCGGCGATTCCAACCAGAGCTTGCGCGTCAATTCGGCAGTGAATGGCGAGACGGTACAGGAGAACTCGACGTTGAAGTTATTGAGTCGGAGGCCTTCCGCCGCCAGGCGATCCAGCCGGGGCATAATCGCGCCGCACACGCCGCCGTAGACGTTCACCTCGCCCCCGCCATCTTATATCCGAACTGACGAGGCGTGTTCCGCCAGCGCAGCAGACTGTGTGACTGATCGTACAATGGCCGACCCCGACGACGCCCTTGTGCGGTGCAGGCAGCGGATATCGACGTAGAGAAGAAGGAGAACCGAATGGCCTCGACGAAAGAAGTTCTAGATCACCATCTGAAATGTTTTGGCGAGAGCGATCTTGCAGGCATCCTTTCTGACTATGCGGCGGACTCGGTCATGTTGACGCCGGAGGGGCCGATCAAGGGAGCTGGGCTTCAGAAGTTCTTCGAAGCCATATTTGCCGAATTTGCGAAACCCGGCGCGACGTTCGCGATGAAGCAGCAATACATCGAGGGTCACTACGCCTACCTTCTCTGGACGGCGGAAACTGCGGACAACAGTTATGAGGGGGTGATGGACACCTTCGTCATCCGAGACGGCAAGATTGTCGCGCATTCTCTCGGCGGCAAGATCACGCCGAAGCATTGAAGGAAATTCTCCACGCGGTTGAGTACTTCGGTCCTGTCAAAATCGACGTAGCGCATGGAAAATAACTTGATCACGTCCCTCTCTCGCATCTAATGTGCTCCCTCGAATACACCTCCTCACATGGAGTCACGGCCAGCACGCAACGCGCCCCCCGCTTCCTCTGCGCTATCGGGCGGCTCCGCCGCCGCGCCGACGGCTGCGCCGTCGATAACGCTTCCGCGCGGCGGAGGCGCGATCCGCGGTATCGGCGAGAAGTTCGGCGCGAACCCGGTGACGGGCACGGCCTCGATGTCCGTACCGGTCGTCAGCAGCCCTGGCCGCTCGGGCTTCGGTCCGGATCTGTCGCTGTCCTACGACTCAGGCAGCGGCAATGGCCCGTTCGGTTTCGGATGGAATCTCGCACTCCCATCCGTCA
>Ga0070664_100000420_pt1 | contig 31704 bp, 32 predicted proteins | sample KBSC73metaG_FD_65863 | JGI IMG/M metagenome (GOLD analysis project Ga0070664, IMG submission 65863) | Corn rhizosphere microbial communities from Kellogg Biological Station, Michigan, USA - KBS C7-3 metaG | ecosystem: Host-associated > Plants > Roots > Rhizosphere > Soil ... | reverse complement strand
TGAAGGCAAACCGATCATCTTCCCCCTCGGTGTGCACACCCTCGACGATCACAACATCGATACCACCGTGCGCGAAGCAGCGATGTTCGAGCTTTGCGAAAGAATGCAGCCGGGCATCATCATGGACGTGAACATTCCTTACTGCATGACCGATTGGGGCGGAGCGATCATTCAGGTCAAGAAGCGCAACCGCATCGAAGAGGGATGGCAGCGCAATTTCATGGCCGCGATTCTCGCTACCTCCCAGGGCTCCCGGGTGGTTATCGCGGTGAGCGAAGACGCCGACCCTTACGACATGGACGACATCATTTGGAACCTCACCACCCGCGTCAATCCGAAAACCGACATTATTAATCCGCTTCCCGGCGGCCGCGGCCAGACATTTATGCCTGCCGAACGCATGACCGCCGGTGAGCGCGAATGGACCGCGTCCAACACGATGTTCGAAGGCGGTATGGGCATCGATGCCACCGTGCCATTCGGTTACGAGAGCGATTTCATGCGACCCGTTTATCCCGTCGACCGGGTCGATCTAAAAAAATGGTTTAACGATAAAGACATCCAGAATGCGAAAAGCCGGATGCATGGCTGGGTGCACTCGCTGGCTCGCACCGGTCGATAAAATCTCCCGCAGCAATTTGTTCGTCCGAAGGGCAAGGTCAAAATCCTTGCCCTTTTTTTTTAATCTCTTTTGTGAAGCAGCTCGCCAGAAAAAATTTCTCGCCGGGCGGAGAGTAATCTTTGTCCGACGCGGGCATAAGAACGAATTCCCCGGACAAACGCAAAATTTTTCGCGCAAAATTCGTTGACACTCGTGCGGTCATCTGTTACCTAGGCAGGAACTCTCACTCCTGATTCGCTCCATTCTGCTTTTTTTCGAGATCAGCTTTACGAGAGGTAGAGTATGGAGAAACGTCGTAAAAAAACGCTCGCTCGTACTTCAATCTGCGCCGCGTCCTGCGCCAAGCTCTTAACCGTCGTTGCGCTGTTTGCGCCGTCTCTCCTGAGTTTCCAACAGATTTTTTCTCCGCCGGAAAAACTTGCTCCTGCAGCGAGGACGACCGTTGTGGAACCCGCGCCAAAACCGGGTTCGCGCGATCTCGTCAGAGTATATTCTATCGTCAAGGGTCATCGGCCCGAGATAGCCGAGACCGAAGCCTGGCGGATCGCCGAAACGATTCTCGAGGAAAGCTCAAAACGCAAGCTCGATGCGCTCTTGATCTCCGCGGTGATCCAGGTGGAAAGCGGTTTTCAAGATAGCGCCGTTTCACCGAGTGGCGCGCGCGGGCTCATGCAGATCATGCCGGAGACCGGCCGCGCCCTCACTCGTGCGCTTCGGCACGAAATGGGTGTGCGCGCAGCCGCTTTCAAGCCGGAATGGCTGGATAACCCGTTCGTGAATATACGCCTCGGCGTTTATTACCTGCACGATTTAAAAAAACAGTTTCGCGATTTGAATCTGGCTCTCACCGCCTACAACTTCGGTCCGGCTGAGATCCAAAATCGCTTAGAGAATAATCTCGAGCTTTCGTCCGAATATGCCGGAAACGTTCTTCAAGCCTACCGCAATCTCAAATCAAAACATCCGTCGTTCTAATTTTTTTCACTCCGTAGATCGAGCCTCCGGTCGCTGATCACTCGAAAAATCAAATCAAGAGCTGCAGTGGTTTAGCAATCCGTGCACAAGTCGTGCTAAAAAACGATGAGGACTCTTCACCAATGGGAGCTGGGATGCGAGTCACCGAAGAAGCCTATACAGAGATTTCCCGCCATGCGCAGGATGCCTTTCCTGACGAGTGTTGTGGGGTGATCTTTTCTGACGGCCGGTCCGATCATGCGCACCGCTTGAAAAATATGCAGAATAAGCTGCATGCTCTCGATCCACAGACGTATCCCCGTACCGCGGAAATTGCTTATGCGATGGATCCTCTCGAGCTCGAAGCAGTGATTCGGCAGGCTCAGTCGAACGGCCAGGAGCTCAAAGCGTTTTATCATTCGCATCCTAATCACGACGCCTATTTTTCTGCCGAAGATAAAGCGTTCGCCTGTCCGTTCGGCGAGCCGATCTACCCGGATACGGCGCAGATCGTGATTTCGATTTACAATCGCACGGTGAAAATCATTCGCGCCTTCGCATGGTCTCCCGAAGAAAGCGATTTCGTCGAAGTTCCGATCGATCGGCTCTAGTGGATGTCGGCACCGCGTCACACATTCCTCGACTCTCAAGGACTACCAATTCACTGTCTCGAATGGGGCGACTCCGAGGGCGCGCCGCTGATTCTGGTGCATGGTTATCTCGATCTTGCCGAGAGTTGGAGAGCTTTCGTCGATGCATTGCAAACCAGACAACGAAACCTCTGGGTGATTGCTCCTGACTGCCGCGGTCACGGCGACAGCGGCTGGATCGGCGCCGGCGGTTATTATCATTTTCCCGATTATGTGTTCGATCTCGATTGTGTCGTGCGAGCGCACAGCCTCAACAGCTTTGCGCTCATTGGCCATTCCATGGGTGGGACCATCTCACTTCTTTATGCGGGCACATTTCCCGAGCGCATAAAAAAGCTCGTATTGATCGAAGGCATCGGACCGGTCGGCATGACTTTTTCTGACGCTCCCCTCAGAATGGAAAAATGGATTACCGAGCTGCACGAGCGCGGTCGCCGACATTTTCGCGAGTACACGAGCCTCGCGGCGGGCGCCGGCCAGCTGCGCCAGACTAATCCGCGTCTGAGCGAGAGCACGGCTCTGGAGATCGCTCGCGCCGCGATGAAACAGAACGATCGAGGCAAGTGGATCTGGAAATTTGATCCGCTCCACCGCACGACCGCGCCGCAACCTTTCTATACCGCGCAGGCTCTCGAATTCCTGCGGCGGATCCAATCGCCAGTGCTTCTGATCGATGGTGCACAAAGCCGTCAGACGCGCCGCACGGACAAACAAGAGCGCTATGCCGCTATTGCAAACCACCAGCGCGTCACGATTGCCGGCGCCGGGCACATGGTGCATCAAGACAACCCTGAGCAGCTCGCGGATGTCGTCGAAGATTTTATCACTCGTTAATTTTCGCTCCGTCCAAGCTCTCGAGTGGCGAAGCCAAGTGCGCGCATCATCGAGAGCTTGACTCTTGAACGGGATTTCAGGAATTATAGGCGTGCGCTGATTGAGATTAAGAACGAGTTATGCAACGTTAAATAGAAGTACGATTCTGAGCAAGGATGGTTTGTGGGCAAGAGCCGTTTGTCACGAAAGGATCGGACGCCGTTTGATAGCGCTAACCGCGAATCGGCACAGAACGGTCGAGCGCAGCGCGGCTGCGGCGGCGAGGCCGATAGCCCGAACGTGGCATTGACTCTAAAGCACTTCCACCGCCACGAGAATTCTCTCACATCCGCCGAAGGCAAGCGGCTATACTTGAGAGTCGGCGACGAGGTCAATCACTTACGCTATGATGAGTGGGGCATGGGCGTGGTGATGGAAGTCATGACATCCTCGGTTCCCGGTGGCACTTGCCTTGCTCGGGTGCGCTTTCAAGATGGCCAACTGCGTTGCTTCAATAACGACCTCGACAATGAAGCATGCTGCTATTATTTCGGCTTACGCCGCTATTGGAATCCGACCCACGGCGTGGATGCGATTCGGACGAGATTTTTTCTGCGAGGTTAGCTTATGCTGAGACCGATCAAGCTGTTCACGGCCGCATCAATCCTATCGACGCTTTATCTGTGGTGTCCGCCCGCCCATGCCGAGGATGCCATCGAAACGGCCGGCGTCGCCGTCGGCGTGACCGTGGGAAACATGTGGTTTTTACCGAGCAAAGCCATTGCGATGAGTATGGGCGCACTGAGCGGCGCGCTCTCTTATGTCCTGACCGGCGGCAACGCCGAATTGACCAAGCAGATTTGGCAAGATACCTTGCAAGGTCCTTACGTCATTACTCCGTCGCTGGCGCGAACTTCTATTGGCGAGCGTCCGGAGCTGCTCGAATCAAATAAAAACGGCATGCAACCCTAAAAGTCGCATGCCGTCGTAATCGACCCCGTCTGCGAATCTAACTCAAATTTGCCTTGAAGAAGCTCGTCGTTCGCGCCCAGGCATCCTTCGCGGCCTCGGGATTGTATCGATCTGCGTTCGTGTTGTTGTTGAAAGCGTGCTTGGCGCCGGGATAAATTTTGCTATCGAATTTTTTTCCGGCCTTTTCCATCGCCGCCTTGAGTGGCTCGACACCGGGCATAATATTCGGGTCATCCGCCGCGTAGTTTCCCATGACCGGGCAGGGTATGTTGCTTACGGAATCGAGCGGGTCGGGATTTCGACCGTAGTAGACCACTGCGGCGTTCATGTCCTTACATTTAGTGGCAAAATTTAGCGACTGGCCGCCGCCCCAGCAGTAGCCGACGACGCCGAATTTTCCATTCACGTAATTTTGCTTTTTCATGTAAGCCACGGCAGACGCCAAATCCTCGGCCACCATGCTGCCGTTCACCTTCTGAATTTCCTTGGTGGCTTCATCACTGCCATTCCATTTGTCGCTGCCACCGATCCGACTCATGCAATCCACCGCAATCGCCGCGAAACCGTCTTTGGCAAATCGGCGTGCCACATCCTTGATGTGACCGACCAATCCTCGATTTTCGTGAATCACGATCACAGTACCGAGATGGTTGCCATTCTTTGGCCGGGAGACGTACGCGTTCACGTTTCCGGCTTGGCCCGGGAACGACACCATTTCCGATGTCAGATTGGCGTCATTCGGATCGACGATATTATCTATAGTTTGAGCCATCGATAAAACCTCCTTCAGCAAATTTTACTGGTCAATTTCGTCTCAGCTATAGCGAAAAACAATTTTCAAATCTAGACCCATTGATGCGAATTTCAGCTGTCGAAGAGTAAAAACAACTACGGCGCCGCAAAGGCGCCGCAATTCACAAACCGGTGACTGTCTGTGTGACTGATTGAGAGTTATACGGGCGTGGAACTCGAACTCGAGGCACTGGACGAAGATTTTTCGCTGCTCGACGGTGAAGTCTCCTTTTTTTTGCTTTCGCCCTTGGCTTCCTTGCTTTCCTTGGCTTCCTTGCTTCCATCCGCGGGCTTAGCGTCGGACTTCGCGTCGCCATTCTGCCCCTTGCGGGCGTAATCCGTGACGTACCAGCCGGTTCCCTTCAATTGGAACGAGGTGTTCGAAATTAGTTTTTTTACCTTTCCTTTACAGGTCGGGCACTTTGACAGCGGTTTGTCGGTAATCCTTTGTGTCGCCTCAAAGGTACCGCATTTTTGGCATTGGTATTCGTAGATCGGCATGCAACGTCCTCAAGTCGAAGCTATAATTGCAAAAAATAACCACTACCTAGCGAGTTGTCAATCAGCCGAAGCCGCACGATTACGCCGTGGCGTTGCGATCCGAGCCATCCTCTTTGATATGCGGCCCGCCGAACCCCTCCGAACGGTTGCCGAACAGCACCAGTGGCTCGGTGCCATTGTTGGTAATTTGGTAATAGTCCTTGGCCTCCAGAAACAGCACCTCATTTTTCCGGATCGGCCGCTCCTCTCCCTTCAAGCCCTTGACCACACCACTCCCGGACAAAACCAAAAACGTTTCGGGATTGGTATGGTAATGCATGTCGGTGCCGTCGCCGGGAACGAAATAAAGCATCCATGACCGAAAATTGCCGGTGCCAAACAGACGGATATTACGCTTCTTGGTCGCGATCATCTCATCGAGGTTTTTTACATCCATCGTTTCCTCCTCAAGGTAGCTGGACTGGATTGTATCGTAGCTCTTTTATCTTCGGCAAGTCTTGGCAGCGAGCTTGACAGCTGTCTGGGCCTGCAATAGGGGTGACGGTGTTTGCCGCAATAGTGCAGCTTCGAGGGGGCTGTTTAATGTTGCAATTGAACCAGTCGCAAGCCGCGGAGTTCATCGCCGAACTGGCACAGAAGTGTGATCGACGCTGGCAGGAAACCGTGGATCAGACACGGTTCATGAACGAGTTGCGCGTTGGCAAGCTCAAGAAGCAAACCATCCAGCTCTTTTACAAAAACTGGGGCTCCTTCGTGCCGGTGATCAACTCCGTCTACACTTCGGCATTTTATCGCCACCTTTGGTTCTTCGTGAAGAACGTTGACCTGATGGAAGTCTATACACAAAAAGTTCTCGACGAATTCGGTCATCCCTCACCGCCCGGTCATATTCAGATTCTCATGAGCACAGGAAAGGCACTGGGCCTCAGCAAAGAAGAAGTCCTGCTTTCACCGATGCTGCCGGCCTGCCGCGCGTTGCCGGATTTTCACCGAACACTCCTCAATGACGGTCAGATCCAGGAGTATTGGTTCTCCGTGCTGTGGGAACGCCCGTTCGGCAATTCCTGCCTGGATTTTTTTAAAGCGTTGACCATGCACTACGGCCTCACGACCGCGGACGCGAGTTACTTTTCCAAGCACCACGAAGCGGACACCATGGACCATCTCGATCGCAAATCACATGGCGCCGTGACGCAGACGGTCCTGATCCGATTGTTGCAGGAGGGAATCAACGAACGTCCGGGCTATTCGGCGGAATATTGCGCGGTCACCCCCGCCGATTTGAATGCACTCTTCATGAACGCCTGCTATGAAGCGACCCACTAAAGAGCAGCGCCGTTTCCGGCATTTCAAATCTCATCTCTCAGATGCGCTCCAGATTGGCCATCGAGATTTGCCATCTGAAATTCCGAGCGTAGCGAGGACTTCTTCGGCTGCGCCGCAGAATGACATCTGACCTTAGACTTAGAATGCGGGTTTGCAAACGAAGCGAGCAGTCATGGCTTTCGCTGATCTAAGAGCCTTCATTGACGCTGCGGCGCGCATCGGCGAGATGAAACTTATCGAGGGCGCCGACTGGAATCTGGAGATCGGCTGCTTGACCGAGTTGATGGCAGAACAGGAAGGCCCGCTGTTGCTGTTCGATAGCATTGTCGGCTACCCGAAGGGTTTTCGCGTCACCACCAACGCGCTCGCCACACCGCGCCGCTTCGCTCTCGCGCTCGGTCTTCCTACGGAGATACCGAAGCTGGAAATTCTTAAAACCTGGCGCAGCAAGACCCGCGATCTAAAACCATTTACGCCCGTCGACGTTTCATCAGGGCCGATCACCGAGAACGTTCTCGCCGGTGACCGAATCGATTTAAGTATTTTCCCGACGCCAAAATGGCACGAGCACGATGGGGGCCGTTACATCGGCACGGGTGACATGGTGGTCCTCAAAGATGCCGAGAGTGCCTGGGTCAATGTCGGCACCTATCGATCATGCATCGTCGGCAAAGATCGCCTGACCCTGTGGATCATCGAACAGAAACACGGGAAACAGATCGCCCGCAAGTATTGGCAAGCCGGCCGTGCCTGTCCCGTCGCGATTGTGCTCGGCTGCGAGCCCGCGACGTGGATGGCCGCGCCTTCGGCAGCAAAAACGGGTGTCAGCGAATACGAATATTCCGGCGCGTTACGTGGCGCGCCGCTCGAAATCATTCGTGCGCCGTATACCGGACTGCCGGTCCCTGCGACGTCGGAAATAGTTATCGAAGGCGAGATGCCGCCGCCAGAGGAAGAGTCGCACCCGGAGGGCCCCTTCGGCGAATGGCCCGGATATTATACCCACACTGGCGCGGAATGCGTTGTTCGCGTCAAGCAGATTCTTCATCGCAACGATCCCATCTTGCTCGGCAATCCACCGCTTTTGCCGATCACGGAGCGCTACGGTATTCCGCTTTATGCTGCGCGTATCTGGGATCATCTAGAGCAGTCGGGGATCTCTGATGTACACGGGGTCTGGTGCCACTGCCATACTTTGATGGTGGTGATTTCCTTGAAGCAGCGTCACGCCGGGCAGGCGCTGCAAGCGCTCACCGCGGTGGCCGGCATGCAGACCGGCGCCAGCATGTATCGCTACTATATCGCCGTTGACGACGACATTGATCCGATGGATTTAAAGCAGGTCATCTGGGCGCTGTGCACGCGCGTCGATCCGGCTGAGTCGGTGCAGATCATAAAATCCTGGACCTCCGATCTCGATCCGCGGCTGCCGCCGGAGAAACGCGAAAAAGGGGATTTCACGATGAGCCGGATGCTCATCGACGCCTGCAAACCGTTTCCTTGGCGCGACCAATTCGCCTTGGCAAATAAGTTCAGCAGCGACAAGCGCGAGGAAATCTGGGAGAAGTGGGCGCCCAAGCTGGGGCTAAAGTGACTAGACAGTTGACGCTGACAGAAACATCGAATACGAAATGATGGAAATTGAGAGCGGAGAAAGATTTTTCACCACGTTAAAACTTTCAAATCACTTGTGGGTAAGTTTGGCGCTTTAAACTTTCAAAGGAGGAACACAGCATGGACAAAGTTAATTTTCCCTACCGTTCGGACAGTCACTTACCGTTCTTGCACGTGGTTCATGACTCGGGGTCGTGGGAAAAACACGGCCTGGATGTCAATTACGACTACGAAATTAGTTCCGAAGACTCACACAAGAATGTCGCCAACGGCACGGTGGAATTCGTCGGCGGCAATCATTTATCCCCGTACATTCGACGGCCGGCTGGCGATAAATGGGTTTATCTCGGCCAAACCGTGAGCCTGTTGAATCATCGCCTGGTCGTGCGCGCCGATTCGGGCATCAACAAAGTTTCCGATCTCAAAGGCAAGAAGGTCGCGACCAAAGGCAAACATCCGGGCTTGAACACCTGGTTGTTCATAAAACAAGCCGGTCTCCTGAACGAATGTCACGTCGAAAAAGCCAAGGGCAGCAAATTTCATTGGGAAGCGGTGCGCGACGGCGAAGCCGACGCAGCGTTCGTCACTCCGCCGGCGGATATTTTATCTAAACGCGCCGGCCTGAAAGTCATCGAAGTGCCGTTTCTGCCGATGGTGTGGTTCACCACGGTTTCCAGCGGATTGCCGTTCGTAGAGAAGCATGCCGAGATCGTCGATCGGATGCTCCGCGGCATCTGTGAGGGCATCGCCTATTTCAAGACCCATCGCGCCGAGTCGATCAAGATTATCAAAGAAAAATATAAAGCCGAGGGCGATCTCGACGATGAAACGGCGACGAACCTCTATGAAGATCTGAAGATGATCCTGCAGGCCAAACCCTATGCAACCATCCCCGCAATCGCCAATGTCTACGAGATCTCCATCGAGCAAGACCGGGCGGCGGAAAAAACCGATCCGATGGCGCTCTGGGATTTTCATTATTTAAGACGCATCGACGACAGCGGCTTTATCGATAACCTGTATCGTACCTAACCGTTAACGAATTGAATGTAGGGGCGACCGGCGGTCACCCCTGTTATCACCAAAGAGAATGAATCCGATCACACCCAAGCTCGGCGTCAAAATGAGCTCCGCCGACGCTAAGGCTTATATCGATCAGCTGAACAGGAAGGTTATCGAGCGTTGGCAAGAACGTGTGACCCGAGGCCCGTTCATGAGTAAATTTCTCGAAGGCACTCTGCCACGATCGGCGATCAAACTGTTCTTCAAAAACTGGGGTAATTTTACCGTCGAGATCAACACTCTCGTCTCGGTCTCGTATCACAAGCACATCGGTTTTTTTAAGCGCCATCCCGACCTGATGGGCCCGCTCGGAAGTAAGATCGCCGACGAGTTCATTCATCCGCAGCCGCCGGGACATGTCCTAGTGATGCTGCAAACCGCGGAAGCCTTCGGCCTCACTAAAGATCAAATCCTGCGCGAGCCGATGCTGCCCGAATGCCGCGCGATCCTCGATTTCAAGCGCCAGCTCATGTGGGAAGGAACGGTGGCCGAGTGGTGGTTCTCGATGTTGACCGAAGAACCGATCGGCCATTGGTCAGGCATGTGGTTTAAAACACTTACGGAAAAATACGGCTTCACCCGGCAACAGGCGGTTTATTTTTCGACCCATGAGGAAGCCGATCTCGAAGAGCATGCGGACGGCGTCATGGGACACGGCAGCTTCAACAGGCTAGTCATGCAGCGCATTCTGGAAGATGGTTATGCCGATTGCCGTGAAGGCTACAACCTGGAATACTGCGCGCTTGCCGCGGTCGACCTTTACGGCGTCATGCATCGGGCCGCAGCCGAATTAGCCGACAAATAATTGAGCTGAGAAGTTTATGATTGCGTCCAATCACGATCTCCATGCCTGGTTGAGTGAAATCGAAAAAATCGGCCAATTGCGCAGAGTTCAGGGAATCCCCTGGGACAAGGACATGGGCGGCTTGGTCGAAATGATTCTCGAACGAAACAAACATGCGCCGGCTCTATTGTTCGAGAACATTCCCGACGCGCGCCAGGATACCAGCGTGCTTTGCAGTCAGATCGACGGCATCGAGCGACTGGCGCTGGCGATGGGCACCGATCCTACACTCGGCATTACCGAATTCATCCAGGCGTGGCGGCAGAAAATTCGAAACTTTCAGCCGGTGGACCCCATATACGTCAAAGACGCGCCGATCTTCGAGAATTGCGTTGAAAAAAGTATCGATCTGGAAAGTTTCCCGGTGCCGCGCTGGCATGAGCTCGACGGCGGTCGCTACATCGGCACCGACGACTTGGTGATTACCCAAGATCCCGAGGAAGGCTGGATCAACGCCGGCACGTATCGTGTGATGCTCCAGGGAAAGGATGCCGTCGCGCTCTACATTTCGCCCGGCAAGCACGGCGGCTTACACCGAAAAAAATACTTCGACATGGGAAAGCCTTGCCCCGTCGTGATGTCCTTCGGCCACCATCCGTTGCTGTTCATTGCCGGCTGCACGGATGTGCCGGTCAAGATGAGTGAATTTGCTTACGCGGGCGGAGTTCTGAATGAGCCCATTCAACTCGTGCGCGGTCATCACACCGGATTACCGATCCCAGCCTTTTCTGAAATAGCCATCGAAGGAGAAATGCTTCCCGGCGACAATCTGCCCGAGGGCCCGTTCGGCGAATGGCCGGGTTACTATGCGAGCGATACCCGGCCCGAGCCGGTGGTCCGCATTAAAGCTCTGTACTATCGAAATAATCCAATTATCTGTGGTGAGCCGCCGCTGCGCCCTTCGGCCAATCAAGGATTTCACCGTTCGATCCGGCGCTCGGCATTGATTTGGAACGCGCTCGAAGATGCCGGCGTCCCCGATGTTCGTGGCGTTTGGCTCAATCCGGCCGCCTATCGTTTCTTTTCCATCGTCAAGATCAAACAGCGCTACCCAGGCCATGCCAAGCAGGCGGCGCTAGTCGCCAGTCAATGCCGCCCTGGTGCCTATCTCGGTCGCTATGTCGTAGTCGTCGATGACGATATCGATATCTATAATCCGGACGATGTGATTTGGGCCATCTCGACCCGCTCGGAGCCCGAGAATATCGATATCCTGAGACGCTGCTGGAGCGGTCCGCTGGATCCGGCGATTTCCACCGGGCGCAAAGGCTTCAACTCGCGAGCGATCATTGATGCCACACGCCCGTACGAATGGCGCGACAAATTTCCCCCTGTCAACGCCGTCAGCGACGAACTCAAAGCCACGCTCGAGCGAAAATACGCCAAGCTTCTCAAAGACATTTCAGGCGGAGCTCAATAAGGTTCATCTTGTGAGCATCGTACGAGCCGTTCTTCGTCCCATGAGCAATCGATGCAAATGATCACAGGCATCCTAGTAATCCTGATGGCCCTGATACCGGCAGTTTCAGCAGTCGGCCAGACGAATTCGCTGATCCTCGGCTATAGCGGCTCAGGCATCAGCACCGATTTGCGCCGCGTCATGGACATCGAAAAACTTTGGGAGAAGTACGGCCTCACCGTGAAATCGGTCTACTTTAACAGCGGCAGTGTCCTCACCCAGGCTATGATCGGCGGCAATATTGCGCTCTCGGATTCCGGTGTGCCGGAAATGCTCGTGCTGCCGGTCTCTGGCGCCTTCGAGACAAAAGTGATCACGGTCAACATCAATCGTCTGGAGCATATTTTCGTTACGCGAAAAAATATTAATAAGCCGGAGGATCTCAAGGGCAAACGAATCGCCGTTAGCCGGTTTGGTTCGGCTTCCGATCTCACCACACGCATGGTTTTGCGCTCCTGGAAAATGGATCCCGAAAAAGATGTGGCTTTATTGCAATCCGGCAACACGCCTACGCGGATGACCGCGCTCATTGCAGGTCACGTGGACGGTGCGCTGGTCAGCCCCGAAAGCCTGCACAAAGTTCTTAGCAGCGGCTGCTGCCGAGCCATCGCCGACCTTTCCGAGCTGCCGCTCGACTTCGCCCGATTCGGCGTCACTGTTCCGGCGGCGTTGATCCACAACCAAAGAGATGTCGCGCGCCGAATCGTCATGGCGTACATCGAGGGCATTTATGCGTTCAAAACAAAACCCAAGCTGGTTTACTCGGTTCTCGAAGAAGAAGGCATAAAAGATCCGGCTATTGCCAAGGAAATCTACACTCGACTGAGCTTCAGTATGCGCGAATATCCAATACCAGAGGCGGCTGGAATCCAGAATGCTCTCGATTCTCTCGGCCATCCCAATGCGCGCAACGTTAAACCCGCTAATGTCGTGGACACGAGTCTGATCGAGGAAATTAGAAAAACAGGCTTTATCGACAAGCTCTACAGCCGGCCGCCGAAGAACGAAAGATAAATCAGCGGACTAATACGCCGGAAAGCCGTGATTACACTTCTAGACCTTCGTACGCTTCGTGTCTCCTTATGAATAAACCGATAAAGCTTTCCATCGGCGCGACTTCGAAGCGCGTCGATATCGCCAATATCCTCGCCTTCACTTTTTTTAATAATGTCGAGCTGCCGCCCAAATCTGAGCTCCATGTCGCCATGGGATGGCGCGATTCGGAGCTCGGCGGCACCGGCCCGGCGTTGCTTGTAGGTCGAAAAAAATATGATTTCGGCTTTGGCAATCCCGTCGGCCTTTCAGCGATGGCTTACCTGGGTTGCGGGTTTTATAAGAAGAAAATTCCGCTTCGGGCCATCGGCGTATTTCCGACCTGGGACCGACTGATTTTCGCCGTGCGCAGAGAAACTGGGATCGAGTCGCTGGAAGATCTCATCAAGAAGAAGTACCCGTTGCGCATATCGACCCGCCGGAGGATGAAGCTTCAAACCACAGTCTATGCAATCGAACAAGTCCTCGAAGCTTACGGTACGAGCTATCGCGAGATCGAGCGCTGGGGCGGCAAAATTATGGAAGCGCCAAACCCAAGCGGCGCCGTGCGCAGGGATCACATTGAATCCGGCAAAGCCGATGCCGTTTTCGACGAAGGTGTGAAAAGCTGGGGCGAACGGGCCCTCAGTGCCGGAATGCGCTTCTTGCCGATCAATGATGCCGCCGCGCGCCACATGCAAAAAATCGGGTTCCCCAATGCCATGTTGACACCCGAGCATTATTCCAAGCTCGAAAGCGCCGTCCGGTGCGTCGATTTCAGCGGCTGGACTTTTTTCTGTCATGCCGACCTGCCCGCATCGGTCGCCTACGACATGGCCCGAGCCATTGATCTTTGCCATGAGCAAATTCCCGTCGATCACTTCGACAAAAGGCCTATGGCGATGACTGAGTTCTGTCGCGGCGGCGAAGCCGGACAATTGAATATTCCTCTGCATCCCGGCGCAAAAAAATATTTTCGCGAAAAAGGTTATCTGTGATCACGATACGCCTGTCGCTTCGTGCTATGGCGCTCGGCATCGGCTTGGTTCTGTTTTCCATCAATGCCCGGGCGGAGCTATTCCGCGTTGCTCTTTCCACGAAAGATTTCGGCTATCTGCCGCTGTACGTCGGCATGCGCTCGGGATTGTTTGCCCAGGAGGGTTTGGAAATTCAGTGGATCGTGGTCAACAGCAGCGTCGTGGTCACGGCTCTGATCGCCGGGGAAATCGACGTGGCCGGCATCGCCGGTTCGTCCATGCGCGCCGCCGCGCGCGGCGCGCCTTTGAAAGCAAACTTTTTTCCTTACGACAAATCGCTTTTTGTCTTGATGGGCGCGCCCGGAATCAAACGAGTGCAGGATTTGAAAGGCAAAGTGATCGGGACCACTGGACCGGGTGCGACAACTGAGATTGCCGCCAGCATGGTCTTGCAGCATTACGGCATGGATCCGAAAAAGGATGTGACGTTCATGACCATCGGCGGCGCCGAGACCTCCCTCGTCGCGATGCGCAACGGCACCATTCAAGCGCGGGCGTTCAACCCCGATGCGGCTTTCATCATGAAGAAACAGGGCTTCACCGAGCTTGGCGTCTTAGCCGACATGGGACCATGGCCTTGGGCAGGCTATTCGACTTCCGATGCGCATTTGAGCAATCGGCGCGACAAAATCAAACGCTGGACTCGCGCGATGGTGAAGAGTTTGCAGCTCATGCTGAACAGCAAAGAAGAGACCTACAAAATCGCTCAAGCCGAATTTGGCCATCCCCGCGATGTAACCGAGGGTGCGGCGAACGTCTGCATTAAAGCCATCGATCCACAGAACCCCGGCGGCGCTACGGATGACGCGATGCGCAAGAACATCGAGCTCACGATCACTCAACCATTGAAGCTTAGCGCGAGCCCGCCTTTGGCTCAGCTAGTCGATTTCACTTTGCTGAGGGAAGTTCATAGAGAGCTGGGCATTCCGGGGCGAAAGTAAAAAGATCGTTGGAGAGTGGTCGCCATGAAAAACTGGTGCTGCCGAATCATCATTATCTCATCGCTCTGGTTCTGGCCCTGCCCGCTTTCGGCGCAGACCGCCGAAGTGAAGCTTACTGCCCTGGAAAAATTGCCGGCGCACGAGCGGCAGCAAAGGCTCTACGAGCTGGCAAAGGGCGAAGGCGAAGCGGTGATTTACGCCAATATGGATGTTTCTGCCATGAAGCCCCTCACCGACGGTTTTATGAAGCGCTATCCGGGAACCCAGGTAGCGAGCGTACATTTTTCTGGCGCCTCGATCATCACGCGTCTGGAATCCGAAGCCCGAGCGGGGAAGCCGCTGTCCGACGTGGTCTTGAGCGGCCAATTGGGAGTGCTTGCGCTGATCGATAAGAAAATTGCGCTGCGCTATCGTTCGCCGGAACGGGAATTTTTTCGTGCCGGCCTCAAAGATCATGACGGCTTGTGGACAGCCTACATGACCAATGTCATGGTCAGCGCGTTCAATACGCGGAACGTCAAAAAAGACGAAGCCCCGCGCAACGTGAACGACCTTTTGAGGCCGCGCTGGAAGGGCAGGCTGACGATGGACAGCCAGTCCTACGTTTGGTTCGGCACCATGCTGCAATATTTAGGCGACGAAGCCGGCGTGCGTTTCATGAAGCAACTGAACGAGCAAAACATCGCACATCAGCGCGGCAGGCGGCTGATGACCCAACTCGTCGCCGCCGGCGAGTTCGACATGGCGGTCGAAACCAACTTGAATTCCGTGCTCACCCTTGCCAAACAGGGAGCGCCGTTGTCTTTCGCGCCGATTCAGCCGTACTTCTTGAGTCCCAGTCTGGTATTCATGAGCGCTAATGCGCCGCATCCGTACACCGGTGCATTATTTGTGGACTTTCTCCTGTCCGAAGAAGGGCAGAAGATTGTCGTCACCACCAACCGCATGCCTGCCAACAGCAAAGTCAAATCGCCGGAGAGCCAGATCCTCGAAGGTCAGGACGTGCGTACGCCGGACATTTTCGATATAGGCAAAAATTATCAGGCGATCGGCAGACGGTATCAGGAAATATTTACCGGAGCGCGATGACCTCCAGATTGAAGCGAGGTGCTGTTGGTTAATTATGTCATTTTGAGGCGAAGCCGAAGAGTCTGAACCGAATTCGGCCCAGATCCTTCGCTTTGCTCAGGATGACTCCATGACACTTGATTCTATGATCAAAAGGAACTGCTCGATGTTAACTAAACCCAAAATCACCCTCGGCCTCCCCGACCATCCTCGCTGCCGCGCGATCATCGACGGCAAAGTCGGCATCGAGGGCTACGAACTGGAAGTCGATCCAAACTTTACTAGCTCCGGCGAACGGCATTACAAGTATTTGCACGGTCAATGGGACGTCGGCGAAGTTTCGGCGGCGAGCTTGCTTCGCGCCATCGAAAAAGGCCAGCGACTCCTCGCGATCCCGGTTTTTTTCGAGCGCGGCCCGCGCCAGAGAAATATTTATCATTGCGTCACTCATCTGAAACATCCGTCGGAGCTCAAGGGCAAAAAGTTCGGCTGCTTTCGTTATGGCGCGACTGCGGTGGTTTGGGCGCGCGGCTACCTGCTCGATGCGCACAATATCAAGACAACCGATATGCAATGGTTCGTTTCGGGCCGCGAAGTCTTTATCGGACACGAACTGCCGGTGAAAGTGCAACGCATCGAGCCGCCACCACAGTTCGGCGCAGAAAAGCTCGTGCTTTCGAAAATGCTCAGTACCGGCGAGCTCCACGGCGCCGTCGTTCCGGGAGACAATGGTTATGCTGGGTTTTTTGGCGGCGGCGAAACGCCCAAGATGATGGCGGCCTACCCTGGCGTAAAACCGCTATTTGAAGAGAGCCAAGAAATTATTAATTACGTGAAGAAGACCGGCATCAACCCGATCATGCACGTGCTATCGATCCGGCGCGAGGTGGCCGAGCGCTATCCTGATTTGCCCGCAAAACTCACGCGCGCTTTTATGGATGCCCGCGAGCTCGCCGGCCAGTACATGGCCCCCGACGAAATCGCTGGGTACGCAAGCGAACGCGAAGTGCTCGGCGAGGACCCTTACGCCTATGTCATGGGCGAAAACGAAAAACGCACCCTCGCTGCCATGAACCGTTATCAGATCGAGCAGGGCTTGATGAAAACCATGTTGCCGATGGAAAATCTCTTTGTCGGACACATGCGAGGTTGAGTCAAATGGGCCGACTGTTACTTCTTTCCGTGATCTTCATGTTATTCGCCTCGCGCGCGGCGGCTGCCTCTTTGGAAGACGGCGCCAAGACCGAGGGCGAAGTGGTGCTTTACAGTTCGCTCAATAGCGAACAGATCGTCACGCTCATCGATGCGTTCAAAAAAAAATATCCTTTCATCAAGCCCTCCTTCTATCGCGGCACAAGCGAGCGCGTCCTGCAGCGCGCCTCGACGGAAGCCAAAGCAGGACGGTTCGCCGTCGACGTCGCGACCGCGGCCGGATTTCAGCTCCAGCTCATGAAGGAATCAGGGCTCACCCAGAAATACGTGCCGCCGGAAGCCGCTTTTTACAACGACGGCTTCAAGGATCCGGACGGGCATTGGGTGAGCGTGCACTCATTGCTGAATTCGCTGGCCTACAACACCCAACTCTTAAAGCCTAACGAAGCACCCAAAAAGTACGAAGACTTGCTCGCGCCCCGCTGGAAAGGCCGGCTCGGTGTCAATCTGCAAGACCCCGAGTGGTACGTGAGCCTGCAACGTCGGTGGGGCAAAGAGAAGGCGCGCAATTTTCTGAAAGCTCTGGCAGCGCAGCAGCCCGGTCTGCGCGATGGCCACAATATCACCGCGCAACTTTTAGCCGCCGGTGAATTTCACGCGGTCAGCAATACCTACGCGCACATTGCCGCACGGATCAAGAATCAGGGCGGGCCCGTGCAGTATGTTTTCGACGAGCCGGTGATTACCTATGTCCATCCAATTGCATTGATGAAATCCGCGCCGCATCCGAACGCCGCAAAACTATTGATCAGCTTTATTCTTTCCGCCGAAGGTCAACGCATGCTGCGCGAGCAGGGCCGAATTCCCAGTCACCGCGACATCGACCCACTGGTATTTTCCTTGCGCAACGTGAAACTTTTTGCCAGCGATCCGAAATTCGCCAAGGAATACGCTCCGGCGGGCGAAGAGATGCGCACCATCTTCGGAGCACGATAACTGAGTTCTGGTTTCTAGTCTCTAGTTTCTGAAGAGCGAACAACTAGAAACTTGAAACGAGAAACTGCGGCTTATGAATTTATTTCCCCCGATCCGCACCACTCCCCTCCCCGGTGGCTATATGGGCAAGATTCTGCGCGTCGATTTGACCCGCGGAAGCTTGAAGAACGAGAACCTTCCTGAAGAACCGATCTTGAAGAAGTTCATCGGCGGTCAAGCGCTCGCCGTCTATATTTTGCTGGGCGAGTTGCCCCTCGACGCGACGCCGTTCGGGCCGGAGAACTGCGTCGTCATGATGACCGGACCGCTCACCGGCAACGGTTTCACTCCCGGCGGCACCAAGATGACCGCCGTCTATTTGAGCCCGCTCACCGGCAGTACCCTTGGTCGCGGCGCCACCAGCGGCTATTGGGGAACTTACCTCAAAGCGGCCGGTTACGATGGCATCATTCTGAACGGCGCTTCGCCAGCGCCGGTATACCTTTACATCAAAAACGGCGGCGCCGAGTTGCGCGACGCATCCCCAGTTTGGGGTCTCGGCACGCGCGATACCGAAGATCGCTTGCGCGAGCTCGCCTGTGATCGCGATGCCCGGGTGTTGTGTATCGGGCCCGCAGGAGAAAATCTCAACCGCGCGGCGATGCTGGCCAACGACTACAATCATTTTGCCGCCCACAGCGGCGGTGCCGTGCTGGGCTCGAAGAAGCTCAAAGCGATCGTCGTTTCCGGCACGCTGCGACCGCATTACCGGGACAAAAAACGATTGGTCGATGCCGGCGCGCGCTGGCGCGCGGTGCTGCAGCAACACGACATAAAGAAAAAGAAAACCAAATACGGCCATGGCGACGCGTGGGGCGCCCTGAACAATCTCAATTGGCGCAGCACCGATCTACAACCGGCGCATATCAAAGGCTTCGATCAGAATGAGGTGGTGCTCCGCCCCTGCTTCCAGTGCGCCCGCATGTGCCCATGGGACGCCAAGCTCGGCGAAGGCGAGTTCAAAGGCACCGTGGTTCATTTCAATGCCGGCGGCGAATGGCTCGATACCTTTTTCAATCTCGGCATCAAAGGCAACGCGGTGCTCTACTTGGCGGAGAAGATCAATAATTTGGGCATCGAATGCAGCCATTTTTCCTGCGGCGCCGGAGTCGCGTTCGAGGCTTGGGAGAAGGGTCTCCTCGGTCCGGATCGCACCGATGGCCTGAAGCTCGAATGGGGTAACGTCGAAGCCGTCGACAAGCTCTTGGACATGGCGGCCCATCGCGAAGGCTGGCTCGGTAACTTGCTCGCCGAAGGACCGAAGCAACTTGCCGAAGCGCTCGGGAGTGATGCGCCGGAATGGGCGGTGCATACCAAAGGCGGCACACCGGCGATGCACGAGTGGCGCCCGCTGCTCGGCCAAATGCTGCGCGAGCTGGTTGCGAGCGGCGGTATGAAGCCGCAGGGCGGCGGCTCGAAGAACCCGCCGCCGGATCTTCGCGACACAGAAAAATGGGGCCCGTTAGAAATGGATAATCCGGCAGGCTGGGTCTGGTCTCACGTGCTTTCGGAACAGTATCGGCAATTCACCGGGATTTTCGGCGGCTGCTGGTTCGCTCAGGAGAGCCACAAGAAAGACGGGCTCAACAGCATTGTCGATGCCTTCAATGCGATTACCGGTTGGAATTTTTCCATGGATGACGCGCTTCGAGCCGGCCATCGGAGCATGATTCTCCAAAGTCTTTTCGGCACTCAACGCGGCTGGATCGCCGATTTTGACTGGCAAGACGTCGGTCCACGTTTTTTGGAACCGGTCCCCGATGGCAAATACAAAGGCTTCACGATTGCCAAATGGTTGCCGGATATGATCTGGGAATATTACAAGTTAACCGGCCGGCACGAGCGCACCGGAAGGCCATTCAAAGGCACTCTAGAAAAACTCGGCCTGGAAGAATTCTCGCAATGGGCGCAACTGGATTGAGGAACGTTTATTTTTCCACGTGAGATACTGCTGGTCCCTCAGGATGACATTACGAAGCACCTATGTATCAGTATACAATCTTGCTGGTACGCGCCTGCACCACACCGCTTTGACGTCAGGGCAACTCTTCCAACAGCCTACTAGCACTTGTGATCGGATTTCGGACCTGCAATTTTTTCTGTACTAGCCAGACGCGCGCAGCCACGGGATGCACCACAGGAACTCCGAGGTCGTTCTCCACTGCGACAATGTCCTTCACCTGCCAGGCGCCCGAGCCGAGCAAATAGATCCCTTGTGCATTGGGAAACTTATTGAACGAGGTTTTCAGATGCTGATAGATCGTGTCCGTCGAAATTTCATCGGCGTCATAGGGCGTCGTATTCATGCCTTCCATGCCGAGCACTTCAAAACCAGCATCGCTAAAATAACGTGCAAAAAGATCGTTGAGTTTTTTGTCGTTGAAGTAAGTGCAGCCCACGAATCGTTTGATACCGAGCGCGCGCAGCGCTTCGGCCTGAGAAATTCCGGAAGTGAAGATCGGTATCTTGTATCTGTCTTCCCAACCGGCGACAATCTCCTGCTCGGCTTTGTGGCCGCGCACCATGAACGGCGGCCCGCCTTCGGGATGGATCAAATCGACGCCGATCTCGGCAAGCTCCGCCACTTTGGCGTGATAGGTTTCCAGCGCGCCGAGATAACCCCGTTCGGAATGTTCTTTGATGCCCGCGTACATCGGAATGCAGCCGATGCCCTCCGGCAGAAGCCGAATGAATTCCACCAGCGAGCCCGAACCATAAGTGGGTTTGACCACGCCAACTGTTCCACGCCAGGTTCCTGAAGACATCGTCGACTCCTTCTCTCACGCTATATCATATCGCCTGAGCCAGGCTTGACGGTTGCTTTACGCTTGATCAGACGTCGTTATCCTTTCACTGCTAATTGCATTTGGCTATTGCCTCCTGAGTAGGTCAAGACTCTTCGTCTTAGCCTCTTGCAGAAGCCCTGATCCGTGTTATAGCTCTGATGCCTTGAAGCTTCTACACTAGAGCTATGGCAAAGAGAATCCTCGTCGTCGATAACGAAGTCCGTTATCGTGAGCTCATCTCTCACCTTTTATGCGAGGCCAAGTACGAAGTCGACGAGGCGGACGATGGCACGAGCGCGCTCCAACTACTTGCCGAGAAAAATTATGACCTGATGATTTGCGATGTGGTGATGCCGCGTCTCAATGCCTTCGATATTCTCGAGTATATAAAATCCCGCTCGTTATCGACTTTGGTCATCCTCATTACGGGGCACCCTTATTTGCTCGCCGATCAGGGGCTCGGCCATCTGACTTCATTTACCAAGCCCTTCAACATGTACGACCTACTGCGCAAGGTGAACGAGATGTTAGGAAAGTGATAGCCTGTCAAGCTGCGAGTAGGCCGTCAACTTTCGAGCACACCGAGAAGTTGGAATTCGTATGCGCCAACGGAACTAAAGCCGTGCGAAGAGATAACCCTTACTTTTAAATAGCGCGCTTTGACCGGTGGAAACTTGAACTCTTGATATGGGTCTTTGAAGAAGCGGACGTTCTGCGTCTGAAACTTGCCGATGGACTCGAATTTTCCAGTAGGAGAATCATTCCCCGCTAGCAGCTCGAATTCCCTTAAGTTCCAGCTCTCGGTCCCGAGGATCAGTACCTTAAATCTATCGAACGTTGCCGGTTTGTCGTCTTTGAAACCGTAAACCGCCCAGCTGCCAGTAACACCGATGTCGATGTACTGCCAATTTTTCTCGTCACCGTCGATCGTATAGGGCCAACGATCATTGGTAGCAACGATCACGTGACCGCCGTTTTCGGCAACGAGAAGATTCATCACCGCGGCTGCTTGTGCCGAACGCGCCGGCTTGGCTAAGGAATCGGCCGGGTCTGGCGCAACTCGCCGCGCTAGTCGACTTGCTTCATCAGATGACGCCGGCTCTGCCTGGTTCTGAGCGTGCGGAGCTTGTTTTTCTTTCCTGAAAAATCCCTGCTGAAGCAAAAAAATCAAAGCGAGAGCGGCCAATCCTCCCGTTAGCGCGAAAAAGCTGGGACGCTTGTTCCACCAGCGCCCTGAGCTTACTTCGCTGTCGGGCACCGTCCGCATCTTGGGGGCCGCTGCGGTGCCGTCAATCATGGCGGCGACGCTCTTCAGCAACTGATCGAACTCACGATGGGAAGCCTCGCCTTCCCAATCGGAGAGATCCGCCGCTTCGATGCGCTTGAACTCGAGGGGAATCGGCGCGTTGTCGATCATTGCGGGGACGAGAATGCCACGCTCCGCACCCTCCGCGGCTTCCGTTTTCACCCAGCGCGACGATACCGAATGCTTTGACCAGAGAACAACGACACAGCGCGCCGAGTTCAATGCGCTCTCGATCGTCTCGTCGAAAGACTGCCCCGGCGGAATCTCTCGGTCCCACCACACAGACCAACCCTTGCGGAAAAATGCATTGGTGAGCAGCTCAGCTTTATCTTTGTCTGCTCGCGCATAGCTGATGAAAATGTCACTCATGCGGCTATGATGATTCCATGTCGAGAGGAATTCAATCGCTTGATGAGCCACAAGCGTCATTGACGAGCGGTGCCGCAGCGCATAATGTTTGGGGTATTCTTGTCAGCCGTACGAAGACTAAAACTGTAGGAGGTCTATCGCCGTGAGGAACTCAATTAGATTATTTGCGATGGTTCTTGGTCTACTTCTTTTCGCCTCGAGTTGCGCAACAGTTAGTTACTCTTCGGGCAATGGCGCCGAGAGGATCAACTGGAGGGAGTATAACGATTGTTAACCGATGTGAGAGCTAGATCCTGTAGTCACGTGCTTTGACATTAAACGGCGCCAACCTTATCGCACAATAGTAAGCTTTTACTAAAAGCCTCAGTTTCTTGGTCGGCTTCGAAACGGAGCTGCCGGCCTCACATGCTCCGTAACACCGCCATGCCAATTGCTCCAAAACAGTTCAGTAGTATGCGCCGTATTGCTCGACGAGCTCACCATGGACGCTCGTAAACTGGACTACGAAGGAGCGTGTTTATGAATACTGAAATTCTAGCCGAAAGGATCGGCGCCGGAGCGGCCGCAGGACTGTTTGGGACCGCACTTATCCAGGGACTAATGGCAGCGAGCCAGAAATGGGCGCCCCAAAGCTTGCCGCCGATCAAACAAGATCCGGGCGAGTTCATGGTCGAAAAAGCGGAGGAGCAGCTACCCGCCGGACTGCGCGAGAAGATTCCCGAGCCATTAGAAAAAGCCGCAGCTAAATCGCTGGCGTTTGGGTACGGGACGACCTTCGGCGCGTTATATGCCACGTCCCGTCCGGAGACCAAGAGCCTGTTATGGGAAGGCAGCGCCTTGGGTTTGGCAGCCTGGGGTGTGGGCTATCTCGGCTGGCTACCAGCAAGCGGCCTCATGCCGCCGGTCGCCAAGCAAGAGCCCAAGCAAATCGCCGGGCCTATCCTCAGTCATATCCTATTTGGAATCGTGACCGTCGGACTCTATCGTGTCTTTCGACGACTGTCCTAAGGCCGAAGAATTTTCTTGCTTCAGTTTCATCTAGTACGAAAACTCGTGTGAGGTGTGAAAGTGAAACACGCCAATCTGCCGCTGCCGGAAATAGAGATGATCGTCGGCACCCGGGCCGCGTTAGGTATGGGATTGGGATTTCTGCTGGCCGACAAGTTATCTCAACTGAAACGGAAACAGCTCGGCTGGGCTTTGTTTCTGTTCGGAATGCTCACCACAATTCCCTTGCGCTGCGACGTTTTCAGGCGGTCGAGCACGCAGATAATCGCGCCGGAAAGCGGTAATCCACACATCGCCCACTGAAATTTGCTTCCACGCAGCGTTTTACGCTTGCAACTGCTCATCTTTCTGTTGCCTCTTGCCCCTTCCCTACTTTATTATTCCTACAACGCTGCCAAATTTTTATGCAGAAACGTATCCGCTGTTTCCTCATATTCCTGTTTCTTTTGACTCATCGGCTGGTTAACGCCCAGGCCCCGGCTTACGAGCAGCAACCGAGTCCAGATACTTTCACGCCGTCTCATGTTAGCCCCTTCGTCTACCTCATCGTGATCGCGATCGTCGCGGTTATTGGATTTGTGCTGTATAAACTTTACTCCTCGAGAAACAAAGAAATCCGTCATTATCTCGAGAACCAACCCACAATAGAACCCGTTCAAGGGCCGAGCAGCGTGCCAGGACCTGCCGCCGCGACCGGAAGCATCTTTATTTCGTATCGGCGCGATGACAGCGCCGATATCACGGGCAGAATTTACGACCGCCTGGTCCAGCACTTTTCGCGAGACACCGTCTTCAAAGATGTCGATTCCATTCCCCTCGGGATCGATTTTCGGCAGCACCTGGAAAGCGCGTTGAGTCAATGTCGCGTGTTGCTCGCAGTGATGGGCGAGCGCTGGAGCGGCACAGAGACGGCGGCGGGCAAACGCAGGATCGATGATCCGTCCGATCATGTGAGGCTCGAGCTTGAGCTGGCGCTGGCGCGAAATATACCGGTCATCCCGGTGCTGGTACGTAATTTTTCGATTCCAACGCCGGACAAACTTCCCGACTCGCTACAGTCCCTCGCCTACCGTAACGGCATCAACGTACGCCCCGATCCCGATTTTCACGGCGACATGGATCGCCTGATCAAAGGAATAGGCTCGCACCTAGGCCGGTAAGCAGTATCCTTCCGACCCAACGTCGGGGGCATCACGGCTAGCCATTTTCCTAGGGGCCGCGCGTGACTTCCTATCGATCCACATTCGGTTTGAGAACGTCGGACGCCCTCTCCTGACACTAATGAATGGGTCGTCGCTTGGACGGCGGATCGCCTATGGGTTTTGTTTCTCTGGGTTCTTTTATTGGAGGCTTCTTCGGAGTTGGCGGGTCTTTTCTTTTTTCAGCGCCGGCGTTCGTAAGTTTGCCCGACATAAATTGCTTTCTAAGATTGGATCAGCGGCCACTCTCCTCCATTGTTTTTCCAGTTAGCGCGATATCACTGAAGCTGTCGACCCAGCGAGGGCTGCAGGATCCCATCCACCCAAATTGGCAGAGCATCAGTTTTTTTGATTGGTGCCCGAGGCGAGTGCAGATTTGATAGAGCGCCAATCTCCAGCTGCGCACAGACAAATCGACTCGCCACCGAGTCGGGGCTGCCGTAACTGAGAACGAGGCGCGCACACATATCATGTGCGCACTCGTTCTCAGCCTCTTTGAGAAATTACTCGCTGCTTCTGCTTGGAGCGGGTATCCGCAAATCCGAGTTAGCGAGTGACGGGAAGCGCGCTTACCAAAGACTATTCCGAGTAGCGCACCGCGCGTATCGAATTGCTACCGGACGCTATTGTCACTCTGATTTGGCCGATCGGTGTCCTTGCCCTTTGTCGTGTCGGCATCCGATTTCTTACTACGTGTGTCGGTTGATCGCGGGGTCACTACATCGCTCGATTTGCTTGTACCTTTGTCGACCGTCCCAGTGGACGGGTCGCCCTTCGGTAGCGGCACCCCAGATCGTTCTCGCTCTGATTTCGACCCACCCTGCGACTGGTTCAGGTCCGGATGGATCGTATCAGGATTTCCGCCCGACGTCTGAGAAAAAGCGAGCCCAGAATTCATCCATGCTGCGAGAACAACAGATCCCGAAATAAGTAGACGGCTGTGTTTCATATCTTCCTCCCGGAAAATTATTTATGCACCCAGTAAGGCAAGCAGTGTGCCACCAGGAATACGATCAAAAACCAAACAAATCAGGTTTCCCGATCACAAATCAAAACATGAGATCTGTGGTTTGGAGGAAATCCACGGGATGATTATCAGATGTGTTTGGATTGTCCTACTGTTTAATGGCGCTCAAAGAGACAGGAGGAGAGCGACTGAAAATGGTCGAGCAAGTGCACGCCGAGGAACTCCTTCTAATCCAGGTTAGACCTTAGTATGAGACGAGTGAAATCTTCGCCCGAAACGCTTTCAAAAACTTCCAGTGTTCCCCTGCAGTTTTGTATTAGCAATGCTCTAGAGAGCACATGACTTAGGTTCGAATTATGTTTGCGCGTGAAGCCGTTGCGCGCTGGATTGGCGAGACGCTCCGTTCAGCGGATCAGTTGGTACGTTGCTTGCGATCGGGCAAACCGAGAGCAGGCTAGAGGGAATTTCAACCCGCACGCCCGCAACACACCTGAAAACTGCACGCACTGGGTAAAATGAAGATCGCTCAAGTCTCACCGCTTGCTGAACCAGTACCGCCGATCGGATACGGCGGAACCGAACGAATCGTCGCCTACCTTTCGGATGAGCTCATCCGGCGCGGTCACGAGGTCACGCTGTTCGCGAGTGGTGACTCCCAGACAAAAGGTCGGCTCATCGCCGGCTCCGAGCGCGCGCTTCGTCTCGATTCAACAATCATTGATCCGCAAGCACACGAGATTTTTCAGCTTGCGCAGGTACTACAAGACGCCGACAACTTCGATATCATCCACTTTCATACTGGCTACTCGCACTTTCCACTCTTTCGTGGACACCAGACGCCTGGTGTCACGACGTTCCATGGGCGGCTCGATATTCCAGATCTGAATCGGCTTTTCTCGGAGTTTGCTGACGTACCCGTCGTCTCGATCTCGAATTCGCAACGACAGCCGTTTCCGCAGATGAATTGGCAGGGCACTGTCTACCATGGTCTACCGCTCGATCTTTACAAGCCTGGGGACGGCCGGGGAAATTATCTCGCGTTCCTGGGCCGGATTTGTCCGGAGAAGCGCGTCGACCGAGCCATAAAGATTGCCCAGCGCGCCGAGATGAAAATTAAAATCGCCGCGAAAATCGACAATGCGGATCGCGAATACATGGAAAACGAAATTCAGCCTTTGCTCGATCATCAGCTGGTGGAATTCGTTGGTGAAGTCGATCCTGCACAGAAGCAAAAACTGCTCGGCGACGCTTATGCACTTTTGTTTCCCATCGATTGGCCAGAGCCATTCGGACTTGTGATGGTGGAATCGATGGCATGTGGCACTCCCGTCGTTGCGTACCGTGCAGGTTCGGTTCCGGAAGTCGTAGACCCTGGACTAACGGGCTTCATTGTCGAGAGTGTCGATCAGTCAGTCGATGCATTGAAAAAGATACAAACGCTCGATCGGAAACTCTGCCGAGAAGTGTTTGAGCGCCGTTTTTCTAGCGGGCGAATGGCTGTGGATTATCTGAAAATATATGAAAAGCTGCTGAACACGGTGCCCCGATAGGATCGCCTTGTCCAGCATCGAACGACTGGACTGCTTCTCGTCCCAGCCGCGGGATTGTTCGCTGTTGATTCCACGCGCATGAAACGATTCTGTCGAGTGAAAGGGCCGGTCACCAAACTAGCAGTGGCGCAGTCGGAAAGGTAGACGCTCGAGCGATTCCCAAGTCAGCAACTAATTATGAAGTAACGATTCCGAGTGCGGGCGGTAATGGTTTTTCTCGTCTCGTGCTCAAAAGCTTCGAGCGCGCCTTCGATAGGACCGACGTCGTTTTGGTGGCACAGCGGTTGCCCTATTGATAAAGCTATGCAGAGAAATGCACTAGCCACTAAGCAAGGTTAATTCCAACGCGGTCAAAATCCTAAATTCTTGATTGAAGGAGGATTCACCATGGCACGTTGTGAAACTTGCGGCAACGAGTACGATAAAGCCTTCGAGATTACCGCGGGCGGGGAGACGCACGTCTTTGACAGCTTTGAATGCGCCATTCAAGCGATGGCGCCGGAATGTGCCCGCTGTGGTTGCAAGGTCATTGGCCACGGAATAGAAGCTGCGGAAAATTTTTACTGCTGCGCCCACTGCGCCAATCAGGCAGGTGTCGGCGAGGCCGTCGACCGCGCTAGCATGGCTTGATGTGCTAACACTTCCTCCGCGAAAGAGCGTCGGCGGAGAGCCAGCATGTGCCAACTTTAGCAGCATAGCTGCTGGAAGGATGGCGGCTAAATAAATCCGCCGCCACTCGAACAGAACTGCATCGGTCCAGTTGCGTCGGGGCCGGCGCGGTTGAATTTGCCCATGATGAAAGAATCACAGCTGAGTTAAGCAAGGTTGTGCTCGGGCCTTACAAGCGGTTGGAAGCGAGCAAACTGCTTCTCTGTATGACGCTTTCTCCACTTTCCATTCCCTCAACTCTCACCTTTTACGGTTTTCGAGTTGCCGGTTCCCGGGGTTCCCTGCTGCTGTCTTGACAGATCTCACGCGGATCGACTATTGCGCAGCTGAGGAGACTGTACCGTATGAGGGTCACCATGCTGCATGGAATCGGCGCCAGTTTGTTTCAGCTGCTCCTTATCATCGCGATAATGGACGATGCCTGGAGCCAAGGGAGTGCCGGTCCCGACAGGGTCGTTGTCAGTTATCCGAGCAAGTCCATTACCAGCTTTCCAATCCTCGAAACGGCGCAGCGGCGCGGTTTTTTTCGCAAAGAGAATCTCGACGTGAGTGCCGTCTATATGCGCGGCGGCATTGATATCAAAGCCGTGATTACCGGCGATGCCGATTTCGGCACCGGCTCGACTACTGCTGTCACGGCATTCGTCGCCGGTGCCCCGCTGCGCGTCGTCATGAGCCTGAATTCCTACGTCGATCAGGCGCTCTATGCGCAGCCGAAATACCGCAGGCTTGCCGACCTCAAAGGACAATCAATCGGATCTCTGAATCCCGGCGGGCTGGTGGACACGTTGCTCAGAAGAGTCATCGTTCAAAACGGGCTCTCGCCGGAGCGCGATTTTATTTTGCTCAATATGGGCGGCACACCGGAGCGCTACGCCGCGCTCAAGTCGGGCACCTTGGCGGCATCGATGCTGAGCGCGCCACATAGCTTGCACGCCGAGAAAGAGGGATTCACGAGAATCGCCGTAACGCGCGACTATCTCGATGTCCCTGGAACCGCGCTGGTCGTGCATGCCGACAAAATCAAGAAACAACCGGAAATGATCAAACGATTCTTGCGCGCCACTTTGCGCGCGATGAATTTTATTCGTGAGGACCGGTCCGATACGACTCAGATGATTACCCGCGAATTCGCCATGACATCTGAGATCGCCTCACTGGCTTACGATAAGCTCGTCGATTTACTCAGCGTAAACGGAAAAATTCGCGTGGACGGATATCAACTGCTGATCGATTTCGCCCGTACTGCGCAGAAAATCGAACGGTCCATGTCGGCCGCACAGCTCGTGGATGAGAAGCTGCTCGATGAAGTAATTCGTGAAAGTGGCATAAAGCGTTGATCTTTACCAGTGCTCGACTGAGCTCTGCGTAATCGTGGTGTGGTGGGATTACTCTTCCGCAGTGGCTTCGAGAATCTCATTTTCAGTTGCCAACAACCATTCTTCTTTTCCGTTTTTGAGCTTTACGAGCGTATAGCCTGATTTGGGGGCCGGCAATATGCGTTCGAAGTTCTGAAAGTTTACCTCGACTTGCTCGCCTTTGTCGTTTTCGAATTTCATGAGGATAAGGGTAGCAGCACAGCGTTCATATGACCGGGCTCCGTTTCCAAAACCATGAGACCTAGATAACGGAGGGGCCGCCCGTAGGCGGCCCCTGTATATCCAAACATTTAAAATCAATCGTGATCGTGGTCACGGTCACGCCTTCCGTCGCGGTCCCAACCATATCTCCGGTCGTGATTGTTGCCATAGATGTCGCGCCGGTCGTTATGAATCTCCTTTCGCTTATCGCGAATCTTGTCTTGGTAGTCGCGCGCTTCGCGCCTGTCGCCCTCACGGATCTCGTCATGACGTCGGTCTTTCAATTCTTGGAGCTCGCGCTGGTCCTGACGCAGGGCTTCACGCTGCCGATGGTTGCCAGGAGGGTTGTCGTCGGCGAACGCGCGCATACTCGGGACGATCAAAGATGCCGCCAATAAACCCGTCGTTATGATGGATGTCGATTTTTTCATGAATACCTCCGTTCGTTGTACTGCATTGGAGAAGGAGCAAGCGATATACCAAAACATAAAGCGCACGATATTAGGAGGTTGTAGGAAACTGCACCGCCGGCCCGGTGGGATTCCTCTGCCGATACTAGAAAATTCCATTCGTCCCAGTAGAGCGACACTCGGCGGCGGATAGCCGCTCCGGTTTACTGTACAACCAGGCGTCGCTCATCTAGGATGCCTCTATGCTGAATAATTTCCTGCAGATTGTTCCCGAGGTTATTTTCGACGCCGCCGAGACATTGGGCGGGCGGTGCACCGGTCGCTTCTACACGCTCCATGCGCTGGAAAATCGTGTCTACGATATCGAGATGGAAGAAGGGCCGCATCTCGTCATCAAATTCTACCGCCCGGGGCGCTGGAGCCGCGCCACGATTCAGGCCGAGCACGATTTCCTGAACGCCCTCGACGAAAGCGAAATTCCCGTCGTCTGCCCGCTCACCGATAACACTTGCCAAACCATTTTCGAAATTACCGGAGTGATGTTCGCAATTTTCCCGAAACGTCCGGGGCGACTCGAGCCGGAACTAAGCAAGGAACAGCTCACGCGCTTGGGAAGGTTTCTGGCTCGCCTGCACAACGTCGGCGCGACGGTCAAAGCCGCACCCCGTTTACGGCTCGATCCGCAAAGTTATGGACGAGAGCCTTTGCAGTTTTTAAAAAACGGCCACTTCGTTCCCATGGAACTCGCCAGTCGCTTCGAAACGATCGCGAGCCAAATATGCGCCGCCATCACGCCGCGCTTCGACAGGGCTAATTACATTCTGCTGCACGGGGATTGCCACTCCGGAAATATTTTATGGAATCGAGACGATCCATACTTCATCGATTTCGACGACATGCTCTACGCGCCGCCGGTGCAGGACATCTGGATGCTCACCGGCGGAGACGACGACTACGGAAAAGAGCGCAGGCAGATTTTGCTCGAAGCCTACGAACAGATCAGAACTTTCGATATGACTACGCTCCAGCTGATCGAGCCGTTGCGGGCGCTGCGCATGATTCACTTTTCCGCGTGGATCGCACGCCGCTGGGAAGACTGCGCTTTCAAAATAGCCTTTCCTGACTTCGGTACCGAGCATTATTGGCAAGAGCAGATCGAAGCGCTCGCGTTGCAATTGGAAAAAGTGCAATACGTGACGACCGATCTCTACCATTGAAGGGATGGTCGCGAAGCGCGGCGGATCGGATGATTCCGAGTCAAAAGACCCTTTATGAAGGTTGGGTGGCTACGAAGGCATTGCTGCCGTCATCAACCGGTTACTGCATCGCTTGAGCGCCGATACACAATGAGCTCGGTTCTGCCAGCATTGAGGCGAAGATCGGCTAAGACGGGAAGGCAGGTTTGATCGACTTTCGCTGTGCCGGGCAACCCCCGGGTCCTTTACTTTTGAATACTTTTAAAACATCTCATATGAGAATGAGGATAACGTCTAGTTAAGACGGTGTGACGAGCTTTTTCCGTCTTGCCGATTTTCTCAACGCCTTCACCGATTTAAATCTTATCTCTCTTCGTCCAGCGCCTATTGTCTATTATTCTCTGCCTCGGTGTACCAGGTGGTATGGCGGTCCACCGGCAGGCGCTTGGCCATTGTCTTCTGCTCGGAGTACCCCAGGAAAATGCATGCCACCGGCCGCTCTTTCTCGGTGAGCCCCAGCACTGGGCCAACAAAGTTTTGATCGATCCAATCGCCCGTGCTCGGATAGCTGCCCAGGCCGCGCGCAGTCGCGGCGAGCAACAGGTTTTCGATCGCACACCAGCACGCCGCGTAATTCTCCTGGTCGACGATTTTCTTGTCATCACCCACCATCGATACGATGATCACGACAGGCGACGAAAAACACTTTGCTCGTGCGAAATTGAGAGCGTCTTCGTTCACCGGCTCGCCTTTTTTCTCCGCGGCCCAACGGACTGCCGCCTGTCGGGCT
>Ga0070664_100000417_pt1 | contig 31798 bp, 25 predicted proteins | sample KBSC73metaG_FD_65863 | JGI IMG/M metagenome (GOLD analysis project Ga0070664, IMG submission 65863) | Corn rhizosphere microbial communities from Kellogg Biological Station, Michigan, USA - KBS C7-3 metaG | ecosystem: Host-associated > Plants > Roots > Rhizosphere > Soil ... | reverse complement strand
GTGGACCTGGTGATCAACACCACCTTCGGAAAGAAGGAGATCGCGGACAGCTTCAGCATCCGCCGCGAGTCGCTGATGCACTCCGTTCCCTACTACACGACGGTGCAGGCGGCCCGGATGGCGGTGGGGGCGATCGAGCGGCTGGCCCGCGGGCGCATCCCGGTGACCGCGCTCCAGGACGCGCTCAACTTGAAGCGCTGAGCGCGGCTGGTTAGGGTCCGCCCCCCTGGATGAGCACCCGCATCCCGATCACCGCGTCCGGTCTCCGGCGCCTCAAGGAAGAGCTGAAGCAGCTCCAGACCGTGGAGCGAGGGAAGATCTCCAAGGAGATCGAGGTCGCCCGAGCGCACGGTGACCTGCGCGAGAACGCCGAGTACCACGCAGCGAAGGAGAAGCAGTCGCACATCGAGGGCCGCATCCTCAGCCTCAACGACTGGATCGCCCGGGCCGAGGTGATCGAGGTCTCGAAGCTGTCCGGCGACAAGGTGGTCTTCGGGGCGACGGTGAAGCTGGTCGACGGGGAGAGCGAGAAGGAGGTCACCTACACGCTGGTGGGTGAGCTCGAGGCGGACATCAAGCGCCGGCTCATCTCCGTGACCTCTCCGCTGGCCCGGGGGCTGATCGGCAAGGCGGTGGGCGACCTGGTGACCGTGCAGAGTCCCGGCGGCGCCCGGGAGTACGAGGTGGTCGAGGTTCTCTTCGTGGAGCTGGACGAACCGTAGGAGGCGTCGGCCCGGGGACCCGCGGAGTAGGCTCTCTCGCCCCCATCCTCAGGCGATGCCCTCCGCGTCCTACCTCCAGCCGCTGGTCGCTCCCCTGCGCTTCCTCGCGCAGAGCGACTTCGCGCGTCTGTCGACGGTGAAGGGCCTGGAAGGGCTGGTCCGGACGGCGCTGGAGGGCGCGCGGGTGGCCCGGTCCGGCGCCGACGTGCAGCTGCTGGAGCGGGTGGCGCGGGCGCTGGAGCACCGTGGACCGGAGTCGGCGCAGGACGCGCTCCGGGCGCTCGCCCCTCGGGTCCGCGAGGCAGGGGGGTCTGCGGGCGGGGTCGCCGGGGTCGAATCGGCGAGCACGGGAACGGCCGGACCCGGCGGCGTGACGGCACGCCAGGCAGCCGCGGCGACGGCGGATGCACGCACCAGGGCGTCCGGCGGAGGTGCCGCGACTGCTGCGCGACGGAACGGGCTGACCTCAGGTCGGCGGGCGGCGGCAGCGAGTGCGGACTCGGGACGGGGCGCGCCGCTCCCAGGTCCAGCTTCTGGAACGTCCGGGGCGCCGCCGCCCTCGTCGCGCGCGACCCCCACGGCGGGCGCCGCCACGAGCGCCGCGGCTTCGGAGAACGATGCATCCACGGGAGGAACCCGCCCACCGGCTCGCCGCCGCGGAGCACGCGCGCAGGGGACTCTCCTCGAGGAGCCACGGGGGAAGGAGCGCCGGCGCCGCGCGGGGCGCAAGCCCGAGGAGACTGATCCGGAGGAGGAGCCCGCCCGTCCCATCTCCGCGGCGCCGCGCCGGGGACCTCTGGCCCAGCCCATCGGCGGCAGTGGGATCCGCGTCCCTCCCCGACTGGTCGAGGGCCTGAACCGGAAGGGGCTCGAGCGCGTGGGAGACCTCCTGTTCCTGCTGCCGCGCACGTACGAGGACCGGCGCCGGCTCTCGACGCTCCGGGAGCTCCGGCCGGGCGAGCGGGGAGTGGCGGTCGGGACAGTGCGAATGGCCAGGGATCTGATGATCCGCCCCGGCAAGCGCGGGTTCCAGGCGGTGCTCGCGGACGAGACCGGCAGCATCGCCCTGACCTGGTTCCAGAGTGGGCCGTGGATGAAGTCGCGCGTGCCGGTGGGGAAGCGGCTCATCGTCTCCGGAGAGCTGAGGGCGACCCCGAACGGACGGGAGATGGTGCATCCGGAGATCGAGCCCGCGGACGAGGGGAGTGGGCCGTCGCTTCACACCGGCCGCATCGTCCCCGTCTACCCGGGCTTCGAGCGGCACGAGCAGCGTCAGGTACGGGAACTGGTGGCGCGCGTGGCGGCGGCGCACCTGGCCGCCGTCGAGGATCCGCTTCCTCCCGAGCTCCGCGAGCGGCTCGGCCTCCCCCCGCTGGCGCAGGCGCTGGCTCGCATCCACCAGCCGTCGCCGGATGACGATCTGGGAGGGCTGGACCAGCACCGGAGCCCGGCGCACCGCCGGCTCGCCTTCGACGAGCTGTTCCTCCTGCACCTGGGCCTGGCGCTGCGGCGGCAGGGGGTGAAGCACGAGCCGGGCATCGCCTTCCGGGTGGACGGGGAGCGGCTGGCGCGCGCCCGCGGGCTGCTTCCCTTCACCCTCACCCGCGCCCAGGCCCGGGCGGTGGCGGAGATCGGCCGGGACATGGCCCGGCCCGAGCCAATGCATCGGCTGCTCCAGGGCGACGTGGGCTCGGGGAAGACGGCCGTCGCGGCGGTGGCGGCGGCGCTGGCGGTGGAGGACGGCTGGCAGGTCGCGCTGATGGCTCCGACCGAGATCCTCGCCTCGCAGCACCACGCCACCTTCGCCCGGGTGTTCCGGCAGACCGAGGTGGAGGTGGCCCTGGTCACCGGGACCGGGTCGGGAGGCGACAAGCGTCGAGCGCGCGAGGCAGTGGAGTCGGGGCGCGCCCGCATCGCGGTGGGTACCCAGGCGCTGATCCAGGAGGGCATCGCCTTCGAGCAGCTCGGCCTGGTGCTGATCGACGAGCAGCACCGCTTCGGGGTGCTGCAGCGGCAGGCCCTGGGGCAGAAGGGGCGCCGTCCCGATGTCCTGGTGATGACCGCGACCCCCATCCCGCGGACGCTCGCCATGACGCTCTACGGGGACCTGGACCTCTCGGTGCTGGACGAGCTCCCGCCGGGGCGGACGCCGATCACCACCCGGGTGGCCACGCCCCCGCGACATCCGGAGGTGTGGGAGGCGGTGGAGCTCGAGCTGCGAAAGGGCCGCCAGGCCTACGTGCTCTACCCTCTGGTGGAGGCCTCGGAGAAGATCGACCTCGCCGACGCGACCCGCGGGGCGGAGGAGCTCCAGGCGCGCTGGCCCCACCGGCGGGTGGAGCTCCTCCACGGGAGGCTGAAGCAGGAGGAGAAGGACGGGGTGATGGAGGCCTTCCGCACCGGCCGGGTGGACGTGCTGGTCTGCACCACGGTGGTGGAGGTGGGCGTGGACGTGGCGAACGCCTCGGTGATGGTGATCCAGAACGCCGAGCGCTTCGGCCTGTCCCAGCTCCACCAGCTCCGGGGCCGGGTGGGGCGGGGCGCGGCGGCCTCCCAATGCTACCTGTTGCCCTCCTTCGCCGGCGGGCCGGACGCCCGCGAGCGACTGGAGGTGCTGGAGCAGAGCACCGACGGCTTCGTCATCGCCGAGAAGGATCTGGAATTGCGTGGACCGGGCGAATTCCTGGGAACCCGGCAGAGCGGACTCCCCGAGCTGAGCGTGGCCAACCTGGCGCGGGACCAGGCGCTCTCGGCGGTGGCGGCCGAGGAGGCGAAGGCCATCGCCGCGGCCGACCCCCGGTTGGCCCGGCCGCAGCACCGGGGTTTGCTCCGGGCGCTGGAGGAGCGGTGGGAGGGAAAGCTCTCCCTGGCCAGAGTGGGGTAGCCAGGCCCCCGGCGACGTTTTACGTTGACCGTGGCATGGAAGATCCGAGCCTCATCCGGAGCTTGCGCCGGAGCGGTATCCACGACGAGCGCGTGCTCGCCGCGATGACCTTGCTCTCCCGCTCGGACTTCGTGCCCGAGCGGCTGCGCGACATCGCCTCCCAGGACGAGGCGCTGCCCATCGGCGAGGCGCAGACCATCAGCCAGCCCTATGTGGTTGCCCTGATGAGCGAGGCGCTGGAGGTCCGTCCCGGGGACCGAATTCTCGAGATCGGCACTGGCTCCGGCTACCAGGCGGCAGTGCTGCACCTGCTCGGGGCGGACGTCTACAGCGTCGAGATGCGCGAGGGGCTGGCCCGGTCGGCAGGCGAGCACCTCCAGCCGTTCACCGGCCCCCGGCTTCACCTGCGCATCGGCGACGGGTTCGACGGCTGGCCCGAGGCTGCCCCCTTCGACGCCATCGTGCTGACCGCGGCGCCGGAACGGCTGCCGGTGACGCTGGTGGAGCAGCTCGCCCCCGGCGGGCGACTGGTGGGACCGATCGGCGGACAGCACGAGGGACAGGAGCTGGTGCGGCTCCGCAAGTCGGAGGACGGAACGTTGCAGAGTGAGCGGCTGATCTCGGTGCGCTTCGTCCCGATGACGCCCGCGCCCCTTCCGACCTGAGGCCTCGAGACGCGTGCGCCCCTGTCCCGTCTGCGAAGCACCGGTCACCGGCTGGCAATGCGAGGTCTGCGGCAAGCAGGTGGGGACATCTCCGGCGGCAGCCAACCTGAACGCGCCGCTCGAAGGCCTCGAGCCCACGCTGCTGCCCACCGAGGTCCTCGGCCTGTCGATCGAGGTCGCCCCGGGGCTGGAGCCGACCTCCGCGAGTCCGGTTCCCGACTTTCCCGGGGATCCGCTGCTCGGCTGGGAGGTGACGCAGGTCGGGAGCCCGGAGGACGTCGGCGCGGGCGGGCTGCAGGACCTCGACCCGGGGCGGGTGGCGCCGGACGGACCGCCTGCGGTGGCGCCCACGGTGGCGACCTGCCGGTACTGCCGCAACGTTCAGACGTCGGGCCTGTTCTGTGACCGATGCGGTATGCGGCTGCCCTGGGCGCGTCCGTCCTCGGCGGCGGAGACGGCGGCGCCGGACGAGAACGACCGCCGCCTCTGCAAGCGGTGCGGTGAACGGAGCCCGGCGCCGATGGAGCGCTGCGGCGGCTGCGGTGCCTTGTTGATGAGCGAGGGCTGAGCGCTCGACCGCCGGGACTAGCCAGCCGCGGGCCCGCTGCCGTAGGGTCCGCCCCGCTTGGAGACCCAATCTTCGACCGAGCTCACGCCCGAGGTGGCCCGCGCGCGACTGCCCGAACTCCAGGCCCAGCTGGCGGTGCGCCAGAGCACGACGCACTTCGCGCGCGCGGGCGTGGCCCTGGTGGCCTGCGTGGTCTTCAGCGTCGCCGCGGCGAAGCTCTTCTGGGACTCGATCCGCTTCCCGGTGCTCGGGGCGCTCTCGGTGGTGCTCGCGATCGGGCTGGTAATCTTCGCCTGGGGCCAGTACCGGAGAGGGATGGCGCATCACCGGAGGGAGATGGAGCTGTTCGCCTCGCTGCAGGCGGTGCACCGGGCGCTCCACCTGGACGATCCGGCGGCGCTGTTGCCGCGATGAGCACGGGGTCTGGCCGGTTCATCGTCCTGGAGGGCATCGACGGCTCGGGGACGACCACCCAGGCGGCGAGGCTGGTGGCCTCGCTGCGGGAGGCCGGGCATGCGGTGCTGGGGACGCACGAACCGTCGGACGGGCCGATCGGAGTCGTGCTCCGCCAGGCGCTGACGCGGCGGCTGGTGGGTCTGTCGGACCGGGCGCTGGCACTGCTGTTCGCGGCGGACCGGCTGGATCACCTGGCCTCGGTGGTGGAGCCGGCGCTGGCGGAGGGAAAGGTGGTGGTGTCGGACCGCTACGTGCTCTCGTCGCTGGCCTACCAGGGGATGCGAATGCCGCTGGCGTGGGTGGAGGCACTGAACGCGGCGGCCCGTCCGGCGGACCTGACGCTCTATCTGGACGTGGACGCGCGGACCGCGGCCGAGCGGCGGCACGGCCGGGGCGGAACCGATGAGCTCTTCGACGCGGACGATGTGCAGCGGGCCGTGGCTCGCGCGTACGGGCGAGTGGTCCGGAAGCACGCCCGGGCGCAGCGGGTGATGAGGGTGGACGGACGCGCGACGCCGGACGAGGTGGCGCGGGAGATTCTCTCCATGGTCGGCACGATGCTCCCGCGGCGGGGCCCGAAGTAGAGTGCCTCGCGAGATGGCACGGACGGGCGCCGCGGCGATCATCATCGGGAACGAGGTCCTCTCGGCGAAGGTGGAGGACGTGAACGGGCCGCACCTCGTACGGCGGCTCCGCGAGCACGGTCTGCCGCTCCGGGGAATCTTCGTGGTGCCGGACGAGGTCGAGGCCATCGTGGGAGCGTTGGTGAGCGCGCGCGCGGTGGCCCGGTGGGTGATCACCAGCGGCGGCATCGGGCCCACGCACGACGACGTGACGGTACGGGCGGTGGCGCTGGGGCTGGGGCGGGAGGTGGTGCGTCTGCCGCGCATCGTGGAGCTACTGTCGCAGGCGCATTCGGGCTCGATGCCGGCGGAGGCGCTGCGTCTGGCGGAAGCTCCCGCGGGCACGGAGCTGCTGGCACCGGAAGGGACGGTGTACCCGGTACTGTCGGTCGAGGGGATGTTCCTGCTGCCCGGGGTGCCGTCGCTGTTCAGGCTTCAGCTGGAAACGGTGCTGTCGTCGCTGCCGAAGGGGGCGGTGCACGTCCGGTCGCTGTACCTGTCGCAGGGCGAGGCGGAGATCGCGGCGGCTCTCGACAGGGTGGCGCTGGGCATGCCGGACGTGGGGATCGGCAGCTATCCGGCGGTGAGCTCCGGCGCCGACCACCGGGTGCGAGTGACGGTCGAGGCGGCCGAGCCCGAGCGAGTGGAGCTGGTCGTGGCGCGCCTGCGGAGCGAGCTGCCCGAGGGGACGGTCCTCCGGGTCGAGTAGGAGCTCGCCTCGGTCTCACCCGGGTCGGCCGAGCACGCCGGTCCGCTGCCTCGAGGGGACGGTCAACGGAAGGCCAGGCCCGCTGCCCCGGGCGCCCGGAGCAGGCACAGGCCGGTCGGAATGGCCGGTGCGAACCAGGAGGTGGCGCTCACCCCGTCCCTTCAGGGCATGCTGCTGACCCTTCGAGCCCCGTGCGAGCGCTCACACCGCCCGCTCCGGCAGCGTCGGCCCGACCCGGTCCCGGAGCGTGAACAGCTCCTCGGACAGGGAGAAGCTCAGCAGCGCCCGCAGATCCGCCCGCTCTTGCACCGCGCGGGCCACGCTCTCCGGGGACTCGGGGAGCTTGGACGCGGCGAACGCCGGGTCCTCCCGCAGCACCATCGCCAGCGCCACTGCCGGGTCCCCGCACACCAGCAGCCCGGCCCGGTTCCCGGAGGCGAAGAGACCCTGCAGCGTCTTCCCCAGGTCCGGCACCCGGCCGTGTGCCACCTCCCAGGCGGGGCCATCGAGCGCACGGAGCGTCTTTCGCGAGAACATCTTTCGCAGGGACCGCACTCGCTCGTCGTCCCGTCGCCCCAGCCGGTCGAAGTCGGGAACCACGACCCGGATGCAGTCCCCGAGCAGGTCGGCCAGCTCGACCTCGGGGAGCTTCCCGGCGAGCGCGGTCCGCTCGAGGAGAGCGAACACCGCCCGGCCGATGAGGAACTTCTGCTCCCGGGAGTTGAAACGCCGCACCACGTCCTGCCCGACGCAGATGCTCGGCGGGTCCCCTGTCTCCGCGACCATGAGGCCGCGCCGGGCCTGGTACACCTCGAAGTGGTCCACTCCGAACCCCTCGGCCACCAGGCGGATCGCCCGAACCACGGGGTGGTCGGAGCGGAGCCGGTCGGCGCGCGGGTCGACGCCCAGCGCCTCGAAGTCCGGGGGGTAGAGCTTCGAGACCTGGTCCCCCACGGCGCGGAGCACGTCGGTGAGCGGGTTCCGCGCGTCGGGGTGGAGGAGGAGCTCGAGTGAGTCGCGATCGATCCGGGCGTGCGGCTCGGTGGGAAGCCGCCCTCGCCAGTCGATGTGAAGATGGTTGGCACGGGCCGGCCCGGCGCTCAGGAAGGCGCTGACGGCCGCGCAGCAGAAGCTCCGGTCGAGCATGCGCTGCGAGTCCCAGATCTCGTAGATGCTCTCCAGGCTGAGCACCCGTACCGGGTCCAGCGCGAGGACCTCCCGGTGAGCGTCGACGGCGAGGTCGGCCGAGCCCGGATCCTTGCTCAGCATGTCCGCCAGGGCGGCCCGTGCCTCGACGCTTGCCGGATCCAGCTGCACGGCGGTGCGGCAGGCGCTGACCGCCCGGGACAGGTCTCCCAGCAGCCGGATGTACAGCTCGGCCAGCCGCACGCGGATGCGAGCCGCTGAGGCGGGAGGGCAGGAGGGCCCGGCGACCTCGTCGAGCAGCTGCAGGAGCAGCGACATGCGCCCTCGTCGCTCGAAGAGGGGGACGACCCGGTCCAGCGTGTCGGGCTCGTCGCGCAGCAGCGGGAGCGCCTCCCGCGCCTCGGCGACCGAACGTTCGCCGTCGTCGAAGCCATCGCTGAGGGCCTCCGCGAGCCGCAGCGACGCACGGGCCCGGTCCACGGGCCTGGTCTCCATGCCCCGGAGCTGCTGCAGACAGTCCACGACGCCGGTCCAGTTCCGGGAAGCGCGGTGCAGCGTGGCCAGCCGGTCCAGCGGATCGGCCGAGCGCACCGAGGCCAGCGCGGCGTTGAACGCGGCCACGGCGCGCGCCGGCTGGTCCAGGTGGTCCTGGTAGAGGATCCCCAGCCGGAGCTGGAGCGCGGCCAGCGTCTCGGCATCGCCGCCGATTCGCAGCCGGGACTCGAGGGCCTCGGCAGCATCGAACCAGCGGCCCTGCTCGGAAGCCAGCTCCGCGCGCAGCTCGAGCGCGTCGGCGTGCTCCGGCTCGGCCTCCAGCGCCCGGCCGAGGGCAGTCAGGGCCCGACCCTGGTCACCCACGCCATCCAGCCAGCCCTGGGCGGCCTTGAAGAACTCGTTCGCGGCCCCCGGCCGATCGCCGGAAGCGAGCCGGGTCTGGCCGCGCCTCTCGTTGAGCGACGCCAGCTCGGCCGCACCGCCCTTGCGCGCGAGGAGCGACTCCACGGCCTCGGCGGCCTCGACCTCCAGGGGATCCAGATCGAGCACCCGCTCGAAGGCGTCGATGGCGCGCTGGTGCTTCTCCAGCTCGTTCATCCACAGCCGGCCTGCCTCGAGCCAGGCCTGCACCGCGCCTTCCCGGCTGTGGGTGGCGGCGGCCTCGGCCTCCCAGGCGAGGGCCGCGGCCTCGGTCTCGCCCATGCGGAGGCGGACACGGCGCACGCCCTGGAGCGCCACCAGCTCCGCGGGCTCGAGGGCGAGCGCGGCCTGGTACGCGGCGAGGGCGAGCGGGAGCGTCTGGAGCGCCGTCTCGCCGAGCTGACCCAGGCGGAGGTGGAGCTCGAGCCGCGCGGACGGAGCCTCGGTGACCGCCAGCCGCCGCTCGTAGAACGCGCGAAGTCCCTGGACATCGGAGGCCTGGCGCAGCCCGCGCTCGAGCTGGAAGGCGGTGCGAGGGTCCTCGGGATCGACGGAGAACGCGCGGCGGAGGTGCTCCAGGCGCTCGTCCAGCCGAGGACGTCCCTGCTCCAGCTCGGCCGAGAGCCGGAGCGCCGCGGCGAGCCCCGGGTCTGCCACCCTGGCGGCGAGGCGCTGCCGAACCTCCGCGCGCCGCGCCCGGTCCGAAGCGCGGGTGTGCTCGAGCAGGAGCAGCGCGCCGATGTCGTCCGGCTGCAGCTCGAGCGCGGACTCGACCACCGCCGCGGCGCGGTCGAGGTGCCCGGCGGCGAGGAGCGCGTGGGCCAGCCGGCGCTGCGCCGCCAGCCGCTCGGTGGCGCTGCCGGCCACGGTGGCGCGCTCCAGGGACTGGAGGGCGTCCGGACCGCCCTCGTGGGAGGCGAGCGCCTCCAGCTGGCGGAGGGCGGGGATGTGGTCCGGGGCGAGCCGGAGGACCGCTTCCAGCGTCGCGGCGGCTGCCGCGCGGTCGGCGAGCGCGTCCAGCTGGAGGGTTGCCACCTCGAAGAGCGCGTCGGCGCGAGCACGAGGGTCGGTCCGGGTGCGGGCCGTCCGCTCGAGCGTGGCGACCAGACCGCCCCAGTCCCCCTGGCCGCGCTGGATGCGGGCGAGCGCCCGGAGCGCGGCCCCGTGGTCCGGGTCCCGCCGCAGCACCTCGTCCCAGGCGGCGCGCGCGGCGTCCAGGTCCACCAGGCGCGCCTCCTCGAGATCGGCAATGCGGGCCCAGAGCTGCACCGCGCGCGCGCTTCCCGCGATCTCCGCCTCGCGCCGGTACATCTGGCCGAGCTCCTTCCAGCGCCCGTCGCGGGAATACAGCCTCCCCAGAGCCTGCAGCGCGGGGAGGTAGGTCCGATCGGCCTCGAGGAGGCGCTGCAGGGCAGTGATGGCCGCCGCGACGTCGTCGAGGCGCTCCTCCAGCACCTGCGCCGCGCGATGTCTCAGGGCGATGGCCTGGGCCGGATCGGTCGAGAGCTCGGCCTGCCGCTCGAGGAGAGGGACCAGCTCGTCCCAGACCTCGCGCCGCTCGGCGAGGCGGGCCAGGTGGACCAGAGAGGGCAGATGTCCCGGAACCAGCTCCAGCGCACGGCGAAGCGCGTCCGAAGCGAGGTCCAGGTTTCCCAGGTGCTCCTCCGCCTCCTGGGCGATGCGCCCCAGCGCGACCACTCCGTCCGCGGGCGAGGTGATGGAGAGCAGCTCCTCCTCGTGCAGGGCGATGAGCTCGTTCCAGCGCTGCTCGCGCCGGAGCACCCGCTCCAGGCCCTGCCGCGCGGGGAGGTAGCCGGGGACGAGCTGGAGCGCCTCCCGGAAGCGGGTCAGGGCCTCGTCGGTGCGATGCAGTCGCGCGTCGAGGATCTCCGCGGAGCGGAAGTGCAGCTCGGCCCGGGTCCGGGGATCACCCACGCCGGCGAGCTCGGCGTCGTACACCGCGACCAGCGCCGGCCAGTCCTGGGTCTTGGCGTGTAGCCGGCCGAGGCCGCTGAGGGCCACCGGATGGCCGGGGACCCGGGCCAGCACTGCCTCGTAGCGCTCGACCGCCTGGGGGTCACGGTGGAGCGTGTCCTCGAGGAGCGAGGCGAGCCGGAGCTGCACCGCCAGCCACTCCCGCTGGTCGCGTACCGCGCCGGCGAGCGACGCCAGCACGTCGGCCAGCTCCTCCGGCCGGTCCAGCGACTCGTGCAGGGTGGCCAGCGCGGTGAGGACGGCGGTGTCCTCCGGGTTCTGGTGACGGGCGGCATTGAGCGCGGCGACGGCGTCCTCGGGCCGCTCCTGCCGGACGTAGGCCCGGGCCAGGGCGGTGTAGGCGGGCACCGACGTGGGCCCACCGAGCTCGGCCTCGGCGGCCAGCACCGCGACCAGTGCCTCGTCGTCACCGGAGGCCTCGGCGGCCCGCCTGAGCGCGCCGAGGGTGACCGGATCCCGCCGGTCGAGCGCGAAGGCCTCGCGCCAGCGTCCCAGGGCGTCGGCGGGCTGACCGAGGCGCTCGTGAAGTGTGGCCGCGGTCTGGAGCGCGTGCGCGGCGAGCCGTGGGTCGGGCAGCGCGCGGGCGAGGAGGACCTGCACCCGCAGCAGGCCGGCCACGTCCCCGTGTGCGGCGAGCATTCCCTCGGCCTGGATCAGCAGTCCCAGGTCCGCTGGCTCGAGCTCGAGCGCGTCGGCGAGCACCGTGGCGGCCTCGTCCCACCGGTCGAGGCGATCGGCCAGGACCTCGGCCTTCTCGAAGAGGAGCGCGGCGCGGGGCCGGTCGCTCTCGGTGGCTGCCAGCTCGGCGTCGAGGAGCTGGAGCACCATGGGCCAGTTCCCGACGTCGGAGAAGATGCGGCGGGCGGAGCGGAGGTTCTCGACGAAGCGGGGCGCCAGCCGGTACGCGGACTGGAACGCGGCAGCCGCCGCGCGAAGGTTCCCCAGGGGACGCTCCCACAGCAGACCGAGCTCGTGGTACAGCCGTGCGCTTCGCGGGTCGGGCTCCAGGGCCTTCGCTTCTCGCTCCAGCCCCGCGATGCGGGCACGGACCTCCGCCTCAGTCTCGGAGGGAACCGTGGGGCGCCCGACCGGCGCTTCCCGCTCGGGAGGTGCGGTCATGCGGCGTGCGCGGAAGCCAGGAGCGCCCCCGAGTCGATGAGGTCGGAGACAGCCTCGATGTCGCGGTGAATCTCCCGGTCCTCCTCCATCGGGGGAACGACCTGTCGGACGGCGGCGTGAGCCGCGGCGACGCCCCGGCCGGCGCGGAGCGGCTTCCGGAAGTCGAGCGCCTGCGCGGCGACCAGCACCTCCACGGCGAGGCAGGTACGGGTGAACTCCACCACCTGCCGGGCCTTGAGCGCAGCGGTCATGCCCATGCTCACGTGGTCCTCGCGCCCGGCGGAGGAGGGAATGGAGTCCACCGAGGCCGGGTGGCTGAGGATGCGCGACTCGGCGACGAGCGCGGCCGAGGTGACCTGGGCGATCATGAAGCCGGAGTTGAGGCCGGAGTTCCTGGTGAGGAAGGGGGGAAGCCCGCTCAGCGCAGGGTTCACCAGCTGCTCCACTCGCCGCTCGCTGATCGCGGCGAGCTGGGTGGAGGCGATCGCCAGCACGTCCAGGGCGAGCGATACCGGCTGCCCGTGGAAGTTGCCGCCGGAGACGATGAGGTCCTCTCCGGGGAAGACCAGCGGGTTGTCGGTCGCCGAGTTCACCTCGATGGCCAGCACGCCCCGGGCGTGGGCCAGACCGTCGCGGGCCGCGCCGTGCACCTGGGGCATGCAGCGCAACGAGTAGGGGTCCTGGACCTTCGAGCAGTCGGCGTGGCTCTCCACGATCTCCGAGTCGCGGAGGAGCGCGCGGAGGTGCTCGGCGACGGCACCCTGCCCCGGATGAGGTCGCGCGGCCTGGATGGGGACGATGAACGGGCGGTGGCTGCCGAGCAGACCCTCCAGGGTCATGGCGCCGGCGAGGTCGGCGATCGCCGACAGGGCCTCGGCGCGGAGGAGGGCGAGCGTGCCCACCGCGCACATGGCCTGGGTGCCGTTGACCAGGGCGAGTCCCTCCTTGGCCTCGAGCACCACCGGCTCCAGGCCGGCGCGGGTCAGGGCGACGCGTCCGGGGAGCCGCTCGCCGCCCACGAAGGCCTCGCCCTCGCCGATGAGCACCAGCGCCAGGTGGGCGAGCGGGGCGAGGTCGCCGGAGGCCCCCACGCTGCCGCGCTCGGGGACGACCGGGATGACGCCCCGGTTCAGCATGTCCAGGGCGAGCTGGAGGGTCCGGGGGCGGATGCCGGAGTGTCCCTTGGCCAGCACGTTGCAGCGGAGGAGGAGCAGGGCGCGGGCCTCGGGGATGGGCAGCGGCGTGCCAACGCCCGCGGCGTGCGACAGGAGGAGGTTCCGCTGGAGCGTCCGGAGGTCCTTCCGGTCGATGCGCACCTCCGCCAGCGTGCCGAAGCCGGTGTTGATGCCGTAGGCCGCGGCCTCGCCGGCCGCCACGCGGTCCACCAGCGCCCGCGACCGCTCCACGCAGGCCAGGGCCTCGGGCGCGAGCTCGACCTCGACTCCGCCGCCGGCCACCTCGCGGATCTCCTCCAGGCTCAGCGTCTCGCCGTCCAGGAGCAATCGCCGGTGCGTCATGGGCGGCGGAAGGTACCCCGAGGCGCAGCTGTCCGTCTAACGTCGAGACGACCTGGATCCGACCGGATGATCGAGCGCGGGAGGGGCGGATCGTTCCCCGTGCTTTCGGCGTAAGGTGGCCTTCATCTCGCGCTCCTTGGGCGCGGCTGCTGCATGGAGGCACGCACGGGTGGGATTGTGGGTTCAGAAATACGGGGGGACGTCGGTCGCGGACCCGGAGCGCATCCGGTCCGTCGCACGGAGGTGTCTCCAGGCGCGGGCGGAGGGGCACGATCTGGTGGTGGTGGTCTCGGCGATGTCCGGTGAGACCAACCGATTGCTGAAATTGGTGCAGTCGCTGAACCAGCGGCCGAGCGAGCGCGAGCAGGACGTGGTCGTCGCCAGCGGGGAGCAGGTGACCATCGGGCTCCTTTCGCTGGCGATCCAGGCCGCGGGTGGGCAGGCCACGAGCTTCCTCGCCCACCAGTGCCGCATCGTGACCGACAGCACGTTCAGCAAGGCGCGCATCAAGCGGATCGACGAGGAGCCGCTGCGTGCCGCCCTCGCCCGCGGGGCGGTGGCGGTGGTCGCCGGGTTCCAGGGCATCGACGAGGAGGGGAACGTCACCACCCTGGGGCGCGGCGGGTCGGACACGACTGCGGTGGCACTGGCCGCAGCGCTCCGCGCCGAGCGCTGCGAGATCTACACCGACGTCGACGGCGTCTACACCGCCGACCCGAACGTCTGCCCCGCGGCGCGGAAGCTGGACCGGATCAGCTACGAGGAGATGCTCGAGGAGGCGTCGCTCGGGGCGAAGGTGCTGCAGATCCGCTCGGTGGAGTTCGCGATGAAGTACCGGGTTCCCCTGTGGGTGAAGTCGTCCTTCACCGACGATCCGGGAACGCTGGTGTGCGAGGAGGATGCGGCGATGGAAGACGTGCTGGTCAGCGGCATCACCCACGACCCCAACGAGGCGCGGCTGGTGCTGCGCGGAGTGCCGGACCGGCCGGGCGTGGCGGCGCGCATCTTCGGGACGCTCGACGAGCGGCACATCGTGGTGGACATCATCGTCCAGACCGCGCAGCAGGACGGCCGTGCCGACCTGAGCTTCACCGTGGGTCGGGCAGATCTGGCCGCCACCCGGGAGGCGATGGACCGCCTGGTGCCGGAGCTCGGGTTGCGAGGGGTGGAGAGCGACGATCAGGTCGCGAAGGTCTCCATCGTCGGGGTGGGGATGCGGAACCACTCCGGCGTGGCGGCGCGGATGTTCGACGTCCTGGGCAAGGAGGGGATCAACATCCAGAGCATCTCCACCTCGGAGATCAAGGTGTCCTGCGTGGTGGCGGCCAAGTACGCCGAGCTCGCGGTCCGGGCGCTCCACACCGCGTTCGGGCTGGATCGGTCCGAGGCGGCGAGGCGGTGAGCGGCGGGCGGACGGCGGCGCTCGCCGTCGTTCTGCTCGGGGCCCTCGGAGCGGGGGCCCTCGTCCAGGCCCGCTGGCCGGACACGAGGCCCGCCCTGGACTGTCCTGGATCCCGGATTGGCTGGGTCGGGGACGTCGCGCGCGGAGTGGCGCGCTGCGGCCAGGGAGGCCTGCCCCCGGCGTCGGTCCGCGTCGCGCTCGGGATACGGCTACCGCTGAACAGCGCCGCCGAGGCCGAGCTGGCGCGGCTTCCCGGTGTGGGCGCGATGGCGGCGCGTGCGCTGGTGCAGGCGCGACCCTTCCGGAGCTGGGACGAGGTGGACGCGGTTCGAGGGGTGGGTCCAGCGCGGCTCCGGACGCTGCAGCAGGCCACTGAACTCGATCCCTGAAACCTTTCCTGCTAACGCTTCACCCGGCCCCGCGTGCAGATCGCCTGTCCCAACTGCCACACCCGCTACGCGCTGGATGACCGCCTGGTCCCGGTCGGGGGTGCACCGGTGCAGTGCACCCGCTGTGGCCTGGTCTTCACTGCTCAGCGCGGCGAGGACGCGCCCGCTGCGCAGGGAAAGTCGCCGGCGCCGGCGGGCACGCTTCCTTTCGGGAGCGCGGCCCATTCAGCCGGGCCCATCCGCACCGAGGCCTACGGCCAGAGTCCTCCGTCGGCCGCCTCCACCCAGGTCTTCGGGTCCAGCCCTGCACCCGGCCCGAAGGCCTCTGCACCGCCGGCGGCGGGCCGGACCCAGGTCTTCGGCTCGGAGGCGGCCCGCACCCGGGTCTTCGGTGCCGGCGCGTCCGCGCCGCGTGCTCCGGCCCCCGCGGCTCCGGCGGTGAACCGGACGCAGGTCTTCGGAGGCGCCGGGCCTGGCCTGCCGCAGGAACCTCCGCCGGCGGCACGGACCCAGGTGTTCGGAGGAGCAGCGGCGGCTCAGCCGGAGGCGCCAGCCGCCCGCCGGGCACCGCCCCAGCCCGAGCCGCCCCCGGCGATGCGGACGCAGGTCTTCGGCGGTGCCGCGCCGCCGGGTCCGGCCAGTGCTCCGGCGCCGGCCATGCGCACTGCGGTCTTCGGCGGTGCTGCCGCCCAGCCGCCGCCCGACGGGCTGGACCTCCCCCCGATTGTCGGCGAGGGCGCGTCGGCGAGCACCGTGCCGTCGCTGGAGCTTCCCGGGACCGCGCCCGAGCCGCTCCCGATTCCGGGGGCACCTCCCTCTCGCGTCCAGCGACCGGACCCCGCGGAGCGGGCCCTGGCCGCGGAGCTCCGGCGGCGGAAGCGCCGGGCCCTGGGGGCGCTCGTGGGGGTCGTCGTGCTCGGGCTGCTGAGCCACGCCGGCTGGTCGTGGTGGTCAGGCCGCTCGGCGGTGCCCGCGTCGGTCCGCGCCGAGCGGGACGAAGCCTTCTCCCGGCTCCGGCGCGACGATCCGCAAACCCGGGCTGCCGCCCTCAAGGTCCTGGACGCCCTGGTGGAGCGGTACCCGCAGTGGGTCGGGGCGCGGGCGACACAGGCCCTGGCGGAGACGCTCGAGCTGGACGACCAGCGCGCCATCCTGCGCCGCCGCCTCGTGGACGCCGAGACGTTGAAGACCACCCTGGCCCGGCTGGAGGCGGAGCGAACGCCCGCCGACTGGAGGGCGCAGGCGGACGCCACCCGGGCGCGGCTCGAGCACCTGAGAAAGCAGAGCGATCCCATGGTGGACGCGGTGAACGTCCTCGAGGTGAAGCTGACCGCCACCCGGGATGCGCTGAACCGGCTCCCTCCCGGGAACGAGGACGACGAGCGCGCCCGGCTGCGGGCGGACGCGGTGTTCGCCGGGGTGGCCGGGCGAGCCGATCGTGCCATCTCGGACGCCGAGCGCTACCGGCAGCTCGGGGGCAGGGACGGCTGGGGGGAGGTGGCCTACGCCGAGTACGTGCTCAGCACCAAGAACGCCCCCCCGGACAGCGCGGAGAAGGCGGTCCGGGACTTGGCCGACGTCATGGCCCGGGACTCGACATTCATCCGACCCTACGTGCTGGCCGGCCGACTGCTGCTCACCCTGCGCCAGAAGGAGGCCGCCCTGTCGAAGCTGGACGCGGCGGTGGCGCTGAACCCGAAGCACGTCCTCGCCCAGACGCTCATCGACCAGGAGCGCGGAGGCAAGTAATCGTTACAGCCGCCTGCCCCTGGGGAGGGTCCATCCACCCGGAACTCCTGTCCTTCTGCCGGCATGCCCGTTGCTGACGTGGTGGGCTCCCGGGAGGGCGTGGATGGCGACGGTGGCGTTCTGGGCGGCGGCGGTGCTGCTGGCACAGACCTATTTCCTGTACCCGCTGTGGCTGCTCCTCCTGGCCCGGATGAAGCGCGGGGAAAGAGACCCGTCGCCGCCACGCCCCAGGGTCTGGCCGAGCGTGTCCCTGATCGTCGCGGCCCACGACGAGGCGGAGTGCATCGAGGAGAAGCTCCGCAACAGCCTCGCGCTCGACTACCCGCCGGACAGGCTCGAGGTGCTCATCGGCTCGGACGGAAGCACCGACGGGACGGACAGGATCGTCGGGACCTACCCGGACCCGCGCGTCCACCTCTCGACCGCGCCGCGCGCGGGGAAGACCAGCGTGCTCAACCGGTGCATCCCGGCCGCACGTGGCGACATCGTGGTGCTCTCCGATGCGAACACCCGCATCGACGCGGGAGCGCTGAAGGCACTGGTCCGCCACTTCGAGGACCCGGCAGTGGGCGCGGTCTGCGGCCGGCTCCAGCTCTACAACCCCACCCGTGCCGAGTACGAGGAGAGCGCGTACTGGAGGTACGAGTGCTGGCTGAAGGCGATGGAGGGAACGCAGGGCGCGGTGCTCGGTGCCAACGGCGGGCTCTATGCCATGCGCCGCGAGCTCTACACCCACCTTCCACCATCGACCATCGTCGACGACTTCGTGATTCCCCTCCGGCTGCTCGACGAGGGGTATCGCGTGCTCTACGAGCCCCAGGCGCTCGCCTCGGAGGAGACCACCGAGGATTACGGACGGGAGTTCGGTCGGCGGGCACGCATCGCCGCGGGGAACTTCCAGAGCCTGGGCCTGGTGCCGGGCCTGCTCTCACCGCTCCGGGGCTTCCCGGCCTTCGCCTTCTGGTCGCACAAGGTGCTGCGCTGGTGCGCGCCGGCACTGATGCTCGTGGCGCTGCTGGCGAACGTCGCGCTGCTCGCCCAGCCGTTCTATCGCTTCACCATGGCGGCCCAGATCGGCTTCTACGGGCTCGCGGTGCTGGGCAGCGTGGCGGTGGGACCGGCGCTGGTGCGGCGAGCGGCGGGCCTCGCCTACTACTTCGTGGCCATGAACCTGGCGATCGCCGTCGGCTTCTGGCGATTTCTGCGAAACTCGCAGGCCGCCGCCTGGGAGCGAACCGCCCGCGCATAGGAGGAGACGGCGCACGTCCAGGCTCGGCCCCCCGAGCCCAGGCTCAGATGTCGCCGCCCTCGGGCTGTGGGGCGAGGACCGGGAGCGGAGAGCGGACGCCGTCCGGGGCCGGGGGAAGCACTGCCCCGTAGACCGCGAACAGCTGACCGGTGAGCACGGCCCTCCCCGAACCCGAGGAGCCGCGCAGCCAGTCATTGAGCACGCGGCCGGTGCCTGGCTCGCTCCGCAACGACGGCCGATCGATGTTCATCCGGTAGCGCATCACGCCGCGGCTCACGCGGTGGATGATGGAGACGGTTCCGTCGGCGTCGACGCTCTCCACCAGGGCGATGTGGGTGAGGCCGTCGTCGAGCTTGCCGTCGTGGTCCCGGTCGTAGGTGTCGTGAAAGAAGACCAGGTCTCCGGGGTCGGGGCGGCCGGTGCGGAAGAGTCGTCCACGTGCCGAGGTCCACCGCCACACCGCGGTCACCCCGTTGTCTCCGGGGCGGGCGGAGCCGGTGAGCGGGACTCCGACGCTGGCGTACACGCCGAGGACCAGTCCGCTGCAGTCGTCGGGGAGGGTCTGTCCGGGCCAGCGGACCGAGGTCTGTCCGAGAAGCCGGCGCGCGGTGGCCACCACTCGCCATCGCGTCTCGACGCTGGTTGCCGGGTCTCCCTGGACCGTGGGCTCCTGGACGGGCGGGGGTACGGGGACCCCCGAGCGGGTGGTGGCGCACGCGGCGCACACGAGGAGGGCACAGGCGACGAGCAGTCGAGACACGGCGGCGCCCCATGGTGACCGCGGGCGTGCGGGCGTCAAGAAACCCCCCGCGGGCCGAGTGTTGGAGGGGGACGGCTCCCCGCGTAAAGTCGAGGGCTCCACCCATGGCCGAAAAGCCGCGCATCGTCGGGATCGACCTCGGGACCACCAACACCCTGGTGGCCTCGGTGCGCAACCGCATCCCCAAGGTGGTTCCCACCGATCGGGGGAACCTCGTCCTTCCGTCGGTGGTGGCGCTGAGCGAGAAGGGCGACCTCCTCATCGGCAAGATGGCCAAGGACCAGATGGTGGTGAACCCGAAGAACACCATCTACGGAGCCAAGCGACTGATCGGGCGCCAGTACGCGAGCCGGGTGGTGCAGGAGCTCAAGGAGTACTTCACCTACGAGATCCTCGAGGGTCCCAAGGGCGACGTGGCGGTGAACCTCGGCGGGGCCACCTACTCGCTGGAGCAGATCAGCGGCATGGTGCTCGGGCACGCCAAGCGAATCTCGGAGCAGTTCCTGGGCGTCCCTTGTCCCGAGGCGGTCATCTCGGTGCCCGCCTACTACAACGACCTGCAGCGCGCGGCGGTGAAGGAGGCCGGGCGGCAGGCCGGCTTCGAGGTGAAGCGCATCGTCAACGAGCCCACGGCGGCAGCGCTGGCCTATGGCTTCAACCGGGGGCTGGACCAGAACGTGCTGGTCTACGACCTGGGCGGTGGCACATTCGACGTCTCGGTGCTGCAGATCACCGGCAACGTCTTCGAGGTGCTCGCCACGGGAGGCGACACCTTTCTCGGCGGCGTGGACTTCGACAACCGGGTCATCGACTACGTGCTGGAGACGTTCCAGCAGCAGACCCGGGTGGATCTGAGCCAGAGCCCGATCGCCATGCAGCGGATCAAGAATGCTGCGGAGGCGGCGAAGATCGACCTCACGCTCATCCCCAACGTGGTCATCGAGCTGCCCTACATCGAGGAGCGGAAGGGCAAGCCGCTCGATCTCCGCATCCCGCTGTCGCGCGAGCAGCTGAATGCGCTGACCCGGGATCTGGTGGACCGCACCTTCGACCTCTGCGACCGGGTGCTGGCGGACAAGGGCATCTCCAAGTCGAGCATCGACGAGATCATCCTGGTGGGTGGTCAGTCGCGAATGCCGCTGGTCCAGCAGGAGATCACCCGTCACTTCGGAAAGCCCCCGCGCAAGGGCGTTCACCCCGACGAATCGGTGGCGCTCGGCGCGGCGCTGCTGGCCGAGTCGCTGGGCAACATCGACGCGGTGACGCTGCTGGACGCGCTGTCGATGCCGATCGGGTTCGCGATGGCGAACGGGAAGTTCCGGAAGATCATCGACAAGAACTCGGTCATCCCGCTGACCACGAGCTTCCGGCTGCCGGGTCCCAAGGAGGACAGCCCGATCATCGAGCTGGACATCTTCCAGGGCGACTCGGAGTTCATCGTGGACAACGAGTACCTGGGGACGGTGAAGGTGCCGGCCTCGGCGGCCGGGCGGCGGATCGACTTCCGGCTGAACGAGGAGTGCCTGCTGGAGGTGGTGGTGGAGCTGCCCACCGGGCCGCGGCACGTGGCGCTGGCCACTCGTGACACGCCGGACACGCTGAAGCGGCTGCTGGCCGAGGAGAAGGCGGCGCGCGCGCGGGCGCAACCGGTGGGCGCGGCGGTGCAGACCGACAGCGGACTGTTTCGCAGCATCCGGCGCATCCTCGGCCGAGACTGAGCCTGGACCGGCGGCGGTTCGGACTTCAGGTCGTCCGACGATGAGGTAAGCAGCCCGGATGCCGCTCTTTCCCTCCCGCGACTGGGCACAGGCAGCGATGGCCCTGCTGAACGCCGATCCCGAGACGATCGCCGCGGGCCGGGGCTGGCACGGCGACTTCGGGCTGGTGATCGAGGCCGAGGTCGGAAAGCTCGAGAAGCACTTCGTGGCCTGGGTCCGTCCGGAAGCGGGGCGAGTGGCCGAGCTGCGCCTCCTGCCGGACCCGGACGACCTCGACGAGTTCGAGCCGGCGTACCGGATCCGCGCGCCGTACTCCGTGTGGAAGGGCCTGCTCCTCGGGAGCGTGGACCCGGTCGAGGCCATCCTGAAACGACGGCTCCGCGTGGACGGGGACGTGCAGCCCATCCTGGAGCGGATGCGCTACAAGGACATCGCGGCCCGGGTGCTGGCGCGGCTGGAGACCCGGTTCATCGACGAGTGAGGATCATGACCGGCAAGCGAAGCAGCCTTCGCGCACAGGCGCTGGGGATGTCCCAGAAGGCGTTCGAGCGCCTGATGGCGGACGAGCAGCGGGCGCAGTGGGTGGCCCAGGCACTGGGACGGGTGCAGCGGGGAAAGAAGGCGCTCGACCGCGGTCAGGAGGAGCTGATCCACGTGCTCCAGCTGGCGGCGCGGAGCGACTTCGCGAAGGTGAGCAAGCAGCTGTCGTCGCTGAAGCGGCGGACGCGCGAGCTCGAGGAGCGGGTGGACCGCCTGCTGAAGCGGTGATTGACAGGCGAGGGTGGGGTCCTTTACGAATGCCGCCCTCGTGGTGCCGGGCGTATAGCTCAGCGGTAGAGCACTGCCTTCACACGGCAGGGGTCGTAGGTTCAAACCCTACTGCGCCCAAAGGCCTATGCGGTTTCCCTTCCCCATCAGACGACGCGTTGGTCCCATGCGGGGAAGGGCAGGGGGAAGCGGACCTGAAGGTGCCGGTCGGCCCATCGCGGAGGGCGCGGCAGGCGAAGGAGGCTGTGAGAGTGACGGTGACTCCATTCCTCAGCGTCGACGACGTCATCGAGGTGAACCCCGAGGCCTTCGGGCCGGGGATCGTGGCGAGCCGGTTGCTTCACCGCGGGATGGGGGGCGTCTTCATCGTCCGCTCGTTTCGCTGGGCGTCCTGGCTGCCCCGGGTGTACCGGGTGAGCGAGGTACTCAGGGACGGGCAACTCGACGCCGTCGCTCTGTACGTGCGTAGCGAGAGCGCCCACCACCGCGCCCGGCGCTGCGCAGCGAGGCCCGGTGCCGCGGCCGAGTACCAGGAGAAGCTTCTCCGGCGCCTGTGCCCGCCAGTGCCGGAACCGCGGGAGCAGCCTCGCGGCACCGGGGCGGCCAGATGCTGACGCCCGGTGAGCAACCGACGGGCGTGACCCGCGGCTGAGCCGGTGGAGATGGAGAACGACGAACCATGGCCTGGACGAGGAGAGTCGGGGCGAGGACGTCGGCACGTGCAGCGCGGAGCGGATTGCTGGCTCTGGTCCTCACCACCGCCGCACTCGCCGCGCCGGCGGCCCCCTCACTCGGTTCGGCGAAGGTGATCGATCTCAGCCATCCGTTCGATGACCGGACGATCTACTGGCCGACCTCGCCGTCGACGTTCGAGCTGAAGAAGCTCGCCTTCGGCGATACACCCGGAGGCTGGTTCTACGCCTCGAACTCGCTGTGCACGCCCGAGCACGGGGGGACCCATCTCGACGCGCCGATCCACTTCGCCAGGGACGGAAAGTCGGTCGATCAGATCCCACTCCGCCAGCTCATCGGACCGGCCGTGGTGATCGACGTCAGCGCCAAGGCCTCCGCCGATCCCGACTACCGGCTCTCGGTGGACGACGTGCGGAGCTGGGAGAAGAAGCACGGCAGCGTCCCCTCGGGCGCGATCGTCGTGCTGCGGACGGGCTGGGCGACGCGCTGGCCCGACAGGAAGCAATATCTGGGCGACGACACACCGGGAGATGCGTCGAAGCTCCACTTTCCGAGCTACGGAAAGGAGTCGGCCGAGTACTTGGTGAATCAACGGCACGTCGCCGCGCTGGGCCTCGATACCGCATCGATCGACATCGGAGCATCGAAGGATTTCGTCGTTCACCGGATCGCCGCCGCCGCGGGAGTTCCAGGCCTGGAGAACCTCGCCAGTGTGGATCAGCTCCCGGTCACAGGTGCGTGGATCATCGCCTTGCCGATGAAGATCTCCGGCGGATCGGGTGGACCGCTGCGAGCGATCGCGCTCGTCCCGGCGACCGGAGGGCAGCCCTGACCTTCAGCGTGGCGCCCGCCCGCGCCGGCGCTCAGGACCGCGGACAGCTGACTTCGGCGTCTACGAGACGCACACCAGCTACCCGCCGATCAAGACGACCGGAAAGCTCGGTCTGGTGAAGAAGGACTCGGCCGGCGCGTTCGAGGTGCCGCTGGAGCGTGTTCCGTAATTCCAGGTTCCGAGGCTCGCGCGACACCAGCTGCCGCGGAGGGCTGGCCTCAGGCGGCCTGGGCGTCGGCGAGGCGTTCCCGGCCGGGCACCTTGCAGAGGAGCAGCAGCCGGTCGCCTTCGGCCTGCTCGATTCCCAGCCTCCGGAAGAGCTCGCCGGCCGGCGAGCCCGCGTCGTCCAGCCTCCGCCGCCAGTCGCCGCCGCCGCCGCTCAGCCGAGGGAGAACGAAGGGGCGCTCGACGCTCCCGGTCGCCCCGAGCCACGCGCGGGCCGCGTCCGCCACCGGCAGGACCTCGGCCCGGAACGAGGCGTCGGGCGCCGGCTGCACGTCAGCCCAGAAGGTCTGGGCGGTCCGGACCGCCACCGGCGAGGAGGCGGCCGTGAAGAGCACCAGGCGCATCCCGCCCGATTCCTCCTCCTCCCGCGCATCGGTGGTGAACCTTTCCAGCACCGACTCTGCTCCTCCGTCGCTCCGGGCGACGCTCAGGCCGAGGTACCGGGCCTGTCGCCGCTCGGGGCCGACCGGCAGCCGGACGCGTGCCGCCAGCAGGAAGGCGCAGGGACCTTCCGCATCACGCGCCAGATAGAGGAGGTCACAGCGAAGCAGCTCGTTCTCGAGCACCATTCGGCCCGGTCCGCTGCCCGGACCCAGCAGACTCGCGAGCGCCTCGAAGACCTCGTCCGTCCATGCTCCCTTCTCGTGCCGCGTCACGGAGATGTCGCTCATGGGACCGCGCCCGAGGAGCACGTTCGATGCCAGCGGCCGTTCGAGTGAGATCGAGGACTTGTCCAGATGCCTGTTGCGCCCGAGGCAACTCGAGGCCGGGAAATGAAACATCCGAGGTTGCTGCACCACGGCCGACCATCCTTGCGAGGGCGCGCCGGAGCCAGGCTCGCGCCAGAGGCGCGCCGATGGTCGACCGTCCTTGCTGCGAGGTTCCTCCCACGGCTGCCGCTTACTGGGGGCCGGGAGGCTGGCGCCGGGACGCGCCGGGGGCGACCTGGGCGGTGGCCGTCTGCGCACTCCTCGCGGCGGGGACCTCGTCGAGCCGCATGCCCCGGGGACTCAGCGCGGCGCTCCAGCTGAGGGTGATCTTCCCGGCCAGGTCGGTGACCGTCGCCCCGTAGTGCCGTTCCCCGTTGGAGTAGGTCCGCAGGAACATGAAGTCGTTGCGGCCACGGAGCTGGTCCTCGTCGTAGTCCGAGGACGAGCGCGCGTAGGAGATCAGGCTCGGCGCGGCGTCCCGCTTGCTCCGTCGCAGGACCAGCGAGGCGAAGGGCTTGCCGGAGGGGTCATCCGGCTCGAGGGAGAAGCGCGCGGTCCTCCGGTCGTAGACCACGAAGCAGAACTTGGCCGGGTACCGCGTCCGGGGCGGGGCGGTCAGCTCCGAGTTTCCCATGAGATCGTTGTCCCGCACCTCGACCCAGACCCGATGACAGACGGTGCCCTGTCCCCACGCAGTGCTCCCCTGGAGCAGGGTCACCAGCAACAGCAGTGACCCGATTCGACCCACCCCATTCGGTCCTGAACCCATCGAAATCCCTCGCGACACGCCTGGTGGCGTTCGGGGATCTGCAGGAAGCGTGCAGCCGCAGAAAGGCAGCGTGGCTGGACGGAGGACGTGGGTCGCTGGCATCCGATGGGCGACAGCGTTACGGTCCATGGCCGTGCCGTTTCCGTCGGCCAGCGCCTGGAACACCCCGGTGACCGACCGGCTCCGGGCGCTTTGTTGTTGTCGTCGCTGAGGGGCTGACGAGCCCGGGGCGTTTTCACGCGCTCCTCTCGCCCCCGTGCAGCCGTTCCCGCACCCTCGTCGTTAGAGGAGCCGCCCGATGGATCACTCCGCACGCGTATACGACGACATCCTCCAGATGCTTCCCGACGAGGAGAATCCCTCTCCCCTCGTCCGGCTCCGCCGGCTGGCTCCGGAGGGGTCACAGCTCTGGGCCAAGCTCGAGTGGATGAACCCCTTCGGCTCGGTGAAGGACCGGGCCGCCTGGTCGATGGTCCAGGATCTGGAACGTCGGGGCGAGCTCGGCCCCGCGAGGCCGGGTAGGGGAATCGTCGAGCCCACCAGCGGCAACACCGGCCTCAGCCTCGCGGCCATCGCCGGCGTGCGGGGCTACCCCATGCTCGCGGTCGTTCCATCCAAGGTCCCGGAGGAGAAGAAGCTCTTGCTCCAGGCCTTCGGGGCCAAGGTGGAGGTGGTTCCGGACGCGCTCTGCCCGTTGCCAGGGAGCGAGGACGGCACCATCGGCCTCGCCAAGACGCACGCCAAGGCCTCGGCCGACCGCTGGGTGATGCCGAACCAGTACGCCAATCAGCAGAACGTGGAGGCGCACGTCCGCACCACCGGTCCGGAGATCTGGCGCCAGACGCAAGGGAAGGTGACCCACGTCTTCACCTCGCTCGGCACCTGCGGCACGGTGATGGGACTGAGCAAGTTCCTGAAGGCGAAGAATCCGGCGGTGAAGGTCATCGCCGTCCAGCCTTCCCCGGGACACGACGTGCCGGGGATTCGCAACGTCTCCGAGCTCGACGTCTCGCAGCTCTACGACCCGAAACTGGTGGACGAGATCCTGGAGATCGACTTCGAGCTCGCCTACACCGTCGCCGCCGAGCTGGTCCGGCACGAGGGGCTGCGCGCCGGCCCCAGCTCCGGGCTCATCTTCGAGGGAACTCGCCGCATCGCCCGCAGGGAGCCGGTGGCGTGCGGGGTCATGATCTTCTGCGACGACGTCTTCAAGTACGCCTCCAACATGCTCAAGCACGTCCCCGGCCTGGTGGCCGAGCCGTGAGGAGTCTTCCGCCCATGACCGCGCGACCAGAGACCCGACCTGCCCCGGTGTCCGGGACCGCATGCTGCTGTCGCGGTCACTGCCGGGGCTGACACCCACCCTCATCGAGAGTAAAGGAGCAGCATCATGGCCGATTACGCACACCCCGAGGTCCTCGTCTCCACCGACTGGCTGAGGCAGAACCTCAAGACCCCCAGCGTCCGCATCGTGGAGATCGACGTCGATCCCAAGCTCTACGCAGCGGGCCACATTCCCGGCGCGGTTGGATGGGACTGGACCACCCAGCTCAACGACCAGGTGAAGCGCGACATCATCTCCAAGGACGACTTCGAGAAGCTCAACTCGGATGCCGGGATCAAGAACACGGATACCGTCGTCATCTACGGTGACTCGAGCAACTGGTTCGCCGCCTACGGGTTCTGGCTCTACAAGATCTACGGACACAAGGACGTCCGCCTGCTCAACGGTGGCCGCGCCAAGTGGCTGAACGAGGAGGGCGCGCCGCTCACCACCGAGGTGCCGAAGTTCGAGCGCAGCCAGTACAAAGTGAGCTCGGTCGACGGCTCCCTGCGCTCCAAGGTCAGCGAGGTGATCACCGCGAGCGAGAAGAAGGCGCCACTAGTCGATGTGCGCAGTCCGGACGAGTTCACCGGGAAGGTCATCGCCCCACCCGGCATGAGCGAGACCGCGCAGCGGGGCGGGCACGTGCCGGGGGCCACCAGCATCCCCTGGGCCACGGCGGTGACCCCGGAGAACACGTTCAAGACCGCGGACGAGCTCCGGGCCATCTACCTGGACCAGAAGCGCCTCGACCCGAGCAAGCCGACCATCGCCTATTGCCGCATCGGCGAGCGGAGCAGCCACACCTGGTTCGTCCTCAAGTACCTCCTCGGCTTCAAGGACGTGAAGAACTACGACGGCAGCTGGACCGAGTACGGGAATCTCATCGGCGTGCCGATCGTGAAGGGCGACTAGCAGAGGCCGCGAACGCGTCCCGGTGTGACGCTGCCACCGGGACGCGCGGGTGAGCACCGGCGTCAGCTGCGCGCGAGCTGCCGGCGCGCCTGCGGCCGGACGAAGCCGTACACGCCGCTGAGCTGGTTGAAGTCGGCGGATTGCCGGAAGAGCTCGGCGGCCTTGGTCGCGTCGCCCTTGCCCTGCCAGGCCAGACCGGTGAAGTAGATCACGCGGGGGTTCTGACCGCCCGCCTGGCTCAGCTCGGTCAGCGCGGTGTCCCATTCCTTGGCCTGGACGGCGATCATCCCCGCCAGCTCGCGCGACTGGCGGAGCTCGAAGGGCACCTTCTTCGCCTCCACGGCGGTCGCGTACTTCGCCGAGGTCGAGCGGGCCGCGGCGAGGTCGCCCTTCGCCAGCGCCACGCGTCCCATGTCGAAGAGGTGGTTCCGGTGCGCGGCTTCCTTCACCGCATCCGAGGCCTTGGAGCGGTCCACGAGCTTGAGGCTCTCCTCGAACTTCTTCGCCGCATCCGCGGGCTTGCCGGCTCCGAGGAGGATGTTGCCCATGAAGTTCACGTCGGCGGCGCCGTTGAGGAGGTCACCGGATGCATCGGCGATCTTCTTCTCTTCCTCGATGCTGCGGAGGGCGTCCGCCCATTTCTCCTCGTGCAGGTAGGTCTCGGCCGTCCAGAACCAGGCCTGGCGCTTTTCCCCGTCGGTTCGGGACTTGGCCAGCATCTGCTTCAGCGTGGCGCGCGCCTCGTCCCCCTTGCCGGCGAGCATCTGATCATTGGCGATCCCGACGTAGGCGCTGATGAAGTAGGGGTCGATCGCCAGGGCCTTCTTGTACTCGGCGACCGACTCGTCGAACCGGCCCATCCGCATCAGCAGCTCGGCGTACGAGTCGTGCGGGTTGGGATCGTCGGGGAGCAGCTCGGCATACTTCCGGAAGGTCTTCTCCGCCTCGGGGAGCTTCCCCTGGAAGCGGTAGGCGTAGCCAAGCTGGTTGTAAGGGAGGGTGAACTTCGGGTCGAGCTCCACCGCCCGGGACAGCGCGCGGATCGCACCGTCGTAGTCCTGCCGACCGAAGGCGACGATGCCGATCTGGGCGTGGATGCGCGGATCGTTCGGGAACTGCTTGGCCAGCTCGGCGAGGAGCCTTTCCTGCTCGGCGGGACGCGACTTGGCGCCGGCCTCCGTGGCGCGGATGAACTTCTGCTCACCCTCGGTGGCGTGGCTCGCGCTGGCCAGCGCCCTGTCCAGGCCGGCGAAGAAGTCCTTCGCCGTCCCGGAGGTGTTCGCCCATTGCAGCCAGCCCAGGGCGAACTGGGGATCCTTCTTCACCGCCTGATCGGTCCGGAGGTGCGCCTCGGTGCCCTTGAGGCGCTCCACGAGGTCGCGTCCCTCGAGGTACAGCGCCCGGGCCTCGGGCGAGCTGGTGGTGATGGGGAGCGTCGCCGGGTCGGCCGCGAGGGCCAGTGCCGGCAACAGGAGCAGCGCAGGAAGGAGACGTCGCATCGGAGTTCTCCCGCGGCCTCGGATGGCCGCGACGATCGGGATGCGTCGTTCTACGCCGGGCGCCCCGAGGCGCAGCGGGGCGCGGCTGCATCGTCCGGCCCGTTCGCTGGAGTCGTTCGCCGCGCCGTGCCGCTCGCTGCAGAGCCCGCGCCGCTCGCCGCGATCACAATGGAAGGCGGACCTCGAACGTCGAGCCGGCGCCGCGCTCGCTCTGGGCGGAGACGGTCCCACCCATCGCCTCCACCACCGTGCGCGAGATGTAGAGCCCCAGCCCCAGTCCGCCGTAGTGGCGCTCCGAGACCGCGCGCTCGTACCGGCCGAAGATGACGTCGAGCTTCTCCGGGTCGATCCCGATGCCCTCGTCGGCCACGGTCAGCACCGCCCAGCCAGGCTCCGAGCTCAGGCAGACCTGGATGGGTTTTCCGTCCCCGTACTTGATGGCGTTGTCCACCAGATTGGTCACTACCTGGTCGAACCGGAGCCGGTCCGACTCGGTCTCCAGGCTCTCCGGCGCATCGAGGCTGAGCCGCGATCCGGCGCGGTGCGCCTGTGGCTCGGCCCGGGCCACCACCTCGCGAACCACCGCCGCCAGGTCCACCGGCTCCCGCACCACCGTGAAGCGCCCGGCCGCGATCCGCGAGACGTCGAGGAGGTCCGAGACCAGGCTGGACAGTCGTGAGACCTGCCTGCGGGTCGCATCGGTGTAGCCGAGCACCCGCTGGGCGAACGGCGAAGGAAGCGCGCCGCGCGCTTCGCGGGCCAGCATCTCCAGCTTCAGCGACAGCGGGGTGAGCGGGGTCCGCAGCTCGTGGCTGGCGACGGAGAGGAAGGTGTCCCGCGCGGACAGGGCATCCCGGAGCGCGGTGGCCTGGCGCTGCTGCTCGTCGACGTTGGTTGCCACCCCGAACCATCGGACGATGCGTCCCTCCGAGTCGCGCAGTGGCTGCACCCTGCCCAGGAACCAGCGGAACACGCCGTCCGCGCCCCGGAGCGGAAACTCCATCTCGAAGGAGTCGCCGGTGGCCAGGCTGTGAGTCCACCGCTCCAGGACCCGGGGGAGAACCTGGGGGTCGTGCACCGCCTGCCAGCCCCAGCCCTCCATGGTCTCCGGGGCGCAGCCGGTGTACTCCGCCCATCGGCGGTTGAAGTAGTCGAAGTGGCCGTCCGGGAGCGCGCTCCAGGCCAGGACCGGCAGGTTCTCCACCACCGCCCGGAACTGCCGCTCGCTTTCGCGCAGCGCCTGCTCCGCGCGCCGGCGGTCCTCGATGTCGATGACGCTTCCGATGTACCCGACGAACTCGCCAGTGCCGTCGAAGCGCGGCATGGCCGAGTCGATGAACCAGCGGTACTCACCGTCCCACTCCCGGAGGCGGTACTCGGTGCGGAAGGGGACCTGCATCTCGTTGGCGGCGCGAAAATTCGCCCGGACGCGCTCCACGTCGTCCGGGTGCAGGGCTCCCATCCACCCCTCGCCGAGCACGGCATTCCGGGGCTGGCCGGTGTACTCGAACCACTGCCGGTTCAGGTAGACGCAGGCCCCGCTGGGATCGGTCACCCAGAGCATCACCGGCGCGTGGTCGGCCATGTTCCGGAACCGGGCCTCGCTCTCCTCGACCTTCTTCCGAGCGACCACCTGCTCGGTGACGTCGCGCCAGGCGATGGCCACGCCCTCATCGACCCGGGTGATCTGCATCGCCAGCCACACGCCCGCGCCGTAGAGCTCGCCCGGACCCTGGTAGGGATACTCGTCCTCGACGATGGGTTCGCCCGTCTCCCAGACCTGCCGGTACATGGCCAGGAAGCCGGACTCCTCCGCGTTGGGGAAGATCTCGGTGATGAGGTGCCCCTCGTACCGCTCGCGCGGCAGTCCCGCGTACCGCTGGCCGACGGCGTTGACGTACTCCACCCGGAAGTCGACCACCTTGCCCTCGGCTCCGAGCACCGGGATCAGGAACCCGAACGCATCCAGCATCACCTCCACGGCGTGCCGGAACCGCCGCTCGCTCCGCCGCAGCGTCTGCTCGAGGTTCCGCTCCGCGGTGATCTCTTGAAGGAGGGCGACGAACCCGCGCACGCGCCCCTCGGGCCCGAAGTCGGGAGTGTAGGTGGCCCGGACGTGGAGGGGCAGTGCGCCCTGCCGCTCGATCTCGACGTCGAAGGAGACCGTTCGACCCTCCAGCGCGGCGCGCACATGCGGGCGCAGGCGAGCGTAGGTCTCCTCGCCCATCACCTCGCGCAGTGTTCGCCCCTGGAGCGACGGTCGGGACCGGAAGTAGTGGGTCTCGTAGAAGCGGTTGCTGAAGACGTACCGCTCCTCGGAGTCGACGTAGAGAAGTGCGGCGGGCGTGGTGTCCAGGACCAGCCGCAACCGCTCCAGCTCGGTCACTGGACCGTTCACCCCCCGGGACCGCCCGGTGACGCCCTCGACACCCGACCGTCCCTCGGAAACCGGCGACATCAGAGGCAGTGTGTCAGGACGGGCGCGGCTGGGCGCACGGGCTCGCAGCGATCAGCGAGGTGGCTGCTCGGGAGCCGACAGTCAGGAGCGCCTGACGATCAGCGAGTGGATGTGGGCTCTTCGAGCAGATCGGGAAGCGTGTCCAGCTCCTCCAGGGATTTCCGTTCCGCCGGTACCCCGAGCCACGCTGCCACGGCGGCCGCGGCGAGCATCAGGCTCGCCCCCAGGGCGTCTCCGAGCGCGACCTGCACGCGGCTCCCCGAGGCGATGAGCGCTCCGAAGAGCGCCGGCGCGAGGAGGCCGCCCGCGGCGGTGCCCACCGCGTAGAAGAGCGCGATGGCCAGCCCTCGCATGGCCACCGGAAACAGCTCGGAGACGGTGAGGTAGGCCGCGCTCGCCGCGGAAGAGGCGAAGAAGAACACCCCGCACCAGAGAATGGTCTGGGTCTCGGCGTTGAGCCATCCCCGGGCAAACGCCCAGCCGGTGGCGAGGAGCAGCAGCCCGGAGATGGCGTAGGTGAGGGTGATCATCTTCCGGCGCCCGATGGTGTCGAAGAGATGCCCCAGCAGGAGCGGGCCGGCCAGGTTTCCGACCGCGAAGGGCAGGAGGTAGAGGCCGATCCGGTCGGCCGGCACTCCATAGAACTTCCCCAGCACCAGTCCGTAGGTGAAGAACACCGCGTTGTAGGCGAAGGCCTGGGCCACCATGAGGGACAGACCCAGGACCGCGCGACGCCGGTGGCGACGGAAGAGGATGCGGGCGATGGCGGCGTAGTCCAGGCCGGCACCGGGCCGAAGCAGCAGCGTGTCCGCGGGCGCAGGCAGGGGCCCATGCTGCGCGCTGACCTCCTCCTCGATGTCCCGGACCAGCTGCCCGGCCTCCTCGCGCCGCCCGTGGAGCAGGAGCCACCGGGGGCTCTCCGGGACGTGGCGGCGGACGAGGATGATGGCCACTCCGAGCAGCGCCCCGAGGCCGAAGCACACCCGCCACCCGAGCCAGGGCGGGAGGACGTGGGGATC
>Ga0070664_100000415_pt1 | contig 31866 bp, 17 predicted proteins | sample KBSC73metaG_FD_65863 | JGI IMG/M metagenome (GOLD analysis project Ga0070664, IMG submission 65863) | Corn rhizosphere microbial communities from Kellogg Biological Station, Michigan, USA - KBS C7-3 metaG | ecosystem: Host-associated > Plants > Roots > Rhizosphere > Soil ... | reverse complement strand
GCCGCCGCGTCGCCCACTGCCCAGCCCGCCGCAACGACGGCCCGTGCCCCTTTGCGAATGAACGCCTGCGCCAGATTCGCAGCAATCCGGTTGTAGCTGCCGTGCAGGTTCTTCAGCGCCGGATCGGCATCGGCGCGCCCAAGGTGACAGCAATTGATGAACACTAGCTCCGGCACCCGACGCAGCTGCGCGATCTCATCCGGCGACAGGAACATTCCGGCGCCGATGACCATGCCGGTCATCGCCTCGCTCTTGTCGTCCGGCTTGTAGTTGTAGACGCCATGGCCGGCCAGATGAATGACGCGATAGGCACGATCGAACAGCGCGGCCAGCACGTCCTGACCGCGCGGCCGGTCGAGGTGATTGACGCGATAGCGCCCGAGCATCTCGAAGGCACGCGCCGTGACCCGCGCCTCCTCCTGCGCACCTTTGAGCTCGATGAACGGACTCAAAGGATCGCCGATGACGAGCACGTCGGAGGATGTGCTCGGCGGTACGTTGTCCGCCGGCTCGATCAGTTGTCGCAGCAGACCGTGATTGCAGATGAAAGGTCCCTGCTGCCCGCGGTTCGACAGCGGATCCTCCAGCAGCTCCCACGGATAGCGCGCCGACTCCGCGTCGAGCAACAGCACGACGTTGTCTTCCGACAGCGAGCCGTCCTTGAAGTCGTTCGGCAGCAGCAACTCGAACAGCGAGCGTGAGATGCCGCGGTTGTAGGCGCTCGAGCCGATCGCTTGCCGGATGAAGTCGTCGATCGGCGCGCGCTGGACCGTGAGCTTCTGCTGATCGCCGCGCGCCTTGCGCGTCGTCGCCGAGAACTTCAGGTCCTTGCGGTTCGAGCCTTCGCGATCCGAGCCTTCGATGTGGATCCGGTGCCACCACCCGCCGGCTTCCGAATAGTACAGACGCTCGCGGCCGCCGCTGGCTTTCGACATGTTGCGATTGAAGTCGAAGTGAGCGGCGAGCGAAGGCTCGCCGTCTTCGACCTTCTTGAACGAGGCGATCGTTTCGTAGGCGCGATCGCGATACAGCTCGATGAATTCGAGCGTCGCGATGCGCGCCTCGTGACTCGCAGCAGCCAGCGATTCGTTGGCCTGCACGACTGCGCGCAAACAGGCCGCGACGGCATCCGGCACTTCGACGCCGCCCAAGCCGCTGCCCACGAGCAGCGCGCTCAGCCCCAGCTGTTTGCCGACCTGACCGTAGGTCGGTAAATCCTGCGACGTCCAGGCGACGGCATATTCGACGATCGCGCGCGTCAGCGTGTCGGCGAGCTGCGAGGATGACAGCAGTCCCGGCATGCCGAGACCGACGACGATCGCACCCTTCGGCACCGCGTCGTGATTCTTCCTGAGCTCGGGATTGACGAACAGCGCGTTCGACAGCGGCGGTCCCGGATACAAGCCGAGTGACAGGCGCTGCGACAACTGCCCGGCGAGACTGCGGTCCAGTGCTTTCTCTGCACTGATGATCGTGTCGCCGGTGTAGTGACCGACCATGACGGGGTAGCTGGAGAAAGCGAGGTCGGCGTGCAACACGCGCACGTTGACCTTCGCGACGTCCGCAGACGGCGGCGCCTGCCGGCGCACGGATCCTCCGAGAACCTGCGCTCGCAGCATCGCCTCGTCCGGATACAACGGCTGCTCGGGCTCGATCAAGGAGACGACCTCGCCGGTCCCGCGTTGCACCGGTTGGACCGTCGACAGGCGCGTCGTCGTTCCGGTCGTGAGCAGGTCGGCAATCGCATCGAAGTGATCTTCCTCGGAGCACAGATCGCCGTGAACGGCATCCATGTACCAGGTGCGGATGCCGCTTGGAATGCCGCTGTCCCACGTCACCCGGCCGTCGCCGCGATTGGTCGCTTCGAGCACGAGGCGCTTGGCCTTGTTTTTCTGCTGACTATCGATGCGGATGCCGCTGACGGTTTGCGGAGCACGCCCCGCGACGTAGAGAACGTGATCGCGATCGAGCGGCGATTCGTCGATCACTTTGCGGAACGCTCGCGCTACGTCGAGATCACCCAATTCGGGCTGCTTCCAGTCGCCATCGAGGTGCTGCGCAAAAGCCGCCCACGTCGGGGCGGCGAAATAGTCGTCGCGAGGATCGTGCGGCAGCATTGCCAGCACGCCCGGCATCCGCAACACGACGCCGAGCAGATCCGCTGCACTGTTCTTCAGATCGAGCAGCGCCAACTGCTTCAGTGTTCCGGAACGCCCGATCAACAGCTCGGGGATCGAGTGCGAGCCGCCGTTCGGCGTGCCCATCATCAGAAAACGTCCGCCATCATTGGCGCACAGGCGTGCCCAGGTCTTCGGATGGCGCGCAATCATCGTCCGCGTGACCAGGCCGCCCATGGAGTGCGCCAGGATGCGCACGGGCTGGTTGTTCTTTTCGGCGGTGTCGAGCTCGTTCTTCAGCACGTCCGCGAGGCGATCGGCTTCCACCTCCGGTTGCAACCGCCAGTCGTAAGGGAACGGTACGACACGATGAGTCGCCGCCAGGAAGCGCAGCAGCTCGCCATACGATCGCGGCAGCGGCTCGACCGGGCGCACGGTGCGCTTCGCGCCGATCGCCAGCTTCATGAATCCGCCGAAGGCGAGATCGCTGATGTCCATCCAGATGCCATCGCCATCGACCGCGAGCGCGCTGCCCATGATGCCCGGCAGGAAGATCACGACCGGGCGCGGTGTCGCGTCGCGCGTTGCGATCTCGCGAGCGATGTCGACAACCCTGGGCTCGAAGTCCTGCAACGAGGGGTGAGTGCCCTGGGTCAAGGCTCCGACCAGCGTTGCTGCGCTGTCGCCGTTGCGGAAGTAGTTGAAGTGGTTGACGCCGGGGTCCCGGAAGAATCCAGCTTGCTTCTTGCCGGTGCGATTCGCGCCGCCGTACATCGAAGCGGTGTTGACCACGATGTCGTGATCGCCGCCGTAGAAACGATCGGAGATCCACGACAGCAGTCGCGCCCACAACGCATCCGGATCGAGATCGCCGGCAATGACGAACAGCTCGCCGGCGACGACCTTGCGCGGGAAGTTGAGGAGCTGGACGAACGGCGATTCCGGCATCATCGCTTCGACGCCGGGCAACACTTCGGGCTTGGTGCGCTCCTTCATTACCGCCGCGAGGAATTCGCCCAGGCCTTTGAACACGTCGCTGATCGGCGTGTTCGGCAAAGCCTTGCTTGCAACCGTGCCGATGACGCCGAGCCAGCGATCGAGCCGGCCCGAGGCCAAGGTCGTCCCCAGCGCGGGACAGGCGACGCGCACGTAGCGCTCGACACTGATGTCCTTCTTTGCGAGCAACTCCGCGAGCGCGAGCAGCTCCTTTTTCTCCTCACCGCGCCCCTCTGCATCGAACAGCGCCAGCTCGTCCGCGCTGAACGCGTCGGCGGGCGCCCAGCCCTGTTCCGCATCCTTGCTCTTCTTGCTCGAACTCAGACTCTCGACGCGCGTCTGCCCGCGGCAAAGCAACTCGCCGACCATGCCGCCGCGGGAATGCGAGACCAGATGAACTCTGCAGCCTTGGGGCAGCACTTCCGCCAGCTCGCGTGCGTTCTCGAGCGGGCTCACGGGCAGCGTCGGATGCTCGAATCCATAGACGCGCTCGCCGTATTTCGAGCGGATCTGCGCCAGCTCGCCGGCGCGCTCCTTGGACCAGAGCTCGCCGAAGCTGCCCCAGGTGCTCGACAACGTGCCATGGAGGAAAACGAGAATCGGCTCGTCGCCCGCTTTGCGTCCGAGATCGTGCGGCGTCAGGCCGAACCCGCCATCGAGCGCACACTTGAACAGACCGAAGCCGGGACGTTGCAAGCTCTTGCGCTTCTCGACCTTCTCGGCGACGGCGAGGGCCGACGCCTTCGGAACGTCGACGCCGAGCACCTTGATGGACTTGAGCACCCAGCTGGTGACGCCGCGAGTCGCCGCGCCGGTGCTCGGCACGGCGATGGTCGCCGGCACGTACAGCTCCGCATCCTTCGCATCGCGACTGGCGCCGCTGGCAAAGCGCTCGCGGTATTCGTCCGCGCGCATCCAGGTGCACGTCCCGTCTGCGAACTCCAGCTCGATGACATCGTCCGTCTCGATGTTCGCCGCAGCGTCCTCGGCAATGCCGCGCTCCGCTGGCCGGAACTCCTGCTTGACGCGGATGGATACTTCATCGGCGAGCGGCGCGGCCGCAGTTTCCAGCGCGGAAGGAGATTTCGTCGCTGCCAGCGGGCCATGCAGCGAGAAAGACCCGCCTTCCGCGGGCGTCCCTTCCTGCAAGGAAGGGTCTTGCGCGCGACTCGACGCAACGGGCGCGACTTGCTTACTGCGGCGCGTGACGGCAGCAGCTTTCTTCTTTGCTTTGCGGGCCGGTCGCTTCTTGGTCGCCATCAGTGACCCTCCATGTGTCGCCCGCGGCGACGTGGTTGTCAGCGGATCGGACTTCGGGCTTCGAGGTTGATTCGAGTTGTCGTACTCTTTCGGCCGCAGGTGTTTAACATCCGCTCAGAGAAAAAACCATTGGGACGAAGGACATCACGAGAACAACCTGGGAGGCAGCCATGAGCCGATTCTTTACACTGGCCGAGATGACGCGATCCGATGCTGCGACGCGCGCGAATATTCCGAACAAGCCCGACCCGACGCAGGAAGCGAATCTGGAGGCGCTCTGCACCAGCATCCTCGATCCGCTGCGCGAAGCGATCGGCGTTCCCATCAAAGTGACCTCGGGCTATCGGTCACCTGATCTGAATGCTCTCATTCACGGTGCGAAGAGCAGTCAGCATCTCGAAGGCAAAGCGGCGGACATCCAGGCGCCGGGCAAGTCGGTCCTCGAGTTGTTCCAGACCGTGATCCGGCTCGGCCTGCCGTTCGATCAAGTCATTTACGAAGCGCAGAGTCCGACCGTCGTGTGGGTGCACGTTTCGCACGATCCGCTGCGCAAGCGCGGTCAGATCATGCGAGCTGAATTCGAAAACGGTCGCGCGGTGCGCTATCCGGTCATCTCTCGCGAAGATGCGTTGGCGATGACCGATCCGAATGTCCGGCGAGACGGGTCCGTGCCTGAGTGGTCCTTCGTCGAAGGGGCGGACGAACCCGAAGAGCTGGAAGCGGCGCCCGCCAGGCCGACGAAGAAGAAGACATCGACGAAACGGCAGTCGCCAAAGAAAAAGACGACGCTGAAGCAGGCCGCCAGGAAATCCAAGCGGCCCGCGAAGCGCGCGGCGAAAGCTCGACCTGCGAAGAAAAAGCGCAGGCGTTAGCTCGCGCGGCACCCTTCGTGATCGAAGGCGGCCAACACCTTCGTCCGCACGTCGGCCGGCGCCGCCAGCGCGTCGAGAATCCTCACCGCTTGCTGGCAAGTCGTGCGGTGCGCACCGTGACCTTCGGTGTCCATCGACACGGCTTGCTGATAGAGCGAGGCTGCTGCATCGAAGTTACTTTGCAGCAGTTGCACCTCGCCGATCGTGGCCGTGCCCCAGTAGTCGTTGCTCTTCGCGGCGGTGCCGACGATGGCCTGCACACGAGCAGCGAGTCCGGCGCTTTGCTCGCGTTCGCCCAACAACAGGCTCTTCGTCGCGGCGTTGATGCCGTTGTACGAATCCTTGCTGCGCTCGAATGCATCCAGGTACAGGTCGCGAGAGCGTCGCAAGTGCTCCGGGCGCTTCGTTAGGTTGTAGCGATCCATCCAGGTGCGCGCGTACAGACCGATGGTTTCCGGATCCGCCTCACCCGCGTTGTAGAGCTGTCCCAGCACTTCGGCTGCGTCGTCGTAACGTCCAGCGCGCGCCAGCGCCAGACCCTGCAGTTGTTTCGGTCGCAGCGCCTGGGGGAACTTGCTTTGCAAGGCATTCAACATGACTAGCGCGGCATCGTTGTCCGCCAGGTCGATCAAGGCCTCCGCCGCCTGGCAACCGAGCGCAGGAGATGTCTGCCACACGAGGTCCGTCGAGCTCGCGAGCTCGGCGAGTCGCTGCTTGTTGCCGAGGTCGCGCGCAGTCTTGATGCGATTGCGCGCCGCCAGGAACTGGTCGTCGAAGGCCGCGGCAAACCGCACGGCCTCGGGCGGCAGCGGATTGCCGTGCAAGCCGTACAGCAGACGCAGCAGATTGCTGCCCGCGGGACCGTCGCGATCTGTTGAAAAGTCCACGCGAATGCTGCCCGCGGCAAGACCGGGAACCTTGGTCCCGTCGACGGTGACGATGACGAAGCGGAACGCGGCGTCGTCGTTGCGGCGTGCCATGAGGGCGTTGTACTCGTCGAGGCACCAGTTGGAATCCGCGAAGGAGGACGACCAGATCATCGTCGCCGCGCCGCTCGCACCCAGCGCCTGCCCGAGGCTGCTCGCCAGCGCCCCTCCCGCGGGCAGCACGAACTGATCGAGAAAAACCTTGTAGCCGAGCTGGGTCAGCACGTCGTAGAGATGCAAGGCCCACAACCGGTTCACGGAGCGATAGCTGATGAAGATGTGATATTGCTGCCCGGTGCCGAGAGCGGCAGCACGCGGCGCCAGGGTCAGCCAGTCGTTGATCGTGGGAGTGGCCATGGTCGTCTCCGAATTGCTCACTTCATCCTGTCGATGATCGAGGCCAGCGAGATCCCTTCGTTCGCCGCGTAGGTGCCGGTCGCGCCGTTCAACTTCGGCATGCCGAGCATGCCGCCTTTGTGATGCAGGGCGATCACTTCCCAGGCACTGGCATTGAACACGGGACTGCCGGAGCTGCCGCCTTCCGTCGGTGCACGATAATGCACACGCACGATGCCGGGAATCGCCGGCGTCCCACCCTCTTCGCCCTCATGATCGATGAGCTCGTTGTCCTGCAGCGAGAACGACAGCTCGCGCCCGCCGGGATGGCCGATGATGTAGACGCGCGCCGGTTGATTGCGCGGCGGCAGCGCCTTCGCGAGTTGCATGGGCTGCAGCGGCGCGCCGAGTCCTGGCACGCGCAGCAGCGCGGCATCGCATTCTTCTTCCGGCGACTCCCACAGCACCTCGGCCACCGGATACCTGCGATCCGGATCGACGGCTTCGAAGACGATCTCCGCCTGTTCCGCTGCCAGCGCACCGCGCAGACCACCGCGGTTGATCACGTGGAAGTTGGTGAGCACGAGCAACTCGTCCTGCGGCTCGCGCCCGAGGTCGCCCGCTCTGACGAGGAAGCCGGTTCCGACGCGATCGGCGAGCTTCTGGCGAATGGCCGCGACCGCATCCGCGCGCTGCATGCCCGTGCGCCACCACTCGAAGGTCTTCGCACCTTCCTTGCCGAGGATGGCTTCGTACTGCGACTTGTCGGCCGCGTTCTGGTTCACCTCGTGCGCCGCGATCCGAACGTTGGCCTGCTGCAATCGCAGCAGCCGCGCCCGCAGGATTTCCAGGATCGCCTTGCCTCGGGTCGACTCGCCGAGCTCCCACACCTGCGTGAACTGGCGCAGCGTGCTCTGCAGATGGAACTCGCGCACACCCGACGCCACGACGTACTGCCGAAGGTTGTCCTCGATGAGCGGCCAGTCGCGCGTGCCGAGGCTCGCCTCGGCGACTGAAGCCAGATACCACTCGTTGCGAGCCAGCGCCGGGACCTGCCGCAGTTGCTCCAGCAATTGCAGCGCGAGTGCACGAGGCTCGTACGGAACAGTCAGCGGCATGCCGCGTCGACGCGCGTTGTCGAGCAACGCGAGCAGGTTCACGCCGTGCCAGTAAAGCTGCGGATCGGCTTCATACGCTTGACGATAGGCCGCGATGGCTTGCGCCAGCGCCTGCTGCGCCGGCAGCGCGCCTCTGACGCGAAAGTCGACATAGATCTGCTTGAACGCGCGACCCGTCAGTCCCATCGCCTCGTACGTTTCCGGATCGTTGGGCGACAGCGTGCTGCTGAGTGCACGCAGGACATCGACCGCTGCCGTTGCCTTGCCAGTATCGATGAGCGCCTGTGCGTAAATGCGCCGCGTCTGCGCATCGCCTGGAGCAGCGCGGCTCAGCGCTTCGACGAGCAGCAGCAGCTTCTCGAATTCCGTTCGATCGCGCAGGTCGCGGATCAGACTTCGCGCCGCATCGAGATCGCGTTGCGCAGGCTCGTCGCGAAGAGCGTCGATCAGCTCATCAGCGCGACGACGCAGCTCCTCCGCGGCCAGCGGCTCGTTCATGACTGGAAATCGTATTGCGCGCTCACGCCCAGGTCCGGGATCTTCCTGATGTAGCCGGCGTCGCCGAAGTCGACGGAGGGCGGGCCGCGCCGCTCGAACCCGGGCAAGCCTGCTTGCGCACGCAGCGCGTTCACGCGGTTGAGCCAACCCTTCAGGAACACCGCGAGGTCCGGATTCTTGTCGGCGAGCGTTCGATAGTAAGACTCGCGCGCGTTGCAGTACTCGATGACTGCCTGACCTTGATCGCACGCCGCTACTGCGTCCGCAGTGTTCTTGCCGTAGGCACCATCGACGCTGCAGCCAGCGCAATGCTGGAGGAAGCGCACGGCGCGCCCGACTCCCATGTTCACCGCCGTGTCGAACTGCACCAGGTCGAGCGGCGTCTGCAATTCCTGCGAATGCGCGGGCAGCCAATACTGCTTCTCGTAGATCGCTTGCACATCGGCATCGGTGATGAGCTGCACGCTCTGCGTCGCTGCTCCTTGCGAACGCCGCCAGTTATCGTAGACAGCTTGAGTGATGCCCTTGTTGGTGGCGCCACCCGGATCCTTCGGGTGATTGACGAAGCCGCCTTCCCAACGCAACACGAACGGTAATGCAGCAACGAATTGGTCGGAAGCCATGACGGCCCTCCTTTGCTCAGCGTCGCACGCGCCCCAGGCGCAGGAACAGTTTGTCGAAGATCAGCAGGTGCAGGCCGCACAGCAGCCAGCCGACGCTGGCCATCACCAACGCGAACAGGATGCGGCTGATGATCGAACCTGGATTCAGGGCGGGCTTCAGACGATTGATCCAGGCCTTCGCCACCGGGAAGGCGATGGCGAGCCCGATGGGCACGAGCAGCACCAGGATGTTGCGCGCGAGCTTGCCGAGGTCGATGCGCCGACCGTCGAGCGGAATCTGCACGTGCGCGCTCATGAGGTAGATGAGCCCGCCGAGCGCGCCGAGGCCGACAGCAATCGCGAACGCGATGCGCAGAGCATTCAGCGCCGGGTGCAGATGCCAGACCTTGAACGCGAGCTGCGCGCCGGCACGCAGGTGACGCAACAGCGCCTCGGTGCGCAAGACCGGCGGCTTCTGATCGACTGGCGGCTTCTTGCCAGCAGCAGCGTCGGCGACATCGAGGAACCGCCATTGCTCACGCGGCGCGTCGCGGCCGTAGCATTCGCTCACGTACTTGTCCGCCATTTGATAGCCGCTGTACATGAGACTCAGCGCTTCGCGATCGGTGAACGAGTCCAGATCGGTGCGCAAGCTTGCCAGCGCCATCTGCACCCGGCGCTCGATGCCGTAGCCCGTCGTGTCGCCGGGCAGCAGCTCGGGCTCGCATGCCGAGCCCGAGACGCTCTGTACCGCGCGTTCCAGATCCTTGCGTAGATGCAGAAACACACAATTGCGCAACTGCCCGGAGCGCACGCGTGCTTGCAGTTCCTGGTGCTGCGAGATGCGTACGCGAGCCTGCAGCACGGTGTTCGTCCGCAACGCGACTCCGATCTCGCTGTGCGGCGGATTGATCAGCGAATCCATCTGTCCGCTGGCATCGCTCACGACCAGCACGTCGCAATCCTGATCGAGCAGCGCACGCATACCCTGATTGTCGTGCACGCCGCCGTCGACGAGTCGCACCGTGCGACCCTTGAACAGCTCCGGAAGGACGATCGGCGTGAACAATGCGGGCACGCACGAAGACGCGGCTACTGCATCGCCGAGGCGAAACTGTCGCCAGCGCTCCGGCGCCTCGCTGAAATACACGGGATCGAGCCGCTCCGTTGCATCGGCCGCCGTGCCATACGACAGCGGCTCACCCATGAACGATGCCGTGAACTGCCAGTTGCGTCCCGTGTTGAGCGTGGTGGCGTTCAGCACCAGCATCGGCACCTTCGAGCCGCGTCGCCAGTTGTCGGCTCGCGGCGAAAACGCGTCGGCGTATTGACCGTCCTGGTTCTTCGGCAGGATGAACGCCTCGTTGAGCCAGCGCTGCATCTTCCCCTCGCCGTCGTCGACCTGCGAGTAAAGGTGCTTCTCGTAGAGATCGCCGAGCCGCTGCGTGCGCGAGTAGTGACTCGGCTGAAACAGCATCCGCAGGTTGGTGAAGAGATCCGCCGCCACGCGCATGCGCACGTTCTTCTGGACCCCCGCGAGGAACTGCTGCAGCAGGTCGTTGACGATCGCGACGTAATCCTCGCGCTTGATCGAACCGTCGGCCTTCTCCTGCAGGACTTTGCGCAGCAACAGATAATAATGTGCGCCGACGATCGAGCCGCCGGACACGCACGAGATCACCTCGACGTGTCGCAGCAGATCGAGCTCCGCCATGCGCGCCAGCACGCCGATGTGAAACAGCGAGGCGCGAAAACCGCCGCCGGAAAGCGCCAGACCCAGCTTGCCCTCGATGCGGCCGAGGTCCTCGACGATCACCTGGTCGGAAAAAGCAGTCTTGAGAGTTGCCCTCAGCAGATCGTCGATGTGCTGCGGCCGTCCCGGCCCGAGTCGCTTCTGCAATCGCGCGAGCCGCAGCAACTGCGAGCCGGTCGACTCGCGCTGCCAGGGGCTCACATTGAACTTCGCGACGAGCTCCGCCTGCACCGCCAGCGCGGCGACGTATGCGGGCTCGTGGCAAGCGAGAGCGAAAAGCAGTTCGAGCAGTGTGGCGGACAACCACCACTTGTTGCCAGGGGCGTCGGCTGCTGCCAGGGTCTCGACTAGCTTGAGCCTGATCTCGCGCGCTTCCCGCAGACGACGCTCACGCGTATCGCCATCGACGTCAGCCGGCGTTTCAGCGGCCAGCATCTCCGTCACGTAGATGACGTTGACGCCGGTGAACGCTCCCGAATCGAACAACCTATGAGCGGGTGTACGAAGCATCACGTCATAGCCGCGCCGGTAGTAGGCACGTGCCATCTCGAGATGCGTGCGTGCGCGCGTGACGTCCCACAGACGCTTATATATGGCGCCACCGAGCCCGAGCGTTTCAGGGTCGTCGCAGGTCGTGAGATTGAGCCTGCACTCGCGCTCCAGGATCGTCAGCGCGTCCTGCAACCGTGTGTCGCTCGGCAGCGAAGGATCCTTGTACGTGCACAGAGCGCGTTGCTGCCACAGCCACAGCCGCGCATCGCTCAACACCGCCGGCGCGGCACTGCGCATCGGCTCAGCCTCGAGCAGACTCGCGGCCGATTCGAGCACCTGCCGCGCGTAACCGAAGGCACCCTTGCGATTCAGAAAGTCGTAGTAGGTCTTGCTCAGCTCGAAGTCTGCAGTCGGCGGCAACGCCAACAACTCGTTGGCGAGCGAACCGTCCGGATTCTTGGGCTCCAGCGGCACGATGTGAATCTCGCGCTTGCCGACGCCGAACGCGATCGTGACGCGAACATCGAACCGACCCCAGGTTTCGTCCGCGGCCAGATCCGAGCGCATCGTCAGCAGAAAGCCATTGGCGGCGTTGCGGATGACCCGATTCGGATTGGGGAACACCGGATGCAGGCCGTAGGTCACGGAGCGAACCTGCGCGAGATCGGCGGCCGAGCCGTCGATGTGCATCGACCAGTTCCAGGTACCGCGGTCCGCAGGATCGATGCTGGTTACGACTTTGAAGAGAGTTGGCTGCACGCTGCACCACTATCCGGCTGAACACTGCGTCGAAATGCTCGCGGCTTGTAACGCATCCTGCGCCGCCCTGACGCTGGCGATCAGCGGCTTCAGCTCCTCAGCCGTTGCGCTCCTTGGCAGCCCCACCAATCCCTGGAGATTGCAGAAAGCAGTGTTCAGGTTTTGTACGAGGTAATCGTCGAAGGACTTCGACTGCGAGGCCGGCGGTGGCCGACCCTCGATGACGCGTCGAATGGATTTCGATGTCGTGTCCGCAATGCTCTTGGCCTTGGTTAGATTTGCGTCCCCAAGCGTTGCGCCGGAACTGACCAACGCCTTGGTCGCAGCAGCTTGCTGATCCAGGATCGCCAGCTCCGGCGCGATACGAATGAAGGAACAGTCGCGCGGCTGCTGTGCGGGATCGGCATTGACCTTCGCGCAGACGCCCTCGCCCTTGTCGCGAAGCGTCAGCAGTTGCTGGTTGCGCGGCGGCCCTGCGGTCCAGGCAGTCGTCGCGGCGATTCGGTAGAAGCCGGCTGCCGTCGCAGGATCGGTAGCGGTCGTTGCGTCGCCGCGCTGCTCCGCGGTGGTCGACACCTTGACGAGTTGATCGGTGACGGACTGCCCCGTCAGGCGTTGCTGATAGAGGCTGTTCCATTGCTTGTCGAGATCGATGAGCGCAACCGAGGTTCCCACCGGCGAGGTCTCGCACCCGACCAGCGAGACGGCGACCGCGATAACGAGCCAGCTTCGAATCATCGGCACTCTCATGCGCGCACTCCCGCTGCATCGGCCAGCGCTGCGTTGATGGTGGTTTCATCGAGCGGGTCGGCCAGCGCGCCAGTGAGAATCACTTGTGTGATCAGTACGCGATACAGGCACAACCACTCCTTGCTGCCGTACTTGCCGAGCTTGTCGGCAACCAGCGCAGTGATCTGCGTCGCCAGCTGCTTGAGCTTCCCGGCATTGAACATGGCGTCGGCTGCCTGACCTGCGCTGGCGCGAATCGCAACGATCATCGCTTCGCGCAGCGTCGGGCCGAACAGCACGGTGCCGCCCTCACGACCGCTCTTCTTCCACTGTTCGCTCGCCACCTTGATCAGATCGCTGAGCAGAATCGACAACAGAGTGCCGTCGCTGCCTGTGCCCTTGATACCGAGCAACCGACCTGGATTCGCAGCGACTTCCTCGGCCGCGGCCGCGACGATGGTCAACCAGTCCTCCTGCGCGAGCAGCAGGTTTTCATCTGCAGCCATGGCCGCAGCGACAGCGGCGACGAGGCGGTTGACCTCGACGTTGTCGCTGGACGTGATCATTCCGGGCGTGCGCGCAATCTGCGTCACGATGATGCGAATGAAGGCTTCGAGGCTCGCGGGACTGGCAAGCTGCTTGAGCCCGCCCGAGCTGCCGGTGCGCAGCGCGTTGACGGTCGCAGCAACGACCGGCGTCAACGTCTGTGCGATCACGTTCTCCCACGGCTTCGTGGGATCGATCAGTGCGCTCGCCTCGCGACCTGCGATTTCCAGCGTGGACGCGCCGAGCTGCGCGAGGAGGTTCGTGTCGAACGGCGGCGAGTGATTCTTGGTGACCGTCACCAGGTCCTGGAACACCGTCGCGAGGAAGCGCTCGGTCGCATCATCGGGTTTGCCGATGAACAGATCGGGCCGGGACGCCGCGAACGCGAGCGTGGCCCGATACAGACTCACCACGCCCGCCTTGGTGAAGGTCTGATCGAGCCCTTGCTCTGCCGCCTTCATTAGATAAGTGCGCGTGAGCGGCCCGAGCAGGCCGTCGTCGCCAAAGCGTTGACCGAAGAATGCACGCGGATTCTGCGCAACGACCGTCATTGCTTCGCTCGCGACCGGACCCAGGAGCGCATCGATCGTCTCCCGCCAATCGACCTGCTGGTCGAGCGACGTGGGGAAGGAAGCAATGAGCTTTGGCAGCGTGCTCTTCACGAGCTGCTGCACATGCTGCTGATCGATCACCGCATCCGGGTGCTCGTTCAACGTGCTCAGCGCAGCCTTGAGGAACTGGCTCGCGAGACGTTCGCCGAGCAGATTCTTCGGGCCCAGCTCGTTCGTGTCGTCCGGAATGAATTCGGCGATGTGCGTGGCGAGCGCGCGTACCAGCACCTCGGCGTTGCCACTCACGCCGAACAACTGAGGATCCTGTGAAGCAAACTCGGCGGCGACGTCGACGATGGTCAACACGACGCGCGCAACCGGACTTGGCGGCTCGGCGCCGCTTCCCCATTGCTTGACGATGAACAGTCCGCCGTATTCGTCCGCGACGCGGCTGAGTGCGGGCTTCTGCAAGGCCTGGGCGCGAGCATACGCTGCAGCGATCAGATCGAACTCGCGCGGAACGACACCGGCACCTGCTCCGTCCACTTTCTTCCAGGCTGCCTGCAGCCCGTCCGGAACGAGCTCTGGATTCACCCGGAAGAAGCCGCGCACCGTGTCGATGGGCGCAAAGTCCACCTTCTCGATCGTCTTCAAGATCGCATCGCGGTCGCGCGCGTATTGTCCGAAAGCCTGCTCGCCCGTGCGTACCAGGCGCAGTGCTGCGCGCACTGCCATGACCACCAAAGTTGGATCCACGTTTCAGACTCCTCTGATCGGTCGCCCGACCGGCGACAGCAGGATGCGCGCACGTATCGGCTGAGCTGCTGCAATCGCTACCTTGAAGGCCTCTACCGGAGTTTGCGGAGGCGACGACGAACCCTCCTTGGTCACGACGACAGTTGCCGCTGGCTTCTTCTCATCCTTCGAGCCGATACCGGCCGCGCGCATGATCTGTGCGCTGCGTGTCAGTCCGCGTGCGAGGTCGAACCAGAACGGCGCTCCCAGGCCGATCAGCACGCCTGCCAACACCACCGACACGAACCAGATCGCGCCGGCGCCGGAGAAGATGCGCTCTGCAACTGGCGTCAAATCCTTCATCGACGTCAGCTTGGTGACCGCGGAGCATTTGCGGTCAGCGGGCGTGGCCGGACTGGCCTTCACATCTGCCGGCGGCGTGGCGACGTTCGCGTCCTCGCGCTTGCTGCGTCCGGTATCGCCCAGCACGCCCATGCAGAACGGCCAGGCCTCGACCGTGATCGACAGACCGGTGTCGCGCAGCTCCGTCACCTTGAGTTGCGCGGTGGCGATGTTGTCCTGGAAGGCTTTGAGGTCACCGTCATTGATCACATTCTGAGCGTGCAGCTCATTCATCAGCGCCAGCGACTCCTTCAGATCCTGCGGCCGCCGAGCACCGTCCTCCACGGCGGCGCCGTACTGCGCAATGATGCCGCTGGTCAATTGATCGTCGTTCAGCAGCTCCTGGAAGACGCGCACTGCATCGACGTTGACCACGAACGCCAGCAGGATGGACGTGAGCACGCACCAGAAGCGCGCGTGATCCTGAAAGCGCTGCGAGGACGCTGCGCCGAAGCGCGCGAACTTCTGCGCAAGATCGTTGATCGCACTGTCGACGTACTCGGACCCGCCGCGCGCAATCGCCTTGCCGACCGCGGTGTCGGCCAGCCGATCGGCAAACTCCATCATCGTCATCGACGCGAGCTGGTTCGGCTGGATGAAGCCGCGAACGCGGTTGAACTCTTCGTCGTAGGCCTGGTTGCGGGTGACCGTGTTCAGGAAATGCTCGCGCGCCTCTGCCAGGGTGACGCCGCGCAGCAGATGCGCGGTGCGAGGCTTCAGCACTTCATCGAACAGTCGACCCATCATGATGCGGAAGCCTTTCTCGCGCGTGAGCAGCGCGCGATAGGCCGTCTCGAGGATCAGGGTCACGACGGTCGCGAGCACCAGCATGATCAGAGAAAATGCGAGCGCAGCCTGCAGCCACTTCATGGGGCACCTCGGCGCTCCCGGTGCGCCGCACGCAGATTGTTATTGCCGACTCATACCATCGGCTGTCGAGCAGCTGCAATAGGACTTACGCGCTACTCAGCCACGCGCGAGTACATCGACTCGAATTTTTCCTTCGCTGTGCAGTAGGCATCGTCGCCGTTCTTGTTGTTGGAGACGATGTAGTCGCCGGCCTGGTAGTGCGACTGGCCTTCCTTGGTCTTCACGCTGCCGGCGTGCGTCGCAACTTCGGCCCACACGGGTGTGATCTTGATGTACACGCCGGCGAGCACTCGCTCATAGGTTCGAGCGAAGACCTCGGCATCCACGGTGTAGACATCGCCAGCGTTGTCGACGAGCCAGTCGCCGGCCTTCGCGCGCTGCGTGCCGCCCCATTTGCGATAGACGAGTCCATCCGTTTCGAAGTCGAGCCGTACAGCCACGACGTACTCGCTTGCTTTCTTGCGGTAGGGAGCGCGGTTGGCTGCAGGCATCTCGAGGTCCTCCGGACTGGCAGGCCACGAGTATCGGCTTCGAGCCGTCGCCGGCGCAACGCATGTAAAAAAAGGAGCCCGGCCTTGCGACCGGACTCCCTTCAGCTCACTGGAACCTGGATTCGCACCACGTCCTTGAGCACGCCGTCGAGGCCGCCGAAGACGGTGAGCTTGTCCACCTTCTCGGTAACCTTTTCCAGCGTTTCCAGCTCCTTCAGGCGCAGCAGCGTCGGGTTCTCGTCCATGAGACGCGCCGTGTTCAGCAGCGAACGCGTTGCCGCGGTCTCTTCGCGACGCTTGATCAGGTTCGCTTGCGCGACCTTCTCAGCCTCCACGACGCGGTTGAGAATTTCCTTCATCTCGCCCGGCAGGATCACGTCCTTGATGCCGACGCTCGCGAGCTCGATGCCGTGCTGCTCGATCTTGCCGCGCGCCGATTCCTGGATCTCGCGATCCAGAGCGCCCTTGGCGCCCAGCAGCTCATCGAGCGTACGGCTGCCGATTGCCTCACGCAGCGCGAACTGCAGTTCCTTGTAGACGTACTCCACGAAGTTCTGCAGTGCCGTGCGCGCCTGCACGACGTCCACGATCTGCCACAGGGCAGTGAGGTTGACGCGCAGGCTGACCTTGTCCTTGGTCAGGATGTCCTGACCGGAGACTTCCATGGTCTGCACGCGGCGATCGACATGCTCGATCTTCAGCACGCGCTGGAACTTCCAGAACACGTGCAGGCCCGGCTCCAGCACCTTCACGAACTTGCCGTCCACGATCAGCAGCGCGACCGACGTATCGGCCACTTCTACCGAGCTGACGGCATCCGTTGCCTGTGCCAGCAGCGGCTGCTTCGCACGAGCCAGCAGCTTCGCCACGCGAGTCGGGACTTCCAGATCGCCGTTGAGATCGATCTTCTCGACCTGCACTCCGATCGGGCCCTTCCAGTAGAGCTGGCGCTTGCCCGGCGGCAGCACACCCGCCAGCTTGCCGTTCTTGTAGACCAGACCCGTCTCGCTGTCGGTGAGCTCCACGATGTCGAAGTATCGATCCATCGTTGCGCGCGCTTCCTTCACCAGGAAGTCCACGCGCGCGTGCTCGAACTCCGGGACCGTGAGGTCATAGAGCTGCGCCTGTACGTCGCTCATCGGCGCGATGAGCCAGTGCTTACCCGGCTCCAGCACGCCTGCAAAGGTCTTGTTCTTCCAGACCAGTGCACGTTCATGCTGGGCGACGGTGATGCGCTTCATCGTCATGTTGCTTCTCCTTCATCTTCTCTGTTTCACACTCGCCCTTCGAAAAAGTCCGAAGCCACCCCGCGCTTACCGCACGGGTATCGCGGTCGACGCGTCCTTCGCCGACGAGCGCGCAGCCGTCATCGCTCGCGCCTCCGTGTCGCGAACGCTTGTTCGACCGCACATCTCATCGAGCCGGGCGCGCGTCGAGCATCGACGCACAAGGCGTGGTACTCGCTGCGATCGCAGATCGCTGGGGCGCTTCGGGTGCGGGACTTGCGTCCCGCGGTGGAGGTGCTGTTGGCACCGACAGGGGGGACTCGAACCCCCTCGAACCTTTCGGTCCTTACCAGTTGCAAAGGGGGGAATCGAACCCCCGACCGAGCAGTTATGAGCTGCTTGCTCTTTCCGCTGAGCTACATTGCCTTGATGGACATGGTTGCGTCGTGCGCCGGTACACACAGCAGCAGCGCTGCAGCGTGCCAGTGTGGTTCGAACCACAACCGCTGGCGTCAAACGCTGACCAAGACCTCGGTTGGAGGCTGAGCGGCACCCATGCGCCGCTCAGTCATCTCATCTCTCGTAATGATGACGATCAGAACCGTCGAAGCGTCCTGACGTCAGACAACAATTCTTGAATCGCTTGCCCGAGCCGCACGGGCACAGGTCATTGCGACCCAGCTTCTCGAATGAGCTCCTTGCCTCCATGCACGACACGCGTACCTCGCTTCACTTGTCGTTCCGACGGATAACCGTTACGTCGCTTGCTCATCGGCTCGAAAGCAGCCGGGTGAATATTCGTCGTGGTTGCGCATGACATTCTCCTTCACTGTTGTCGTTGCAGAAAACGAGGGCGGACTCGTCGTCCGCCCTCAAATCGCGGCATGCATCCGCGAGCTCTTCGGCACGCCGTGGAGCAGGAACTCCATCTGGTCGGCCAGGATCTTGCGATTGCTCAGGATGAAAGCCTCGTACCGGTTCGGCACGTACGGCACGTAGTGCAGCTTCATGCCGGCGGCCTCCGGCGTGCGGTCCGCCTTGCGGTGGTTGCACGCCTTGCACGCAGTCACGAGGTTCATCCACGAGGCAGCGCCGCCCTTCGAGCTCGGCACGATGTGCTCCATGTCGAGCTGATCGAAGCGGAAGCGTTGTGCGCAGTAAGCGCACACGTAGCGATCGCGCGCGATCAGCATGTCCTTGGTGAGCGTCGGCACGTGATCGAAGTGGCGGACTATGAAGTCCTTACCCTTGATCGCGACGATCGAGCTCGCGCGAATCAGCGACTGCAGACCCGTCGAACGTTGCGTGCCACCGCGCAGCACGAACTCATGCGTGCCGATAGCCCACGCGATCATGTCGGTCGCGTAGTAGTGTGCAGCGTTGCGCACATTGATCCACCGGTGCGGAGCGCCGGCGACGTCGAGCGCAAGAATATGCGGGCTCATGGTGCTCCTCCTTCCGGTGGTTGCTGGTGATGGACGTGCAGGATGGATTCGAACCATCGATGGTCGGCTTATGAGGCCGATGCGTTAGACCGCTACGCCACTGCACGGAAATTGGTGGACCTGGCGAGATTCGAACTCGCAACGTCCTGCTTGCAAAGCAGGCGCTCTGCCAGTTGGAGCTACAGGCCCGGAAAAGTATTGGTAGCCGCTGCGGGATTCGAACCAGCAACCTCTCGATTATCGGTCGAGCGCTCTCGCCAGGTTGAGCTAAGCGGCCGCATGAAAGTGGTCGGGACTGCGAGATTCGAACTCGCAACCTCCTGCGCCCAAGGCAGGCGCTCTGACAAGCTGAGCTAAGTCCCGAATGAAATGGAGCCGAGAGTCGGAATCGAACCGACGACTTGCTGCTTACGAAGCAGCTGCTCTGGCCTGCTGAGCTATCTCGGCTATGTGGGGTGACGTGCGGGGCTCGAACCCGCAACCTCCGAGTTCACAGCCCGGGGCTCTGACCGATTGAGCTAACGCCACCACGTGAACGTCGAACTGGTGCGGCGTGCAGGACTCGAACCTGCGACCTCCTGGGTCGAAACCAGGAACTCTGTTCCGCTGAGCTAACGCCGCATGCTGTGTGGCGCGACGTGAAGGACTTGAACCTTCGACCTCCGGCATCGCAAACCGGTGCTCTGTGCCAACTGAGCTAACGTCGCAGTTTCCTGGTACACGCACTTGGAATCGAACCAAGGACCTCCGCTTTGTAAGAGCGGCGCTCTGCCAGCTGAGTTATGCGTGCACGCGAGAATTTGCTGGCCAGGCAGGTTTCGAACCTGCGCGCGCTCCGTTAACAGCGGAGTGCTCTACCAACTGAGCTACTGGCCAATGCAACTGGTGCACCGAGCAGGTTTCGAGCCTGCGACCTCCTGGGCTTCAACCAGGCGCTCTACCAGTTGAGCTATCGGTGCGTGAAACAAAGGTGGCGCCACGTATGGGATTCGAACCCATGACTTCTCACTAGACAGGCGAGCACTCTGGCCGCTGAGTTAACGTGGCAAGCGCAATCGAAATGGCTGGGGCTCCAGGATTCGAACCTGGGTTTTCGCGTTCAAAGCGCGATGTCCTGCCGCTGGACGAAGCCCCAACAGTGGTGAGCCCGGAGGGCATCGAACCCTCGCCGTCCGGTTAAAAGCCGGATGCTCTGACCCTTGAGCTACGAGCTCGTGAGAAACGAACGATCTTCAGTCAATCAATAAGGATGGTGCGGGTGACAGGATTCGAACCTGCACATGGCGGAACTCCGATCATTACTCGAAGACAGCGTCGGCTTGGAAACGCGCTTCCCTAGCGACCCACTGAAGTAGCCGTTCGGTGCATCCGCAACCACGTGCCTAAGCTGATTACCCGCGCAGCCTCTTCGGCTTTCCCTCTGTCAACGTTTTAGGGTCGCGTTTACCTTTTCCGCTACACCCGCATCGTGCAATTGGTCCCTTCCCCCGGACTCGAACCGGGACGTCGCGAGGACACTGAGTTCTGAGCTCAGCGCGTATGCCATTCCGCCAGGAAGGGAGAAACTGCGGCAGAGACACGTCCCTGTTACCGCCCCCGGCCGGCACATCCAGGTGCCGGCGTTCGCGCCGTTCGAGGACACGTTAAGTGTCCTCGAACAGACATCGGCGCTCACCCCTTGATGCACATCACTTGCTTCAAGGTGTACATCACATCGACCAGCTCGGCCTGCGCAGCCATCACTGCATCGATGCTCTTGTACGCGCCCGGGATCTCATCGAGCACGCCCGCATCCTTGCGGCACTCCACGCCGACGGTCTGTTCCTTCAGATCCGCAAGCGAGAACGTGCGCTTCGCAGCCGCGCGCGACATGCGACGACCCGCACCATGCGAGCACGAGCAGTACGAGTCCTCGTTGCCCTTGCCGCGCACGATGAACGACTTCGCACCCATCGAGCCCGGGATGATGCCGAGCTCGCCGCGACGCGCCGAGACCGCGCCCTTGCGCGTCACCCACACCTGCAGGCCGAAGTGCTCTTCGACGTTCGCATAGTTGTGGTGACACTGGACCGCGTTCTCGAACGTCGCGACTTCGCGGCCGAATTCCTCATGCAGTGCGTTCAGCACCGCATGAAGCATCAGCGCGCGATTGTGGGCTGCATAGTCCTGCGCCCAGCGCAGTCCTTCGACGTACATGTCGAACTCGACCGTGCCCTCGTCGAGCCACGCGAGATCGCGATCGCGGAGCGTGCGCTCCTTACGCTCTGCGATGTCACGCGCCATGCTGATCGCCGTCTCGCCGATCGTCTTGCCGATGTTGCGCGAGCCGGAATGCAACATGACCCACACGTTGCCCGACTGATCGAGGCACAGCTCGATGAAGTGGTTGCCGCCGCCGAGCGTACCGAGCTGCTTGAACGTCTTCGCCGGATCGTACTGACGGATCACGTCGAGGATGCGCAGCTGCCCGAAGCGCTCATGCAGCTTCTTGCCCGCTTGCGCGAGCTGCAGACCACGAACACCGTCGCGCACCGGGTCGACCGCCTTGTCGTGCGACGAGAAGCCGACCGGCACACGGTCTTCGATCTGCGAACGCAGACGATGCAACGAATCCGGCAGATCGCGCGCCGTCAGCGACGTACGCACTGCCGCCATACCGCAGCCGATGTCCACGCCGACGGCGGCAGGGATGATCGCGGCCTTGGTCGGAATCACCGAACCCACCGTTGCACCCTTGCCGAGATGCACGTCCGGCATCACGGCAACGTGGCCCGCCAGGATCGGCAATGCTGCGATGTTGCGCAGCTGCTGAACCGCTTCCCACTCGACTTCGACCCCCGAGGTCCACGACTTCAGGTTGTCGATCTTGGTCTGTTCCTCGAGGCTCATGACACATTCTCCTATTTTGAGTAACGAACGAAAAACAATTTGGTGCCGGCTAGAGACCGCCATTCGCAGCGCGAGCCTGCTCGAGAAAGGCGATGTGCTTTCTGATGTAGCGCATGAAGAGCATCGCTTTGTCCTCAGCGAGGAACGTGGCGTCGCCGATTTCCGCGGCGTCCGTGATCGGCACCGGGAAAGCAAAGCCGGTTGCCGTCACGTACCAAAGCTCGCCGGCCTTGTAGTGCGTGAAGCGCACCTTTCGATCATTGGCGACAATCTCTTTGAGCGAAACCATGACTCTCTCCCGTGTATGGTGCGGACGAAGGGACTCGAACCCTTGGCCTCGACGTTGGCGACGTCGCGTTCTGGCCGCTGAACTACATCCGCGAAATTGAATTCTTCAAACTTCAGAGCGAGTGAGACCCTCACGCTTGCACGTGCTTCAAAAAGTTCTCACCAGCTCCCGGCTCTCACCCAGACGTCGCAAACACTCACTGCGTGTTGGACGCGCGTGCGCGCTGCGCGTCGAAGAACTCGACGCGCGATGCGAGATCCGGGTGAGAGCCCTGATCCAAGTTCCAGATTGTCAAACAGCGTCCTGGCCGAGCGAGCGGCGCAGGGGTCCATACGCAAAGCGCGTACGAATCCGTTTCGAGGACTTGCACCTCGCGGACGGAACACTGTTTTGGGTGGTTTTCGCCGACTCTGAGAAGAATCTCAGGTGGCTTAGGCTCCCGTGGGTGCCCGTCCGGCTTGCGCCTTTCGGGACCAAGAGCCCTGGAGGCGGTTACCGATCGAGTTCGGTTGCGAAGTCGCGATAATTTTTCGCGACCGCAAGCAACCGTCTACCCGAAATCATCGGGCAGCCGGCCGCGGCGCGATGGAATTCGCGTTGCGTCAGATGTATGGCTGTCCCGTTGATCGAAAGCATTTCAGTCACTTTACAAAAAGCGCGGCAAATGCCGCGAAATATCGAACGGCGCGAACAATAGCACACGGCGTTGTGGACGCAACTGCAATTTCCTTGTGCTGGTTCGCAACCCAAACCTTCGCGCACCTGCGCGCGCCCAAGACATTGGATAACCGTCAGCAACTGCGAGCGTGCGAATCGCGACCGGCGGATTGCCTCACAGGGCAACGATAAAAATTTTCGTCGCGCGGATTCGTACAACGCTCTACGCTTGCGCATGGATCGATAAAAACATGATCCACATTGCGGAATAGCCGGGGTACAACGGCTGGCGCACACACAATGAAGGGCGGGCGGCGAAGCGGGAGGACGCGGACCATGAGTCTACGGGGGTCGTACGCAGGAATTATGTCGCTTGCGCTGCTTGTCAGCGCCTGCGGCGGTGGCGGAGGTGGCGACGGCGGACAACAACCGGCACCGCAGCCGCAGACCATTGCATTTGCAACAGCCGGTCCGGTGAACGGCAGCGTCGGCACGACGGTCACGAACATCGCTTCGGGCGGCGCCGGTACCGGTGCAATCACTTATTCCAGCGGCACCACGACAGTCGCGACGGTGAACGCGACAACTGGCGTAGCAACGCTCGTTGGCACTGGCAGCGCCACCATCTCGGCCACCAAAGCTGCGAGCTCGGGTTTCACCTCGGCGACTGCGACTTATCAACTACAGGTCACGCCTGGAACACAGGCGATCGCGTTTGCGCAGAACGGATCGGTCAACGCAGCTCTCGGTTCGACGACCAGCAACGCCGCCAGCGGCGGTGCAGGCACCGGCGCAATCACCTACGTCAGCAGCAACACGACCGTAGTGACGGTGAATGCGACGACAGGCGCTGCGACCGCAGTGGGTCTCGGCTCCGCGACCATCACCGCGACCAAGGCTGCGGACGCGAACTACAATCTGGCGCAGGCGATCTACACCTTGAATTCGCAGAGCTCGAACTCCGTGCACGCCTGGGTCGGCGAGCAGTCGTCGCAGGTGTTCCTGCCGTCAACGGCGAATAGCAAGCAATTCGGCCGCGCGCGCGTGGCGGACTGCACTCAGCTTGCGGACGATCTCGCAAATTGCACGAGCGTGGAGCTCAATGCCGTCAACGGTGCGCCGATCACGGACACCAGGGCGACGCTCACGTCGGCTGCTTACTATTCGATCGTCGATGGCACGAACATCGGCGCCCCGATCGTGGCGAACACGCAGCGCTTCGCGGATCGCGTCCTGCACGGCGCTGTATTTTTCAAGGGCCGCTACTGGGTGATCGCCGGCGCGACCCCCACGCTGCCGGGTCCGGTGCCCACGGTGTACGTGCCCCAGTCCGACATCTGGTCTTCCAGCGATGGCAAGACCTGGCGACTCGAGACCACCAACGCTGCGTTCGGAACTCGCTGGATCCACAAAACCCTCGTCTACGACAACGCGATCTGGCTGCTCAGCGGCATCCGCGCCAACGGCACCGGTGTGAACGAAGTCTGGAAGTCGCTCGACGGTATCAACTGGACACAGGTCAATCAGATCACGCCGTGGGGACTGATCGGGTTCATCCCGACCATGGCCGCGACCGTTTTCAACAACCAGATGTGGGTGGTGATTTCCGGCAGGACCTACTCCTCGACCGATGGCGCCACCTGGACTGCGCAATCGGCTCCCGCCGCGATTGGCGGCGGCATTCAGCGGGAATATGCATCGTTCACCGCTTACAACAACAAGCTGTGGTACATCGGCGGTGCCGCGGTCTCGCTTGCCAGTCCGGGCCCGCCGGCAACGTTCAACAGAGTTGTGCAGAACGACGTCTGGAGCTCGAACGACGGCATCACCTGGACGCAAGTGTCGGCGCCGGGGGTCGCGCCGTTCACGGCTCGTCAGCAACATGCGGCGTTCGTGCTCGGCGGCAAGTTGTGGGTGTTCGGCGGGAAGGGCGCGACCGACCCATCGCCGGCGAACGATGCGTGGACGACGACCGATGGCGTGACCTGGACCAAGGCGGCGCTCAGCACGTTCATGGTCAACAGCTGGCTGCCGGGTGTCGTCCAAGAGACGAATCGCATCACCTTCATCGGCGGCATCATCCGCTCGTTCTCCAATAAGGTATGGCAGACGACGAATGGCGAAAGCTGGACCGCGCTCGCGCCCCTCGATTACGAGCCGAACATCCTGAGCCGCGGCATCGAGTTCAACGGCGCGATCTGGGTGATCGCCGGCAATCGCGCCGACGCCTTCGATACCAACGAAATCTGGCGCAGCTACGATGGCTTGACGTGGACTCAGATCATTCCCCAAGGTCCGATCTTCAGTCCGCGCGACAGTCACCGCGTGCTCGTGTTCAACAATCGACTGTGGGTGCTCGGCGGCTTCGACTTTTTCATCACCGACGGCGGCACCGAGACGCACAACAACGAGGTGTGGTCGACAGCGGACGGCGTGAGCTGGACGAAGCACACGCCGAACGGGGCAATCTGGTCGCCGCGCGCCGGCCACGAAGCCGTAGTGTTCAACGGCAGAATGTGGGTCATCGGCGGCGCACGCTCCAGCACGCTGTTCAACGACGTCTGGTCGAGCGCCGACGGCGTGAACTGGATACTGGAAAAAGAGCACGCTGAGTTCAAGGAGCGTTTTACGCACACCGTCGTCGCGTTGAACAACGCGCTCTACCTGTTCGCGGGCACCGACACGCCGAGCCTCATCAACCCATTCGCGACCGGCCTGCAGGATGTATGGCGCTCAACCAATGGACGCGACTGGGCACAACTGCCCACACCGCCGTTCGCAGCGCGCATGGGGCTGGCGACCGCTCTGCTCAATGGGCGCATCTATCTGGTTGCGGGCGTCAGCACGTCGGACTACTTGACGAGGACGCTCTTCAACGACGTCTGGTCGACCCCCGACGGCACCAACTGGCAGCAGGAGACGGCGGCCGCTCCGTTCAGCGGCCGCGACGCTGCGATCCTGCTCACGCACGGCGACCAGCTGTACCTGATCGGCGGCTTCAGCATCTCGCGCGCCCACGACGTGTGGCGCTCGAGTGACGGCGTTCACTGGAGCGCAGCCTTCAGTCATCCGATCAGTCCGCCGTGACCCTCTGAGAGCGTAGCCAACGCCGTGCGGTCGATCCGCACGGCGTTGAGAAAAAAAGAACCCCTCGCGAGTCGTACAACGAACGCGAGCGCCGAATGGGAGGACGCAGTTCATGATGCTTCGGGCATTCAAATCGTACGCAGGAATCGTGTCGCTCGCGCTGCTCGTCAGCGCATGCGGAGGTGGCGGAGGCGGCGGCGGTCAGCAGCCACCACCGCCACCGCAAAACCAGACGATTACGTTCGCAACAGCCGGACCACTCAGTGGCCGCGCCGGCACGACGGTGACGAACGTCGCCTCCGGCGGCGCAGGTAGCGGCGCGATCAGCTACGCGAGCAGCGACACAGCAATCGCCACCGTGAATTCGACTAGCGGCGTAGCGACGTTGTTGGCGGCCGGCGCAATCACAATCACTGCTACGAAAGCTGCGAGCAACGGTTTCAACTCTGCCAGCGCGACGTATCAGCTCACCGTCACCGTAGATCAGCAGACAATCGCGTTCGCCAGCGCCGGGCCGTTGAGCAACCGAGCCGGCACGACAGTGACGAACATCGCCTCCGGCGGCGCAGGCACCGGCGCGATCACCTACGCGAGCAGCGATACGGCAATTGCCACCGTCAACTCAACCAGCGGCGTGGCGACGTTGCTGGCGCCGGGCACGACGACGATCACGGCCACGAAGGCTGCCAGCATCGGCTTCACCGCCGCGAGCGCGACGTATCAGCTCAACGCGACGATTGATGCGCAGACGATTGCGTTCACTGCAGCCGGACCGCTGACTGGCGCTGTCGGTACCACTGTCACCAACGCCGCTTCCGGCGGTGCCGGTACGGGCGCAACCACCTACGAAAGCGGCAACACGAATGTTGCGACGATCAATGCCTCAGGCGTCGCAACACTGGTCGGCGTCGGCACTGCGACTATCACTGCAACCAAGGCTGCGAGCATCGGGTTCGGGGCAGCCACGGCGACATACCAGCTGCAAGGCACGCCCGGAAATCAGACGATCGCGTTTGCGCAGCAGGGCCCGATCAACGTGGTCTTGAATTCGACGGCCAGCAACGTTGCGAACGGCGGCAACGGCACCGGCGCCATCAGCTATGCCAGCAACAACACGAGCACTGCGACCGTGAATGCGACGACCGGCATTGTGACCGCAGCGGGGCTCGGCACTGCAACCATCACTGCAACCAAAGCGGCAGATGCGAATTACAACGGCGCGCAGGCGAGTTACTTCGTCAACGTGCAATCCCCTGACTCCGTGCACGCCTGGATTGGCGAAGTCGGGTCCGAGGTCTTCCTGCCGGCGACGGCGATCGGCAGGAACTTTTTCCGCGCTAGCGAGCTCGACTGCGCGCCGGCGCAGGACGATGTGAGGAATTGCAGGTTCCAGGATTCCAGTCCGATCACCGGCGCTTCGATTCTCGACAGCAAGGCCAAGATCAACACGGCTGCGCTCTTCGCGATCAGCACCGGCACGGTCGAGGGCCCGTCCGTCCTGGCCAACGTGCGGCGCTTCTCGGAGCGCATTCTCCACGGCACAGTCTTCTTCAAGAATCGCTACTGGGTCATCGGCGGCGCATCGCCGAGGTTGCCCAGCGCTACACCGACCACAATCCATGATCCGCGGTCGGACATCTGGTCTTCGCGCGATGGCAAGACCTGGCGGCTCGAAACCACGACCGCCACTTTCGGCTCGCGCTGGTTGCACAAGACCCTCGTGTACCACGATGCGATCTGGGTTCTCGGTGGCAGCGCGCAGAACACCGGCGTCGGGACGAGAGAAGTGTGGCGCTCGGAGGACGGCCTCAACTACACGCAGATCGGCGGACCCTCGCCGTTGCCGACGATCCCGTGGACCGCTTCCACTGCGGCGATCGTCTTCAATGACGCGATGTGGTTCGTGGTCAATGGCACGAGTTATTCCTCGACTGACGGCATCACGTGGACTCAACGCTCGGCAGTCGGTGCGATCGATGGCGGCATTCCGCGCGAATACGCGTCGTTCAACGTCTACAACAACAAGCTGTGGTACATCGGCGGCGCCAGGGTCCAGCTGGTCAATCCAGGCCCGCCGGCGACGTTCGCCAGAACTGCGCAGAACGACGTGTGGAGTTCGAGCGACGGCATCACCTGGACACTGGTGTCGGCGCCAGGCGCGGCGCCCTTCGCAGCCCGTCAGCAGCACGCTGGGTTCGTGGTCGGCAACAAGCTCTGGGTCTTCGGCGGGCAACGTGTCAACGGCGGCCCGCCGGGCCCGCCGCCCAACGATGCATGGACAACGACCGATGGCGTGACCTGGACGCAGGCAGCGCTCGACACCTTCATGGTCAACAGCTGGCTACAGGGAGTGGTCCAGGAGCCGAATCGCGTCACGTTCATCGGCGGCATCATCCGCGCGTATTCGAACAAGGCGTGGACGACAACGGACGGCGAAAACTGGACCGCGCTTCGCCCGTTCGAGTTTGCGCCGAACATCCTGAGCCGCGGCGTCGAGTTCAACGGTGCGATGTGGGTGATCGGCGGCAACCGCGCGGATAAGTTCGACACTAGTGACATCTGGCGCAGCACGGATGGCCTGACGTGGACCCAGGTCAATCCAGTCGGCCCCATCTTCGATCCGCTCGACAGCACCCGCGTGGTCGTGTTCAACAATCGCATGTGGGTGCTCGGCGGCTGGGACTTCTTCGCCACCGACGGCGGCACCGAAACGTTCAACAACGAAGTGTGGTCCACGGCAGATGGCGTGAACTGGACCAAGCACACGCCAATTGGCACGACCTGGTCGCCGCGCGCCGGGCACGAAGCGGTCGTATTCAACGGCAAGATGTGGGTCATCGGCGGCAGCGACGGCTCCACGCGGTACAACGATGTGTGGTCATCCGTCGACGGCGTGAACTGGATTCTCGAGAAGGATCACGCCGCGTTCTCGCCGCGCTACACGCACACAGTCGTAGCGTTCAACAATGCGATGTGGCTGTTCTCGGGCAGCGATACGCCGAATGGGACCACGGTCTCAGTCGGCTTGGCGGATGTATGGCGCTCGACGGATGGGCGCACCTGGACGCTGCAGGGCGCACTGCCCGCCTCCGCCCGCATGGAGCAGGCGACTGCTGTGTTCAACGGCCGCATCTACCTGGCGGCGGGCTTCAACAATACGGACTACTTCACCAACATCCTCTTCAACGATGTCTGGTCGACCGTCGACGGCGTGAGCTGGCGGACGGAGGCAACGGTGGCGCCATTCAGCGGGCGCAACAGCCCGATCCTGCTGAATCACGACAACACGCTGTACCTGATCGGCGGCTTCAGCATCTCGCGCACCGAGGATGTGTGGCGCTCGAGTGACGGCGTCCAGTGGGACGCCGCCTTCAGTCACCCGATCAGTCCGCCTTGACCCGTTTCCTCACGCGCAGCACGAGCAGGAGTCCAAGAGCACTCGACATCAGCAACACGGTATTCGGCTCCGGCACGGACCGATTCTCTCTGGAGGTATGGAACTCTCCAGAGAGATCCGCGTAGCTGTAGAACTCGCCGCCGTCGAACGGATACCTGAACCCGATCGACTGAGCATACGGGCCTGCCTGTCCATCCGGTGCGAGCGACAGGAAGAGGCCGAACAGCGATGCCGCGCCAGCGGCGATCGTCGGGCCGGTGCCAGTGAGCTGCGCTCCGAAGGACAAGATGGGAAAGGTCGGCGGCGTATTGTTATACGTGTAGGTGTAGATGCGGCCGGCATCGAGCGTCCACTCCAGGCCGCCGAGACGCACCCAACCGGACACCGGCGCGAGATCGAGGCTGGTCACCAGCGAAGCATCGTCGACGAGCGCGGTATCGTCGAAAGTCACGTCGAACGATGCGGCCGTGCCCACTGGAAAATCGTTCAGCACGTTGCTGAAGAATCCGTCAGATCCGGCGACGCTGCCGTCGAACGTCGCGCGTAGCGGGACGGCCGAGGCGAGCTGCGGGAGGGTGACTGCGAACAGCGCGATGGCCAGGGGAATCGTTTTCTTCATGGTGAGCTCCTTTGCTTGCTCACCTTCATCTTGAATGCGCACCCGCGCGGCAACTACCCGGAATCTGGGGTGTCGAGGGATTTGTCACCCCCTAAGACATTCTGTCGTGAGCCGCAGCACGTGGCGTGAAATCCGCTCGCAAGGTACGTCGCGCCGTGCTGGCGACGCTCTCGATTCATGCCTGAACACGGTTCGCAGAACCGTGCTACGTTCCCGTCCCAACGTCGAAACACAAGAAGGGATGGAGGAACGATGGCTGACCGTACCCAGCTTGATCGCCGCGAATTCCTGACTGCCGCGACTCTCGCAAGCGCCGGCGCGATGATGTTCGGTGCGCCGGGCGCAGCGGGCGCCACCGACCGTTATCCGGCGATTCGCAAGGCGGCAGAAGCCGGTCGCGACGCGGCCATCAAGCGACTGCAGGATTGGATTGCGCTGCCTTCCATCGCCGCGGAAAACCGCAACATGAAGGAAGGCGCGCAGTACATGGCGAATCTCGCGCGCGACGCGGGTTTCCAGAGCGCCACAATCGTGCCCACCGACGGCCATCCCGGCGTGTTCGCGACGATGGACAACGGCGCGAAGCGCACGCTCGCTCTGTATTTCATGTACGACGTGAAGCAGTTCGATCCGGCGGAATGGTCCTCGCCGCCGCTCGAAGGACGCATCGTCGACAAGCCTGGCTTCGGGCGCGCGGTCGTCGGTCGCGGCGCAGTCAACCAGAAGGGATCTGAAGCGACCGTGCTCGCGGCGCTGCATGCGATGCATGCGGCCAAAGCAAAGCTGCCGGTGAACCTGGTGCTGGTGTGCGAAGGCGAAGAAGAGATCGGCTCGCCGCACTTTCACCAGATCGTGCAGCGTCCCGAGGTGCTCGCGGCGCTGAAGAAGGCCGAGGGCGTCTTCATTCCTGCGAGCTGGCAGGACCTGAACGGCAACGTCTCCGTCAACCTGGGCTCGAAGGGCGTGATCGAGCTGGAACTGGTGGCGAGCGGCGCGAAGTGGGGCCGCGGACCGAAGGGCGACATTCACTCCAGCCAGAAAGCGAACGTCGACTCGCCGGCGTGGCGTCTGGTCGCGGCATTGAACACCCTGGTCACGCCCGATGGCAATACGGCAACGATCGATGGCTGGTTCGAGAACGTCCGGCCGCTCACCGCGCGCGAGAAGGAGCTGATCGCAGACGTCGCGCGCAACAGCGACGAGCAGGCGCAGAAGAAGCTGCTCGGCATCACGCACTGGATCGACGATCTGTCTTACAACCAGGCGCTCGAGCGGCTGGCGTCGCAACCGACCGTGAACATCGAAGGCCTCGTCGCGGGCTACACCGGTCCGGGCGGCAAGACGATTCTGCCGGGACGCGCAGTCGCGAAGCTCGACTTGCGACTGGTTCCGAATCAGACACGCAAGGAAGCCGTGGAGAAGCTGCGCGCACATCTCGACAAACGCGGCTTCAACGACGTCGAGATGAACGTCAGCGGCGGCTACGATCCGACGGAAACTGCGGAGGACAGTCGCATCATTCGTGCGGAGCTGGAAACCTACAAGCGCGCGGGAGTCACGGCGACGTTGAATCCGCGACTGGCCGGCTCGTGGCCAGGTGCTGTGTTCACGGCGCCGCCGGTGTCGCTACCCGCCGGTCACTTCGGTCTCGGTCACGGCTCTGGCGCGCATGCGCCGGATGAGTATTACGTGGTCGACTCGACCAATCCGAAGGTCGCGGGCATCGTCGATGCGATGCTGGGTTACGTCGACATGTTCCATCAGATCGCGCAGGTACGTTAGCACCTGCCGCCGACGAGCCAGCACGATGCTGTGAAGCGGACTTCATCACCTTGTACATACGGATCGAATGCTGAGCGCACTGCTTTGGCGACCTGCGCGCGAGTGTGCGGATCTGCTTCGCGAAGAGCAACGCCGACGGGCCCGAAGCGCGTGCCATAGCTGGTCAATTCGCTCTCGGGGAGCGTGCACGTGACATCGATAGGCCGGATGTCAATCGCTGTCCACCCACTCTCCTCCAGGATGGCGCGCATGCGACGCGCGTCGGCGAGACCGAACTGTCCCGCTGCGTCAGCACGACGCGGCTGGAGATTCGGCAGCAGCGGAGCGGCCGCACGCTCGGCTGTGGTCATGAACGGATTCTCTTCCGGACTGCGCCAAACGATCGAGCACAATGCGGCGCCTTGCGCACCGGCGCGTCGCAG
>Ga0070664_100000413_pt1 | contig 31911 bp, 24 predicted proteins | sample KBSC73metaG_FD_65863 | JGI IMG/M metagenome (GOLD analysis project Ga0070664, IMG submission 65863) | Corn rhizosphere microbial communities from Kellogg Biological Station, Michigan, USA - KBS C7-3 metaG | ecosystem: Host-associated > Plants > Roots > Rhizosphere > Soil ... | reverse complement strand
TGATGCAGTACATGAAGTCCACCTTCGCCGAGGAGGTGGAGCGCGAGCGGGCACGGATGTCCGAGTACGCGGACATCAAGGCGCCGGAGGGGATGCTCAGCGAGGGCGGCCTCGGCGTGCCGGTGATCGCCCGCACCACTGGCCCGATCCTCGCCGCCGTCCCCACGCCGCCCTCCACGCCGGGAGTGGTGAAGAGCGCCTCGCTTCCCAAGCTCACCGCTGCCGCGCCCGTCTCCCAGCCACGGGAGGAGGAGGGCACCCTGGTGGTGGACAACAGCGAGGTGCTCGCGTCGGTCGAGGCGGCGCAGCCGACGGTGCAACCCATCGTCGCCTCCGACACGGTGACCGATCCCGAACGTGCCGCCACCAGCCCCGAGCCCGAGCCCGAGCCCGAGCCCGATGCCCCGGTCTCGCCGGTGGACGAGACGATCGTCCGACATCGCCCGGGAGCACCCACCCCGGTGCCCAGCGAGCGCGCTGCGGCGGCGCCGCCGCCGCTTCCCCCGAGGCCGAAGGCCTCGGCGCCACCTGGCGAGGAGACGTCGCCGGCTGCCTCCGCCCCTCCCGAGTCCATCGGCGGGGTTCCGGTGCTCGCCAGCATCGGCCCCGCCCCTTTCGCTCCCCCGCGGAGCCCGGAGCCGCCGTCGCCGGACGGTGCCCCGGCCGGTGCAGCGGCGTCGCTGGCTCCGGCCGAGGTCTCTCTGCAGGAAGCTTCCGTGGCCCCCTCCCAGGCCGTCACCGAAGCGGCGGTCGCCTTCCCGCGACCACCGCCGGTCGGCTCTCCGAACGAGTTCCCTTTCCTCTCTCCCGCCCTGGCGGCCGGAGGGTCCTCGACCGCCGAGCTGGAAGCGGTGGACCGCGCGGCAGCGCCGGGCAGCAGGGGCCGGCGGGTGTGGCCCTGGACGCTTCTGCTCGCCATCGTGGCCGTCGGCGGCGCGGGCGCCGCCTGGTTCTTCGTCAAGCAGCAACCGCCGTCGACCGGACGGGTGGTGCTCGACGTGAGCCCCCCGGAGGCCCGCGGCCGCGTGCGGCTCACGGTGGACGGCGCCGATCTCGGCGTGCCCGGCCACTGGCCGGTGGTCCAGAGCGTTCGCTCGGGGAAGGTGGAGATCCTCGCCTCGGCGGACGGCTTCAAGCCCGCCCTGGTGGAGGCCACCGTCAGTCGGGGGAACGCGCCCACCTCGGTGCTGGTGGCGCTGCAGCGCGCGGCGACGATGGCGCGCTTCACGGTCCTTCCCGAGCCCGATGACGCCGAGGTGCGTCTGGACGGTCAGGTGGTGAAGCGCTCCGGCAGCCGCGGCTCGTTCGTGGGTGAGCTGGTCCCCGGCCAGGAGCACCGCCTGCAGATCCGCCGCGCCGGCTACCGGCCGCTGGACACGAAGGTGAGCGCCCGGAGCGCGGAGGAGCCGGTCGAGCTCCGCACCGCGCTCGAGCCGCTGGAGTTCGGGCTGGCCGTCACCTCGACCCCGCCGGGAGCGGTGGTGTTCAGCGGAGAGCGTCTCCTGGGCGTCACGCCGCTCGCCACGCGGGTGCCGGCGACGGCCTCGGCGCTCACCTTCCGCAAGCGCTGCTTCGAGACTGCCCAGGTGCCGCTCCGTCTCCCCGAGCAGCCGGGCCCTCGGGTGCCGGTCCGTGCGGTGCTGCGCAAGGTCCCCGGCTGCCGCTGAAAAACGGCGTTAAGGTCGCCGCCCCATGGCTTCCCGAACCCGCAAGGGCTCTGACCCGCTGGCCGACCTGCCACCCTGGGCGCGAAAGCTGGCCCAGGCCTACTACACCAAGACGGTCAGCACCTTCCTTCTCCACGGGGCGGTTCGGGACCTGCAGCCTCTGGGCCCCCCGGACGACCGCAGCTATGGCCCGCTGAAGCAGTTCCTCACCGAGGAGCTCTTCGGCGGCCGCAGCCACGTGCTCCACTACGACCGCTCCAGCGGCATGCGGGCCGCCACGCCCGACTCGCAGAAGGATTTCACCCGGAGCCTCTCCGCGTACGACACGCTCTACGGGACCGAGTACGCCAAGGTCCTCCCCCGGGATCCCGGCCGGGCGCTGCAGATCCTGGAGAACTACCTCCGGATGCGGCTGTCCGACGGACAGTCGCTCGCGCTGATCATCGACTTCGCCGAGACCCTCGCCCCGGGTGGAGAGATGAGCAGCCTCTCGGCCGAGGATCGGTTCGTGCTGGCGACGCTGGTGAAGTGGGCGAGCGATCCCCAGTTCCTCGCCGGGGACCTGTCCATCGTGCTCCTGGTGGAGAACCTGGCGGAGATCTCCGGCCGGCTGTCGCGCAACCCCTACGTCGCCAGCATCGAGCTTCCCCTCCCCAACGAGGAGGAGCGGCAGGACTTCGTCCAGGTCAAGCTCCAGGGGAAGCGGCTGGTCTCCGTCTCGGAGATCCCCGCCCCTGCGCTGGCCAAGATGAGCGCCGGCCTGTCCCGCATCAACCTCGACCGCATCCTCACCGAGGCGACCGAGCGCGAGGTGCGGATCACCCCCGAGATCCTGAAGGAGAAGAAGAAGGAGATCATCCAGGCCGAGTGCCACGGTCTGCTCGAGTTCATCGAGCCGGTTCACACCCTGGACTCGGTGGCCGGGCATGGGCGGGCCAAGGAGATGCTCCGGCAGGCGGCGTCGGCGCTGAAGAAGGGGCGCATCGAGGTGCTCCCCATGGGGTACTTGATCAGCGGCCCGGTCGGCACGGGGAAGACCTTCCTCGCCACCTGCTTCGCCGGAGAGATCGGCATCCCCTGCGTGAAGTTCCTCAACTTCCGCAGCCAGTGGCAGGGGGTCACCGAGGCGAATCTGGAGAAGATCTTCAATCTCCTGAAAGCGCTCTGGCCGGTGGCGGTGATGGTGGACGAGGCGGACGCGTTCCTCGGCAACCGCGAGGCCTCGGGCGACTCGGGCACCTCCAGCCGGGTGTTCGCCTCCATCGCCTCGTTCATGGGCAACACCGAGTACCGGGGGAAGATCGTCTGGTTCCTCCTCACCGCCCGGCCAGACCTGCTCCCGGTGGACCTCAAGCGGCAGGGTCGCGCGGAGGAGCACCTGGCGCTCTTCTATCCCCAGAACGACGCCGAGCGGGACGAGCTGGCGCGCATCGTGGCGAAGAAGGTGAAGGTGCCGATCATCTCCAACTTCGCCTCGCTGCTCCCCAAGGGAACGCAGATGTCGGGGGCGGACATCGAGGCAGTCCTGGTCCGGGCCAAGTTCCGGGCCCTGGCTGCCGGACGCGAGGAGCCCGGCGAGGAGGACGTCCGGACGGTGGTCTCGGACTTCGTGCCCCCCAGCTACCCGCTGGAGATCGAGCTGCAGAACCTCGCCGCGGTGCAGGAGTGCACCAGCCGGGAGCTGCTTCCCGAGGTGTACCGGACGATGGAGCGCGACAGAATCACCCGGCGGATTCGCGAGCTGAAGCTGCTCCTGGAGGAACGCTGAGCAAGGCTCGACTGCCGCTGACCCCGGACGAGTTCCGGGCCCTCGCCGCCCGCGTGGTGGAGCTCGCCGCCGGCCTCCTCGCCGGGCTTCCCGCGGCCAGAGCCTTCCCCGAGACCTCCGGCGCCGAGGTGAGCGCGGCGTTCGATGCTCCGCTTCCCGAGGAAGGCCTGGGCCCCACGGCGCTGGATGCCCTGGCCCGGGTGATCAGCCTGTCACGCCCGCCGGGCCCGCGCTTCTTCGGCTACGTGCTCGGCTCGGGCGAGCCGGTCGCGGCGCTCGCGGATCTGCTGGCCAGCGTTCTCAACCAGAACGTCACCGCCTGGCGGTCGTCGCCGGCCGCGGTCACCATCGAGCGGGTGGTGGTGCGCTGGCTGGCGGAGGCCATCCGCTGCCCGGACTTCGTGGGGAGCCTCACCGGCGGTGGCTCGTCCGCAAATCTCATGGCCCTGGCGATGGCCCGCGAGGCGCGCGCGCCGGCCAATGTCGACGGGGTGGTGCCGGGGGGAACGGTGTACGCCTCCTCCGAGGTGCACATGTCCATTCCCCGGGCCGCGGCTGTGCTGGGGCTCGGGCACGCGGCGGTGCGGCGGGTGCCGGTGGACGAGGCGTTCCGGATGGACGTCGCGGCGCTCGAGCGCGCGGTGCAGGAGGATCTCGCCGCAGGCCGGCGACCGATCGCCGTCGTCGCCAGCGCCGGCACGGTGAGCACCGGGGCGATCGACCCGCTCGCCCCCATCGCCGCGGTGGCGCGGCGTCACGGGCTGTGGATGCACGTCGATGGGGCGTACGGAGCGCTCGCCGCGCTCGCCATCCCCGAGGCCTTCGAGGGGCTGGAGCAGGCCGACTCCATCTCCCTCGACGCCCACAAGTGGCTCTACCAGCCGCTCGACTGTGGATGCCTGCTCTACCGGGACGTCGGAGCAGCGCAGTCCGCCTTCTCACACACCGGCGACTACACCCGGTCACTGCTCGAGGACCCGGTGGAGCGCTTCGCCTTCTTCGAGGAGTCGCTCGAGCTGTCGCGTCGCTTCCGCGCCCTCAAGCCCTGGCTCTCGCTGCGTTACCACGGGGTGCGCGCGTACCGGGACTCCATCCGCACCGATCTCACGCTGGCTCGGCGTCTCGCCGCGGCGGTCGAGGCTCGCCCGGAGCTGGAGCGACTGGCCCCGGTCTCCCTGAGCGCGGTCTGCTTCCGTCACCGGGGCGACGGCCGGCGCACCGACGCCGAGCTGGACCGGATCAACCAGGAGCTGCTGCTTCGGGTGGTGCGCCGGGGACGGGTCTACCTCTCCAACGCCACGTTGCGAGGTCGCTTCGCGCTCCGGGCGTGCCTGGTGAACCACCGCACCACCGAGGCCGACGTCGACGCGGTGGTCCCCGAGGTGCTCGGCGCGGCGGGAGAGCCGATCGGCTCCCCTCCAGGCTTCACTGGGTCGTGAACTTGCGCCCGGTCACGATGCTGAAGTGGATCGTGCCGGCGGACGGAAACGTGGACGTGCCACCGGCGAGGTCATCGACGCTGGCCCAGGGCGCAACCGGCTGGATGGCCCAGCTGTACGTCGCCGAGGCGGGCAGCGTGATGCCCAGCCCGCTCAGGTCGGGGATGCGCGTGGATGTGGCGCTGGTGAGTACGCCGTAGCTCGGGGCGCCCGCGACGGTGCTGAAGATGCTCACCAAGTACACGGCACCGGGAAGCGGGGTCCAGGTGAAGTCCGTGCTGGTGTTCACGCCGGTGGCACCGTCGAGGGGGGCTGAATAGGTCGTGGGAACGAGCAGGGTGATGCTCGTCCCGGTACTTCCCGGGGCGAGGCCACTCATCCGGGTGAAGGTCCCCCCGGTCCCCGGGTACATGCCCGAGGCACTGACCGTGGCCGTGGAGCCGATCCCACCCGGCACTGCGTAGCTGAAGGCCGTCGCCCCGCCGAGGTCCGTCCCCACGGGAAACGAGGCCCCGTCGGCGAAGTCGATGCTGAGATCCTTGAAGAGGAGACTCACGCCGGCCCCCAGGGCGATGGTGCCGCTGACCGTGCTGGCTGCGGGGGCGGTCATCGCCACCGCCACGCCGGTGACGTTCGCGCCGTTGGCCACGGACACTCCGGGATTCAGGCCGTATCCGTTGTACGCGGCCGGCATCCCGGAAGTCGGCGTCCATTGAAGCGCGTGCACGTTCCCCATGATCGATGCCGAGGCGCCACCCCAGCCCGGACTCAGGGTCCAGGGGTTGCTGGTGACCACCGTCCTGGTCACGGTCTCGGGCGAACCCCAGGCCACCTGGGTCTTGTCGGAGGCGGCGGGGAGCGGATCGCCGCCGCTGACCGAACCGTTGACCGTTCCGTGCTTGGGCGGGCTCGCGGCGAGCGTGGGAGAGAGGAGGATCGGATCGGGGCGGGTCAGGCCCTTGTAGGTCCTGGACGCGCTGCCCTGGACGACGCTTGCGTCATAGGGCGTGGTCACGCCCTCGAGGGAGAAGGCGCCGGTCCCGTCCGTGGTGGTGTGCTGTGATCCGACGAGGACGGTGACCTGGGCGATACCCGTCCCGAACGTGTCCCTCACCGAGCCAGCCACGGTGATGATCGACTGGGGGTTCACGGTGATGGACGCGCTCGCCGTCAGGGTCCCCGAGGTTGCAGTCAAGGTGGCGGTGGTGGCGACGGCGACGCTCGCCGGGGGCGTGTAGGTCGTGCTGCTCCCCGTGCTGGGATCGATGCTTCCCGGCCCGCTCAGCGCCCACGACACGTTCCCGGACGCGTTGACGAGCGTGCTGCTGAAGTTGACCGGGGATCCCCCGGCAATGACGGTGGTGCTCGAGGGCGAGACGGTGAGAGAGGCGTTCCCGCTCCCGCCCCCGCCTCCACCCCCACCGCCGTTGTGATTGCTGCCGCTCGAGCCGCCGCAGCCGAGGACGAGACAGAGGAACGAGACGGCCGTGAGGCATCGAGCGATGAACATGTCGAAACTCCCTCGTGAGCGATTCCACGGAGGAGGGACGGGTGAGACCCCGTCACATGCTCAGGCCCATCTCATGCAAGATAATTGCAGGAGGGTTCGCCCGGGCTCCGAGGGGCGGGGAGCGCCGCGGCGGCGGCGTCAACCTCCCGAGGCCGACCCCGCGCTCGGCCGAGGGGGCCCGAGGAACCGCTCCAGCTCCGGCACGTCGCGCGAGCGCTCGGCGATGCACAGGTCCATCCGCTCCAGCGACAGCGCGAATCGCCGCGGACCGCCGAGGATGCCCTTCACCCGGGGACCAAACACCCGCTCGGCCTCCGCGCGCTCGTCCGAGCTGCAGGAATGGCTCACCAGTGTGAAGAAGCGGCTCAGCCCGCCCCGGGGCATGAGCGTCACCAGGGTGTCCCAGGAGCGGTCGATGGCGGACAGGGTCCGGGCGCGGCCGATGGTCGAGTCGAGCGGTGGTTCCTGCTCGCGGTACCTGCTGCCGGTCAGGAGCTTGCTGATCTCCTTCGGATTGAGCCGACCGGAGCTGGCGAGCGCCGCGTTCGCATCGAGCAGCTCCGGCATTCGCGTGCCGGCCATGCCTCCCAGGAGCCAGTCGCGAGTCTCGGTGTCCTCGGTGCGGTCCAGCTTCTGCTGCAGGGCCTGGTGGAGGTCGCGGCCGCCGAAGCGCCCGGCGGTCACCAGCACCGGCGCGACCATCTCCGGTGCGATCGACCCGGGCCGGGCGAGCCAGGCCTCCGCGAGGGCGCGGGCCTCGGAGACGAGCTGCGAGTCCTCCCCACGCAGGGCGACGAACTTGGCGAGCTTGGGCCGGGCGAGCTTGACCTCGTCGTCCTCCGCCGGCTTGGGCCGGAACCCGAGCGCTCGCGCGTGCGGGCCGAAACTCCTCCGCACCCAGGCCGCGTAGGCCGGGCCGAGGCGGCCGGGGAGGTAGTCCTCGCGCACCGTGGCCAAATCGATGGCCGCCTCGAGGACGTGGTGCTCGCGGGCACCGGCGTGACGGGCCGCGAGCTGTAGCCCCTCGGTGCGGGGGATGGCACCTCCCCGCACCAGAGCGTCGGTGTCACCGAGAAGGCCGACCTTCTCCGCGTCGTCGAGCTTGGCCGCGCGGGCGAGCCGGGTGCGCCAGGCAGGGTCGAGCTCGAGCCGGTAGTAGCCCGCGTACCCGGCGTTGGGCAGCACCCAGGCCGGGCAGGAGCGCTCCTCGAGCTTGACCTCCGTCCGGGGCGTGTCGAGCAGGACGCAGCGGTTCCGCTCCTTGCCCCCGGTGCTCCACCGGATGCACACCGGGATCTGCCACTCCCCGGTCCGCTCGCCGGTGGACCCCGCCGGCAGCCACCGGTCCTGCGCGAGCTGCAGAAATGCGCCCTGAACGCCACAGCGCACCCTGGCCCGCACCCGCGGTACCCCCGGGTGGTCGAGGAAGGTGTTGAAGGCCGGTGCAACGTCGCGCCCCGCGGCCTCGGAGATGGCAGCCAGGAAGTCGCTGGCGGTGGCGTTGCCGTCAGCGTGCCTGCGGAGATACCGCTGGATGCCGCGGCGGAAGGTCTCCGGCCCCAGCCACTGCTCGAACATCCGCAGCACCGCCGAGCCCTTCTGGTAGGTGATGGCGTCGAAGGCGTTCTTCACGTCGTTGTAGCTGTTGACCGGCTGCCGGACGATGCGGGAGCCCACCAGCGCATCCGCCTCCGCCGCCGTGTTCCGCTGCTCGACCTGCTGTGCCGCCATCCCCCACGCCGGCGCCCAGCGCTCGATGACCTTGGTCTCCATCCAGGTGGCGAACGCTTCGTTGAGCCAGACGTCGTCCCACCAGGCGGCCGTCACCAGGTCTCCGAACCAATGGTGCGCGAACTCGTGCGCCGCGACCAGGGCGTAAGACCGTCGGCGCGAGACACGGTCCTGCGCCGGGGGGGTGAGCACCAGCGACTCCCGGAAGGTCACCAGGCCCACGTTCTCCATCGCCCCGAACTGGACGGTGAAGGGGATGGCCAGCACGTCGAGCTTGTCGTAGGGGTAGGCGATGCCGAAGTAGTCCTCGAGCCCCTCGAGGATCTCCGGCGTCACCCGGGCCGCCCAGGCCGCCTCGTGCGCCCGCCCGCGCGGGGCGACGATGCGCACCGGCACCCGCTTCTTCCCCGCCGGCCGCGCCTCCTTGATCTCGAAGGGCCCGACGCCGAAGGCCACCAGGTACGACGGCAGGGGCCGCGTCTGCCGGAACCGGACGTCCTTCATCCTCTCGCCGGCGGGCGTCTGGCTCGCCACCGGGGTGTTGGACACCGCGGTGAGCTCGATGGGGACCCGCAGGGTCAGCTCCCAGGGAATCTTCGCCGCCGGCTCGTCGACGCAGGGAAAGGCGCGCCGTGCGTCGGTCTCCTCGAACTGGGTGAAGGTGTACCAGTCGCCGCCGCTCTGCTGGTGGAAGATGCCCGAGTCCTCCTGGGTGAACTGGGTACCGCGAAACTCGAGCCGGAGAGTGACCGGACCTGGGGGCAGCGGATGCGGAAAGCGCAGCGCGACCCGCTGGTCGGGTCGCACGACCGGCTCGGCCGGTACGGCCTCGGCGCCGACCCGCACGGTCGCCGAGCTGATCTCCAGCGCGTCCGCGTTCAGCCAGATCACCTCGACCGGAGAGTCCAGCGTCCCTTCGATCTCCGTCCGCCCCGAGAAGCCGTCCACCGAGGGAGCCACCGTCAGCCACACCCGTTGCGCCGCGGGGCGGAAGGCACGGGGGAGGCGGATGCCCTCCGGAGGAACGAGCGCGGGGGGAGCCTGCGGGGCGAGGGTGGCGGTCGGTGGGGGGCTCGGCGCCCGGGGCGCAGCAGGACGGTCGGCAGCGCAGGCCGCGAGCACGAGCAGCGAGAGGAGGACGGGAAGGCGGACGGTCATGAAGGCCGCGCACTGTTGCACGGTTCGTAGACGCCGCAACGACTCTCCGACGTCAGTCCGGCGGCCCACCCACCCGGAGGTTCAACCCCGGACGCAGCGAGCGCGCATGCCGGATGCGATTCCAGCGCTTCAGGTCGTCGACGCTCACCCCATACTGCTGGGCCACGCTCCACAGCGTCTCGCCCTCGGCGAGCTGGTGGGTGCCCGGCTTGCCCCCCGGGTCCGGAGCAGCCACGGTGGGCTTCACCGCTTGCACCGGGCCTCCGGGACCATCCGCCTTGGCCAGCACCACCGCGGGCGTCACCTCGATGGGACCGGCCGCGGGTCCGGGCCAGACGGTGAGCACGGTTCCGACCTGCAGCCCCTTCCGGGCCTTCTTGCCCAGATTGTTCCAGGTCTGGATCTGCTCCACCGAGACGTTGAAGCGCTGGGCGATGGTCCACATCGAGTCGCCGGACTGAACGCCGTACTGGACGCGGGTCTTGCCCTCCACCACCTCGCTCTTGACCGTGCCCTGCGCCAGCGCCCGGCCGCGACCGGTGCGGGTCCCGGCCGGCACCTCGTCCTCGGGCGCGGGGGCCACGTACCCCTGGGCGCGGGCCCGCGCCACCTGCCGCTCGAGACCGTGTCCGCCGTCCGCCACCGCCCGGGCCGAGGGCACGGGGATGGCGAGCTCGCTGTTGATCCGCAGCGTCTTGGCGCTCCGCAGCCGGTTGAACTGGAGGATGGCCTCCGGCGCCGAGCGGTACTGCAGCGCGATGCGCGAGAGCGTATCCCCCTTGCGCACGTGGTGGATGCGGTAGGTGAGGCGCTCCGAGGCAGGGATGCGGGCCAGGGCGGCGACCACCGTGTCCTTGGTCCCCGGCGGCACCTTGACCAGGTACGGGCGTGCCGCCGATGCCGGCGGGGTGCACCAGCGCCGCAGCTCGGGGTTCAGCTCGTGGATCCGCTCGGTGGTGGTCCCCGCGGCCCGCGCCAGCACGTCGAGGTCCGTCGGCTCGACCACCGGCACCTCGTCGAACTCCAGGGGCTGCTGAAAGTCGAACTCGTCCTCGCTGAAGCCGAAGGCCCGAGGGTGCTTGGCCACCAGCGCGCAGGCGATGAGCTTCGGCACGTAGTGCTTGGTCTCCTTCGCCAGCCCCTTGCCGTCGCTGATCTCCCAGAAGTCGTTGGTCCCGCGGCGCTCCACCATCCGGCGGAGCCTCTCGCCGCCGGCGTTGTAGCCGGCCCAGGCGAGGTACCAGTGGCCGAGCGCGCCGTGAAGCTCGCTGAGGTACTTGCCCGCGGCGACGGTGGCCTTCAGCGGGTCGCGCCGCTCGTCCACCCAGAAGTCCTGCCGCAGCCCGAAGCGGCGACCGGTGCTGGCGATGAACTGCCAGGGTCCTGCGGCGCGCGCCCAGGAGGTCGCGCCGGGCGAGAAGCCGCTCTCGATCATCGCCAGATAGACCGTGTCTCGCGGGAGCCCGCCTCGCTCGAGGAGCGGGGTCATCATCGGGATGTATCGCGTCGAGCGCGACATCCACTTCCGGAACCACTTCCGGCCCGGACCCTGGAAGAACTGGATGTACTGGGCGACCTGCGGCTGCATCTCCACCGGGATGTCGTACTGCGGCGCGACCGCGCCCACGTCGAAGGTGGAAAGGTCGGTGATCAGCCCCAGATCGACCACCGGCTCCTCTCCGGAGAGCACCTCGGCGCCGTCCTCCAGACGTGCCCGGAGCGGGCTGGCGGTGCCCAGCGCCCGGACCGAACGCAGCACCTCGGGGCTGGGCTTCGCCGCCGGGTCCAGCACCGCGTCCTCGAGGGCGCGCATCTCCTCCAGCTCCTCGGAAGCGGGCTCGTCGTCGTCGTCAGGAGTGGCCGCGGGTGCGGCGGCCTGCGCGGGTGCGCGTGGCGGGGCGCTGGGCGACGCCTCCGGGACAGGCGTGGCCCCGGCACTGCTCAGGAGGAGGACGAGGAACGGGAGCGACAACGAGCCTTCGATGCTAGGCGGCCCGCCAACGATGGGTCAACGCCGTGTCGCGGCGCTGGTTTTGGCTCCGTGGCCCGGTCCCAGAACCCGCGGGAGGTAGGTCGCGAAATCGAAGTGGATGCTGTTCTCGGGGGTGTGACATCCCACACACACGCTCGGACCCGGTCTGGGTCGCAGCACCGAGCCCCTCGTCTTGTCCGCGACGTGCGCCGAGCCCGGGCCGTGGCAGTTCTCGCACCCGACGTTCTTCCGGTCCTCCACCTGGTCCACCCGGCACACACCTCCGGCCTGCTGGAATCCGATGACGTGGCAGGCCACGCAGTCCAGGCGGTACTGCTTCTGCACCGACTGCAGCGTGGCGTAGGCCTTCGCGTGGCCGGTCTTCTCGTACACCGTGAAGGGCTGGGGATGGCAGCTCCGGCACGCCTCGTTGCCGACGTAGGAGGGCTCGCCCTTGGCCGGGGGAGGGCAGGGCTGGCCGTGCTCCTTCGCCCAGGCGAGGTTCAGCCGGGACACGTCCCGATCGTACTCGGCGATGATCTTCTGGACGGCCGGGTCCTCGGGCAGGGCCGCCTCGACCGCGACGAAGCGGACGGTGAAGGTTCCTGGCTGGAGCGCCGTGGCCTGTGCCTGGGCGGCGAGCTCCTCGCGGCGCTGGACCAGCTCGTGCAACCGCGCGTCGAGCAGTCGCTTGCGCTCGGCGGACAGCCCGGGCGTCCCCAGCTCGCGCTTGAGCAGCTCGAGGCGCTGGCCCGCGGCGGTGAACTCCCGCTCGATGTCCCCCTGGCCGCGGGCGAGCTGGAGCGTCCCGCTCTCGCGGCCTGGGCTCACGTCGATCCGGAGAGCCGACCGGCCCCGGCTCTGCACCTGCGCCACCGGGACCGAGCCCCGGATCAGCCGGCCGTCCTCCCACTCCGCCCCGACGCTCTCCGGAGCCTGGGCAGCCACCACCAGGTCCACGCCGGTGGAGGCCTGCGCGTCGGGCGGTGCGCCACCGAAGAGGCCGAGGACGAAGCGAGCTCCGGCGCGCCGGACCTTCGCCGCGCCCGCGCTCAGCTCGGCGGCGGTCGTGGCGGACACCAGGCCCAGCTTCCACGAGCCGGCCTCCAGCAGGCGGGTCTCTCCGGCCTTCAGCTCGGGCAGCCCGAGCGAGCGGCGAAAGTCGGGTCCCAGCGCGTCGTCGAGGGGGCCGGCGAACTGAGCGGCGAGCCCCATCGCGCGGTACGAGTCGGCGATCGCCTGGGCCCGACGTCGCTCGCCCACCGCCTCGTCCGTCCCGAACCCCTTCCGCTCGAAGAGCGCGTCGCCGGCATCCACGAAGAGAGCCGGGATGCCCGAAGCGCGTGTCTTGCCGATGATGTCCGCTGTCTTCGCCAGCCCCCCGCGCATCGCCTCGCTGCACCCGCAGGGGGCGATCTGCCCCCGGACATCGGCGGTGACGAAGACGGCGAAGCGCGTCGAGGTCGGCGATCCGCCGGCCACGGATGCCGGAGCGCCGCCCGCACTGCCCCCGGCGCAGGCCGCGAGCAGTGTGGCTGCAATGAGGACCGAGCGGAGCTGCAAAGTTCCGTCCGCGGAAGGACCACCCCGTCTACCACCGCGCCCAGGACCCACGCGAGTCGTTGACAGACCGCCGACGGAATTGGTTTGAGCGGGGCGCTTGCCGCCTCCGCCTGCAGATCTGATGAAGATGCCGCTCGAGGAGCTGCTCTATCTCCGCCTGGGCGAGTTCCTCGACCAGCTCCACGGCCGGAGGGTTCCGGAGCTGTACCGCGTGCTCCTGGATCAGGTGGACCGGGCGGTGCTCCGGCAGGCGCTGGAGCGCAGCGACGGGCAGCTCACCGCGGCGGCGTCCTTCCTCGGTGTGGACCGGAACACCCTGGCTCGCAAGGTCAAGCGGCTGAAGGTGCGCGGTCGCACCTGACGGCGAAAACCGAGCAGTCGATCGGCCCTCCCCGACCCACGCTTCTTGACCTCTTCCTCGATCGCGGCGCAATCATCCAGGACGACACTGGTGTTTCCAGCATGAGACCACCTCGTTCCTGGTCTCGAGGGACCGGCGTGGGCATGGTCTGAGGCTGCTCACGATGCGATCGGTCGCTCTCACCCTTTTCTCGGCGCTCCTGCTGCTCGCCGTCGCCGCCCACGCGCTCAACGACGGGCTCGGTCCGGTCCCGCCGGAGGTGGACCGGAGCTCGCCGCTGGCCACGGTGCAGGGGTTCCAGGCCGCCGCCCACCACAGCGATTACGAGCTCGCGGCCTACTACCTGGCGCTCGACTGGCTTCCCCGCGACAGACAGAAGCTCGAGGGCCCACGGCTGGCGCGCCGCCTTCGCTTCGTGCTCGACCGGAAGCTGTTCCTCGAGCTCGGGGCGATCAGCAGGGACCCGCAGGGGGACCCGTCCAGGGCCGGGTTCGACCAGCTCGGCACCATCCCGCTGGCGAGGCAGAACATCCCCATCCGGGTGAGCCGGTACGAGGTCGACGGCAAGCCGACCTGGGTCTTCAGCTCCATCACCGTCCGCTCCATCGACCCGCTGTACGACGCCTACGGCCCTCCGCTCGCCGAGGTGCTGCCCGAGTGGCTCTTCACCAAGGCGGTGGGAGGTCTCGAGCTCTGGCAGTGGCTCGGGCTCTTCCTGGCCTTCGCCGGCGCACTGCTCGGCGGGTGGTTCCTGGAGCACGTGGGGCTGTTCTTGCTCGGGCGCATCGCCCGCATGACCCGGGTGAGCTGGGACGACCAGCTGGTGCAGGCCTCGCGCGGGCCGCTCCGGCTGCCGATCTGGGCGCTGTTGCTGAGCATCGCCACGCCGCCGCTCCTGCTCCCACCGGCGTGGGCGCACGGCATCAGCGTGCTCAACCGGTCGTTGCTGGTCATTGCCACGGCGTGGTTCGCCCTGCGCTTGCTCGACCTGGTCTCGGGCGTGGTGGAGAGCCGGGTGGCGAGGGCCCACGAGAACGTGGCCAACGCCCGCGCCGTGCGGACCCAGCTCGAGGTGCTTCGGCGGGTCATGGCGATCGTGGTCTGGATCCTCGCCGCCGCCGCACTGCTGATGCAGTTCACCGTGGTGCGCACGGTGGGTGTCTCGCTCCTCGCATCGGCCGGCGTGGCCGGCGTGGTGCTCGGTCTGGCGGCCCAGAGGTCGATCGGGGCGTTGCTGGCGGGCATCCAGCTCTCCATCACCCAGCCCATCCGCATCGGGGACCAGGTGGTCATCGTCAACGAGAACGGACTGGTGGAGGAGATCAGCCTGACCTACGTCGTCATCCGGACCTGGGACCTGCGGCGCCTCCTGGTCCCGGTGACGCAGTTTCTGGAGCAGCCTTTTCAGAACTGGAGCAAGGGCGGGGTGGAGATGCTCGCCCCGGTCATCCTCCAGGTGGACTGGGGCACCGACCTCGAGGCGGTCCGCAAGGAGCTGGCCCGGATCCTCGCGACCGAGGCGAAGGACCTGTGGGACGGGAAGCTGGCGAAGGTCCAGGTGGTGGACTCCACCGAGAACTCGATGCAGCTCCGGGTGCTGCTCGGGGGTTTCGCCGAGACCCAGTTCGACCTTCGCTGTCTGGTCCGCGAACGCCTCCTCGCCTTCATCCACCAGACGCCGGAGTGGCGACCCCGGCAGCGCATGGAGCACGACGGGCTGTCTCAGGCGCCGAACGCCCCGCCGCCGCCCGCGCCCAAGGCCTGAACAGCGAAAGCAGGCTGGTCTCCTCTGTGGCCGCCGGGCCTGTCCTTGTGGACCCCGGGGTCGGTGGTGGCCCCGGCGTGCGCGACTGACCCATCCGGGGCCGCCCGCCGGCGGATGTAGGCCAGCGCATCGCCACGGAATGTCTGGGGATGGGGAGCCGACCGCGGCTGGCCCGGGATGTGAAGGAGACCTCGGGCATGAAGCCGTCCCCTCATACCAACGCCGTCGTCCAGGCTCTGGTCGCTTGCCGGGCCCGCCGCGAGCTGAAGGGCACCCCCCGTGACACTCCGGAGGAGCGCCAGGCGATGAAGGCCCAGCTCTGGGCTCGGCTCGACGCCCGGCTCTCGAGCTGGGACCCGAGCTCCCAGACGATGGCACAGTGGGCGCTCCACGTGCTCAGCGCGCCCAGCGAGCCGGCGCAGCAGGTCGCCTAGACCGCGCTGCGAGCACCGTCGGCGCTCGGTGCAGCCGGCGGTCGACGCCGGCACTGCGCCCTTCCGTTGCATCGGCGGAAGCTCACCTCTCGAATGATGAGGGTCGGGATAACCGGGTGGGGGGCCATGGGTTACCCGGGGCAGAGGAGTCGCCCCATGCCGACTGCCGTTCCGCCGGATCCCGAGACGCCGAAGCCCTCCAGGCCCGAACGGCGTGTCCTCGCGCGCGCGGTGGGCGTGTGGTGGGTTCAGCGGCTGCTTCAGGCGGCCCGCCCGCGACGACCTGCCGCGCCCCGCGACGAGGACGACGAGCTGCACGTCTCCGCTCCGGTCGGTCGCTGACCTGTCGACTGGCGACGGCGCTCGCAACGCTCGTCGCCTTCTGGTTTCCCCGTTGGCCGTGATGGGCCAGGCCTCCAGCGACGTTCGCCCGGGTGGGATTCCGTGCGATTGTGGCTCCGCCATGCCGGTGCGAGAAGGCGACATCCTGGACGGGCGGTTCGAGCTCGGCCGGGTCGCAGCCAGCGGAGGGATGGGCGTCGTCTTCCGGGGCGTGGACCGGCAGACCGGCGCCCTGGTCGCGGTGAAGACCCTTCGGGACTCGGACGGGGCCGAGCGGTTTCGCCGCGAGGTTCAGGTGCTCTCGAGTCTCCGGCACCCCGGAATCGTCGCCTACCTGGGCCATGGAACGGTCGCGGGCGAGCTGTATCTGGTGATGGAGTGGCTGGAGGGCGAGGACCTCGGCACCCGCCTTGCGGGGGTCGACGTCAGCGTGGAGGAGGCGGTGAGCGTGGGCCTGCAGATTTCCTCCGCGCTCGCAGCCGCCCACGCGCAGGGCATCGTCCACCGTGACATCAAGCCCTCGAACGTGTTCCTCGGCGATTTCCGGCTCGATCGGCTCAAGCTGCTCGACTACGGCATCGCCCGGCACGGTGGCGCCGCGACGCTCACCGAGCTCGGAACGGTGCTGGGTACGCCGGCGTACATGTCCCCCGAGCAGGCGCGCGGAGACCGTGACATCGACGCCCGGGCCGACGTCTACGCCCTGGGGGCGTTGCTCTTCCGGTGTCTCACCGGAACCCCTCCCTTCGAGGCCGAGGGCCGCGAGGCGCTGCTCGCCGCGGTGGTGCACCGGCCGGCCCCCCGGGTGAGAGACCTGGCCCGGGTCCCGCGGGCGCTCGATGATCTCGTGGGGCGGATGCTGGACAAGGATCCGCGCCGCCGCCCCGCCGACGGGAGTGCCGTGCTGGCCGAGCTGTCGGCGGTCGCGACCGGCGGCGAGGAGCTGCCGCTCACGGCCGCGCTGGCGAGCACCGTCATCCAGGGCCCGCCTCCCTCGATCACCGCGCTCCGCCCGGTGCTCTCCTCGGTCGCGGTGCTCCCCTTCCATGACATGAGCTCCTTGCGCGACCAGGACTACCTCTGCGAGGGCATCGCCGAGGAGCTGATCAACACCCTCACCCCGGTGGCCGGCTTGCGGGTTGCCGCCCGGAGCTCCTCCTTCGCGCTCCGCTCGTCGGAGTCGGATGCGCGGAGCATCGGGCGACAGCTCGGCGTGGATGCGGTCCTCGAGGGCGGCGTCCGCAAGTCCGGAGATCGGCTCCGCATCACCGTTCAGCTGGTGGACGTCGCCGACGGCTCTCCGCGCTGGTCGCATCGGTTCGACGGCACGGCGGAGCAGGTCTTCGAGATCCAGGACCAGATCGCCACCAGCGTCGCCACGGCGCTCCGGGGAATGCTGAGCACCGAGGAGCGCGATGCCCTCCGCCGTCCCGGCACCCGGATGGAGGCGTACGAGCACTTCCTCCGGGGCCGGCAGCTCCTCCATCAGGTCACCCTGGTCTCCTCGGGGACGGCGGAGCGCGCCTTCCAGCAGGCGATCGAGATCGACCCCGACTACGCCCCCGCCTACGCCGGCCTGACGCAGGTCTACGCCTGGCTGGTGGAGTGGATGGCTGGCGGTGAGGAGGTGCAGGCCGCGGCCGACCGCGCCAGCCGTCGGGCGCTCGAGCTCGCGCCGAACCTGGCGGAGTCCCACGTGGCGCGCGGAATGCTCCTGGCCATGAAGCGGGATTACCCGGGCGCGGAGCAGGAGTACGAGGAGGCGGCCCGGCTGAACCCGAGCTCCTACGATGCCTACTACCTCCACGGACGCGCCTGCTTCGAGTCGGGAAAGCTGGAGCGGTCGGTGGAGCTCTTCCTGAAGGCAGCCGAGGTCCGCCCCGAGGATTTTCAGGCGCTGCTGCTCACCCCGATGCCACTGCGCAGGCTCGGCCGGCCGGACGAGGAGGCCCGGCTGCGCCGTGAGGGCCTGCGCCGGGCGGAACGACATCTGGAATTGCACCCCCGGGACTCGCGCGCGCTCGTTCTCGGGGCGTCGGTGCTTCTGGGTGACGGCCAGCGAGAGCGGGGCTTCGAATGGATGGCCCGCGCGCTGGAGATCGCGCCCGACGAGCCGAGCGTGCAGGTCAACGCCGGCTGCTTCTACGCACGCGCCGGGATGCACGACCAGGCCCTCGACTGGCTGGAGAAGAGCTTCGGACGCGGGGCCGGGAAGCGGGAGTGGATCGAGAAGGATCCGGATTACGACCCGATCCGGGAACACCCACGCTTCAAGGCGATGCTGGCCAAGCTCCGCTGAGCGCGGGGGAGGACAGATGAGACGCGGTCCCCCGCACCAGGGGGACGCTCGAGGAAGCGCGAGAGCGCGCCAGCGACCATGCTCAGTCCTGCTCGGGACCGGCTGCCGCAGTCGTCGGCCCGAGCACGGGGGCGGCCTGCTCCACGGCGGCCGTGGCGGACGCCGAAGGAGGACCCCGGGCGAAGAACTCGTCGGCCACTCGGAGGAGCTCCTGCACCTCGAAGGGCTTCGCCAGCGTGCGGATGACTCCTGGAACGCTCTCCACCCACTGGCCGTTCACCGTCGCCGACATCGCCACCACCCCGAAGTCGGCGTGGTCCGGCCTCTTCCGCAGCTCCTCGAGGAAGTGAAGGCCGTCCATGATCGGCATCTGGAGGTCCAGCACCACGAGCGCAGGTCTGGCCAGCTGGTCGAGCATGGCCAGCGCCTCGCGACCGTGCCGCGCCAGCGCGACGCGATGCCCCGCGTCCTCCAGCGGCTCCTGGAGGGTCTCGCGCAGGAGGATCTCGTCATCGGCGATGAGGATGTCAGCAGCACGCACGGGCGCCGTGACGGTGCATCGGGTCGCCATCAGGCACATCTGCCGGGTGAGAAGCGGCTGTTCTGCCCATGACAACTTCGACAGCCGAACCGGAGATACGGCCAGTCGGTGAACACTTCATCCCGGGGATCTGCCGGCGCTGTGGATTCCGTGTCCGGGCTGGAGTGGCACTCCTGGCTCACGATTGCCAGGGCGGAGCTCGGCCTGCCGGGCATCAGCCGGCGGTCGCCTGCCCACCGGGAAGACGCGGGGGCCGGCGCTCGGCGAACTCGGCGACCAGCGCCTGGACCTCCTCGATCTCGAACGGCTTCCGGAGGAGCCGGGTGATGCCGGGGAGCTTCTCGGCCCACTGGTCGGGATCGACCACCGCGGACATGACGATGACCTCGAAGTCCTCCGAGGCCTCTCGCTTGCGGAGCTCGTGGAGAAAGGCGATGCCGTCCATGACCGGCATGTGCAGGTCCAGCAGCACGAGCGAGGGCCGGGGCAGCTTGTCGACCGCCGCCAGCGCCTCGGCGCCGTTCCGTGCCCGGACGACCGAATGCCCATCCTCGAGGAGGGCATCCTCCAGCGTGTCACGGAAGTTGAAGTCGTCCTCGGCGATGAGGACCGAAGCTCCGGCACCCATTCGGAGGAGGGTGCACCAGTCCGGGGCCGGGCACGCCGGGGCCGACCGCGCGGGTGTTGACCTCTCCACGCTCGAGTACGCGGATCGGCGGATCTCGGAGCAAAGGTGTGACCCGTCCGCCTTCACGGCCCACCGAGCGCGTTGGGCCGGCGGTGAGCCTCAGCGCGGGCCGGGGGGAAGCCGGTCGATCTTCAGCTTCTTCATCTTGCTCTGGAGCGTGGACGGCTTCACCCCGAGGATCTCGGCCGCGCCTCCAGGCCCGTAGATGCGGCCGCGGGTCGCCTGCAGCACCCGGCCGATGTGCTGGCGGGTTGCGTCCGCGAGCGTAGGCAGCTCATCCTCGCGGACCCGGGCCTCGCGGCGCCGCCGGCCGGGCAGGTCGATGACCTCCGGCCCCAGCTCCTGGCCCGGGGCGAGGATCAAGGCTCGCTCGAGGACGTTGGCCAGCTCCCGCACGTTCCCCGGCCAGTCGTGGCTCTCGAGCCGCGAGAGCGCCTCCGGGGTGAGGCGCCGCGCCAGCTTCCCGGTCCTGCGTGCCAGCTGCTCGAGGAGCGTCTCCGCCAGAGGCGCCACGTCCTCCCGCCGCTCGCGCAGGGGCGGCAGCTCCAGGGGGAACACGTCCAGGAGGTAGAACAGGTCCTCCCGGAACCGGCCGGCGCTCACCACCGACTCGAGATCGGCATGCGTGGCGGCGAGGATCCGCACGTCCACCCGCACCGGGCGGTCGCTTCCCACCGGCTCGAACTCCCCGTCCTGCAGTACCCGGAGAAGGCGAGTCTGGAGCGAGAGCGGCAGCTCCGAGACCTCGTCGAGGAAGAGCGTTCCACCGTTTGCCACCACCAGCCGGCCGGGGCGAGCGCGGCCTGCGCCGGCGAAGGCGCCCTCCACGTGGCCGAACAGCTCGAGCTCCAGCGTCGCCTCGGGCACCCCGGCGCAGCTCAGCGAGACGAAGGGATGGTCCGCCCGGGCGGACCAGGCGTGGATCGACCGGGCCAGCCGCTCCTTGCCGCTCCCCGGCTCACCGCGGATGAGCACAGGAGTCTGCGCACGCGCCACCTGCCGCGCCCGACGGAGCAGCGCGTGCATCTCGGAGCTGCGGACCTGCGACTCCGGACTCCGCCCGCCCCCGAGCTCCTCCTCGAGCAGCTTGGCGTGTGCATGATCCTGCAGGTGCAGTCGCTCGAGGGTGATCGTCTTCCCGGCGCCCTGGATCGCCACCGCCAGCAGCTGCGCGTACACCTCGACCAGGTTCACCACCGGCGGCGGGTAGACCTCGCACACCGTCCGGTCGAGGGTGAGCACCCCGAGCGTTGAATCACCCGCGACCAGAGGGGCCACGAGGCAGGCGTGCCCCGGCGGGAGATCCAGCACGTGGTCGAAGGGATCTCCATCGCCGTGGCGGTGGTCGGCCTCGAGGAAGGTTCGGGCGCGGCGTGTCTCCATCGCCTCGCGCACCGAGGGAAACTGATCGAGGGAGAGCGCGTGCTGCCGGACCCGATCGTCTGCGAGCGGACCACGCGCTGCACGGACGACCAGCCGGCCCTGCTCCAGCACGAAGACAGTCGCCAGGTCGTAGGGAGCCACCCTCGCCAGCCAGTCGAGGCCGCGGCGGAGGACGTCGTCGACCGCCTGTTCCGAGCCGACGAGCGTGGCGAGGTCCTGCAGGTCTCGAGCGAGGTCCACCGGCCGGAGGGTTGCTGCTGTCATGGCCAGCACTCTAACCGGGCGGTCACCGAGGTGGCGGTGTTTTCACGTCCTCCGTCGGTCCAGGACATACCGATATTTCGGTGGACAGCCCCTGGACGAAATCAGACAAGGGAGTGGATTTGATTGCATTTTCCGCTCACGCGACGCATCAAACAGGGCGCTGAGGGCCCGCAGGGCATCCCAAGCCATTCCATTCATTCGAGACAACGAAGGAGCGAGAGACATCATGCTGACTGTCGGAGACAAGTTCCCCGCGTTCAACCTCAAGGCGGCGGTGAGCCTGGAGAAGGGCAAGGAGTTCAGGGACATCACCCACCAGGACTTCGAGGGCAAGTGGAAGGTCGTCTTCTTCTGGCCCATGGACTTCACCTTCATCTGCCCGACCGAGATCGCCGAGTTTGGCAAGCAGAACGGCCAGTTCCTCGAGCGCGACGCTCAGCTGCTGGGCGTGAGCACCGATACCCACTTCGTCCACCTGGCGTGGCGCAAGGATCACCCGGACCTTCGGAACCTGCCCTTCCCGATGCTGGCCGACACCAAGCGCGAGCTGTCCACCCAGCTGGGCATCCTCCACAAGACCGACGGCGTGCCGCTGCGGGCGACCTTCATCGTCGACCCCGAGGGCATCATCCGCTGGGCGAGCGTGAATGACCTCAGCGTCGGGCGGAACGTCCCCGAGGTGATGCGCGTGCTCGACGGTCTGCAGACCGACGAGCTCTGCCCCTGCAACTGGAAGCAGGGGGAGGAGACCCTGACCGAGAAGTTCAAGAAGGCGGGTTGATGAACGCGCTGGAGACGCTGCGCAGCGCCATTCCCGACGCGGCGAAGGATCTGCGGCTCAACCTCGGGAGCGTGCTGCAGTCGAACACGCTGACCAAGGAGCAGATCTGGGGAACCGCGGTGGCGTGCGCCATCGCAGCGCGCAACCCGCAGCTGCGCCAGGCCACCCTCGAGGACGCCCTGACCCAGGTCGCCCCCGAGGTGGTGGAGGACGCCAAGGCGGCCGCGGCGCTGATGGGGATGAACAACGTGTACTACCGCTTCCGCCACATGGTGGGACGGGACGAGTACGCCCAGAAGCCAGCTCGCCTGCGGATGCAGCGGCTGGCGCAGGTGGCCACGAACAAGCCCGACTTCGAGCTCTTCTGCCTCGCGGTCAGCGCGATCAATGGCTGCGAGAGCTGCGTCCGCTCCCACGAGCGGGTGGTCCTCGAGGGCGGCCTGAGCGAGGAACAGGTGAACGATGCGGTGCGGATCGCCGCCACGTTCCACGGCGTGGCGGTGGCGCTCGAGATGTAGCCCTTCGCGCCGGCGTCGGCGCAGGGACCCCGGTCGGATGTGTTCCGGCCGGGGTTTCTTTTTTGCCCGCGGCTGGGGGCGAGCATTCGTTTCTTGCGCGCGGATTGCGGCAGGGACGCTCCCCGGATCCGGCCTGGCGTCGACCGGATGACTTTCGTTGACGTTTGTCCTGCCACCCCAGCGGCCTGGCAGCCGGTGTCGCGCTGCGCCGAACCGGGGGCGACCTTGAAGGCGAGCGCAGAGCATGGGCATCCCGCGTTCCCCCGGATCTCTCTTCCGGGGAACGGAGGGAGCCATCATGAAGCACTCGGTGCAGTCTTCACTGCGCGCGCTGAGGATCGCCGCGCTCGCTCTCGTCGCGGTCGGGCTGACCCCGCTCCCCGCGGACGCACAGTTCAGGGGCCGAGAATCCAACGCGTGGGTGTCGACCTGGGGCGCGAGTCCCTCCGACCCCGCCGACGCGCTCAACAACCAGACCATCCGCCTGCACGTGCGCCTCAGCCTGGGCGGTGACCGGATCCGCATCCGTCTGTCGAATCGCTTCGGCGAGGGTGACCTTCAGGTCGGCGCGGTGCACGTTGCCCTTCACGGGACCGGCTCGGGCACGCTGCCGGGTACGGACCGGGTGGTGACTTTCAGCGACCAGCCCTCCTTCACCCTCGCCAAGGGAGCGCAGGTGGTGAGCGACGAGATCGCCCTCACCGTCAAGGCGCTCGACGAGATCGCGGTGAGCGTCTTCCTGCCGGGCGAGACCGGCGCGCTCACCATCCACCAGCTCGGTGTCTCCACGACGTACATCTCTCCCCCGGGTGACTTCACCGCCTCGGCGGTGATGCCGATCGCGACGACGTCCCTGTCGCGGTACCTGGTCTCGGAGGTCGAGGTACGCAATGCCAATGCGGTGGCGGTGGTCACCCTGGGTGACTCGATCACCGACGGGTTCGCCTCCACGGTCGACGCCAACCGCCGCTGGCCCGACTTCCTCGCCGAGCGGCTCCGCTCGCAGCAGATGGCGGACCCGAGCATGAAGCCGGTGGCGGTGGTGGACGAGGGAATCAGCGGAAACCGGCTACTTCACGACATCGCGGGTCCCAATGCCCAGGAGCGACTCGACCGCGACGTCCTCTCCAAGTCCCACGTGAAGTGGGTGACCATCCTCGAGGGGATCAACGACCTGGGGTTCCCGGGCTCGGTCGAGCCCAACGCGCCGCGAGTGACGTTCAAGCAGATCATCGGGGCCTACAAGCAGATCATCGCGCGCGCCCACGCCGCGGGCCTGAAGATCTACGGCTGCACCTTGACCCCCTTCGAGGGAACCACCTTCGCCGGCTACTTCGCGCCGGACAAGGAAGAGGTCCGGGTGGCGGTGAACTCGTGGATCCGGAACTCGGGCCAGTTCGACGCGGTGATCGACTTCGACAAGGCGATCCGTGATCCGAGCCACCCCAGCCGGATGCTGCCCGCGTACGACAGCGGCGACCACCTGCACCCGAACGACCTGGGCTACCTGACGATGGCCAACGCGGTGCCGCTGTCGCTCTTCACGGAGTGACTCCGACGGGTCGGGCACCTGCCGCCGAACCTCCGCAGGTGCCCGACCTGCCCGTCCTCCCCCGGGCCGCTGCCGCCGCTGGGGAGGACCGGACCGTCCCGACGCAGACGTCGCCGTAGGACTCCGGCCGGGTGAAGCAGCCCCCGGACCGGCTCGTGATTCGACGACCGGGTGACTCCCCCTTTGCGGGGAATGGGCCACTCCCCCCGTCGATTGTCCGGCCGCAGGTTCGGGCGAGTTTCGCCAGGAGGTGCACCGTGGGTTTCCTGGAACGAGTGTTCGGACGTCCGGAGGAGCGGAGCGAGGCAGACCGGCCAACAGACCGGAGCCGCGAGACCTCCACGGACGAGCAGGCCATCGAGCGTTACCGCTACCTCCTGCGCACCGCGCCGCCGGAGGCGGTGGAGGAGGCTCACGCCGAGGCGTTCGCCCGGCTCACTCCGGAGCAGCGTTCCGAGGTGCTGAGGCGTTTCGGCGAGTCGCTTCCTTCCTCCGAGCTCGGCGAGGCGCGCTCCGGAGATCCCCGCGCCCTGGCCCGGGCGGCGACCCGTGCCGAGGTGCGCGATCCGGGGTTCCTCGAGCGCACCCTCGGCCGCGGCGGAATGGGTGGCGGGCTCGGCGGGGTGTTCGGCACCTCGCTGCTCGGCAGCCTCGCCGGGACGTTCCTCGGCACGGCCATCGCCTCCCACTTCCTGCACGGGTTCGGTGGGCCTTCGGCCGAGGGGCTCTCCGCCGACGAGTCGGGAGCTGCCGACCAGGAGTACTCCCAGGCCGACCTCGACTCCGGAGACGACCTAGACTCCGGAGGCGACCTCGACGGCGGTGACATCGACGTCTGAGGCGTCCCTGACACGCCTCCCGGGAGTCCCTGGAGGCGGGCGCAAGGGAAAGCTCGGGACGCGGCCGCGGTGGCACCCGTGCGAGGCTGAAGGCCGATGGAGAGCTCCAGGCTCACGCGGGGCGCCCGCGCCCTTCGCCCGGTCCTCGTGGCCGCGCTGCTCGCGCTGGCCGGAGTGGCCATCGCCCGGTATGTCGCCGCGGTGGGCGGCCGGCCGCAGGGTACTCCGGTGGTGGTGGCGTTCGGCGACTCCCTCACCGAGGGTGGCGGGTTCGTCTCCCGTCCCTGGCCGGCGGTGCTCGCCGACCGGCTCCAGCGCCGCTCCGGAGGCGGTCGCATCGACGTGGTGAACACCGGCATCAGCGGCAACCGCCTGCTCCGTGACGACTTCGGCCCGAGCGGGGTACGGCGCTTCCGGCGCGACGCCCTGGACAGGCCCGGAGCTCGCTGGGTCATCGTGCTGGAGGGCATCAACGACCTCGGCTACGCCGGCTCGGCCGATCCCGGTGCTCCGCCGGTGACCGCCGACGAGCTCATCGCCGGTTTGCGGCAGCTCATCGCGCAGGCACGCGCGGCCGGGGTGAAGATCTACGGAGGGACGCTCCTTCCGTTCGAGAGCGCGGCCGGGGGCTACTTCGCTCCGGACAAGGAGCGCGTCCGCCAGGCGGTGAACGCCTGGATGCGCACCTCGGGCGAGCTGGATGCGGTGATCGACTTCGACGCGGCCGTCCGCGATCCGGACCGGCCGGCCCGCCTCCGTCCCGCCTACGACACCGGGGACCATCTGCACCTGAACGCGGCAGGTCAGCGGGCGATGGGCGAGGCGGTGGACCTCCGGCTCTTCGGCGACGCCGGCGAGGCCTCGCCGCGGGGCTGAAGGCGTTGCTCAGCGGACTCCGTTTCCAAGGGGCCGGAAGCCCACCGCCAGGAACCGGCATCCCTCGGCACCGGCCCGTCCGTAGTGCGCCTCGCCCAGCCGCACCCCGTGCGCGTCGCCCGGGCGCAGCGTGGCCGTGACCTCCCGACCGTCGACGAGGACGGTGGTCATCGCGAGCTGCCCCTCCAGCACGTAGTAGACCTCCTCGGTCGCGACGTGGCGGTGGAGGCCGATGGCGGCACCGGGCTCGAGCCGGGTGTCGATCATCAGCTCGAGGCCGCCCCGGAAGAGCCCCTCCTCCAGACCGGGCTCCTCGGAGAAGACCCACGTGGCGTGGTCGCGGCCGTGGCCTCGCCGGTCGTCCCCCTCGTCGAAGGCGCGGTTCTCGTGCACGGCGTTGTAGACCACCCGGGCCATCGCCTCGGCCCGCTTGTGGATGGCCGGCCCCAGCGGCGCGGCGTACACGCGGGCGCCGGGCACGTGGAACTCGTCGCCGGTCGGAATGGTGGGCCGCGGAGGAGGGCGAGCCATCGGCCGGGGGACTTGAGCCCGACCCACCTCCCGGCACCAGCGATTTCCTGCCGGGACCGGCGCGTGGGCCTCAGGGGAGCAGCTCGTCGGTGTAGATCCCGGTGAGCCCGGTCCGTGCCAGGCTGGCGGCCTCGGAGGGGTCGTTCACCGTGTGCGTCAGGACCGGGACGCGGGCACACAGCGCCGCACAGGCCTCCGTTGCCTGCTCCCGGGTCACCGTGACCGCCAGCAGAGGGGCCCGCTGCACGAACCGCCGCAGCACCCACCAGGGATACGCGCTCCGGTAGGTGGTGAAGATGGGGGCCCCGAAGCCGTCGTTCGCGATCCACCCGAGCTCCTCGAGCCGGTAGAGCTGCGGATGGATGCGGGCCCGCACCGCCGGCGGGGCCGCGCGCAGCTGCCCGAGCAGGCTCGCGTTGTCTCCCTTGGTGTCGGTCACCAGCCGGGCATCGGGGTGCTGGCCCATCCAGTCGAGCACCTGCTCCAGCCGCGGGACGGAGGGTGCCGGCCCGGCCTTCTGCGCGCCCGGGAGTCCCCGTCCCTGGGCATCGAGGGGCACGCCCAGCACGTCGCTGGCCTGCGCCCAGTCGTGCACTGCCCACCAGACGCCCCGCGAATCGGGGAGGAAGTCCACCTCGAACCAGCGGACGCCCCGCCCGTAGTTCCGGTCGAGCGCCTCCACGGTATTGGTGGTGCGCAGCGCCCCGAGCGCGCCCCCGCCGTGGGCGATGCGCGCCGGAGCGGCGTCACGAGGAGCGGGACCCGCGGCGGGAAGACGGCCGAGCTCCACCAGGCCGACGAGCGTCCACCGCAGCGAGCGCAGGGCAGGGCGGGCCGCCCAGGCCGCCACCAGCAGCACGAGCGCGACGAGCAGGACGCGCTCAAGGCGCAGACGCATCGAGGCAGCTCGCGATGAAGCGATGCAGCGCGGGGAGCTCGTAGGTGCCGGGCAGCTCCTGCACGGGGCGGCCACCCGCCGGGAGCGGGGCGAGCGAGCCATCCGGTGCGAGCGTTCCCAGCATCAGTGGCACTGGAACCTCGTCGGTCGCGCCGGCGTTCTCGAAGACGCCCGAGGGGTGGTCCCCGTACATCGCGACCAGGGTGACACCTTCTCTCGGCAGCGACTGGAGGAACCGCCCCAGCGCACCGTCGGCGTAGCGCATCGAGGCGAGATAGCGCGCCTTCACCGGGGCGTGCTCCAGCGGTCCCGGAGGAATGACCAGGTCGAACGGGGCATGGGTGGAGAGGGTGATGAGGAAGTGGACTCCCCGCGGCTCCTGCCGGATCTGCGCGGCCGCGAAGCGGAACAGATCGCCATCCGCCCGTCCCCACCGCGAGAGCTCGGACCCCGGCATGGACTCGGCGCTGTGAAAGTGCGCGTGGGTGGCGTTGAAGAACGGTCCCCGGTTCCAGAAGTTCCGGTCGTTGCCGTGGTAGGCGTGGAAGGGAAACCCTCGCGCGGCGGCGAGGTCGGGAAGGGTTCGCCCGGCCCCGTCCCACCCGAGCCGGTAGACGGGGACGCCGGAGCGAGCGCGGAGACCGGTGAGCACCTGGAAGTCCGCGCTGGAGCTGCCCGAGACCGAGGTCCGGTTCGCCGCCACCAGGGCGCGCGTCGCGGTCTCCCAGATCCGGGTGAGCACCGGCGCCACGTCGGCGGTGAGCGCCTCGCGATCCAGACTCTCGATCTGCACGACCACCATCCGGTCGACGCTCAGGGGGTCGAGCGGAAGAGGCCGGGCAGGGTTCTCCGCAGCGTCCCGGCGCAGCTCGCCCAGGACGGAGCCGGAGCTGGCGCCGCGCATGATCTCCAGCGCATCGAGGGCCACCGCGCCCTCCAGCCCGTGGGTGCGAACGAGGTCGCGGTACTCGGAGTAGCGGAGCATGTCTCGCGTCTGGTACCGAAGGAAGGCGTACCCTTGCAGGACCGCGCAGACCGCGACGGCGGCGACGGTGGCAAACCGGAGATCCCGCCCTCTCGGAGAGGGATGCCGCGCGAGCACCCCGAGGCCCAGTACCGCGATCAGGACGGCCCACGGGACCTGGTCCCATCCCGGCAGCGGCACCTGGAAGAGCTCCTCCAGGTTCATGAACAGCGCGGCTGGCCGGGGCGCGCGATGGAAGTGGAGGCCGTGCCAGGCGACCGCGGCCCAGGCCAGACCGTAGAGGGCCCAGAAGATGAGGAAGGCTCGCCTTCCGAGCGCCTCCCGGGCGAGGGACACCACCATCAGGGCGTTGCCGAAGGCCATGGCCATCGGCACCAGCCACGCGACCGGGAAGGCACCCAGGACGCCCCGCAGAGAGAGCAGCATCACCGCGCAGGGCAGCAGGGCGAGCGTCGCCCGCAGCGCGACCTCCCGGCGCCACTCCGGTCGGGAGGCGGCGACGAGGGAAAGCATTCGCGTGCCCCGGGAGGCGAGGCCAGGAGGACGATCGAGGTCGAGTGGGCGGACCGGCAGGATGGTTGCTTCCTCCACCGCTCGGGGGCGGCGCGAGGTTAGCGGGAAGGGAGGGATGCGCCAACGGTGCCCGTGGGTCGCGCTCGCCCGGCTGGTGCAGCGCGCCGGGCGACGGTAGATCCCGGAGGACCCCGCATGCGGTCCTTCCTCACCCGTCTCGTCCACATCGCGGAGCGGCCACGCCTCGTGCTCGGCTTCGGGATGGGTCTCCTCGTCGCCGTGGGGGTGGCGCTCGCGGTCAGGGACGGATCGCGGATGAAGTCGCTGGACGAGGGCGCCTTCCTCGACCTCAGCGCGAACCTCGCCTTCCACGGGAGGTTCGCTCACACCAACCGGCCCGACATCGAGGGCTTCGATCCCGCGCTCCCCACCGGAGCCCTGAGACCCACCGCTTACCGCGCGCCCGGGTACGTCTGGTTCCAGGTTCCATTCCGCTGGGTGGGGGGCGAGCACGTGCTGCTGCGCGCGGCCAGCGCCGTTCTCCTCGCTCTCACGCTCTGGCTCCTCTTCGGGCTGGTCGTTCGCAGGGCAGGGAGGCTCGCCGGAGCGGCATCGGTGGTACTGGTCCTCCTCTATCCGGTCCTGCTCTACGCGGCGGGGACTCTGTACCCGCAGACTCTCTCCGCGTTCCTGCTGGTCGGCGCCGTCCGCCAGCTCGATGCGCTCGAGCGCACCGCCAGCCTGCGTCGCTTCGCGCTCCTGGGCGTGACGCTGGGAGCGCTGGTGCTCACCGTCCCCGTCCACTCGCTGCTCCTGCCCCTGGTCGGGGCGTGGATGCTCGGGGCGCGGCGTGGCACCTGGCGTCAGGTTGGCCTCACGATGCTGACCGTCGTGGGCCTGGTGGGCCTGTGGGTGCTGCGGAACTCGCTGGTCCTGGGCGCGGTGGTGGGCATCGCGACCAGCTCGGGCTTCAATCTGCTCGCGGGCAACGGTCCCTACGTCCGGCACGACCAGGCCACCGGGGACCTGCGCTGGCCGCGAGGCGTCCGCGAGCAGGTGGCCGGCAAGGGCGAGGTGGAGCGTGACCGCATCCTGGCCCGCGCTGCCGTCCACTGGATCGGCGAGAACCCGGGCGCCGCCGCAGCCCTCTACGGACGCAAGCTCCTGTACTGGTTCGCCCCCCGGAACCACCTGGTCAGCGACCGGCTGGTGCCCGGCGGCTCGGGGGCTGGGCCAGGGTGGCTGCGGGACGCGGCGATGCTCCTCGGCTACGGGCTGCTGACGTCGATCCTGGCGGTCCGGCTCGTCCTCGTCCGACGAGATCCGCTCTCCTCACTGGAGGTGCTGCTGCTCGCGCTCTACCTCGGCGGAGCGATGGCCTACGCGCTGTACTTCACCCGGATCCGCTTCCGGCTTCCCTTCGACTGGCTGCTGGTCGCCGTCGATGCCCTGTTCCTCGCCCGGGTCGTGGCGCGCTGGCGGTCCGGTGCCGGAGCGTCCCGATCGATCGAATCGCTGGCGGGGCCGGGCGCAGGCGGTGTTTGATCCGGCCCGGGAGACGACATGGGACTGCTCGACCGGCTCTTCCGGGGGCGCCGCACGCCCGAGGCCGTGGACGTCCGGCCGCTGACGCCGGACCAGGCGATGGCCCGCTGGCGATACCTGGTCAGGAGGGCGCCGCCCGAGGTGCTCTCGGAGACTCACGCCCGGGGGCTCGACTCGCTCGGGGAGGTGCCGCGGGCCGAGGTGGTGCAGCGGCTCCGCGCAGCGCTCTCGGCGCTCGATTCCGGAGTGATGGTGCCCAGCGATGCGGGGGTCGTCGTTCGCGCGGCCGCGGGCATGGAGCGCCGGACGCCCGGGTTCCTGGAGCGTGCGCTGGCTGCGGACGCGCGTGGCCGACAGACGCTCGCGGGCCTGGCGGCGGCGGTGGTGGCCAGCTCCGCCGCGGCCCCCTTCCTCCGCGGCTTCGACGCCGGGGCGCTGGAGGGCACGGGAGGGCGGGACTTCGAGGACCCACCGGATCAGCTCGAAGGGCCCGGCGGCCACGACGGCGACCACGACGACCTCGACGACGAGGACTGAGATCGAGGGCTGAGCCCCCTTGCCGCGTCTACGGAGTCGCGGACTGGGCTGCGCTCGCCTCCGCCTCGGCTGCCCGACGGGGGCGAAGGATGGCGTCCCCGACCGGTGCACCGCCCGTGGTCTCGATGCGGAAGCGGTGCGGCTCGCCCTTCCAGAGAAGGTTGTGGAGCCCGCCGATGAAGCGGAATCCGTCCGCCTGTAGGTCGATGTCGACCCTCCCGGTCCGCCAGGAGACCCGGCGCGTCCCCCGGACAGCCAAGGTCAGACCCTCGAGCGAGACCTCGCCCTCGGTCTCCATCGCGCCGGACTCGAGCAGTCGGCGCGCGCTGCTGGCGGTGTGCCTGAGGACCAGCTGGATCGGCCGGTCCAGCTCCTCGGCGTCGCGGCGCCATGTGCCTTGCAGGGCTTCGGTGAAGTCCACCGCTCCCTTCGCGGAGAGCCGTCTGGCCCAGTCGGGCAAGAGCATCAGCGCCTCGGCGCGCGACGATGTCATCACGACAGCGACCTCCCCTTGGTCACAGCAGGGGAGAGCAGACCACTTTGGGGGCGTGGGTTGTCAACGGACGTACCGAAAGTGAACCCAGGAAGCGCGAAGCCGGCGGGTGCCGCGGTGCGGAATGGCAGTGAGTCCCGCGTGTTGCGGGCCCCGGGGCGGGAGCTACAGTCCGCCGCCCGCACAACCCCAGGGAGAAACTTCTGAACATCGACATCCGTGCCCTGACCGAGCGGGTCCGGGACGAGAGCGCGTTCGTGGACCTCCTTTCCGCCGAGGCGGGGAAGGTGATCGTGGGTCAGCGTCAGATGATCGAGCGGGTTCTGATCGGCCTGCTCTCCAACGGGCACGTGCTGCTGGAAGGAGTGCCCGGGCTGGCCAAGACGCTGACCGTGAGGACCTTCGCCGACGGGATCAGCGCCCGGTTCCAGCGCATTCAGTTCACGCCCGACCTGCTCCCCGCCGACCTGGTGGGGACGATGATCTACAACCAGCAGTCCGGTGAGTTCACCGTCCGGCACGGGCCCATCTTCGCCAACGTCATCCTGGCCGACGAGATCAACCGCGCTCCGGCCAAGGTCCAGTCCGCGCTGCTCGAGGCGATGCAGGAGCGGCAGGTGACCATCGGCGAGCACAGCTATGCGTTGCCGAGCCCGTTCATCGTGCTCGCCACCCAGAACCCCATCGAGCAGGAGGGGACCTATCCGCTGCCCGAGGCCCAGGTGGACCGGTTCATGCTCAAGGTCGTGGTGGGCTACCCGACCCGCGACGAGGAGCGGGTCATCATGGACCGGATGGCGGGAGTGGAGGTTCCCCGGGCGACCCCGGTCGTGAGCCCGGATCAGATCGCCCGGGCCCGGGAAGTCGTTCATCAGATCTACGTGGACGACAAGGTGAAGGACTACATCCTGGACATCGTCTGGGCGACCCGGGAGCCCGAGCGCTTCGGGCTGTCCGA
>Ga0070664_100000410_pt1 | contig 31958 bp, 22 predicted proteins | sample KBSC73metaG_FD_65863 | JGI IMG/M metagenome (GOLD analysis project Ga0070664, IMG submission 65863) | Corn rhizosphere microbial communities from Kellogg Biological Station, Michigan, USA - KBS C7-3 metaG | ecosystem: Host-associated > Plants > Roots > Rhizosphere > Soil ... | reverse complement strand
TCAGCTCCCGAGCCGTCGTCTGGCCGAACACCGTCATCGGCGAGAACTGCTTCGTGCCCGAGTCCTGCGTGATCCAGCATCATTCTCGACTCGGAGACGATGTCACGTTGTGGGCCGCCGCGACGATCACTCATCGCTGCGTCATCGGCAGCGACTGTTTCATCGCATCCGGCGCCGTCATCAACGGGTTCACGAGCATCGGCGAGCGCTGCTTCATCGGCGCCAACAGCAGCATCGGCGATCGCCTTTCGATTGCCGATGACAGCGTCATCGGAATGGGCGCCGTCGTCACGAAGAGCATCCAGACTCCAGGCGGGGTGTGGGTCGGGAATCCCGCACGCCGGCTCGCCCGCAGCTCTGAGAATTTCGGCGTACCCGTCTGACGAGACGGCCGATCTCGTTCATCTTCGTTGGACGAACGTGGTCACCGGAAACAAGGAAGACCTGTCGATTGATGCTCTCGCACTGACGGATGTGAGCGGCTTGCCAGCACCGTCAGCGGCTTGCCGCCATCGAACGCCGAATGGGCCACCACATCGTAATGTGCGTCGATCCAGCCACGAATCGCCGGATAGTCTCGCGAGAACGATCCCCATTCCGAATCCATCGCGAGGACGACCGGGACCTCTTGCCGCGACCAGCGCGCGATCACGAGGGCCTGATCGTCTTCGGCACTATTCCAACCGAGATCGTAAAACGCCAGGCCGCCTGCAAATCCCCGCTCGGAGAGGAAGAATACCTGCGGTTCGAATCCGATCAACGTCACTCTGGCTGCGTCGCTGGTGCACTCGTTGAGCCATCGCGACAGGCGTGCCAGGCCAGGCGCGCCAGGTGGGGCGTACAGATCCAGCGGCCTCGTCGAGTACAAGACGCCGACGCCAGAAAGTCGTCGCACGAAATTGATCGGCCCGTCGACGCCGACACCGCCGACGCGCGCGATCACGTGTCCATAAGTGATCGCGCTCGCAACCGTGAGCAAGAGCAGTGCGACCGTCACTGGTCGTACGACGAACCGCGCGATCCCGCTCAACGTCCACATTCGCCAGGCAGCCCAAACGAGCAGGAAGCCGGTCAACGCCACGATGTCGCCGAGTCGCGAGTCCGGCGAGGCGCGTATCAGTGTTTGATACGTGATGATCGACAGCACTGCCGCCGGGATGATGCGCGCGTGCGCGACCGCGGCGGCGCCCCGGTCAGTGTCTTGCCGTGCGCCAATCGTCCGCACGAGCTCGACGGCCAGGACGAACCATGGGATGAAGAACGTCACATCCGTGAGCCACGGCTCGGCATTCGTCGTTGTCACAAACCCTGGAAACAGGCGCAGCCGGACGATCGGCACGTATCGCTGCAATTGCAGATACAGCCATGGAAACGCGCCGTCCGGGGTGCGCATCGACCTCCTGTCGATACCGCTGGTGTCCTCGACGGCCGGGTCGCTGATCAGTGTCTTGACGTTGTCCGCATCGACGTCGGTCAAACGATATCGATCCGGATCGTCCGGCAATGGCTGGAGACGATACCGCTCCTCCAGCGCGCGGCGTTGCTGGGGTGGCACGGCCGCGGCCCATCGAATGCCGATGACAGGGTGGTCCACGGGCACGATCGTGACGAGCGGAGCCGTGAAGTCGAACTCGAAGATCTGGAGTGGCAGGCGGGCCCGGTCGGTGAGGCCTTCACCGCGCTCCACGAGAAAACGCACGTATTGACCCGCGTGCCCTGAAACGGCCACCCAGACGAGCCACGGCGAGACCATCACGACGCTTGCGATCCCGTAGGACATGATCGTCCGTGCGAGAAATCTCGGATTTCGCCAGTGGCAAAAGGCCAGGCCGATAAGTGTGGGTGCCACGATCCACGCAGCATGATCGTGGCGGAAGAGAAAGGCGACGGCAGTCGCGAGCACAATGAGGAACAGGGATTGGGCGCTCGGGTGACTCTGGTAACGGAGGAGTGCCCACATCGCCGCGGGGTACACAAACGCCTTCGGGTAGGTATACAACCGCGGAAAGGTCGCGAAGGCGATGACAACGGCAATGACCGACAGCCATCGCGGCACGTCCATGCGACGACAGAGGACGTAGGTGAGCGCGACACTGATCGAGATGAACGCGCAGGCAATGACGCCCTCCCACGAGAGTTGATAGCCGCCGAACCGCAGGCCGGCATAGGCCAGCCAGGTCTGGAGCGGGAAGCCCGGCTCCACGAAGTCGCGCACGGGCCATTGGCCGCGCAGCATGTCGGCGGCCCATGCCATGTGCATGAAGTAGTCGTTGTCGAGGTCGAGCGTCAGCCATCGCAGCACGAATGTGCCGGTGGCGACGATCCACGTCAGTGTTCGATCGATGGCGGTAAGGGGCTGTATGAGTCGCGCAGGCAAGGCACACCGTCGGCAGTGAAGCAAAGCTTCACTGCACGCCATAGTACTATTCCGATTCCTTCATGACGGCGCCGCGGTCGTACTGGCTTCCTTCGGCGTGGGCGTTGGGTTGGACCAGCGCTCTTGGCCTCGCCTTCTTCGCGATTCCCTGGCCGTACGTGGACGTGGTCAACGTGCTTCGTGATGCCACCTCGTGGGGCTGGCAGGATTCGATTCGCAACGCGTTCTCTCGTGATGTCGAGTATCGTCCCCTCTTCACTCTTGGCGTAAAGGCTGCGTACCAGATCGTCGGGCTGCGGTTGTGGTTGTATCAGGCGCTGGTGCTGCTGCAGTTTGCCGCGGTGCTTGCACTGCTCATCTGGTTGTTCCGGCCCATGAGCGGCCGCCGCGCGATTGCCGCATGCCTCGCTCTCAGTTGTGTCGTCGGGCTGCACAGCACACGAATCCTGTTTGGCTTCTGGCCATTGAACCACCATTCGGGAGGGTTGGTTCTGTTGCTGCTGGCGACGGCCCTTGCGCTCGACCCACGCACGCGGCCGCGCGACTGGATCTATTTTCCGCTGACCCTGGCAGCGCTGTTGTTGCTCGAGTCTGGCCTCCTCATCGCGCCGCTTCTCGCAATCCTGTGGTGGGTGGAGGCGCCGGGTACCAGCATTCGCGGTGTCCTGAGCGCCGTTGGCGGCTTCGTCCTCTACCTTGGCATCCGGCTTGGCTTCGGCACCATGGGCGGCTCGTTGGGGATTTACACGAGCTCCGGGCTTGGATTCTCGGACGTGAATCCCGAATCGCTGCGCAACATCTTCGAGCACGCTCCGTGGCTCTTCTGGTCGTACAACGTCGTGGCGACGTTCCTGACGGTGCTCTTCTCCGAGCCACGAGCGGGTGTCTATCGCTTCGTGCAGTCCCTGCTCCGTGGCGAGACGCCACTCTGGCAATGGATTCAGGTCGGGTCGTCGGCGTTGACGACGGCGGTGGTTGTTGTAGCGCTGTTCGTCGCCAGGCCCGCCTCAGGCCGAGATCGCCTGTTGCTCGTCGTCGGCGTCACGCTCATCGTTTTTGGAAGCGCTCTGGGATTTCTCTACACGCGCGACCGCATCGCGTTGTCGGCGGGCGTGGGGTACGCGGTGCTGCTCTACGTAACCATCGCGCGCCTCCTCGAGGACGACGGGTTGCGCCGACCGGAGTGGACGCGGCGTTTCGCGTACTCTGTCATCGCGGTGATCGGAGTGACGTGGATCGTCCGCAGTGCCGAGACGTTCTTCCAGTTGCGCGACACGGCGTGGGATATTCACGTCGAATGGACCGAGCGATATGCCGAGCTCGGTGGAACCACGCAACCGCAGGCAGACGTTCTGCTGGCGCTGCGCACGGCGGCGCTCAGGTCGACTCCGGACGACCCTCGTCACGATCCCGCGTGGACCTACGCCTTGTTCGAGCGCCGGTTCAGACCCGGGACCGACGCGGCGACGCGCCCGCCGGATGCCGTCGCAGACAATGTTGCCCGCCCACCCTCGACACCGTTCGACATTCGGTGGAAGCCCGAGGTCGATGATGCCGCGCGTGCGCGCCTGGAGGCGGAACTCGGCCTCAGCGAGGCGACTCGTGTCGATCGCGATCCGAGCGGGCGGACGTGGACCTACCGTTTGCGCCAGCCGTCCCGAGATCGCGTTCGCGCGATCGTCATGAGTCCCGTCGTCGAGGACACGGCGAGGATCGATCGCGAGCGATTTGAAGTAGAGAACTAATTGTGCGGGGTCAGACCCCTTCACGGGATTGCACATGTGAAATAGTGTGAAGGGGTCTGACCCCAACCGACTACCCGCCCATGATCTGATGCGTGTAGTCCGTAGCACGGGCGCGGCCGGGCTCGGTACTGTGCTTCACCGCAAGGTACCGCACCGGATCGTCTGCGAATCGCGCAGCGTCATACACGTTGGTCAATTCGTGCGTCGTGCAGTACTGAAGATAGAGGCACAACCGGAACGACCCCTGGTCGACGCGGCTTCCCAGGTGCAGACAGCGCGATGTATCGACCGCCACACCCGTCCCCGTCGGTCCTTTCACCGTGACGATGTCCTTGGTGCCACCGACGGCGTCGATCTCTTCGTCCGAATAGCGCCGCAACTCGACGTCGTGATGCGAGCCTCTCTGCTTCCGCAGGCGTCGAACGTCGTTTACGATGCGCATCGTCGCGTCAGCCGGGATAAAGGTGAATGGGCCCTCGTGCTCACCCACGTCGAAGAGATGGATGAAGGCCTTCAGTTGCGTGACGCCCTCGTGATCGAGGTGAAACAACTGGCTGGCGATGTTGTCGCCAGAGCCGCGCGGCAGCGAGTACATCAAGTCAACTCGTGACAGGTACGGCACCATCCCGAGATACCGCGTGGCGGCACCAAGCAGGCCATCACTCAACGCGAAGTCGACGATCTCAGGATGCTGACGCAGATCTTCATCGTCGAGCAGATAACGGAGGAACGACCGTTTTTGGGCAAGAAATTTCTCTCGCCGCTCCGTGCTCCAGTGCTCGATGCCAGATAACCGCTCGTCCAGGTCCTCTTTCTTGAACTCGAAAAGCTGACGGGATGTTGCCAACGCATTCCCGAGCTCGCCCTTCGTGCTCAACGACAGCAGGCTGTAACCGGTGCGAGGGTCGATGAAGGGTTGGGTTGTCTGGTCGAGCTGCGCAAGGTAAGGCGCGGCCGCCCGGATGCGATGCCGGATCTCGCGCGGAGAGCGAGCCATGCTGGCGGCCCGCAGAAGCACCCGGCCGGTGTCCGAATCACGGAGCCGAAAGTAGAGACTCTTCTCCGCGGTCTTGAAACGTCGGAAGAGGTACTGCGCCCGCTTGACGCCGCGAAGCGCCTGCTTCCTGGCGCCCTTCACGCGTCGCATGGCGAGTCCAAAAGCACGGCCGGCCAGGCTCGCCCGCGGCGTCGCGCTCGAAGGTGTGTCGAAGCGTGTTCCGTCGCTCACCATCTAGAAGCATACCGAAACCGGTGGATCCATCGAAGTATGATTTGCCTCTGGGCATGCCCCGCGTCATTCTCGGTTCGCCACTGTTCAACCACGCGGCTCATTTCCGAGAAGCGATTGAATCCGTTCTCAACCAGACCTTTACCGACTTCGCCCTGGTGCTGGTCGACGACCAGTCGACCGACGAGACGCCGCAGATCGCACGGGAATACGAGGCGCTCGATCCCCGCGTCTGGTTCTGTCAGAACGACGACCGGCTTGGTTTGATCGACAACTCACGAAAAGCGCTGGCGCTTGCGCGCCAACGTCATCCGGATGCCGAGTACTTCGCCTGGGTGAGCGATCACGATCTCTGGCATCCGCGGTGGTTGCAGGCGCTGGTGGATGCACTCGATGCGAACCCGGAGGTCGTCCTCGCGTATCCCTTGAACCGCCGCATCGGTGCGTCCGGCGAACTGCTCAAGCGCCTGCCCTGGAGGTTCGATACGCACGGCCTGACCAATCGATGGGCTCGTTTGCGCCTCGGCATCCGCCACATGCGAGCCGGGAACATGGTGTACGGTCTGTACCGAATCGGCGTGTTGCAACGGGCAGGGGTGTATCGGAAAGTCGTCATACCAGACCGGTTGTTGTTCGCTGAACTGTCGCTCTACGGCCAGTTCGCGCAGGTTTCAGAGGTACTCTGGTTTCGTCGATGGTACGGCCGCGTCTTCAGTCTCGAGCGCCAACGAGCAAGTTTCTTTCTGTCGAGACGCCCGCTGTATGCGTACGTCCCGTGGTGGTTGAGTCACACCGCGAGCCTGTTCTGGACGTTAACGGTCCGTGGCGACGGCTTGCCCGAGGTCTCCCGCGCAGCGGGCGTAGTTGTCGCTGCGCTCTACTTCGTGTGTGCGACGTTGGTGCACGTGCGGCAGACGATGCGCGGGGGCGTCGCCCATGTGGCTGAGTGGCTCGGCGCGCAGTGGCGGCGGGTACGCCTGATAGGTGCCGCAATTCGCAGGCAAGGAGTGAAAAACTGGCTGATGGCGCACGTGAACGAATACCTCGGGGTCCCCAGGCCTTGAGCAAACGACGCGCGCAGATTCGCAGGCGGGCACTCGACGCCGGGTTCGAGGCCATTCGGCGTCCGGGTCTGCTCTCGCTCAAGATGCTTCGAGCGATACCGGTCGTTCGAAGGCGAGTGATCCCGGCGCTGCTGAAGGAAGAACTCGATCAGATCCCATCCGCCTCCACGGCCGAAGGACTCAAGCGCGAGCTCGAACGCATTCAACGCACTGACGCGCCAATCGTCATCGGGCCCTGGGTCGGGGAAGTCGGTTTCGAGTTGCTGTACTGGATTCCGTTTCTCAACTGGGCGCTCCGGAGCTACGAGCTCGATCGCCGGCGGCTGGTCGTCGTGTCACGGGGCGGCGCTGGGCCCTGGTATCGTCACCTGACCCGCGATTACGTGGACGTCTTCAGCCTGTTTTCACTCGACGAATACCGGCAGGCCAACGAGGCACGCTGGGACAAAGCAGGCCACCAGAAGCAATACCGCGTCGAGCAGATGGATCGCGACATCATCGAGCGGGCCCAGCAGCACACGCGGCTCCAGCATCTCGAGCTTCTGCATCCTTCGCTGATGTACAAACTGCTGCGCTTTTGCTGGTTCGAGAAGGCCGGTATGGGCCTCCTGAAGTACCACACCGAGTACCGGCGGCTCGCGCCGATTGAGCGGAGTCAGGCGCTGAAGGATCTGCCCAGGGAGTTCGTGGCCGTGCGGTTCTATTTCCGCCCGTCGTTTCCGGATACCGCGGAGAACCGTCGATTTGCCATGGACACGATTCGATCGATCAGCCGCGACGTGCCGGTGGTACTCCTGAACACCGGGCTGAGGCCCGATGAGCACGAAGATCTGGACGTGCCCGGGTCGGGTGTCTATCGCGTCGATCGCCTCATGATGCTGGAGCAGAACCTCGAGATTCAGACCGAGATCATCAGCCACGCACGCGCATTCGTCGGCACCTATGGCGGGCTCGCGTACGTGGGTCCCTTCTACGGAGTGCCGTCGATCTCGTTCTATTCCACCGAATCCGAACTCGTCCCGGCGCACCTCGATGTGAGCTGGAGACTCGGGCAGGCGATGGGCGTTCCCGTGTCGGTTGTCCACACTCAGATGGCCGGTCTGCTGCGCACGTTGCTGTGAAGGGATCAGATACCTTCACGGATTTTCACAGGGGAACGGGTGACGCATTCATGAATGAGCGGCAGGGCAACACATCGGGCAATCCGATTCGGTCACTGTTGCGGAAGGTGGGTGCGGCATTGGGCACCTCGGCGACCGAACAGTCACTCGCCGACGTCAATCGCCGACTCGCGCGAATCGAGCGCCAATTGGCTGCAGTGGAGAAAATCTGGCAGCGCACGCGACACCTCGAGCCCGCGGTCCAGGCGTTACTGCGAGCACGCTATCTCGACGCCGATGTGCTGCCCTATCCCGAACGACTGACCGCTCGCCGCTTCCGCCTCAGCTCGCAGAACCAGGAAGATGGACTCACGCTCGTCCTCCTGAGCGAAGTCGGGGTGGGCGAGCGTCGGTTCGTCGAAATCGGATCCGGCTTGAGCGGCGGCAACTCGGGATTCCTCGCGCGTGAGTGCGGGTGGCCGGGGCTGATGATCGATGGCCACGCCGATCACATGACGCAGGTGGGTCGGCGTTTTCCGACAGTCACCGCAGTGACGGCCTGGGTGACACGCGAGAACGTCAACGATTTGATCACCACCAACGGAGGCGCCGGCGAGCCCGATCTCTTCAGCCTCGATCTCGACGGAAACGACTATTGGATCTGGGAGGCGATGACGGCGTGTTCGCCGAGGGTCGTGATCCTCGAATACAACTCGATGTTCGGTGCGACGCGCTCGGTGACGGTCCCTTACGATGCGAAGTTCGACAGGCATCGTCATCACACGATGTATTACGGCGCCTCACTGACGGCGCTTGCCCGCCTGAGCGCTCGCAAGGGTTACCGCCTCGTGGCTGTCGAGCCTACCGGCGTCAACGCGTTCTTCGTGCGAAACGATCTGGCGCCGCATATCCCGGCCTGCGACCCGCAGCGGGCCTTCCACCTGCTCGAGAAGTACGACGTGATGATGCTGCAGGGAGAAGACGTGTTTCGATACGTCGAAAAGGCCGGCCTTTCGCTGGTCGAGATAGCCTGAAGACACCGGGTGTAATTTCCTCGCGAGCATCAGGAAATCACACCCGGTGTCTTCGCGGGTTACAATCCGCCTGTATGCTTCCTGCGTGGTGTCGTCGTCTGCCCGTGTTTCGTACCTACGAGGCGCTTCGCCTGACTCAGGATCGTCTTGCTGCAACCAAAGACGAATTGAAGCGGACCCGAGACGAGCGCGATCGGGCCAAGCGGCTCAGCGCACACATCCTTGCGCATGGAAAGTTGAAGGACATCCTGCGCGCCCATACGGACGCGTATCGGTCAGCTGAGCCCTTTCCTCACGTAGTGATCGAGGAACTGGTGGACCCGGCGCTTCTGCGCGACGTCGTTGCTGAATTCGACGCCATGGATCGCACGCCGTGGCACCACACCGAGCGTGCGACCGAGCGGAAGTACTCGACGGAGGAATTCCAACGCTTCGGCCCCACGACACGCTCCGTGATGAGTCAGCTGAATGCGGGCCCCTTCATGGCGTTCCTGGAGAAGCTGACGGGAATCGCCGGCCTCATCGCGGACCCGCATCTACGCGGGGGTGGGTTGCACGAAATCCGGCGCGGCGGGTCGCTCGGTGTTCATGCCGACTTCAACTTCTACAAGCGATTGAACCTGTTCAGGCGATTGAACCTTCTGCTTTACCTGAACGAGAACTGGTCGGAGGAATGGGGCGGCCACCTGGAGCTGTGGGATCGGACGGGCAAGCGCTGCATGCAGCGTATCGCACCGATCTTCAACCGCGCTGTCATTTTCGACACCTCGAATTTCAGTTATCACGGTCACCCGCATCCGCTGGAATGCCCGGATAACCGCTCGCGGAAGTCGCTCGCACTCTACTACTACACGGTTGAGGCGCCTGCCGACGAAGACCGTACGCCTCACACCACGCTCTTCATCCAGAACGACGGCACCCCTGCCTCCGAGGATGCAGAGACACCCGCCGCGATTGGCCGCCCGCCCGGCTAGCGCGCTTTTGACATCCGATGTAGCGCTGGTCCTTGGACCTTCGGACCCGGCCTCCAGTTACGCGATTTGATCGCGAGTTCGCGCCTGCATTGTTTGCCCCAGTATTTCCGTATGCTGTACACTATGCAGCGTTTGTACGCGTTCAGTGGGCTTCCAGGCGATGTGACGCGGCGTGGGGGCTGACTGACCAGCGGTGCCAAGCTAGCGAGGCTCCGCCTCTGACCCGAGGAATGTGTGGGGCCGATCGAAAACTTGACTCATTTTCTGGATTCTGGCCTTCAAGACGTCCAGCTTACCTGCCTGCTACTCCGATTTCGTCCGGAAGCAACCTGCGAAAGGCGGTAGTGTGTTCCAGACAGCAATAGCCCTTTCGGAGTTGAGTGGGAAGGTGGCCTTGAGGGCCGCTCTGCGCGACTGAGTCCTTCGTCCGCCTTCGTCCGGGGAGTTGCACGCCCGTTTGTGTAACTGAGAGGGCGGAGCTCTGTTCATCTGTCATGCATAGCCTGGTTGTTGAGGGCATAAGCAAGCGATACCTGGTGCCGCGGCCGCACAAGTCCGAGGGGACCGAAACCCGCCTCGAGCGGCTGCGAAGCATGTTTTCAATCCCGCTCGCCCGCGATCTGCTGGGAGCGCAGGAGATCTGGGCGCTCAGAGACGTGTCCTTCGAGGTCGAGCGCGGGACCGTCCTCGGCGTCATTGGCGGGAACGGTGCCGGGAAGACGACGCTGCTCAAAGTCATTTCCAAGGTGATCGCGCCGACCTCCGGCCGCATCCGCGGGTACGGCCGCGTGGTGTCGCTGCTCGAGCTTGGCGCCGGCTTCGACGACGAGGCGACTGCGCGCGAGAACGTCTACATGAACGCCGCCATCAACGGCGTTCCGCGCGCCGTTGCCGCCGAGCGCCTCAACTCCATTATCGATTTCGCGGACATGCAGAACTTCGTCGATACCCCGGTCATGTACTTCTCGAGCGGGATGTACCTCCGGCTCGCCTTCTCGGTGGCGATCAACATGCAGCCGTCGATCCTGCTGGCGGACGAAATCCTTGCCGTCGGCGATCTCGAGTTCCAGGAGCGCTGCCTGCAGAAAGTCCGCGATCTGGCTCGGGAGACGGGGCTCACGGTGTTGTTCGTCTCGCACGACATGGAAGCGGTCTCGCGCATCTGCAACCGTGTCATCTGGATCAAGGACGGTCAATTGCATCGGTCCGGCGAGCCCGAGGACGTGGTGACCGAGTATCAGAACGCGGCGTGGGAGATGTTGACCGCTGGCGAGAAACCCGAGAACAAGGGCAGCGCCCACGCGGGGCGTTACGGTGAGATCGTCGATGTGAAGCTGCTGTCGGCGGACGGCCGGGAGATCGGGTCGCCTCCGAAATGGGAGGACGTCTACGTCCGCATCCGCTTCCGGACCTATCGCGCCAAGACTCAGGCGCGCTGTGCGTTCGACCTGTTCTGCAAGGGCGTCCTGGTTTTGCGATCGTCGCAGCCCGATCTGATGTGGGTCGGACCCGACACCATCTACGAGGCGCTCGTCAAGATCCCGGCGTCGCTGCTATCCGAGACCAATTACACGATCAACGTGGGTGTGACGTTGATACGCGCCGAGCGCGAGGAGCACTCGCTCGTCGTCAATCGCGCGCTCACGTTCATGGTGTACGGGGCAGAGGCCAAGGAGACGGCGACCGGGAAGCACCGGATGGGCGTGATCGATCCGACGCTCGAATGGAGTCTGGAGAGGAAGGCCGATGTCGTCCGCGCCTGATAGCACACCCGCATTGAACGTGAGCGGCGACCTCTGGATGATCGAGCCGCAGCAGCATGGCGTCCTCGACCGGGTTCGCGAACTGTGGCGCTACCGGTATCTCTGGTGGTACTTCGCGGCTGAAGCACTGAAGGCGATGTACCGACGAACGAAGCTGGGATGGATCTGGCTGGTCATTCGCGTCACGGCTCCGGTGGGCGTCAGCGCGCTGTTCTTTGGCGGTGTCCTGGGGGTGTCTTCAAATGGCCCGCCGTACTTCCTCTTTTTCTCGTGCGGAATGACGACGTGGATTCTGTTCGAGCGATCGCTGCTGGTCGTGACGCGCAGCCTCGAGCGGAACCGCAAGCTCGTTACCAAGGTTTACTTTCCGCGTTTGATTCTGCCGCTGTCAGCAGTCGCTCCTGGCCTGCTCTACCTGACCATCCTGCTCGTTGTGATCTGCTTCACGGTCATCTACTACCGGCGACTCGAAGGCGTGTGGTACATCACGCTGCGGCCGCAGCTGCTCTTGGCTTTCCTCGCGATTCTGCTGACGCTGATCTTCACCGTGTCGGTGGGGCTGTGGACGTCGGTGATGCAGGCGCGGTATCCCGACGTCCGTCAGGGCATTCGCTACTTCATGCCCTTCTGGATGTATGTCACGCCGATCATCTACCCGCTCACGATCATCCCTGAACAGTGGCGTTGGCTGATCGGGCTGAACCCGATGGCGAGCATCGTCGAGATGTTCAAGTGGGGCACGCTCGGCTATGGGCAGCTGCACCCCACGTCGATGACGATTTCGTTCGTGATGATCGGGCTGACCATGGTCTCGGGCATCTGGTTCTTCAACAGCCAGGAATCCACGTCCATCGATAAGCTGTGAAGGGAATGAAGATCTTATTCTCCATGCGCCATTCCGGCGCGCTCCGAAACTACGCCTCGATGATCCGCGAGCTGGCCCAGCGCGGGCATCACGTGCATCTCGTGTTCATGATGCAGGACAAGCTCGGTGACGGACGTCTGCTGTGGGAGTTGTCCAACGACCACGCGAACGTCACCTACAGCGAGCTGGGCAAGAAGACGCCCTGGCGTTTCTGGCTCGGGCTGGCGCGTGGCGTGAGGTCCGCGTCCGACTACGTGCGCTACGGCACGCCCGAATACAAGGATGCGCACGCTCTTCGTCAGCGCGCGGCGGAACGCGTGCCGGCACTCTTGCGCGGGGTGCTTGCATTGCCGCTCGTGCGCTCGCGCGCCGGGCTGGACCTTGTGTCAGCCACCTTGAACGTCATCGAACGCGCGATCCCCACCGATCGATGGATTTCCGATCTCATCGCCGGCCAGAACCCCGACATGGTGCTGGTCACGCCGCTCGTCGATATCGGCTCGGATCAGGTTGAATACATCAAGGCATCGAAATCGCTCGGCGTGCGCAGCGGCTTGTGCGTGCACAGCTGGGACAACCTCACCAACAAAGGCCTCATCCGCATCATCCCCGATCGCGTCTTCGTCTGGAACGAAACTCAGCGGCGTGAGGCGATCATCATGCACGGCGTTCGTCCCGAACAGGCCATCGCCACCGGAGCGCCGGTCTACGACCAGTGGTTCGCGCGTCGCCCGAGCACCACGCGCGAGGAGTTCTGCCGAAAAGTCGGCCTGCCGGCCGACAAGCCGTTCTTCCTGTATCTCTGCTCGTCGCAGTTCATCGCGCCGGATGAGTCCGACTTCATCGACAAGTGGGTGCGCGCAGTTCGACAGGCCCCTGACCCGCGCGTCAGGCAGGCGGGCATCCTGATCCGTCCGCATCCCGAGAACCTGCAGCCCTGGCAGCGGTTCGATTTTTCAGAGCTTCACGACGTCGTGCTGTGGCCGCGTGGTGGAGCGAACCCGGTGGACCAGGGCTCGAAGAACGACTACTTCGATTCGATGTACCACTCGGTCGCAGCGGTGGGGATCAACACTAGCGCGCAGATCGAGTCCGGGATCGTTGGACGGCCTGTGTTCTCCATCCGGGTGCCCGAATACGCCGGCACGCAGGAAGGGACGCTGCACTTCCATTACCTGCTGAACGAAAACGGCGGGTTGCTGCATATGGCCGGGTCGCTCGACGAGCACGTGCGGTCGCTCGTCCGCGCCGTAGACAGGACCGAAGAAGACGAGCGGAAGCTCCGCGGCTTCGTTGAGGGGTTCGTGCGGCCGCACGGCCTCGATCGCGCCGCGACACCAATTCTCGCGGATGCCATCGAGGAGCTCGGCAGGATGCCGAAACTGGCGCCCGAGCGGCTATCGATCGGACTGCTTGCGATTCGGCTCGTGCTCTATCCGATCGGCACGGTGATGAAGGTCGTGCGGTACTTTGCGCGACTCACGCGGAAGCGCGAGCGGCAACTGCGCCCGCTGACGGTCAGCGATTTCTTCCTGAAGCGACTCGTGGCCATCCCGGCGCAGTTCTTTCGATGGGGACCAGCAAAGAAATTTGCAAAGCGCTACATCGTGCCGCGCGTGCTGCCGCAGATGATGACGGGCGACATCCCCACGCAGGAGATGACGGCCATCCCGAAGATCCTGCAGCGGATGGCCAACAGCCCGAAGCACATCGTCGTGGGCCCCTGGCTGAGCGAAGTCGGCTTCGAGTTGCTCTACTGGATTCCGTTCCTCAACTGGGTCAAGACATACCGTCCGTTCGATGCCGAGCGGATGGTCGTGATCTCGCGAGGCGGCGCTGGTATCTGGTACAAGAACATCGCGCCGAACTACATCGACCTGTTTGACTTCTACACGCCCGAGCAGTTCAGGACGAAGAACGCCGATAGATTGCGCGAGAACAAGCAGAAACACCTCGTGCTCACCGACTTCGATCGCGAAATTCTCAAAGTCGCGTATCAGCATCTCGGGGCCAAGCAGGTCGACCTGCTGCACCCGATGTACATGTATCGGCTGTTTTATCCGTACTGGAAACAGCAGATGTCGATCAGCCTGGTCGAGACGTTCGCGTCGTTCGAACGACTGCCGGCGCTCGATACGAGTGACATCGTCGGAGAGCTGCCGCGCGATTACACGGCGGTGCGCTTCTACTTCAACGAGTCATTCCCCGACACCGAGGAGAACAAGCTCTTTGTCACGCGCCTGCTGCAGACGCTGACCGAAGCGGGCGATGTGGTGCTCCTCAATCCGGACCTGCACATCGACGATCACTGGGAGATGGCGATCGGCAAGAACCCGCGGATTCACAGCGTCGACCATTTGATGACGGCGCGAAACAACCTCGAGATCCAGACGAAAGTCATCAGCCGGGCGCGTGCATTCGTCGGGACGTACGGCGGGCTGTCGTATCTGGCGCCGATGTACGGCGTGACCTCGCTGGCGTTCTTCTCGCACCGCGAGAAGTTTTCCGTGCAGCACCTCGAGCTCGCCCGGCGTGTGTTCGGCGGCTTCAGGCGCGGCTCGTACGTGGTGCTCGATACGAGCGACATCGACGTCCTCGGGCTCGCATTTGGTGAGCGCGGACAGTTGACGCGTGCGCTGGATCGGACGGAAGCCATTCTCAAAGGATGACCAGCGTGTCCGGGTCGAGCGCCTCACAAGAAGAGGCTCTGGAACGCGCGCTCGCGGCTGTCCGCGCCGATGCTGATGTCCTCGTCGGACCGTGGACGGGTGAAGTCGGGTTCGAGCTTCTCTATTGGATTCCGTTTCTTGGATGGTTGGCTCAGCAAGGTGCCGGCGGCCGGCGAATGGTGGTGGTGTCGAGAGGCGGGACCGCGTGCTGGTATCGTCACCTGACCTCGCGCTACGTCGACATCCTCGATTTGATGTCGCCGGAGGAGTTTCGGACGCAGACCGCCGGCAAGAAGAAGCAATACGACGCGCGCCGCCCGTTCGATCGCGAGGTGCTTATCAGAGTCAGGGAACAGCTCGGCCTCGAAGACGGGCCGGTCGTACATCCGTCTGCGATGTTTCGATTGTTTGCCGAGCTGTGGCGACGGCGCGCGGCGGTGGATCTGGTCGAGTCTTTTTCCGTCTTCCGGCGTCTCACCGCACCGCCGGACGGCGAGCGGCCCGCTGGGTTGCCATCAAATTACGTCGTCGCGAAGTTTTACTTCAGCAAAGCGTTTCCGGACACGCAGAACAATCGCGCGTTTGTCGCAAAGACATTGCGCTGGGTCAGCGGCCAGACACCGGTCGCGCTCCTGAGCACGTCCGTGCGCCTCGACGAGCATAGTGATTTCGAGGCGCCCGCGAACTCGGGAGTGTTCGTGGTCGATTCGCATACCGCGCCACAGAAGAATCTCGAGTTGCAGACGCAGCTGATCGCCGGTTCGAGAGGCTTCATCGGGACCTATGGCGGGTTCTCGTACCTCGCGCCCTTTCACGGCGTCTCGTCGCTGTCGTTCTTCTCGCGTCGGAACGGGTTCGAATCACATCACCTGGATCTGGCCAACCGCGTCTTCGATCGTCTGCTTCCCGGCGGCTTCGCCGCCCTCGACCGCCACGACACCCACCCGGTGGAATCGGCGATGAACACATGGATTCGATAAATGGGGTCGGGAGTCATTTGATCAGGACAGTGACTCCGTCGAGCAGGCGACACGTGTCCTCAATAAATGACTCCCGACCCCATTTAGAGGTAAAGCGGTGACGTTGATCAGGCGGCTCAAACGTGTCGCCAAAGAGGCGACCGGTGAAGGCGATGTCCGAATCGAGGAGCAACTCAAAGAGATCTCCCACCGGCTGACGAAGCTCGAAGAAGCGATTGCCGACCTCAAGCCGAACATCAAGATGCTGCCGGCCATCGTGCGCAAGCTCTATCTGGATGGCGTGGAGCTGCCGCCTCCCTACGATGTCCTCTCGCAGCGCTTCCGCATCCGGTCGCAGAACGAAGAGGACGGACTGCTGCTGGCGCTGTTCAAGCGCATCGGCACGACGAATCGACGCTGTGTCGAGATCGGATGCGGCAGCAACGGCGGCAATTCCGGGTTCCTGGTCCAGGAATGTGGCTGGACCGGGCTGATGGTGGACGCCAACCGCGCCAAGATCGCCACCGTCAGGATCCGCTTCGCGGGACATGCTGTGACAATCGTCAAACATCGCGTCACGCGTGACGATGTCAACGAGATGCTGAGGGCGTACGACTTCACTGGTGAAGTGGATCTCCTGAGCCTCGACATCGACGGTAACGACTTCTGGGTGTGGGAGGCTATCAGCTACTGTTCGCCGCGGGTGGTGGTGCTCGAATACAACTGGTTGTTCGGCCCTGAGCGCGCAGTGACGGTCCCGTACGACGCCGATTTCAAGGTTGGTGCATCGGGGACGAGAAGCTACCGCGGCGCCTCGCTTGCCGCGTTCGTGCATCTGGCGCACCGCAAGGGGTATCGCCTCGTCGCGACCGAGCGGGTGAACGCCATCTTTCTGCGCAACGACGTGGCTCCCGACATTCCCGCCATCAGCGTCGCGAATGGCTACCGCCCGCCGAACAATGCGGCACGCGCGCAGGACGCGCTCGCCAAGATCGAACGAGCTGGACTGCAGCTCGTGACCGTCACGGAGGCTGGCGCCAGCACGTGAGCGTTCGACCGATGAAGATCGTGTTCTCGATGCGCCATTCGGGCGCGCTGCGGAACTTCGCCTCCACGGTAGAGGAGCTTGCGCGTCGCGGCCATCGCATTCACCTGATCTTCATGCGGCCCGACAAGCTGGGTGAGTCGCTGCCGCTGCGCGAGCTCACCAGATCGTATTCGACGGTCACGTTTGCAGAACCGATCGACACAGTGTCGCGCCCGTGGGCGCCGCTCGCGCGTGTGATTCGCTCGGTCGGTGACTACGCGCGCTATCAAACGCCGGCCTATCGCGATGCACAGGCACTTCGCGATCGGGCGACGCGACATCTGTCACCGTCGGTACGACGAATCCTCGAGCTGCCCATCGTTCGATCGCGCGCCGGGCTGGCCGTGATCACGCACCTGCTCCGACTGGTCGAACGCGCCATCCCTGCCGATCCTTTCGTCGTCGACCTCGTCAGAAGTCAGGCACCCGATCTCCTCCTCGTGACGCCGCTCGTCGACTTCGCGTCGGCGCAGGAGGAATACCTCAAGGCAGCGCGCACCTTGGGAATTCCGAGCGGTCTTTGTGTGCACAGCTGGGACAATCTCACGAACAAGGGGTTGATCCACGTCCATCCGGATCGCGTGTTCGTGTGGAACGGCGCGCAGGTGCGCGAGGCCCAGACGATGCACGGGATCGAGGCGGAGCGCGTCGTTTCGACGGGTGCGCCTTGTTACGACCAGTGGTTCACGCGCGCACCGAGCACGAGTCGCGAGGAATTTTGCAGGAAGGTCGGGCTGCCCGCGGAGAAGCCTTTCCTGCTGTATCTCTGTTCCTCGCAGTTCATCGCGCCGCGCGAGGCCGACTTCGTCAAGCGGTGGGTTCAGGCGCTCCGTTCGGCTTCCGATCCGCGAGTGCGCGAGACCAGTATCCTGATACGGCCCCACCCTCGCAATGACATGAGTCGGTGGAAGCGGTTCGACCTTTCCGGCTTTCCCCACGTTGTGCTGTGGCCGGAGGAGGGGACCAACCCGGTTGATGCCGTCTCGAAGAACGACTACTTCGACTCGCTCTACCACTCGGCGGCTGCCGTGGGTATCAATACGAGCGCTCAGATTGAAGCCGGTATCGTGGGGAAGCAGGTCTATTCGATTCGTGCTTCCGAGTACGTCGCGACTCAAGAAGGGACTCTGCACTTTCACTACTTGTTGACCGAGCACGGAGGTCTTCTGCACATGGCGGAGACACTCGAGGAACACGCGCGCGCTATCGCTCGTGTCTTCGAGAGATCGGAAGAGGACGACCGTAAGCTGCGTGCCTTCGTCGAGGGCTTCGTCCGGCCGCGCGGCCTTGACGCGCCCGCGACGCCGCTGCTCGCCGACGCGATCGAGCGGCTCGGTGAGCTCCAGGTGACAGCGCTGACGCATCCAGTGTGGGTACGTGTCATCCGACGCATGCTGAAGCCGGCCACGGTGCGCGATCGGTTCGAGAAGAAGCGCGAGTGGGTCCATTGACGCGATCGGCAGATAACGTGACGAGTCGCCGCTTTCTCTTCGTCATGCACTATCCGGGGTACCTCCGGTACTTCGATTCCGTCATTCGAATGCTGGCGGCGCGCGGTCATCACGTCGATCTGGTGTTCGACAGCCCGGAGAAGCAGGCCGAAGGCACGGAAGCGCTGGCCGACATGGAGAGCTCTGTCGAGGTCCTCGGCAGGATGCCCGGCCGCGGCGGTATGTGGGCGATGGTTGCCGGTGCGATTCGCGGCACGATGGACTACGCGCGGTATCTGCACCCGAACTTCGCCGACACCCCCTACCTGCGCGACCGGATGCGCACGGCCTTGCCGCCGATCTTCGGTTTCCTCGGCCGGCGGCCGACGTCGAGTATCGCGTTCGTCAACAGGCTCACGAAGGTGTTCGCCACCTGTGAGAAAGCGGTTCCCAGCAGCCGGCGGGTCGAAAATCTGATTCGATCGCGCAAGCCCGATGCGGTGCTCGTGACGCCGCTCGTCACCGACCAATCTCCACAGGTGGATGTGATCAAAAGCGCGCAGGCGCTCGGCATTCCAGCGGCGCTGTGCGTCGCGAGCTGGGATCACCTCACGACCAAGGGACTCATTCGCGTCGATCCCGATCTGGTGTCGGTCTGGAACGAGCAGCAGAAAGCGGAGGCGCTGGCGTATCACTCCACCAATCCCGACACCATCGTGGTCACCGGCGCCCAGCCGTTCGATCGGTGGTTCGAGCGGCGCCCGACGCCTCGTGGAGAGTTCTGTCAGAAGGTCGGCCTCCCGGCGGACCAGCCGATCGTGCTCTTTGTCGGATCGACGAAGTCGATCTCGGCGCCCAACGCCGAACTGCAGTTCGTGCGGCGTTGGGTTGCCGCGTTGCGCGCACACCCCTCTCTGTCGGCCGTGAGCATCCTCATCCGCCCGCATCCATTCAATTCTGGCCACTGGAGCGAGCAGGACCTGGCCGATCTCCCCAACGTGGCGGTCTATCCGCACTGGGCGAATCCGGTCAACGAAGCCGATCGGCAGGATTACTTCGATTCGCTCTACCACAGCGAAGTCGTGGTGGGGATCAACACGACGGCGATGATCGAAGCGACGATCGTCGGCCGGACGGTGCACTCGGTACTCGCCGACGAGTTCAAGGATACGCAAGGCGGCACGCTGCACTTCAGATACCTGCTTGCTGAAAATGGCGGGTTTCTGCGCGTGGGGGCCAATCTCGCCGAGCACGCGGCGCAAGTGGCCGAGACGCTCGCGGCGCCCGGCATCGGACGCGATGCGTGCGCGAGGTTCGTACGCACGTTCGTGCGCCCACATGGAATCGATGTTCCAACGACGCCGATTCTGGTCGACGCGCTCGAGCGCCTGGCATCGAGTCGGCGTGTCCGCGCGCGGATGCCACTCTGGCTGTACCCATTGTGCGTGTGCCTGTTCATCGGTGGCTTCATCGCGTACTACCCGAAGCGCCTGTGGAACCTGCTGCGCAAGCAGTGGCGGATCGCCGAAAAGCGGACACACCGCGCCCGCAAGCGACTCAGACGCATTCAGCCCGCGCCGCGCGATGTCGATCAGGGATCGAACGTTGCGCGCCGCAAGGTCGGGTAACAATGGACGGAGTGATGAGTTCGACGATGACGCGCACGCTGGAGGAGCGCATTGCAGCGCTGCGCGCCGCGCCAGCGTTCAGGAACTACACCTACACGCGCGATCGCGTGCTCGAGATGCGCGCACAGGTCGCCGCCGCGCCTGAGTATCGGCCGAGTGCCTATTGGCAAGAAGAACTGGCCGCTTTCGAATACATGCTCGACGCCTCGCCGCTGGTCATTGAGAAGCTCCGGCAGCACACGCACTGGATTACGGGTCTGCGCGCCTACGATTACCGGTCGCAGAAGACGCGCGCGAAAGCGAAGTTCGAAGAGAAGCTGAAGGCGCTCATCGATGTAGGAGCACCCGACCTCCTCGTACCGGAGTGGCCCGAGCTGGGCGGATTTGGATTCATCGTCGATGGTCGATTGTTCAACATCGACACGTTGAAGTTCTTCGAAGTGCTGATTGCCCTCGACAAGGGAGCGGTGCTGCAGGAGTTCCGCGGTAACACCGACCGGCGGCTGGTGTGGGAGATCGGCGCGGGCTGGGGCGGGTTTCCGTATCACTTCAAGTCGTTGTGTCCGAACGTGACCTACGTAATCAGCGACTTCCCCGAGCTATTTCTCTTTTCGGCCACCTATCTGATGACGGCGTTCCCGAACGCCACGGTCGCGTTCTGGGGCGAAGAGCCAGCCGACCGGCTGTTCGCCAGATGGCGGGATCTCGATTTCATCTTCTTGCCGAACACCTCGCTTGCCGAGTTGAAACCCGAGCGGCTGGATCTGACCATCAACATGGTTTCGTTCCAGGAGATGACCGACGCGCAGGTGGCTGCCTACGTCGAGCGGGCGTTCGACCTCAAATGCCCGTTCCTGTACAGCCTCAATCGCGACAAATCTGCGTACAACCCGGAGATCAGCGGCGTGCGCGAGATCATCTCGGCGCGCTACTGGCCGCGTGAGGTCTCGGTGTTGCCGGTCCCGTACCAGAAGATGATGGGCGATACGCCTTCGGCGATCGACTACAAGCACCTCATTGGATGGCGTCGAGTCAAGGTGTCGTGACGCAACTCCGTGTCGTAAGAACCAGTCGAATATGCCACGGGTGATCATCGGGTCGCCGCTCTTCAATCACGCGAAGGACTTCCGCGAAGCGATTGAGTCGATCCTTGGCCAGACCTGCTCGGATTTCGCGCTGGTCCTGGTCGACGACTGCTCGACTGATGAGACGGCCGCCATCGCGCGGGAGTATGCCACTGCCGATCCGCGCGTCACGTACGTGGCCAACGAGACGCGTCTCGGCCTTGTCGACAACGCGTGCCGTGCGTTCGAGATTGCTCGCCAGATGTATCCCGATGCCGAGTACTTCGCGTGGGCGAGCGATCATGACCTCTGGCACCCGCGCTGGCTGCAGGCGCTTGTCGATACCCTCGATCAGGATCCGAACCTCGTGCTGACCTATCCGCTCAATCGACGAATCGGGCCGTCGGGTGAGGTGCTGGCACGGAAACCGTGGGCGTTCGACACGGTCGGCGTGACAGATACGTGGACGCGTCTGAACCTCAGCATCCGGAACATGTCGGCGGGCAACATGGTCTACGGGCTGTACCGCGTGCCGCTTCTGGCCCGCGCTGGTGTGTATCGGCGCGTGCTCGTTCCCGATCGACTGCTGATGACGGAGCTGGCGGTGTACGGCCAGTTCAAGCAAGTGCCCGAGATCCTCTGGTTCCGCCGCTGGTACGGACGCATTTTCAGCCTGGGCCGTCAGCGCAAGAGTTTTTTTCCGCGTGGTCGTCCTCTCTACATGTACGCGCCGTGGTGGATCAGTCACGGCGTCAGCCTGTTCTGGACGTTCGGGGTCAAGCAGCAAGGGTTGCCGGCGGTGACGCGGAGCGCCGGTATGGCTCTCGGGTTGAAGTACCTGTTCTTCAGCGGGCTCTTTCACCTCTGGCAACAACTCCGGGCGCTTCGTATCGATCTGCTCGAACGCGCCGAACGGCTCAGGCCGTACGAGCGCCGTCTCAGGCTGATGGGCCGCGAGATTCATCGGCAGGGTGTTGTCGATTACACCGGGAACCATTTGAAGCCGTACGTCGGCGTCAAGGCGCGCAAGCGAGCGGCGTCACGCGTGAAGAAGCGCGTCAAGCATCTGGCCATCGAGGCCGTTCGTCGTCCCGGTCTCGCCGCATTGCGGACGCTTCGCTCCGTGCCGCTCGTGCGTACCCGCGTCGTGCCCTCGCTCCTCAGGCAGGAGCTGGATCAGGTGCCGGCTGCGCCGATCGTCGCGTCCTTGACGCGTGAGCTCGAGCGCCTTCGTAAGACGTCGGGACCTATTCTCGTGGGCCCGTGGATTTCGGAAGTCGGCTTCGAAGTGCTCTACTGGGCACCCTTCCTCAACTGGACGATCGCGGCGGCAGGGCTCGAGTCGCGGCGTCTGATCGTTGTCTCACGCGGCGGCGCGCGTTCGTGGTATCAGCACCTCGGTGCCGAGTACATCGACGTGTTCGATCTCTTCACCGTTGATGAGTATCGGACCGGCAACGAGGAGCGCTGGTCCGAGCGCGGCCACCAGAAGCAGTTCGAGATCACCAGCATGGAGCGCGAGATTCTCGATCGCGCACGGAAGAAGCTGGGTCTGACAGAGGCCCAGGTGCTGCATCCGTCGTCGATGTACAAGCTGCTTCGCTTCTATTGGTACGAGAAGGCCAGCGTTCGCCTGCTGACGGACCACACCGACTACCGGCGCCTGACGATCGACGGCGATGGCGAGGCGCTGAAGGACCTGCCGAAGGACTACGTGGCCGTGCGGTTCTATTTCCGCCCGTCGTTTCCTGACACGCCGGAGAATCGCCGCTTTGCCGCCGACACGGTCCGGACGATCAGTCGCGAAGTGCCGGTCGTCCTTCTGAACACGGGATTGAGCCTCGATGACCACGAGGACCTCGATGTCTCGGCGGGCAAGGGTGTGTATCGTGTGGACCACCTGATGACACCGCAACACAACCTGGAGCTCCAAACGCGAGTCATCGCGAATGCACGGGCCTTTGTCGGTACCTACGGTGGGCTCGCCTATGTGGCGCCGTTCTACGGCGTGCCGTCGGTGGGGTTCTACTCGCAGGAGTCTGACCTCATGTCCGCACACCTGGATGTCGGATGGCGGCTGGGACGCGCGATGCATGCCCCGCTGGTCGCGCTCGACGCCAAGAACGCTGATCTGCTGCGGACGTTGTTTGGAGTTGTCGCGCCGCCCGCGAACGCGGGCTTGAGGGCGGTCAAAGCAGCCTCGGCCGGGCCGCGATAAACTCTCTGGGCGCTCGGCATTGTTGAGGCGGGCCTTGAGGCCCGCATATTGGAGATTGTAGAGGCGGGTTTCAGACCCGCCTGACGACGCAATGATCATTGGATACAAAGATCTGAAACAGTTTCGGAAGAAGGTCGCCATGGTCGACGGCGCCTTCGACCCGCTTCACCACGGCCACATCGAGTATTTCAACCGGGCAAAACACGTGGGCGGCACGCTGCTGTGCAATATCGCCCCCGATTCCTACACCGCCGTGAAGCACCCTCCGTTGCTGGCTGCGCCGCAGCGCGCCGAGGTGCTCGATGCGCTCAAGCCGATCGACTACACGCACGTGAGCCCGGTCGACACTGAGACCGTGCTGAGAGAATTGCAGCCAACGCACTACATCAAAGGCAAGGACTGGGAAGGACGGCTGCCTCCCGAGCAGGTCCGGATCTGCGAGAAAGAAGGCATCCAGATCGTCTATCTCGACACGGTCCGCGACTCGTCGACGCAGTTGCTCAGGACGTTCCAGACTGGTCGCAATGGCAAGGCCGATCTGCCAGCCTTCGAGAACCTGGTGTTCTCGCAGAAGCGCGTCGAGGCAACGCACTACGACCAGGAGTACTGGACCGCCGAATGGCGCCAGGCCGGCAACGTCTACACCATCGAGAAGCGCCGCGAGATCGAAGGCCGCCATCCGCTGGTCGTCAAAGAGGTCTTCAACCCCACACGTGTCCTCGACGTTGGATGCGGGCCCGGTATCCTGATGTACCTGCTGCACGAAGTCGGCGTGATGGCTGACGGCGTCGACCCTGCGCCCGGGATGCGAGAGATGGCGCCGCCGGAAGTACGCGATCGCATCATGCTGGGTGGGGCCGACACGGCCGATATTCCATCCGCGGCCTACGACCTGGTGCTCTGCCGGGAAGTGTTCGAGCACATGACGGTGCTCGAGGTGAGACAAGCGGTGCGCAACATCTGCCGCATGTCGTCACGTTTTGCGTATGCGACGACGCGCTTTCATCAGAACCCGCACACGCTGCTCGACGTCAGCACGCAGGACGAGCTCGACCCGTCGCACATCACGATGATGAACAAGGATCTGCTTCGTCTCTTCTTCGTGCTCGAGGGGTTCCGGCAGCGGAAGGATCTCGAGGACCGGATCGACTGGATGGGCAAGGGACGCGTATTGGTTTATGAAAGACACCGGGTGTGATTTCCACTTGGAATGTGATGGAAATCACACCCGGTGTCCTATCAGGGAGTTGAAATGAGGCAGCTCATCATCGCCAATCGAGTGATCAGCGACGACAGCGAGGCGTATGTCATTGCCGAGATCGGGCACAACCACCAAGGCAGCCTGAAAACGGCCAAGGAGCTTTTCCATTCGGCCGCCGAGTGTGGCGTCTCCGCCGCCAAGCTGCAGAAGAGGGACAACCGCTCGCTCTACACGCGCGAGATGTTTGACAAGCCGTACGAAAACGAGAACAGTTTCGGCGCGACGTACGGCGAACATCGCGAGGCCCTCGAGTTTGGCAAGACCGAGTACGAGGAGCTGCAGGGCGAAGCCGACCGTCTCGGCATCGCGTTCTTCTCCACGGCGTTCGACATGAAGAGCGCGGATTTCCTCGCCGAGTTGGGCAGCCAGGCCTACAAGATCGCGTCGGGCGATCTGCGGAACACTCCGTTGCTCAAGCACGTCGCCAAGCTGGGCAAACCGATGATCGTCTCCACCGGCGGCGGCACGCTCGAAGACGTGCAGCGAGCGTATGACACGATCATGCCCATCAATCCGCGCCTATGCCTGCTGCAATGCACCTGTGGATACCCCGCCGAGTTTGCCGAGCTGGACCTCCGCGTCATTGCCACGTATCGTGAGAAATTCCCTGATGTCGTCATTGGCTACTCAGGCCATGACAACGGCATTGCCATGCCGCTCGCCGCGTACATGCTCGGCGCGCGTGTCATCGAAAAGCATTTCACGCTCAATCGGGCGATGCGAGGCACAGACCATCGCTTCTCGCTCGAGCCCGTCGGCATGAAGAAAATGATTCGCGACCTGCAGCGCACACGCATGGCGCTTGGCGATGGCCGCAAGAAGGTGTACGCGAGTGAAGCGGGTCCCGTGCTGAAGATGGGCAAGAAGCTCGTTGCGGCGCGCGATCTGCCGGAAGGTCACGTCCTCGCTCCCGCGGACGTGGCGATCAAGAGCCCTGGTGATGGTCTGGCCCCACACTATCTCGATCAACTGCTTGGTCAGGCCCTGACCCGCGATCTTCGAGCGGACGAGACGTTGACCCTCGAAGCGGTGAGGCCGGCGACCGCCAGCAGTGGCCGCGCGACTGCCGGCGTGTGAGCGGACGTTTCGGGCTCGAAGGCCGTGTGGCGGTAGTCACCGGCGCGCTCGGCAATCTTGGTCCGGTGTGGGCTGAAGGCCTCCTGGAGGCGGGTGCGACGGTTGTCGGTCTCGATCTTCCGCCAGCAACCCCCAATGCGGCATTCAGCCAGCTGCAAGCAAGGTACGGCGACGGCAGGCTCGCGCTCATCGCGGCGAGCGTCACCGATCGCGACGCGCTCGGCGCCGCGCGTGAGCGCATCGTCGCCGAATTCGGCGTACCGCATGTGCTCGTCAACAACGCCGGCATCGATCAGCCGCCGTCGCCATCAGGCGGCGGCTATCGTCTCGATGAGATTCCATTCGACGTCAATCGCCGAATCTTCGAAGTCAACGCCCTGGGGTTGTTTCAGGTTGCTCAGATCTTTGGCACCGACATGGTGAAGGCACGTCGCGGATCGGTGATCAACATCGGATCGCTGTACGCGTCGGTATCGCCGGATCCGCGCTTCTACGATCACATCGTGAGCGATCCCCCGTTCATCAAGCCGCCGGCGTATGGCGCGTCGAAAGCGGCCGTCGTCAACCTCACGAAATACCTGGCGACGGCGTGGGGACCATCCGGCGTCAGAGTGAATACTCTGTCTCCTGGTGGGGTGCTCGGCGCGCAGGACGAGCAGTTCAAGCGAAAGTTCTGCGACCGTGTCCCGCTGGGCCGCATGGCTGTGTACGAGGATCTGATCGGCCCATTGCAGTTCCTCGCCTCCGACGCGTCGGCTTACGTGACTGGCACGGAGCTCCGCATCGACGGCGGGTTTACTGCCTGGTAAGCCCGAGTCAACTCCCAACTCCCAAATTCCAATCCCCAACGGCGTTGTTTGGAAGTTGGGAGTTGGAGGTTGGGAGTTAACAGCAAACAAGAATGCGACTGCTCTTCGTCCTGAACCGGATGGCGCACGTGCGTCATTTCGATCGCGCCGTACGGATCCTGGCCGATCGCGGCCACGAGATCTGCCTTGCCTCTCAGGACGATGAGCTCGAGCTGCCCGGGTTACTGGCGAAACATCCGCGTATTACGTCGATTGCGGCTGCCCGCAACCGTGGCGACGACTGGACGGCGGCCGCAACCATGCTGCGGCGCACGCGCGACTACATCCGCTATCTGCACCCACGCTACGCGTCAGCCCGGCTGCTTCGTCAGCGAGCCTTCGAGAAGATGGTTGGCGCCGTGTCGGATCGCGCGGAGTCTCTCGGCGAAGAGTGGAGTGATTTGCTGCTGCGCATGCCGAAGCCGGAGCAGAAGCGCATCGACGCGCTGCTGGCCAAGCTCGAGACCGCGATTCCGTGTGATCCCGACATCGAGGCGTTCGTCGCCGCGCGGCAGCCCGACGCGATCGTGCTGTCGCCGATGGTGGGCATCGGATTCACACAAGCCGATTTCGTGAAGAGCGCGCGGGCGCTGGCGATCCCTTCTGGGCTGCTCGTCTTCAGCTGGGACAATCTCAGTAACAAGGGACTGATTCACGAGCTGCCCGACCGCGTGTTCGTCTGGAACGACATCCAGGTTCGCGAAGCCGTCAAGCTGCACAAGTGTCCAGCCGACCGCCTCGTCGTCACCGGCGCGCCGCGATTCGACGAGTTCTTCGAGATGAAGCCGGCGACGTCGCGCGAGGAGTTCTGCCGGTTGAGCGGCCTCGATCCAGGCCGGCCGATCGTCACATATCTCTGTTCGTCGAAATTCGTGGCGGCCACCGAGCAGACGTTCGTGGCGCAATGGATTTCCGAGTTACGGCGCAGTAGCGACCGAGTGCTGTCTGGCTGCAACCTCATCATCCGTCCCCATCCAGCCGGTGGTAAGGGGTGGCACGGAGCAGATGCGTTCGATCTGCGGTGGCCGCGCATCGGTGAGAAAGCGACCGTCTCCAGGCCGTTTGCAGATGCGCGGTCGATCGTGATGAGTTCGCCGATGCAGAACGCCGACGCGGTGCTCTTCGACACGGTGTATCACAGCGCGGGTATCGTCGGGCTCAACACGAGCGCCGAAATCGAGGCAGCCATCGTCGGCCGCCCTGTGTTCACCATCGTCGACAGCAATGCCCGCGGACAGGAAGGCACCCTGCACTTTCACTATCTGCTGCGTTCGCAAGGTGGGCACGTCGAGCGTGCCGCCAACTTCGACGAGCATCGCGATCAACTGTCGTCGGCAGTGGCCGGCCGATACGATCGCGCACAGATCGATGCGTTCGTCGAGCGGTTCGTCCGCCCGCGCGGCTTGAACGTCGCAGTGGCGCCGGTCGTAGCCGATGCGATCGAAGCACTCGGGTCATCGCATCGTGATCGTCTCGGGACGGCACGAGGAGCTCACGTAGTGTCCGGCTTCAGCCGGACTTGAAATGCGCCTTTTATTTCAACTCCCGCGCACGAACGTCCTGCGGCATTTCGACAGTGTCGTGCTGGCGTTGGCCGAGGACGGGCACGACATCACGATCGCGACACCGGGCCGAGCCAACGACTGGCCGTTGCCGGAGGCGGTGCAGTCGCATCCGCGCGTCACGTGTCGCACGTGTCCCGAGGCGCGAGAGGACGAATGGAAGGACGCGGCGACAGACTTCAGGACGATCGTCGACTGCGGCCACTATCTCGAAAGCCCGTTCTTCGAGGCGGAGAAGCTTCGTGATCGCGCCTTCCGAACGCTTGCGCAGACGCTGACTGGCGAGCGCAGCCGGCACTTGGCCGCTCGCTGTCCAAGCTGTGGCTCGAAGATCGTGGACGGCGAGTTCGGCGGCTTGCGGCCGGCACTCGGCGACGAGGCATTCAGGAGACTGAAGAATCTGGCAATGCTCGTCGAGCAGGCCATCCCGAGCGATCCGGGCCGGGAGCGATTTCTTCAGGACGAGCGGCCGGACGTCGTTCTCGTGAGTCCGCTGGTCCGGTTTGGATCGGAACAGGCTGACTGGGTGAAGAGCGCGCGCGCTCTCGGCATCCCGGTCGGGTTTCCCGTGTTCAGTTGGGACAACCTGACGACCAAGGGCATCGTCCACGTGCATCCGGATCGTGTGTTCGTGTGGAACGCGGTGCAGAAGCGCGAGGCGACGGAGTACTACGGGATTCCGGCCGAGCAGGTCGTGATTACCGGCGCGCCTCGCTTCGATTCATTCCTGGCGCTGGCGCCGTCGGCCACGCGAGATGAGTACTGTGGCCGGTTCTCGTTCGATCCAGCGGCTCCGATTGTCAGCTATCTCTGCTCGTCCGAGTTTGTTGCGGGGCATGAGGTCGCGTTCGTCGAGAAGTGGATCGAGAGGATCCGGCAGGACAGTCAGCTGGGTTCGTGCAATATATTGATTCGGCCGCATCCGCGATCGGTCCGTCAGTGGGCGGATGTGGATGTGACCCGATTCGGACGCGTGGCCATCGCGATGTCGCGCGTGCTCAACGCCGATCAGTCGCTCTACGACGCACTGCATCACAGTGCGGCCGTCGTTGGACTGAATACGAGTGCGCAAATCGAGGCAGGGATTTTAGGCAAGCCGGTGTTCACGCTGCTCGCGCAGGGATTCGAGCATGGACAGCAGGGCACGCTGCACTTCCACTACCTGCTCAAGGAGCACGGCGGCTTCGTCGAGATGGCTCGCGATCTCGACGAGCACCTGAACCATCTGGCCGGTGCGTTGCGAGGCGAGGTGGACGTCGACGGCATTCGTCGTGCGGTCGAGCAGTTCATCAGGCCACACGGTTGGCAGCAACCTGCCACACCCATCCTCGCGACGGCGATTTGCAGCCTGGCGCCTGCGCGGTCATCGGCCGTGCGGCGCTGGTTCTCGGCGAGATAACCCGCGACGCTGGTTTCGACAAGGTGACCGACGCTGCTGGCTGAGCAACGTAAAGACGTGGCGTCGCTGCAGGTGGTGGCACACTACCTGATTGGGATGGCGCTGGCCGTCGTGGCTGGCGTGCTGCAGGCTGTCATTGCCAGCTCGCCCACCAACGATGATTTTCTCCACGTCGTGCTGGCCCGGCAGATCCTGGCCGGTGATTGGCCGGTTCGAGACTTCTTCGATCTGGGTACATGGCTGTCCTACGGAATCAGTGCGACGAGCCAGGTGATATTCGGTCACCGGCTGCTCGCGGAAGCGATGGTCGTCGCCGTGATGCTCGCCGTGAGCACCTATCTCGTGTTCCGTCTGGCTCACGAGTTGACGGGCTCGACGATCGCCGCGGTTCTGGCGGCCGTTCTCCTGATTGTTGCCGGGCCTCGCGACTACTCATATCCCAAGGTCATCGTCTATGCCGTCGCGGCCACGCTGTGGTGGTGGTATGTGCGTGAGCCGAGTGTTCGACGGATCCTCGCATTCGGCGCGTGGGTTGCGGCCGCCTTCTACTGGCGTGGAGACCACGGCGTGTACGTCGCCGCGATCCTCGCGCTTGCGGTCGTGGCGGCGCATGGCATAAGCCGAACGAGTGTCATGCGCGTGGTCCAGGCTGGCGCGCTTGCCTTCGCCCTGGTGACGCCGGTTCTAGTGATGATTGCTGCGACCGTCGGGTTTGGTTCCGTTCTCCAGAGCACCACGGCGGTGATGGACGCTCAACACACCGACACTCATTCGTGGCCACGCTGGCCGATGCTGCGGTTCACCGACTTCATCCGGCTGGACGGCCGCGACGAGTTTGCGCCGCTGGTGAGCCTGCGATGGACGGAGGACAGCACGCCTGAGTCGCGCGCGGCGCTGTTCACACGTCACCCGGTACTGCCGGTCTCGAATGAGGGTCCTCGAGTGCAGGTGGCGAGACTGCTGGACTTTTCACCGCCGGCGATACGAGCGCTGATCAATGAGCCGATCGTGGAAGACACATCGGGAATCGATCGGGGTCAGTCGTCGCTGCTCCCGGACACCTGGCCTGCGTGGGAACGTCAGCGGTTCTCCCACTGGTGGCTCCGGTTCAGAATCCTGCCCGGTGTCGACGAGCAAACGCGCGCCAGCAATGCCACCGCGACCTTGTTCTACGCCCTGCCGCTCTTTGTCGTGCTGACCGCCGTGTGGCTGGGGCGATATTTGCCGGAGCCGGTCACAGGCTGGCGCCTCGCACTGTTCGCACTGGCTGGCATCACAACGGCACTCGGCCTGATGCGCTCGCCTTACGATGTGCGCGCGGTCGACAACGTCGTCATTCCGGCAATTCTGTTTGGTTGCTGTGCGGCCGCGTTATGGCGCGCCTCTGTGTCTTCCGGCCCCGCCACACGATGGCTGATCCGTGTCGCCATGGTGGTGCTGGTATCACTGGTCGTGAAGAGCGTGGCGGTCGCGGGGCAGTTTGGCGACCGGGTCAGCTACCTGGCGGGTGACTGGAATTCGATCGCGCACGCGCGCGGCGCGTGGACGGACGTGGCAGCGCGACTGACGGCGCAACCCCCTCTGAAGTATTGGGAGCAGCGCGACGCGCCGGTGCAGATTCGACTGGCGCAGTACGCAGCCGAGTGTGTCCCGCGTTCGCGGCGGTTGCTCGTGCTGTGGGCGGCGCCAGAGATCTACTTCTATGCGGACCAGCTCATGGCGTCGCGGCACCTGTTCTTCGACGCCGGATACGAGAAGCTGCCGGTCGAAGAGCATCTGGCGCTGGAGAAGATCCAGCGGTTTTCGCCGCCGCTCGTGTTCGCCACCGGGAGTCTCGAGGCATTCACACGTCAGATGTATCCCGGCGTGGTCGATTACGTCGGACGCACGTACGAGGCTGTAGACTCGATCGAAGAAGAGGGCCTCCGTTACATCATTCTTCTCAAGCGCAACGAACCCGTTCTTCGACCATACGGGGAACACCACTGGCCCTGCATGGCCTGATGCCTGATAGACGAATGTCCATACTCGAACGTCTCAATCCGCTCCGAGTCATACGCGCCGCGGACTCCGTCGCGCGGCTTCAGGATCTCGGGGACAAACTGCGAGAAGATCAGAAAGAGATGGCGCGGCAGTTGCGGGCGATCACGCGCCAGCTCGAACAACTCGACCAGACGTTGAAGCGCCAGGAAGACGTCCTCGCGTCCGTTCCCGCGCTGCACGCCGAGGTTCAGCAGTGCATCACGTCGTACAAGACGGATGCGCGGCATGCCGACCGAATGCCGGCGTTGCGCGCGTCGCTCAACGGAGGCGGTCGCCTCGCCGCCCACGCCGCGGCCGCCGTCGCACGTACTCCGCTCGTGCTCGATCCATTCCCGCATGTCCTGATTGAGAACCTGTTGCCGGACGACGCGGCGGATGAACTGGTAGGGGCGCTTCCCTCGAGCGTGTTCTTCAAGAGAAACGCCAAGAGGCATCAGTTGCAGGTGCCGTTCGTCTTCGCTCCCGAATACAGCCGCGTCGTGTGGGGCATCTTTTTCGAGAGAGTCGTGACCGAGACGTTGCTCCCGGCGCTGACCGAAAAGTTCCGTCCTGCGTTGGACGAC